>OGEN01000317.1_pt1 | contig 65476 bp, 55 predicted proteins | sample 1570671 | NCBI WGS metagenome assembly OGEN01 (sample SAMEA2582128, study PRJEB24529) | metagenome | biome: Human gut stool | place: China | collected 2011 | reverse complement strand
GCTCCCCACGCTTTCGAGCCTCAGCGTCAGTTACAGACCAGAGAGCCGCTTTCGCCACCGGTGTTCCTCCATATATCTACGCATTTCACCGCTACACATGGAATTCCACTCTCCCCTTCTGCACTCAAGTTAAACAGTTTCCAAAGCGTACTATGGTTAAGCCACAGCCTTTAACTTCAGACTTATCTAACCGCCTGCGCTCGCTTTACGCCCAATAAATCCGGATAACGCTCGGGACCTACGTATTACCGCGGCTGCTGGCACGTAGTTAGCCGTCCCTTTCTGGTAAGTTACCGTCACAGTGTGAACTTTCCACTCTCACACTCGTTCTTCTCTTACAACAGAGCTTTACGATCCGAAAACCTTCTTCACTCACGCGGCGTTGCTCGGTCAGACTTCCGTCCATTGCCGAAGATTCCCTACTGCTGCCTCCCGTAGGAGTCTGGGCCGTGTCTCAGTCCCAGTGTGGCCGATCACCCTCTCAGGTCGGCTATGTATCGTCGCCTTGGTGAGCCGTTACCTCACCAACTAGCTAATACAACGCAGGTCCATCTCTTAGTGATGCAGTTGCACCTTTCAAGTCAACATCATGCAATGTCGACTTTTATGCGGTATTAGCTATCGTTTCCAATAGTTATCCCCCGCTAAGAGGCAGGTTACCTACGCGTTACTCACCCGTTCGCAACTCCTCCGCTCGGTGCAAGCACCAAGCTTCAGCGTTCTACTTGCATGTATTAGGCACGCCGCCAGCGTTCATCCTGAGCCAGGATCAAACTCTCATTAAAATAATTGTTTGTCTTAAACTCATTCTGTCACTGACAGATTTATTGTTTTTTATTGTTCAGTTACTACAACTTCAGTTGTAGTGCCCTGCACATTGGTTCGTCTTGTTCAGTTTTCAAAGGTCTTTGTCGCTCTCTCGCGACAACTATATTAGTATATCATGACCTCTCTTTACTGTCAACACTTTTTTTAAAAATTTTTTTATTTTTTTTGAAAGTTTTTTACTTCCCAATTGTCAAGTCAAGTACAACAAAGGTGTCCCTCTGATTAAGTGAGTTTTTCTCAAGCTGTTTGATTTAGCTCAAACAGCTTTTTTGCAGACTGATAACCAAGGATTCGTCTCGGTCTTTCATTGATGCCCTTTGAAATGAACTCTCTTAGTAGTCCATTGAAATGTTCATTTGTACCTTGGTCATAAGATGAATAGGCATGAGCAAAATAAACATCTAAGCCCTCTATCTCACCCAATGAAGAAAATTTGTTTCCATTATCCTTAATGATGGACTTAATCGGGTAAAGCTTCATAGACTCTAATACGGCTTGATTGCCATACTCTGTCTTCTTCTCTACGAGTTTCTTTGTGATAGCATAACGTGTTTGTCATTCTACCAAGGTCAGAATAGAAGGTTCTCCTACTGTCTTCCCCCCCAGAACAGAATCGATTTACCAATCTCCAAAACGGGAACGATTATTGATTTCTTCTGGTCTTTCTTTAATTGACTTTCCTAGATGTTTCTTGGTAAAGGGGCGCTTGCTAAATTTCTTACGGATCCGCACTGCTCTTGGCAAATCAATAACCATAATATCTAACAATCCATGATGGATATAGATATAGAGCGTCTTGGTTGAAGGTACAACTACATCTACATGTTTTAATTTATAGGTGTGAACAAATGTATCCACGCTATGTATTCTTGGTTTCTCTTTCATAGCTTCTGTAAATTCTATCAGAAAGTCGTCTGAAACACGATCCAGTTTCAGATAATAACTGGCTTCTCTAGCATAACGATAACGATTTTGGACAGCATCTGCATAACAGTGTTGATAGTAAACCTTCTGCCCATTTACTTTTTTCACTTGTGTTATGGAACCTTTATTAATTTCACAAGTAATAGTAGAGCGATTTTTCCCCAGTCGACGAGCAATTTCCGCAGGTTTGATTCCTGAGCATAAATAAGCCTCAATTTTTCCTCGTTCAGCTTCAGATAAGTGTTTGTAGGCTTGATTTGTGGTAGAATAATTTGTGGACACGTTCATTTTCCTTTATACTGTTTTTCGCAACTCTAGTATGTCAGATGAACATGTCTTTTTTGTTGCACTTCATTTTACAACAGGGCAAGTTTTTTTAACTCTTTTAACTTTTTGTTTTTAAATAGAATTTTTAAAATCTTTTAGATAGTTTTCTAATTTCTTTTTCATTTTTGTTTTTCCTAGACATCTTCTGTTTGTTAGTAATGCTTCATATTGTTCTTTTTCTTTTACTGTTAATTTCTCTTTAAAACGTTTTAAAGAATCTCTTAGTACAACCAACTCATCTAAATATATTTCTCTTGATGAAATTCTGTGGCTAATTTCTCCTATTTCAACATAGGGAAGTCTATTTATTTTTCTTTTATCACTTTCCTGTTGTCTTATTTTATCTTTAATATGATTTCTAAATTTCGTTTTAAAGTATTTATAAAGTAATTCTTCATTTGTTTCAATTTCAGGATTTTTTTGATAAAGTTCAAAGAGAGTTAGCTGTCCTTCTTGTTCCCAATCATCCTTTTCCCATAACTGAATATAATATTCCTTTTCACATTTTCTTACGATATATTTTACTTTTTGATACATTTTATTAAATTCCATAAGCTCTCCTTTACTTTTATCTGTATTTTATAAAAATAAAGAAGCCCAATGGACTTTTTTTCTATTCTGCACGTTTTTTCAACTATTTGGTCATTATTTTAACTATTTTGTCCAAATACAAAGAAAAACTGCCACTTGGTGACAGTTTATCAATAGTCCGTACGGGATTCGAACCCGTGTTACCGCCGTGAAAAGGCGGTGTCTTAACCCCTTGACCAACGGACCATTTTTACAACATATTCTATTATACAGAATATTTTTACTCTGTCAACACTTTTTTAATAAAAAAGAAGGAAAAGTCCATTTTGGACGATTTTCTTCAGTCTTTTTTAAAAAATAGAGAAAGTAAAAAACTCTTAAGAATAGCGCGATATCAGCATTCCTAAGAGTTTTCACTATATGGTACCCAACCTACAAAATAGCAATGTTTCTATTGCTGGTAGGGTTTGTCTACGTTCTGAAAGAAGGAAATATTTTCCTTCTTTTAAATTAGTTGTTTTCTTCTAATTTTGACTTAATCTCATCATATGATAGAGGTTTTGCCTCTTCTTCTAATTCATGTTCTGAATTCTCGGGCATTTTTCCTGTTTCATATAATGATTTAATTTGAACACTATCCAAGGTTTCATATTTTAATAGAGCTTCAGCAATCAGTTTGTGTGTTTCTCGATTTCCTTGAATAATTTCCGCAGCTTTATTACGGGCTTCATTCAACAGACTACGAACTTCTTCATCAATTTCGTAAGCTGTTCTTTCTGAAATCATTTTTTGTGGGCTTTGGGCACCAAACATCGCATGATTTCCTTCATATTGAACAGGTCCAAGTTTTTCACTCATACCATATTCTGTCACCATTGCACGCGCCATTTGGGTTGCTTGTTCAAAGTCATTTGAAGCACCTGTTGTTTGCGAATTGAAAATAATTTCTTCGGCAACACGTCCTCCCATGAGCCCTGCTAATTGTTCTTTCATGTCCTCTTTAGAAAGTAACATTTGATCTTCTTTTGGAAGGGCAATCATGTAACCGCCTGCGCGACCACGTGGAACAATGGTAACTTTATGAACCACACGAGCATTTGATAAGACCAAACCAACAATTGTATGACCAGCTTCGTGATAAGCAACCATTTCTCGTTCTTTTTGTGAAATCGTCCGATCTTTCTTAGATGGACCTGCAATAACACGATCTTCTGCTTCATCGATGTCAGCAGCATCAATTACTTTTTTATTTCGACGAGCTGCAACCAAGGCTGCTTCATTCAAAACATTTTCGAGATCAGCACCGACAAATCCTGGTGTCTGTTGAGCAACCAATTTTAAGTCCACATCTTGAGCAAGTGGCTTATTCTTAGCATGAACACGAAGAATTGCCTCACGCCCCTTCACATCTGGACGTCCAACTAATACTTTACGGTCAAAACGGCCAGGACGAAGAAGGGCAGGGTCAAGGACATCAGAACGGTTAGTTGCTGCGATAACAATGATTCCTTCGTTGCCTTCAAAACCATCCATCTCAATCAAAAGTTGGTTGAGGGTTTGTTCACGTTCATCATTTCCGCCACCAAGACCTACACCACGCTGGCGCCCAACAGCATCAATTTCATCGATAAAGATAATGGCTGGGGCTGCTTTTTTAGCATCTTCAAAAAGTGAACGAACCCGGCTAGCACCGACTCCGACAAACATTTCCACGAAGTCAGAACCAGAGATACTGAAGAATGGCACCCCAGCTTCACCAGCTACTGCTTTTGCTAAAAGGGTTTTACCAGTTCCCGGAGGGCCTTCAAGAAGAACACCTGCTGGAATCCTTGCTCCCAATTTAGTAAAGCGTTTTGGATCTTTTAAAAATTCAACAACTTCAACAAGTTCTTGTTTTTCTTCTTCAGCTCCTGCTACATCTGAAAAACGAACTTTAATATCTTCTTTATTAGCAGCGCGGGCTTTATTACGACCAAAGTTCATTGCACCTCTGGCACCTCCGCCACCGCCTTGGTTCATCATTGAGAAGAAGAAGAACATGACGATAACAAATGGAACAATTGAAGTGAGAATTGTTATCCACATGCCACTTGAGCTCTCACGCTTGATGGTGATTTCTGCTTTGTGGTCAGCTGCTAATTTTTGTAATTCATTGACGGTGATATCAGATGGAAGGATGACACTAGTAAAGCGAGATACTTTTTGAACACTTGGGGTAAAAAATTGAATTCCTGTATCTTCTTTTGATTCTTTTGCTTTATTATAGGTCCCTGCAATTTCAATCACACTACCATTCGGTTGGTAACTAATCGTCTTTACATTGTCATTTTTAATTTCCTTGACCAATTCTGTGTAGTTGATTTGCTGACTTTGACCAACTCCATTACCCGCAAAAAAGTACTGGAATCCTGTCACAGCCGCTACAATAATCAACAAATACAGAAAAGGATTTCGAACAAAACCGTTGTTTTTTCTGTTATTCATCTAGTCTCCTCTATTTTGAGTACACTTCTTCTTTTAATACACCAACATATGGTAAGTTACGATAATTTTCATCATAGTCTAAACCATATCCGACAACAAACTCATTTGGAATCGTAAAGCAAGTGTAATCTGCTTCAATCTCAACCAAACGTCCCTCAGGTTTATCCAGTAAGGTAGCAATCTTTACAGATGCTGCATTTCGTTCTTCAAAGAGTTCTTTCAGACTCTTGAGGGTTTTGCCTGTATCGATAATATCTTCTACAAATAAAATATCTCTACCAGTAATATCTTGGTCGATATCCTTGATAATATTAATAATACCTGAGCTTGCTGTACCACCATGATAACTTGAAACCAGCATAAAATCCAATTCAATATGTGTATCTACGTGGTTGATCAACTCTGCCATAAATGGAACAGAGCCTTTCAAAATTCCAACAAAAATTGGATTTTTTCCTTGGTACTCTTTTGTTAGGGTTTCACCCAATTTCTTTGCTGCTTCTACAATTTCATCATGTGAAACTAATACTTTTTTTATATCTTTTTCTAACATGTTTTTACCTATCTATTTTTTGAATATAAAGACTATCTTTCATTATACCACTTTTTGAGGGCTGACTCAAATCACTCGTTACCAATCCCACTACAGAAAGAATATTATGATTTTGTTCTATAATGAGAGCCTTTTGCCGAAGAGAAATTGGAATTTTATGGTTGATGAACCACCGTCTTAATTTTTGATGGTGGCCATTAACAAGCAGCTGATCTCCTTCCTTTCTCCTTCTAATTAAGATGGGAGTTTCGCGTGAAACAGAAAGAATTTCTACATTTTCCCCTACTAATGGTTGTCCAAAAGATAGTTTATAATTTGCAATTTCAAAGATATTCCCAAATTCTAACAAAAATGGGAGGGGGTGGTCATCCGACTTTTGACTGATTTTTTGTATTTTAAAGAAATCATATTCTTGATGTAGTTCATAATTCGACTTTAAATAATGAACGCAATTTCTTTTTTTTCGCAGTAAATCTAATAATTCTTGAAACTGTACCCTACCAAGTTGCAAATCTGGAAATTGTGCCAGATACTCTTCTAATAAGAATGATTGTACAGAATGAGAATACGTTCTAAAAGAAGATAAATCTTGAATGGTTAACTCGCTAGTCAATTCTTTCAGTGCTTGGTGCCAATTAGTCACTTCCTCTGCTAAATAACGAAGACTTACTTGCATTTGGGGATTTTCTTTTTCAAATTCTGGAAGGTATTGATGGCGTACACGATTTCGAAAATAGTCCTGTGAGTCATTGCTACTGTCTTCAAAGTGAGGGATTTCCATCAACTCATCTTTGGTAAAAGTTAACAAAGGACGGATTAACTCACCCTTGCCAAATGGTTGGCGTACAGGAATACCACTTAAATGGCGTAATTTTGTTCCTCGTATCAAGCGCATGAAAGTTGTTTCAGCTTGATCATTTGCATGATGACCCGTTACTAAAGCGGTGCAATCCTCTTTCTCCATAATCTGTTTAAAAAAATCATAACGAAAGGTACGAGCTTTTGCTTCCGTAAAATCACCCGAATAGTGAGCCACATGAATACGTGTCTCTCGCCTATCAGCTAGCGTTCGAAGTTCACTTTCTTCTAAATCTGATTCTGGTCTTTGTCCATGATTGACATGAGCGAGTACCAGATGGATTTTCAATCGTTCTTTATTCTTATATAAAAGTTCATACAGATTCATTGAATCCAATCCACCAGATAAGGCAACCAAAACACGGCGATGGGGAATAAATAGATCTTGTTTTTCACAAAACTCTAAAAATCGCTTTTCCATTATTTCAATACCTCATAGATATCTTTTGAAATGTTGGAAATCGTATCATAATTCGAATGATCTGTAAAAATGGCTATTACATAGGGTGAATTTGTGTATACAATCGCAACATCATGTCTAAAATCATAGGCATCTCCAATTTTATGAGCAACTTTTACTGGAAGGTCACGCGCAATCCGTTGATCATCATATTTTGTAGAGGAGAGCGCATCAATAATAGGGCCATTTTGTTGATAGACAGCCTCCATGACATTGCCAGCCATTTCAGCGGATGCTTCTCTTTTTTCAACATCCCAATGTTTCTTTGCAATTTTATCCAATGTTTTTTGGAAGTCTTGATCTGATTGATGAGTGACATAATAATTCAAGATATTATGTCCAACATTATCTGATTCTTTTGCAATCTTATCTATCAACTCTTGAACACTATATTCTTTTCCATCTGGTGTTTTTGAAAGACTACCACTTCCTTCTGGTTCATAGCCTCCTTTGAAATCATTTACTTCTGGAATATATTTGTAGGTTGTAGTTGGAGAAATGGCTTTTTTATTGAGCTGTTCTTGGACGTAGTACAAGTATGGTAATTTCGTTACACTGGCAGAATACATTTCTTTTTGCGGATTGATGCCAGCAGTATTTCCAGTCTCTAATTGTTTTACATAGATTCCATACGAAGGAGAATTGTATTTACTATTTAACAAGTCCTGAACTTTTTCCATTCGATTATCTTTTTCAGTGACGAATGCTTTGTTCACCCAGCCCTGACCTTCAATCTCCACAAACTCATCTCGTAAAGTCTTAGCTGTACGTAAGACTGTCACTTTTGTATAAGGAGAAAGAGGGGTATTTTTTTCTTTTGCACCATTTATTAAGGGTCGGTCATACACTTTAAAACCAGGTTTTAGCCACATGGCTTGTTTTTTTTCTTGTGTTTCTTGCACAACATCAGAAAAAATGACAGAAGAATCTGCTAATACATATCCTTTCTCTGCTATTTTAAACACAGCTTTCCCTTCATCATTTACAAAAAGTTGTTCGATTGTAAACGGTGTGTTGGGAAGAATTTCTCCTTTTGCTTTTTTCAACTGAGGATCAGAAAAAACAGAAATTTTACGATAGACATTAGGGTTCGCTGGAATTGAAGAAAAATAAAGTTCTGATGGATGAGCCATTGTCTGAGAAGACTCAGACTGCTCGACACTCGCTGCTTGAGACCCAATAAATAAAATTGGAACTAACAATAGGAGCAGAAATCGTTTAGACACCTGTATTCCTTTCCTTTTCATCCTTTTGAAGTTTAATCATTTGGTTTTTCTTTTTTAATTCCTCTAATTTTTCATCCGAAAATTCAAGAAATTGTTTAACTGTTTGTAAGATATTTTCCATCGGTTATTGGGGGAGTAAATCTGGGATGGTATAAACATATTCACCATCTTTTGAAAAAGAATACTTTGCGCGTGCATATTTTGTTGCATAATCATCGTCTTTTAATTTTTTAGCGATGTCTTGTTGGTATTCTTTTTGTTCACTTGTTTCTTTATACTCTTTTTCCAACTGTTTGTATTGTTCTTTTTTATCTTGTAGCGATTGATAGCTCTGGGCTAAATTATAAGTTGGAAGAATAAATAATAACATGACCAATATCAAGACAAGCCCCAGAAAACGATTACGTTTTTTTCTTTCTTCTTCTAAAAAACGTTTTCGCTGACTTTCGTCTTTGATATATTTATTGTTCATTTGAACGATATTTTTAGGCATCTTCTTCTATCCTTGTTTCACTAATTATTTCGTACATTTTGGATGCATCTTCTTTTTTTGTACTATCCAACATTTCCAAGACTTTAACCGTCAATACTTTATTTCCAAAACGAACTTCAATTTGATCATTCACTTTCAAATCCGTTGAACTTTTGGCTAATACTCCATTGACTTTGATCCGCCCTTTATCTGCAACTTCCTTTGCAACAGGACGACGCTTAATAATGCGAGAAACTTTTAAATATTTATCTAATCTCATACTGTCACCTCTAACATAGTATTGTATCATTTTTTATACATAAAATGCGAAAAATGAGCTAAGAACTGCTAGTCCTCTTCTTTTTCTTGTTTAATTTCCAATAAGGTTTGACCAAATTGCTTCAGAGCTTCCAAAATTTCAAAATCTTTCTTGTTTCGAATATCGAAAATCACTTCAATCAATCCCTTTTCTTCTGCAATCTGTGCCTTTAACTGTGTCATTGACAGAGCTTTGAAATAATCCTGTGTTAAAAACAGTTGTTTTGCAATAGGTTCAAATTTCACTGTCACTTTTTGTTGTTTTCTCTCAATAAGACGGACAAAGACTTGATCCAAGTATGCTTTCACTAAACCAATTTCAAGTAGGTAGGCGACAACATCTGGGTATTCTCCAAAACGATCGATCAATTCATCTTGCAAGTATTCATAGTCAGTCGCAGAATTCATTTCACGAATTTGTTTGTAAATTTCAATTTTTTGACGTTGATCTGAAATATATTCATTAGGTAAATACGCATCTATTTGAAGGTTCAACTCTGCATTACTCTTTTGCCTGCGATGCTCTTGGCCTTGTTTTTTAGCAATAGCTTCTTCTAACAATTGGGAATACATTTCAAAACCAACTGAATCGATGAAACCAGATTGAGAAGCTCCAAGGATATTCCCTGCTCCACGGATCGATAGATCTCGCATAGCAATTTTAAATCCAGACCCCAACTCAGTAAAACCCTTAATAGCTTCTAAACGTTTTTCAGACACTTCTGTAAGAGATTTGTCTGGACGATACATCAAATAAGCATAAGCAATTCGATTGCTTCGTCCCACACGACCTCTTAGTTGATAAAGAGTCGAAAGTCCCATATGATCCGCATTTTCAATAAAGAGTGTATTGGCATTTGGAATATCCACACCTGTCTCAATAATGGTTGTCGTCACTAAGACATCGTATTCGCCATTAATGAAATCCAACAGGGTATTTTCTAAGCGAACTTCACTCATCTGACCATGAACAAAGCCAATCGAAGCCTCTGGAATCAACTCTTTTAATTCAGACACCTTTTGTTCAATTGTATCTACCTTATTGTAAAGATAATAGGCCTGTCCTCCACGATCCATCTCCCGCAACACAGCATCTCGAATAATGGTTGGATTGGTCTCTAATACAAAAGTTTGCACAGGATACCGATTGGTCGGAGGTGTTTCGATGACAGACAAATCTCGAATTCCTAGCATAGACATATGAAGAGTTCGAGGTATAGGGGTAGCTGTCAAGGTAAGCACATCCACCTTTTTTTTCAATTCTTTCAAGGTTTCTTTGTGCTTCACTCCAAAACGTTGTTCTTCATCGATCACGATTAAGCCTAAGTCTGAAAAAACAACATCTTTGGACAAGAGCCGGTGAGTTCCAATAATAATATCCACTCGTCCTTTTTTCAACTTTTCAAGCGTTTCTTTCTGCTCTGCCTTACTCTGGAAACGACTTAAAACAGCAACCTCTACTGCAAAAGATTCAAAACGTTCCTTAAAATTGGCATAATGTTGTTGGGCAAGCACAGTGGTAGGAACCAGCACTGCTACTTGTTTATGATCATTTACTGCCTTAAAGGCTGCTCGCATAGCGACCTCTGTTTTCCCAAAACCGACGTCTCCAACCAGCAATCGGTCCATCGGACGATTCGATTCCATATCTTTTTTGATTTCTTCAATGGAACGTAATTGATCATCTGTTTCAATATATGGAAAATCTTGTTCAAAAGCCTCTTGATTTTCATCATCTTTGGAATAGGCAAATCCTTCTAATTGACTACGCTCAGCATAAAGTTTTATCAAATCATCTGCAATGTCCTCCACCTGGGTCTGAACCTTTTGCTTCGTTTTTTGGAAACGCCCATCATTTAACTTGTTAATTTTTGGCGCTTTTCCATCACTTGCAACGTATTTGGACAACATCTGAATCTGATCGACAGGAATCGAGATGCGATCTCCATTTTGATATTGAATTGAAACATAATCACGATGGACACCCGAAATTTCAATCGTTTCAATTCCCAAATATTGACCAATACCATGAACTTGGTGAACAACATAGTCCCCTTTTTCTAATTCATTATAATTTTTTAGGCGTTCTGCATTGGAAATATTTTGCCTGCGAATCTTTCGTTTGATCTTTTTCTGATAAATCTCTGATTCTGTAATGTAGACAATTTTTTCATCAACAAATTGAAAACCGTGAGCTAATCCTCCAACGACTAATTGACTAGCTTGAGGAATGATCGTATCCCCATCAATATAATCTAATCGAATCCCATACTCTTCTAAATTTTTATGGAGCTGTTGAAGATTGTGATGAGAAGTTGCTTGGACAATAACAGTATAGTTTGATTTTCGATACCGTTCAATTTCCTCTTTTAGTAAATCAAATTGTCCAAAAAACTCCTGCATTGGATATTGATTGAATTGATACAAATGATCAAACTTCAGATTTCCCAATCCTTTTTGAAAGTTTGAAAAATAAGTTGCAGGCGTATATTTTCGTAATGTTGTACTGGTATCTGCAAAATACACTTGGCGAGAAGAAGCTCTATTTTTATGTAAATCTTCCGTCAAAAGATTAGCTGTATCTAGTTCAAATCTTGCTATTTGATCTGCTATTTTTTGATAATCATCCAGAAAGACTGGAGTATGTTTAGGGAGATAATCAAATAGGGTATATTGTTTCTTGTAAAAGAAACTAATAAATTTTCTAAGATCCGGATGGAGTTTCCTTTGAGAAATATCTCCCAGAATTTCTGCTAGATAAGATTTAAATTCTTCATTCGCGCTCTGTTCTTGCAATTGTTCGATTTGCTGCTGACCACGGATAAAATCTTCCTCTTGCAATAATAGATCACTCACTGCTTTCAGTTGAACTTCTTCAACATTTTCAACAGAACGCTGACTTTCTGGGTCAAAGATTCGGATTCCATCAATCTCATCTCCGAAAAATTCAATCCGATAGGGTTGGAGTTGTTCGATCTCAAAGATATCTAAAATATCTCCTCGTAGACTAAACTCTCCCTGTTGCAAAACTTGGCTCACCTTTTGATAGCCAATCTTTTGTAATGTGTCACTCAGAGTAGTTAAGTCTATTTCTTGACCAACCTTCAATTGAAAAATGCTAGATGCAAAAACTTTAGGAGAAGGTAATAGTAGTTTTATACCACTCACATTGGTCACAAGGATGCCTTGACGATCTTCTTGACATAAAAAGTTCAAAGCCTCTAATCGTGCAAATTGCCTTTCTTGTGAAGCAAAAACAAATTCTGCTAAAGGGTTATCATCTCCCAAAAATGTATGGACTTTCTCTTCTCCAAGTAAGGCAATAAAATCACTGGCCAATCGTTCTGCTTCGTTATAACTGGAAGTGATGAGGACTGCTTTTTCAATAGAATCAAATGCTGAAGCCATTACAATAGCCTTTGTGGTCGCAGACAATCCTAAGATCAATTCCCTATTATTTTTTTGCAAACCTTGTTGCCAGGATAGAAGGTTGGAGTTTTGACTCACTAAATCAATTACATTCATCTACTTACCCGTTGTATTTCTGCATGCTTCTTTCAAAATTTTCTTCTACCAAGTAATCGTTAACCGCTTCTTCTACTCGATCGATTGTTTGTAGAATAGTGATGTAATCGTCTTTATCAAATTTTCCTAAGACATGATGAACCACTGTCCTGCCCGGCTTAGGTCTTCCAATTCCAATCTTAATTCGATAAAAAGTCTGAGTTCCAATATGATTAATAATCGATTTAATTCCGTTATGACCTCCAGCTGATCCTTTAGCTCGAAGACGAATCTTGCCAACTTCCATATCTAAATCATCGTAAATAACCAAAAGATCTTCAATATCCAGACCATAATAAGTCAGAAGGGCATGGACTGCTTTTCCACTCTCATTCATGAAAGTAGTCGGCTTTACAAAATAGACCTTTTCTCCATTTAAAAATGTTGAGGCGATATCAGCTTGAAAAATCTTATCATGGGAGAAAGTAAGATTTAAAGACTTTGCCATTTGATCAACTAACATAAAGCCTACATTGTGTTTCGTTTCAAAATACTTATCACCTGGATTTCCCAATCCAACAATTAATTTCGTCATCTCTTTCCTTTCAAAACACTAAAAGGGTTGGAAATATTTTTTCCAACCTTTACATTTTTTTAGCTATCTTATACATTAAAACGGAATTCCATGATGTCCCCATCTTGGACAACATATTCTTTTCCTTCTTCGCGCAAGCGTCCTGCTTCTTTAACAGCCTTTTCAGAACCGTATTTGACCAAATCATCATAGGACATGGTCACGGCACGAATAAATCCTTTTTCAAAATCAGAGTGGATGATTCCAGCTGCTTGAGGAGCTTTCATGCCACGTTTGAAGGTCCAAGCACGCACTTCTTTTTCACCAGCTGTGAAATAAGTGCCAAGTCCCAACAAGTGATAAGCTGCACGCGTAAGTTTATCAACTCCAGACTCTGTTAGGCCAATCGCCTCTAAAAATTCTTGTTTATCTGCATCATCTAGCTCAGAAATTTCTTCCTCAGCACGCGCAGAAATCACCACTACTTCCGCATTCTCTGTTGCCGCAAAGTCACGAATTTGCTTCACATAGTCAATAGAGTCTGGATCTGCAACAACATCTTCATCCACATTTGCTACATAAAGAACTGGTTTGGTAGTCAAAAGGAAAAGTCCTTTCACCACTTTTTGTTCTTCCTCCGTGAATTCAATGGTCCGAGCTGATTTTCCATCTTCAAGAACTGGTTTGATTTTTTGTAGAACATTAAATTCCGCAACAGAATCCTTATCTTTTTGTGTGCGAGCAATTTTTTCTACACGCGCATAGCGTTTATTGACAGACTCTAAGTCGGCTAAAATTAATTCTAAATTGATGGTATCAATATCTGCCAGTGGATCGACAAAGGCATCTTCACGACCTTGCTCCCGCATGACATTTTCATCATCAAAAGCACGTACCACATGGACAATGGCATCTACTTCACGGATGTTAGCCAAGAATTTATTACCAAGTCCTTCTCCTTTAGAAGCCCCTTTAACGATCCCCGCAATATCTGTAAATTCAAATGTTGTAGGAACCGTCTTCTTAGGAGTAATCATTTCAGTTAATTTTTGAAGTCGTTCATCTGGAACTTCTACCATCCCGACATTAGGATCAATAGTTGCAAAGGGATAGTTTGCGGCCTCTGCTCCTGCTTTTGTAATTGCGTTAAATAGGGTTGATTTACCAACATTTGGTAAGCCAACGATACCTGCTGTTAATGCCATTTTTCTTTTTTCTCCGTTCAAATTTCAATCTCTTTCATTATAACATAATTCAAAAGACAAGTGATGAAAAATGAAATATTTCATGACCTTTGAAACTAGATTTTTCATCAAACTGTAACGTTCTAAAAAGATAAATATGGTATACTCTATTTAACAATGAACAAAGGAGTTTTTCAGATGAAAAAACAAACATGGAAATCTATTTTTCTTTCTTTAATTGCTATCTTTACTCTCTTTCTTCTTGGAGCTTGTGGACAACAATCTGTTCAAAAATCCTATCTTCAGGGAATCAGCCAAGAAAAGAAAACAGATGTTCGTATTACAATAGAACATAAAGGAGATAAAGCGATCAGTAACCAAACCACCACTACTATTTATTACAAAGAAGCGGGAGTTACGAAAGATCAATTAAAGGAAATGATCGATAAATATGATGAAGAATACAAGGATGTCAAAGGATTCACACATTCTGCTGAATACAAAGACGATTATATGGTTGAAAAAACAACACTAAATTATGAAAAGGCAGACTTAGATCAACTAATTGAAAAGAAATTAGTAACAACACAACAAGATAAAAAAGTCGACTATATCAGCTACAAATCAACTGTAGATCTGATGAAACAAAGTGGTTTCAAAGAAGTTAAAAATGGAAAATTTGAAGAATTAAAATAATCGAAAAGGTTCGGTCACATAAGTGACCGAACCTTTCATAATACTCTCTTCATTTTCTGTTCAAAATCATGGCGACTCATCATGACCACATGATCACAATTGCTACACTTAATTTTTATGTCTGCACCAAGTCGCGTAATTTCCCAACGATTTGCCTTCTTGCCTGTTTCTTTTATCACACAAGCGTGTGGCTTTTTCATTTCTACAAAATCACCTAACGTATACATGATTCACCTTTGTTAATTTGTGCGAACTGGCGTAATTAATTGAATGAACCCTTGTTCATTTCCTTCTGGAACCAATGTAAACGGTCTAACAGAAGAAATAAAGCGAATAACAACTTGTTCACTGTCAATAGCTTTGAGCGCCTCAATCAAATAAGTTGGATTAAAGCTAATGGACAAATCCTCTCCTGAAACGGCGCTAGTATCGATCTCTTCATTTACTCGTCCAACTTCTGGTGAATGAACATGGGAAGAAACCACCCCATTTTTGAATTCTAATTTAACCGTTCCGTTTTGAGTCGCATTTGAAAGAAGACGAGCACGCTCCATTGCAAATCGAAGGTTAGCCACATTGAAGGTTGCCTCTGTATTGAACTCTGTTGGAATCAGACGGTCTGTGTCAGGGTAATTTCCTTCTAGCAAACGGGTATAGAAACTAATGTGTTCACTTCTAAAGAGAATTTGATTGTTAGCAAAGAAAACTTCAACTGTTTCAATATCATCAGAAAAGACAGAGGTGAATTCACGAAGAGAGCGACTTGGGATGACAACATCAAAGTTGTCTCCATTTTTCTCCAGTGTAATCACTTTTTGACTCATACGGTGAGAGTCTGTTGCTACTGTTTTTAGCTCTTTATTATCTGATAAAACAAAGTGAACACCTGTCAAAATTGGACGACTTTCTTGTACACTTGCTGCAAATGCCGTTTCATTAATTAATTGTTTTAATAATTTTGTTTCCAAAACTAATGGATTACTTGCAACAATTTCTTGAATACGTGGATATTGATCTGCATCTTTTCCTTTAAGTGTAATTTCTGATTTTCCACTTGTTAAAAGAACCTGTTTTTGTTCAATCTCTTTAAAATCTAAAGTAACATCTGGTAAACTTGAAACCACATTAATAAAGAAAGTTGCTTCCAATAAAATAGAACCTGGAGAAGTCACCAATAAACCAGCATTTTCATCTTTGATAGAAATAAAGTTTTCAATCGAAATTTGGCCATTCGATCCAGATAAGGCAACTCCTTCTGGAGTTACATCAATTTTAATCGTGGAGAGGATTGGAATAGCATTTTTTGAACTGATAGCTCTTTTGGTAGTATTTAGTGCTTGTAAAAATAAAGTTTTATTAATAGAGAAATTTATCATGGTCTTTCCTTTTTATTATTTTATTATTAGTAAGTTAATAGTAATAGTAGGTTGTGTGAAAATTGTGGAAAACTCTCGGAACCCTATATACGACTTGAATAGTTACTTGTTAAAAAAATGTGAATAACCCCTAGAGGTTTAGAGAAAGTTATCCACAGATTAATTTAATTTTTTCTTGATACTTTGGATTTCAAGTCGTAGATTATCATCCGTGTCTACCATACTTTTAATTTTTTCATAGGCATGAATCACAGTTGTGTGGTCTTTTCCTCCAAATTCTTTTCCGATTCGAGGAAGTGAGTTGTCCGTCATCTCTCTTGAAAGATACATGGCCACTTGTCGTGCTAGGACAATATTCTGAACTCTTCGAGAACCTTTGATTTCTTTTACACTGACCCCATAGAAAGCCCCTACGGCTTCTTGAATTTTTTCAATAGGGATGACAAGCATCTGGCTACTGTCGTTTTTACGAGCTCGAATAGCTTCAGCTGCAACATCGATCGTAATTTCTTTTAGTTTTTTCACCTTTGCCATTAAGGAAATATCATTTAAGGCACCCTCTAAGTCTCGGACATTTGAATCAAACTGACCAGCTAGATATTCAAGTGTGTCATTAGGAAAAATATAGTCTAGATCTTCAATTTTATTCCGTAAGATGGCAATTCGAGTTTCAAAATCAGGTGGTGTTATATTTTGCGTTAATCCCCATTTGAAACGAGTAACCAACCGCTCTTCGAGACTATCTAAATGATCTGGACTTCGATCGCTTGTTAGAACAATCTGTTTGTTGTCGCTATGGAGGGCATTAAAAGTATTAAAGAATTCCTCTTGAGTGGTTACTTTTTTCCCACCAAGTGACTGGATATCATCGATTAATAAAAGATCAAGACTTCGATAGGTATTCTTGAAAGTCTTCATTTCTCCTAATCGAAGGTGCTCTAAAAATTCATTAATAAAGGTTTCTGCTGGGACATACTTGACCCGTGCATTGGGAATATTTTCTAGGATTTGATTTCCAATTGCATTCAGTAAGTGAGTTTTTCCAAGTCCTGGTCCACCATAGATAAAGAGAGGGTTGTAAGTTGTTGCAAGATTTTCAGAAACTGCAAGCGCCGCTGCTTTAGCCCAAATATTTCCATCTCCTTGCACAAAATTATCAAAGGTATACTTCGATTTCAGACCTGTATCAATTTTAGGCAACGGTTCGGTTGTTAAGCTACCTGAAGATAGTCTCCTATTCTCACTGCTATGACTGTTAGGAAGTTCTTCGAGATCTTCAAAAATAAACTGGAATTTTAAATCTGTATTGTAGACTTCAAAACTGGCTGTGATCAAAGCGTTTTTTAGATTTGTTTCCCAAAATAATTCTTTATAATTACCATCAAGATAAATGGTAGCTGTCTCTCCATCGATTTTAACTAATTTTGAATCGGCGACAAAAAAGTCATACGCACTATCTTTTAGTTGTAATTGGGCTAATTCTAAAAAACGAGTCCAAAATTGCTCTTCTTGTGACACTATAAGACTCCCCTCCTTTTCTGGAATTGTATCAAATCGTACTTACTCCTATTCTACCACAAACGAAAATAGTTTTCCACAGGCTAAATTTTTAGGAAGTAAATTATATTTTAAAACTTTTCCACAAGTTGTGGATTTGAATTCACATTGTTTTTAAAAGTTATCCACAAAGTGGGGATAACTAGAGAATATCCCTGTTCTTCTACTATTTGTAAAAGATTTTTATGGTGGAAAAGCTTGTCGATACAAAAATAAAAATAACAGCCTTATTTGAGGCTGTTGATAATTCGTTGGTATTCATCAAGACTTGAAAAAGAAATTTGGATAGTTCCTTTATTTTGAGAAGAGGAGTGTATCGTCACATCTGTTCCTAATATTTTTTTCAATCGTTGTTCCTCTTCTAGTAGGAAGTTTTCTTTTACTCTTTTATTTTTCTGTTTTCTTTTTGAACTGATCTTGTTTTCTAATGTTCGAACATTTAAATGATCCTGTTTGATTCGCTCCAACCAAAAGCATTGCTCTTTTTCATCAAGAGGAACAAGAACACGAGCGTGAGCCGAAGAAATATCATTTTGAATGACTGCTTCTTGAACAGAGGGAGCTAGATGTAACAAGCGAAGCATATTGCTGATATAGGGTCTAGATTTTCCCATAAATTGAGCGATTTGGTCGTGCTTATAGCCATGATCAACTAGTTTCTGGTAGGATATAGCTTCTTCGATTGGATTGAGATCTTCTCGTTGAAGATTTTCGATAATGGCTTGGCGCATCATTTCTTGATCCGTTAACTCTTTAATAATCGCAGGAACAAGCTCTAATCCAGCAATTTTTGAAGCTCTAAAACGTCTTTCACCTGCAAGCAATTCAAAACCAATTATTGGAGATTTTCTGACAATAATGGGTTGAATTAAGCCATTTTCTTTGATTGACTGAGCCAGTTCTTCTAATTTTTCTTGATCAAATACTTTTCTTGGTTGGAAAGGATTAGTTCGAATGTCCTTTACCGCTATCTTTTCTAATTTTTCCATCTTATGAATAGAATAACACACCTTTACAAATTCGTAAAGGTGTGTTTACAAGTATGTCAAGAGGATAAGAATTACTCACTAAGATCCTCAGTTGATTTTGTTAACTTGATAGAAGTTGTTTGTTGTTTTCCATCACGATAGAATGTGACCTTGATCGTATCATTGATTTGGTGAGAATAGAGGGCAGATTGTAAATCTGCAGTTGACTCGATATCTGTATCGTCGATCTTTGTGATCACATCGTAGCGTTGCAATTTATCTGAAGCAGGCATATTTTCAAGTGTTGAACGAACCAGTACTCCTCCAGAGATTTTTTCAGGAAGTTTTAATTGGCTTAAATCAGAAGTTGAAAGGTTGGATAAATCCATCATTTGGATTCCAAGAGCTGGTCGAACTACTTTTCCTTTTTCTTCTAGTTGCTTGATAATATTGACAACATCATTTGCAGGAATTGCAAATCCCATTCCTTCTACTGAAGTTTGTCCGTTATTTGAAATTTTACTTGAGGTAATCCCGATGACTTGTCCTTGAATATTGATTAATGGACCTCCAGAGTTTCCTGGGTTGATGGCTGCGTCTGTTTGTAGAGCGCGTGTAGAGATATTTTGTCCATTATCGGCTTTCAATTTCACATTGCGACCTTGGCTGGAAATAATCCCTTGGGTAACAGAATTAGCATAATCTGTTCCAAGAGGGCTGCCAATTGCAATTGCAGTCTCACCGACCGTTAATTGGTTTGAATCTCCGAATTCAGCTACTGCCTTTGCTTTATCCGCACTAATTCGAACTACTGCAATATCAGAATAGACATCTGACCCAACTACTTCTCCAGGGACTTTATTACCATCTGCTAAAAGAATATCTACTTTTTTAGCACCATTGATCACATGGGTATTGGTAACAAGGTAGGCATATTTCCCTTCTTTTTTATAAATGACCCCAGAACCTTCACTAGAAATTTGTGAGTCAGGGTTTTCTTCTTTTTCAAACACTCCTTGATTCGAAGAATCAGAATAAGTAATCACAGAAACTACAGCATTTTTCACCTTATCGACGGCCTCACTAGTTGAGGTTGTGTTTTTATAAGCTGTTTTAACAGTGGTTGAGTGGACTTGCTTACTTTCAGTATTTGAAGTAGAAGAATGAGATGTTTTTAAGGTTAAAAAGGTTCCAAGAATCCCACCTAGAAAACCTACAACAAAAATGAGGGCTATGTTCCCAACTTTTTTCAGTAAATTAGATGAAGATTTCATATTTTCCTCCTAAGGCTATCAAATTGTCTAAAGTATAGACAAACTTTCTTAATTATATCTTAAATAACTAAAGTTATCCACAATTTGTGGATAACTTGTAGAAATTAGTTGAGAAATGGCTTTAAAAAGGACTTTATAGAATAGATTTCCTTTCTATAGCTGTGGATTATTTGTGGAATTGAAGAATTATGCTACAATAGGGGAATGAAAATAAAATTGATAACCGTTGGAAAATTAAAAGAAAAATACTTAAAAGATGGGATCGCGGAGTATATTAAAAGGCTTGGTCGATTTGCAAAAGTAGAACAGGTTGAGTTAGTTGATGAAAAAACTCCAGATCGTGCTAGTCAACTCGAAAATCAACAAATTCTTGAAAAAGAGGGGGAACGAATTCTCTCTAAAATTTCAGATAAGGAATATGTGATTGTATTGGCCATCGAAGGAAAACAATTTCCTTCAGAGAAATTTAGTCAAACGATTGACCAGATTATGACATCTGGTTATTCAAACCTTACTTTTGTTATTGGAGGCAGTCTTGGTCTGTCTCCTGAAGTGAAAAAAAGAGGAAATCTATTAATGAGCTTTGGTCAATTAACTCTTCCTCATCAGTTGATGAAATTAGTGTTGGTGGAACAAATCTATCGTGCTTTCATGATTCAACAGGGGAGTCCTTACCATAAATAACCTTGACGCTCCTTCCTTTTTCTGCTAAAATGAAGTAAGTTCGGTCTCATAGCTCAGCTGGATAGAGCATTCGCCTTCTAAGCGAACGGTCGCAGGTTCGAATCCTGCTGGGATCAAATAAAAAACGTGGTTTGTACTACGTTTTTTTTTTTTTTACAAAATGTATATTATTTCATCATTGCTTATTTTTTGTAAAAATGGAATAGAAAGATAAAAATTTTAAAAAAACAAGTCATAATTTTCTTAAAAATAGTTAAAATCCCTAGATAGTAATGATTTTAAATTATAAAAATCATGTAAAGTAGTTTTCAATCGTGTAACAAATTCATTAAAAACATTACAATTTCATCTGATCCCTTTAATTTTATTCTATTTTATATTATAATTTTTGTATATAAAAATTTATTTTTTTATAATAATACCAGAGTATAATAAAATAGAAAAACAGAGTGGGAGAGTTTGTGTGTTTCAGTCATTAGTCTTGTCCTTTATTTTAGGGGGGATCATTGTTCTGACGTTTGCATTAGTAGACGAAAAAATATATCAAGAACATCGATTTCCGTATATCTTTCTTCTGAGTACCTTTGTTTTACTCTTTGAGAGCCTTTTAGTATTTTTAGACATGACTTTATTTTCAAATATTCAACTTTCCGATTTGAATATGCTCTTGTGGCCGGTTTATTTATACCCTTATTATCATTATGCCAATCGAACGAATCGTTTGTGTTCTATTTTTTATTCTTTTTTTACTTATTTAGCGGTTGAAGGAACAGCAACATTTCTGACGATTATTGTCTCTTCAGTAATAGGAGATGCTTTTGTAGCAGCTCATTCGATTGTTTATAATATGTTTATTCGTTTGGTTTCTTTAGGAATCATTTTGAAGTTAATTGACTTATTTGAATTTGATTTCACTCCTTTTTATGAAGAAGAATTTGAAAAGTATTTAAAGATATTGATTTCTGTCTATTTTGCTATATTTGTAGTGATCAATTTTGCTTTATGGATTAGTGAACAAGCGCAATTTAAAAATTTTGGAAGTATGTTGGCAACGATTTGTTTTTTCACTTTTGTAGTCAGCCTATTCCACATGAAAATTGAGCGAGATCAGTATCGAAAAAATTTGGAACTGGAGTATAAAGAATTTTCTGAGCAACAAATGAGTCGTTATATGGCTGAGATTCAAAGTCTCTATTCTATTGTAAGGGGTTTTCGTCATGATTTAGGAAATTTAGTTATTTCTATGTCACTAGCCATTGAGGAAGAAAATATTCCAGAAATTCGAAGAATCCATAGAGAAGTATTGGAAAAAAGTTATAAAAAAATTAACGCAGAAGAATTATCAGGATTTAATTTAGTCAATATAAGAGATTCTGCTTTACGAAGTATTTTGATTCGAGGTTGGTTGGATGCAAGAGATGCTGGGGTAGAAATGACCTTTGAAACAAGTGAACCAATTGAGCAACTACCAGTCGATTTATTGGATATCGTGAGAATTGTTGGGATTCTAGTGACGAATGCTTTGGAAGCTTCAAAAGAAGCAGAAGAAAAGAAGGTTCATATTGCTATTTTCTCTATTTCAAAAATTGTTTACTTAGTGATTCATAATACGACAAACGAAATCACTTTTGATATAAGAAAAATATATGAAGAAGGGTATTCGACAAAAGGAGAAAACAGAGGACTAGGATTAAATAATGTGAGAAAAATCTTAGCAAATTATGGAACGATGTTTTTAGAAACGGAATTGCAAGGAAATCGTTTTTTACAAGTTTTGAAGATTGGAGGATATGAACAAGAATGAAGATTTTTTTATTAGAAGATGAGCTCTCTCAACAGATACGGGTAGAAAAACATATTGCAGAAATTGCTAAGGAATTAGAAATTAAACTTGAAGTGATTTCTACCGGTAAAATTACGGAATTTGAAAATTATATCCAGCATTCTGAGATCCACCAATTATATTTTCTAGATATTCACATCCAAGACAATGAGTATTGTGGGCTAGAAATTGCTCAAAAAATACGAGAAGCAAATCCTTATGCCATTATTGTTTTTATTACTACAAAATCGGAATTTGCTTCTATTACCTATCGTTATAAAGTATCTGCCTTGGATTTTATTGATAAAAATTTGAATGAAGATTTATTTAGATTAAAAATTAAGGAGTGTATTGAGTACTTGACAACTATTCAAATTGGAAATGATGATTTGACAGATTATTTCGAGTATGATTTTAAAGATAAAAAAATTAAAATTCCATTTAAGGATATTCTTTATATCGAAACGGTTGGTTCAGCTTATAAATTAAACTTAGTTGGGAAAAATTTTCAAAAAGAAATTGCAGGAAGTTTATCAGATGTCTTGGAGAAGGATGTGGAGGAGAGATATTTTAGTCCTCATCAATCTTTTATCGTAAATAGAAGTATGATCATTGGAATGGATAAGAAAAAGAAACAGCTGCTGTTGAAAGAAGGGTATTCTTGTCCAATTTCCAGAAGTAATATCAAACGTGTCAAAAAATTAATTGAAGAGCAAAATTTAGAATTTAGTGCTTGACAATTAGTTATATTCTGATATAATGAGATATGTTCTGTTAATGAATATATGGTCCGTTGGTCAAGGGGTTAAGACACCGCCTTTTCACGGCGGTAACACGGGTTCGAATCCCGTACGGACTATATCTCATTCCGCCATAGCTCAGTTGGTAGTAGCGCATGACTGTTAATCATGATGTCGTAGGTTCGAGTCCTACTGGCGGAGCTAGTATAGCACCCATTTGGGTGTTTTTTTATTTTGAAAAAGCTAGGATAATTGCTATCCTAGCCTTTTATTTATAAGTGAACGATATTTATATTCCTTAGTTTTTTCGTCTTTTTATTTGTCTCCATTCGTAGAGGAAAAAGAGAATAATTCCAACGAAAAAGGAAATGCCTCCCTCAACTAAGCCTTGTGGAATAAATGTTAAGGTGACAGTTCCTGATCCTTTTGGAACATGAACTCCCATCAATCCTTTCTGGATGCGATGAATTTGGATAGATTTTCCATTTTGTTTAGCTGACCAGCCTTTATCATAAGGAAGTGTAAAAATAAGGGTAGTATCTCTATCTGCGTTATAGGCTGCTACCACTCTATTTTTATTTTTGTGAATGGCAACTTCTTGTTGATGAATGGTGGTGATAGCCTGTGTATATTGGTCAAGATCCAGAGCAAAAAATTCTGGTGTATCAAAGGAGACTGTCGAATTTTCTGGAAAACTCATACGAATAGTAGCTGTTTCCCCTGTGTCAAAATGGCCAATCGAAAAGAATGGAAAGGCGTTATCAATAGTATAGCGTTGGTTCTGTCCATTGTAGCTGATTTCAATCTCTTTCCGATCATCATTTGAAAATTGTAAATTTGGAACATTGACATATAGTTGGCTATGGGCAGGAACCATTACTTCATATTGAATACTTGCGTAGGATAGATGACTATCTTCTTCAATTTTTGCAGTTTGCAACGAAGATGTAGTATTTTGTGAAGTATGCGACAGAATATTTAATTTCTTATAAAATTTATATTTTTCATCCGTGATTTGATGGATGAATCGTGTTTGATTATCCAGTGTTAAATTTGTAAAGGAAGCATTTTTATAAGTTTTTGCTGACAAAAAGGCGATTGGTAAGGCATATTCGTTCTCTGAAAGTGAGACTCCATTTTTGGTTGCAATCTCTTTAAATCCAAATTTTTGAACAGGTTGTTGGCTCAAATTATAGCGAACACCAAATAGACTATCCATTAAAATAGAATTATTTTGGTACCTAAGATTGAGATTGGTTCCTTCAGATTTAAATCCAAGTTTGTCCAATGTCGAGCTCGCATCCGTATTTCGTACAGATGAAAATTGAGAAATTCCATTATAACCATACTTCATACTATCATTGCCCGTTTGTGGCTGTAGAATCTCAGTCCGATAATTTGAGTCTGTCTTCCTTCTTACTAAGGATTGGATGGCTTTTAAGTCGCGTTCGTAGGATGACCGAGAAGCAAAGACCCATTCATTCGCAATTCCTTCCATTTGATAATAACTATTCACCGATAATTCAAAGATGGAGAAAAAAAGGATCGAAAGATAGAAAAGTCTAGGCGGTATTTTTTTTAGGATAAATCCTAAACAGACCAAATAGAAAGCAATTAAAAATTCAAAAGTAACAATGAAATTGACTGCATCTAAAAATTTATAGTGATTGCTGTAAAGGACAGTTGCTCCAAATCCTAGAATGAGGAGGAAATTAGCAAAACTAAAACGAATCCAAGTGATCTCCTCTATTCGATTTAGTACTTCTCCTGCCATCAGAATAATCGTCAAAGAAAAGATCCAAGAGTATCGATGAAGAAACATATTTGGCGCGTGCATACCTTGCCAAAGGAGATCTAATAATTGAAAACGAAAACTCAAAATAAGAATGGTCAAGAGTATAATGTAAGAAAGTTTCACGTGAAACTTGATCGACTTTACAAAGAAAAAGGTGATCGCTAATAGAAGTGGAAATAATCCCACGTAGATCATTGGAATTGATCCATATTTAGTAGTGTCAAAACTTCCAATGAAATTTTTTGCAAATACGTCAAGATACCAACTTTTTTCTGTAAAGATACTGTCAACCTTTGAAAAACTTTCTCCATGAGTGCGTAAATCTAAGAAGGTAGGATATAACATCACAAGACTTGTTATAACTGATAAAAGAGATACAATCACAAAATGAAAGAACCGTTTTCCAATTTTTTTGATGTTCCATGACAGTTGTGTCAAGTACCATAAAATGAGAAAAATAGACATCATAAATCCAAAATAATAATTTTGGATAAACAAGCTGGTTAAGCTGATAAAGTAGAGAACCTCTCCCTCATTGTAAATTAGTTTTTTGAATCCATAAAGAATTAATGGTGCCAAGATAAAAACGTCTAGCCAAGTTTTGATTTCAATTTGACTGATGGCAAAGCTCATAAGAGCAAATGAGGTTGAAAGAGTAAGAACCAGGCATCTAGGGATTTTAGAAAAGATTCCATGTAGACTAATATAAGCGCTTAGCCCAATTGCTCCAAATTTAAGAAGAGTGATGAGGTAAACAGCATCCGGCATGGATTGTACATTAAAGAAGTATACAAGAGGAGAAAAGAAACTTCCTAGATAATAGCTACTGAGTGCATAGAAATTAATACCTAGTCCACTTTGAAAACTGTAAAATAGGCTATCTGTCCCATGTAAAATATTTCGAAGTGTAGTATCAAAAATGACATACTGATGATAACCATCTCCTAACAATGGGGATGTATCACTGTTCCAGTAGATTCCTTGTGAAAGGTAAATAAAGAACATTATGATAGCTGGAATCAGGAAAGAAGATACTATAAAAAGGGATGTTTTTAGCTTTGTTTTATTCATATATTTCTACTGAAAGAGCCTGAAATCATTATTCCAGGGCTCTTTATTTTTATTATTGACTCCAAAGTTCTTTCACTTTTGCTTGAACTTCTTCATTTTCAAGAAACTCATCATAGGTTTCATCAATGCGATCGATTACGCCGTTTTTTGAAAGAACGATAATATGGTTGGCGAGTGTTTGAATGAATTCGTGGTCATGGCTGGCAAAGATAATCGATTCTTTAAAATTCTTCAATCCATCATTCAAACTTGAAATAGACTCCAAATCCAAGTGATTGGTTGGATCATCCAGTACAAGAACATTTGACTTGAGGAGCATCAATTTAGACAACATGACACGAACTTTTTCTCCCCCTGACAAGACGTTGACAGACTTGTTAACTTCGTCACCCGAAAAGAGCATACGTCCTAAGAAACCACGAAGGAAAGTATTGTCATCTTCTTCTTTACTTGCAAATTGACGAAGCCAATCAAGAATACTTTCACCACCTGCAAAATCCCGGCTGTTGTCTTTTGGTAGATAAGATCGACTAGTTGTAACTCCCCACTTGACAGTTCCTTCATATTCAATATCATCCATCAATGCACGGATCAAAGCGGTTGTTTGAATATCGTTCTGTCCGATAAGGGCGGTTTTGTCACCAGGACGTAAGATAAAGCTGATATTGTCAAGGATGGTTTCTCCATCAATCTTGACAGAAAGATTTTCAACTGTCAAGAGATCGTTACCAATTTCGCGTTCTGCTTTAAAGTTGATAAATGGGTACTTCCGACTAGATGGAACAATTTCTTCAAGTTCAATCTTGTCAAGCATTTTTTTACGCGAAGTTGCTTGTTTTGATTTTGAAGCGTTGGCTGAGAAACGTGCGACAAACTCTTGTAATTGTTTAATTTTTTCTTCAGCTTTTGCATTTCTATCTGCTTGTAATTTTGCTGCAAGTTCAGAAGATTCTTTCCAGAAATCATAGTTTCCGACGTAAAGTTTGATTTTTCCAAAGTCGAGATCCGCCATATGAGTGCAGACTTTATTCAAAAAGTGGCGGTCATGGGATACAACTATAACTGTATTTTCAAAATCAATCAGAAAATCTTCTAACCAGGTAATGGATTGGATATCCAATCCATTGGTCGGCTCGTCCAAAAGAAGAACATCTGGTTTACCAAAAAGTGCCTTAGCTAGGAGAACTTTCACTTTATCCCCATTGGCTAACTCGCTCATAGTTTGATAATGAAGGTCTTCTGAAATATTTAGATGTTGAAGCAATTGAGATGCTTCACTTTCTGCTTCCCATCCACCGAGTTCGGCAAATTCACCTTCAAGTTCAGCTGCACGGACACCATCTTCATCAGAGAAATCTTCTTTCATGTAGATAGCATCTTTCTCTTTCATAATGTTGTAGAGCTTTTCATTTCCCATAATGACAACATCAATGACCCGTTCGTCTTCGTAGTCAAAGTGATTTTGACGCAAAACGGACAAACGTTCATCAGGGCCAAGAGAAATATGACCAGTTGTTGGTTCAATATCTCCAGCTAAAATTTTTAAAAAGGTTGACTTTCCAGCACCGTTGGCACCGATAAGACCGTATGTATTTCCTTCTGTAAAGTTGATATTGACATCGTCAAACAATTTTCGATCACTAAAACGTAGTGAGACGTCTGATACTGTAAGCAATGATTTTCTCCTCTTTCTATAATGTCTTAATTTTACTAGAAAATAGGGGAAAATTCAACTTTTTTAGTGTCAATTTATTTTTACAACCCTGTAAATTAAGTTGACAAAGTAGTAAACTTTTAATTCATTACAAACATAGAGGATAGACTAACATTTTGAACCAGAAAGTGCTATAATGATAGGGATAACGATTAAGGAGAAGAATATGACAAAACCCATCATTTTGACAGGAGATAGACCAACAGGAAAACTCCACATTGGCCACTATGTTGGTTCTTTAAAAAATCGGGTCTTGCTACAGAATAAAGACGAATATAATATGTTTGTTTTTTTGGCAGACCAGCAAGCTTTGACGGATCATGCAAAAGATCCAAAAACGATTGTGGAGTCTATTGGAAATGTCGCTTTGGACTATCTTGCAGCTGGACTAGATCCTGAAAAAGTAACGATTTTCATTCAAAGTCAGATTCCTGAACTGGCAGAATTGACCATGTACTACATGAATCTTGTATCTTTGGCACGACTTGAAAGAAACCCAACTGTAAAAAACGAGATTTCTCAAAAAGGTTTTGGTGAGAGTATACCTACAGGATTTTTGGTATACCCTATTTCGCAAGCAGCCGATATTACGGCATTTAAAGCGAATTTTGTTCCGGTAGGAAATGACCAAAAGCCAATGATTGAACAAACTCGTGAGATTGTTCGTTCCTTTAACCATGCTTACAATACAGATACTTTGGTGGAGCCAGAAGGGATTTATCCTGAAAATGAAGCAGCAGGGCGCTTACCTGGTTTAGATGGAAATGCTAAAATGTCTAAATCGTTGAATAATGGCATTTACCTAGCTGATGATGCAGATACTTTAAAGAAAAAAGTGATGAGTATGTATACTGATCCTGATCATATTAAAGTAGAGGATCCAGGAAAAATTGAAGGTAATATGGTCTTTCATTACCTAGATGTATTTGGCCGTCCAGAAGATGCAGCTGAAATTGCAGAAATGAAAGAACATTATCAACGTGGTGGACTTGGTGATGTAAAGACCAAACGATATCTTTTAGAAATTTTAGATCGTGAATTAAGACCGATTCGTGAAAGACGTCTTGAGTTTGCAAAGGATATGGGCGAAGTCTACTCTATTCTTGAAAAAGGAAGTGAGCGCGCTCGAAATGTAGCAGCTCAAACACTGGATGAAGTAAAATCTGCGATGGGAATTACCTATTTTAAAAAATAAAACGACTTCATTAATAGCGAACATTTCTTTACTGCTCATTGATAATTTACCAATAAATGATTGACAAATTGCCATAGAATGGTATGATATTAACAATAAAAATTCGAGCCTTGCTCAAATAAAAAGAAAAGAGGATCCAGCTAATGTCTAATTGGGACACAAAGTTTTTAAAAAAAGGGTTTACATTCGATGACGTGCTTTTGATTCCAGCAGAAAGTCACGTATTGCCTAATGATGCAGATTTAAGTACACAATTAGCAAGTAATTTACGCTTGAATATCCCAATCATTACTGCTGCTATGGATACGGTGACTGAAAGTCAAATGGCAATTGCTATGGCACGTGCTGGTGGACTTGGTGTTATCCATAAAAACATGTCAATTGAGCAACAGGCAGATGAAGTACGCAAAGTAAAACGCTCTGAAAACGGGGTTATCATTGATCCGTTCTATTTGACTCCGTCTCATACAATTGCAGAAGCAGATGAGTTGATGGGACGATACCGAATCAGTGGTGTTCCTGTTGTTGAAACACTTGAAAATCGTAAATTAGTTGGTATCCTTACAAACCGGGATTTGCGTTTTATTTCTGATTACAATCAACCTATTTCAAATCATATGACAAGTGAAAATTTGGTGACTGCACCGGTTGGAACTGATTTGGAAACAGCTGAACGCATTCTACAAGAGCACCGTATTGAAAAATTACCATTGGTAGATGAAAATGGTCGTCTTTCTGGCTTGATTACAATCAAAGATATTGAAAAAGTTATCGAGTTCCCAAATGCGGCTAAGGATGAATTTGGTCGTTTGCTTGTGGCTGGTGCCGTAGGGGTTACTTCAGATACTTTTGAACGTGCAGAAGCTCTTTTTGAAGCTGGTGCAGACGCAATTGTCATTGATACTGCTCATGGACATTCTGCGGGTGTTCTTCGTAAGATTGCAGAAATTCGTGCTCACTTCCCAGATCGTACCTTGATTGCAGGAAATATTGCAACAGCTGAAGGTGCTCGTGCATTATTTGATGCAGGGGTAGATGTAGTTAAAGTCGGAATTGGTCCAGGATCAATCTGTACAACTCGTGTTGTTGCAGGGGTTGGTGTTCCTCAAGTGACTGCCATTTATGATGCAGCCGCTGTAGCTCGTGAATATGGAAAAACGATCATTGCTGATGGTGGTATCAAGTATTCAGGAGATATTGTCAAAGCACTCGCAGCTGGTGGAAATGCGGTTATGCTTGGCTCAATGCTTGCAGGTACAGATGAAGCACCAGGTGAAACAGAAATCTTCCAAGGTCGTAAATTTAAAACATACCGTGGTATGGGATCTATTGCAGCAATGAAGAAAGGTTCTAGCGACCGTTACTTCCAAGGATCTGTCAATGAAGCCAATAAATTGGTCCCTGAAGGAATTGAAGGACGCGTTGCTTATAAAGGATCTGTAGCAGATATGGTCTTCCAAATGATCGGTGGTATTCGTTCAGGTATGGGTTATGTTGGTGCAGCAACTATTCAAGATTTACATGATCATGCACAATTTGTCGAAATGAGTGGTGCCGGATTGAAAGAAAGCCATCCTCATGATGTGCAAATTACAAACGAGGCGCCTAACTACTCAGCACAATAAATTTACACATTTGTAAACAAAAATAACAGCATCTTGACGGTATTGTCAAGATGCTGTTTTGATATGACCGGCTTGAATAGTAAAAATTTTCAACTCCTCAGGCAGTTCTTTTAAATGATCAAGAGTTGTCGTTGTAATAAATGTTTGAATATTATTAGAGATAGTTTCAAGTAGTTGAAGTTGACGATAATTGTCAAGTTCGCTCATGACATCGTCAAGTAATAAAATAGGCTTTTCTCTTGTGATTTCTTCCATCAATTCGATTTCTGCTAATTTTAGAGAGAGAACAACACTTCGATGCTGGCCTTGACTACCAAAGGTAGCATTCATATTATTGATAAAAAATGCCAAATCATCCCTGTGGGGTCCAATGCTTGTTGTTTTTCTAAAAATATCCTTCTGACGGTTTTTTTCCAACATAGAGAGAAACTGCTCTTCTATATCATTTCCATCTTCAGAAAAAACAGTTGACTGATATTGAATCGATAGGTCTTCTTTGTTGTCAGAAAGTCGAGTGTGTTTTTCTTTTGCTTTAGCTTCTAATTTTTTAATAAACTCAAGCCGATGATAGATGACGCGACTTCCAAAACTAGCTAGTTGTGAATCTAAGACTTCCAAAAATGTAGCATCAATTTTTTCCGAATTTTTTAGGTAACTATTTCTTTGTTTCAGTACATGGTTGTATTGAGATAAGTCGGATAGATAGAGAGGTTTCATCTGACCTAATTCAATGTCAATAAACTTTCGACGTCCTGCAGGTGATCCTTTGATCAGTTGCAAATCTTCAGGTGCGAAAAGGACAACATTCATATGGCCAATATAGTTCGATAATTTGGCTTGTTTCAAATGATTTACCTTAGTTATCCGACCTTTTGGTGTCAAGGAGATTTCCAATGGAAGAGGACCAGTTTCTCTTTGTAATTGACCAGAAACTTTAAAATCTGTGGATTCAAAATAGATGAGATCTCTATCATTTCGTGTTCGATGACTTCTGGTTAAAGCTAGAAAATAAATTGATTCGAGAATATTGGTCTTTCCTTGAGCATTTTGACCTAGGAAAATATTTAATCCAGGATGAAACTCGACATCAAGTTCTTGATAATTACGAAAATGTTGAATGGATAACTGTTTTAGCCACATTAGGAGATACCAGGAAAGCGAATTGCTTTTTCTTTTTTGTTAGTCTTTGTCGGTTGTTTCTTTTGTTGTTGATTGAGTTGCTTGACAAGTTCAGCAACACGTTCCTTTTCTTCCTTCTCTTTAAGATGCTCTTCTATTTCCTCTTGAGAAGGTTCAAGAATGGTGATAGTCATGCTCAGTTCAGGAATGTTAATTTGATCGTTGACACGAAGTTTACGGCCTCTCCGTTGTTCTAATTCACCATTAACAAAGACTTCTTTTTCTTGAAGAAAGGCTTTGATTGCACCACCACTCTGTATAATACCGAGTTCTTTTAAGATTGCTTGCAATGTAATAAAGTCATCAAATAATTTGTAATTCATAGTTCACCTCTTTGCGTGTTATTATACCATATTTTTAGTTTATCTAGGGTAGAGAATGTTGAGTGATTTGAGAAGCTTTTTCACAGTTTGAATTAGGATTTTAGTGTGATTTCGTGTTATAATGAAAGTTACTATTGAGTAGAACGAGGATGAAAATGGAATTAGTAAAGGGCGTGAATCTTCACTTTCTTCAATCAAAAAAATTTAAAACCAATAAAATTAAGGTCCGTTTTTCATCGCCATTAGATGAAAATACCGTGGCTGCGCGTGTTTTGGTAGCTTGTATGATGGAAACTGCAAATCAAAAATATCCAACTTCACAATTATTCCGTGAAAAATTAGCGAGTCTATACGGGGTAGAATTGTCAACGTCAGTCTCTAAGAGGGGGCGTGTTCATTATGTTGATTTGAATATTTCCTTTGTGCGCGATGATTTTTTGAGCAAGAAAAATGTTCTTACTGATGAGGTTTTGGACATTATAGAAACCATCTTCTTTTTACCTTTGGTAGTAGAAGATCACTTTGACAGTGATACCTTTGACGTTGAAAAGAAAAATACAATTTCCGATTTGGAGTCGGAAATTGAAGAGCCTTATTATTATGCACATGGGCAATTGAATCAACTATTTTTTGAAGACGAAACAATCGGGATGTCAAGATTGGGGAAAGTTGATTTAGTGAGACAAGAGACAGCTCAAAGTTCTCTTGAACAGTTTCATCAGATGCTCCAATTAGATTACATTGACTTCTTTTTCATAGGCGATTTTAATGAGGTCGCTATTGTGGATCGAGTGAACCAGTTTGAATTCAAGCCACGTGATAACAATTTGTCTGTCAACTATCAACAACCTTTTACAAATGTTGTTAGAGAAAAGTTAGAGCAAAAACAAAATCAACAATCTATTTTAGAATTAGGTTATCATTTTTCTACCCAGTATGGAGAATCTCTCCATATCCCACTAGTTGTATTAAATGGGATGCTGGGAGCTTTCTCGCATTCAAGACTTTTTCAAGTAATTCGTGAGAAAGAAGGTCTTGCTTATACCATCTCTAGCCATTTTGATATTTTTACAGGCTTTATGAGAGTTTTTGCAGGCATTGATAAGGGATCTCGTACCAAAGTAATGACTTTGATTATGAAACAGTTGAATGATTTAAAACGAGGCAAGTTTACAGAGTCAGAGCTTCAATTGACAAAAGAAATGTTGATAAATACGACCTTATTAGCACAGGATCGACAAAATACCCTGATTGAAAGGGAATATCTGAAAACGATGCTTGGAAAGAAGGTTCTTTCTCTAGAAGAGTGGTTAGAATCTATCAATAAGGTTAGTAAAGAAGAAATTATTGAGACGGCAAAAACAATTAATTTACAGTCTGTTTATTTTATGGAAGGAAAGTAGTGTAAAGATTGAAAATTAAAGAAAAATACTATGAATCAGTAGGCGAGCAGGTCTACTTTACACGCTTGTCAAACGGATTGACCATTCATTTAATCCCAAAAGAAGATTATTATGAAACCTATGGAATGATCACAACCAAATTTGGTTCAGTGGACACACGAATTCTAGTGAATGGTGATGAAAGACAATATCCTGCAGGAATTGCTCATTTTCTAGAACACAAAGTATTTGAAGATGAAAAAGGTCAAGATTATCTAACAAAATTTGTTCATTTAGGATCGGAAAGTAATGCCTTTACAAGCTTTACAAAGACAAGTTATCTTTTCTCAACAACTTCAAAAGTCCCTGAAAATATTCAATTGTTATTGGAGATGGTTTCAAAGGCTTCCTTTACAGAAAAATCTGTATCTAAGGAAAGAGAAATCATTCAACAAGAGATTGGAATGTACCAAGATAGTCCAGACTATCGATTATTTTTTGGTGCTTTAGAAAATTTATATCCTGGAACACCGTTAGCAGATGATATTGCTGGGACAAGAGACTCAATTTCTGATATTACAATCGATAATCTCCATGAAAATTTTGATCTATTCTATCATCCCTCTCAAATGCACTTATTAGTGATAGGAAAATTCGATGTTGATCCGATATTACAAGTTTTAAAAGAATATGATCAAATTTCCCAACTTCCTTCGATCAAGATGGAACGTTTTCCTGTAGAAAAAAACGAAGTGAAACTGAATCAATCCTGCAGAATGGATGTGGCGACTCCTAAATTGGCAATTGGAATTCGGGGAAATGATGACATTAAAGAAGAGGAAAAATTTCGCTATAAATTAATGTTAAAATTACTATTTTCGATGATGTTTGGTTGGACTTCGCAACGGTTTCAAAGTTTATATGAAGCAGGGAAGATTGACAACTCATTGACACTCGAAGTCGAGGTTGAAGAATTATTTCATTTTGTTATTTTGACAATGGATACCAAAGAACCAGTCTCCTTATCTCATCAATTTAGGTCAGCTATCAAACAATTTGATAAGGATCCAGATGTGAATCAGGAACATTTGGATACGATTAAAAGCGAAATGTTTGGTGATTTCTTACAAGGTTTAAATTCGCTTGAGTATAGTGCAATTCAGTTTGATTATTTTTCAGACGGTAGCACATCTTATGATCTTCCAAAGATTTTACAAAGTATTAGTTTACAAGATATCATCAAATTAGGTCATAAATTCATTGATCAGGCTGAGATGGTTGACTATATGATTTTTCAAAAGTAGTAAACAATGTATCAAGAAGGGAAAAAATGAAGAAGAGAACAATTGGTCAGGTATTAAGACTGTCAAGAGTAAATTTACATTTAAGTTTACAGGACGTGTCAAATAAGACAGCTATTGAAATTCCTTATATAGAAGCGTTGGAAAACGATGAGTTTGATCTACTACCAAGTCCGTTTTATGCCCAGATCTATCTAAAAAAGCTATCATGGGCTTTGGGGTTAGATGAGTCCATTCTATTGACAGCTTTTCGTGAAGGAAAAGAATTGTTATTTGATGAAGAAATCCTTGTAGATGACGAAGAGCTTCATTCAAGGAAATTAAGACAGAAAGCAAGCTGGTTACCAATCTTGTATTATCTACTAATTAGCTTTGCTATTCTTGGTTTTGTGATTTATATCGTATATTTTTATGGATTTACAGCATCTGTAAAATAGATGGAAAGATAGTTTATTTTTTGGAGGAAGTATGAAAAAAGAAAATATTCCTAATGCATTGACATTAATTCGGGTTGTGATGATTCCTATTTTTATTGCTATTTTAAGTTTAAGTCATTCTTATCTAGGACATATTGTAGCAGCAGTTATTTTTGCAATTGCAAGTATTACAGATTATTTGGATGGCTTTCTTGCACGAAAATGGAATGTGGTTAGTAATTTTGGTAAATTTGCAGATCCAATGGCGGATAAATTATTGGTTATGTCAGCCTTTATCATGATGATTGAATTAAAAATGGTTCCTGCTTGGATTGCAGCCGTTATCATTTGTCGTGAGTTAGCTGTTACTGGTTTGCGTCTTCTACTTGTTGAGACAGGTGGTACAGTTCTTGCTGCAGCTATGCCAGGAAAAATTAAAACCTTTAGCCAAATGTTTGCCATTATCTTTTTGCTTTGCCATTGGACTCTTCCAGGGCAAGTGTTGCTTTATATTGCATTGATTTTCACAATTTATTCTGGTTACGACTACTTTAAGGGAAGTAGTTATCTCTTTAAAGACACATTTAAATAAATGAAACAGATTATTGAGCTAAAAAATGTATCTTTTCGATACGATAAAACAGTAGAAGAGTATCAAATTGACACGGTTTCGTTTCACGTGAAACAAGGAGAGTGGCTTTCGATTGTCGGACACAATGGTAGTGGGAAATCTACAGTTGTACGCTTGATTGATGGTCTTTTGGAAGCTGAGTCTGGTGAGATTTACATTGATGGAAAACAACTGACTCGTGAAACTATATGGGAAATCCGTAGTAAAATTGGGATTGTATTTCAGAATCCTGACAACCAATTTGTTGGTGCGACAGTAGAAGATGATGTTGCCTTTGGTTTAGAAAATCAAGGCATTCCACGGGGAGAAATGCTTCAACGTGTGGAAAAGGCTATTGACCAAGTTGGTATGCTGGAGTTTAAAGATCGCGAACCATCTCGTTTGTCAGGTGGTCAAAAGCAACGAGTGGCTATAGCAGGTATTATCGCCTTGAGACCAACTATTATTATCCTTGATGAAGCAACTAGTATGTTAGATCCGGAAGGCCGAGAGGAGCTAATGGCAGTAATGAGAGAACTTCAGAAAAAGTTCCAATTAACGATTATATCCATTACCCATGATTTATCCGAAATTGCCTTAAGTGATCGAACACTTGTGTTTCAAAAAGGAAAACTAGAGTCTTCTATGACGCCGCGGGAATTGTTTTCAAGAAATGATCTGAATGAGATTGGACTAGATAAGCCTTTTAGTAAGCAGGTCCAAGAATCTCTCAGCTCGCATTTTCCGCTAAAGCAGGACTATCTAACAGAAAGTGAGTTATTAGACCAACTATGGGAATTTCTTTAAAGAATGTCTATTATACTTATCAAGAGGGAAGTCCTTTTGAAGGGCAGGCGCTTTCTGATATTAGTTTGGAAATAAAAGATGGATCTTATACAGCCATCATCGGGCATACTGGTAGTGGCAAGTCTACTTTGTTGCAATTACTAAATGGTTTACTGCGTCCGACTAAAGGAACGATTCAATTTGAAAATTTTGTTTTAGATAACAATTCTGAGCCAAAAGAAATGAAGTGCCTGAGAAAAAAAGTCGGTTTGGTTTTTCAATTTCCAGAAAGTCAGCTATTTGCGGAAACTGTTCTAGCTGATGTAGCCTTTGGACCACAGAATTTTGGGGTACCGAAGGACAAAGCTGAGGAAATAGCTAAAGAAAAATTAGCGATCGTTGGTTTAGAAGAGTCTATCTATGATAAAAGTCCATTTGAACTATCTGGTGGACAAATGAGGCGAGTTGCGATCGCGGGTATTTTAGCTATAGAACCAGAGATTTTAGTATTGGACGAGCCGACAGCAGGGTTAGATCCTGCTGGGAGAAAGGAATTGATGGCGCTGTTTGAGGCATTACATAAAAATGGGATGACCCTAGTTCTGGTAACTCATACGATGGATGATGTAGCCAATTTTGCAGATACCGTATTTGCTTTGGAAGCGGGAAAACTTGTCCTAAAAGGATCCCCAAGGGAAGTCTTTCAACAGGTTGATTATTTACAAAAACTTCAATTAGGAGTTCCACAAATTACGAATTTTGCTCTTCAATTGAAACGAAGAGGGCTTCCTCTGGACAGACTACCAATCAAAATTGAGGAACTAAAGGAGCTGTTACTTCATGAATAATATGATTTTGGGAAGGTATATTCCTGGAAACTCCATTATCCACCAACTAGATCCTCGTGGGAAGTTGCTCTCAATGTTTTTGTTCATTTTTCTTCTGTTTTGGGCCAATAACTTGCAGACAAATCTCCTGCTCTTTGGTTTCATCTTTGTTTTAATGTATCTAACGAAGATTTCGGTTAGTTTTTATGTCAAAGGCTTAAAATCAATGATTTTTATCATTGCTTTTACAACTATTTTCCAATTATTTGCGACCTCTCAAGGAACAATTTTGTATCAATGGTGGTTTTTAAAATTAACCGATCAAGGATTGATGCAAGCTGCTATCATATTTTGTAGGTTTATTTTAATCATTTTTTATTCGACGATTTTAACAGTGACGACGACACCATTAAGTTTAGCAGATGCTGTTGAAAAGATCCTCACACCGCTAAAATTGATTAAGGTTCCAGCACATGAAATTGGGTTAATGCTATCTATGAGTTTGCGCTTTGTTCCAACTTTAGTGTATGATACGAATCGAATCATGAATGCTCAAAGGGCGCGCGGTGTAGATTTTGGAGAAGGAAATCTATTAAAAAGGATTCGTTCCTTTATTCCTATCCTCATTCCTCTATTTGCTTCTAGTTTTAAACGTGCAGATGCACTTGCGATTGCGATGGAAGCGAGAGGCTACAAAGGAGGGGAAGGAAGGACGCGCTATCGGAGTTTACAGTGGAGATTAAAAGATACCTTAGCATTACTAGTTATTCTATGCCTGATGTTATTCGTTTTTTATCTAAAAAATGGATAAAGGGAGCCATTTTGATTCAAAAATAAAGAAAAAGCGCTATATATGGCGCTTTTTACATTAAATTCTCATATTCTTGTAACATTTGTAATATATTTTATAACGAATTGTAACATTTTGTGTGTATTATAGAATTATGTTCGAAAGGAGAATAGGATTCATGAACAGTAAAAAGTTCCAATGGACAGTTACTTCCCTAATTTCAGCAGCATCACTTTTCATTTCTGGTATTGCTACAGTGAATGCTGAAACTTACGAAGTGAAGTCTGGAGATACTCTATCAAAAATTGCACTTGAAAATAACACTTCATTAGAAAATATTATTTCAACTAACAACCTTACCAATGAAGATTTAATTTATGCAGGACAAATTATTGAATTAGGTGAGCGTTCTAAATCAATGGTTGATAAGGTTGCTCCGCAAGAGCAGGCAAAACCTGCTGAAAGTGCACCTACAGCAACTGCAACAGCACAAACTGCTCAAAAACAAACAACTTATGGTGCAAATGCTACAGTGACTTCTGCACAATCAACAAATGGTGGAATTGTTCTATCAAATGGTAATACTGCTGGTGAGCAAGGAGCATATGCAGCTTCTCGCATGGCTGAGATGACAGGTGTACCTGCCTCTACTTGGGAAGCAATCATTGCCCGTGAATCAAATGGTCAGGTGAATGCAGCAAATGCTTCTGGTGCAAGTGGTTTATTCCAAACAATGCCAGGTTGGGGTTCAACTGCAACAGTTGATGATCAAATCCAGGCAGCATATAATGCATACAACTCACAAGGTTTGTCAGCTTGGGGTTATTAAAAAATAGGTTTACAAATTTGTAAACCTATTTTTTTAATTCCTCAAGGATATCAAGTGGAGAATGACAAATAAAATCTGGTGAGTAAAGAAGTAGTTCTTCAAGATCTCCAAAACCCCAAGTGACAGTCATGGTTTTTATACCAACTGTTTGACCCCCAATGAGATCAAATTTTGTGTCTCCAATAATCACTGTTTCCTCTTTTGGAATGTCATTGATTGACAAGGCGTATCGAATGACATCGGCTTTGTGGGTACGATCAGAACTTGATCCATAAATTCCTTTAAAGTATTTAGAGATACCTAAATCTTGACACATCTGTAAAGCAACTGGTTCATGTTTTGAAGTAGTTATATAAAGGGGAATACTTTCATCTTGTATTGATTTCAAAGCTTCAACTATTTGAGGAAATAGAGTTGATTTGTATTGCCCTTTTTCATGATAATACTGGCGATAGATAGTCACTGCTTGATCTACCAAAGCTTCAGGAAGAGTAGCTTCAAAACTAGAAATCAAAGGTGGTCCCATAAAACTACGGATGGTTTTGAGATCGGGTTGAGGAACCTTCAAAGTATCGAATGTATGTTGAAAGCTCTCTGTAATTCCCTTGGAACTGTCAACTAATGTTCCATCTAAGTCAAAAAATAAGGCTTGCATATTATTCCCCAAATATCTCTTTTTGTAATCTACGTCCGGTTGGTGTTGCTGCCAATCCTCCTTCAGCTGTTTCTCTAAAGGCAGTTGGAAGACTAGAACCAACTTGGTACATGGCGTCAATAACTTCATCAACAGGTATTTTTGATTCAATGCCTGCTAAGGCCATATCAGCAGCAATAAAGGCATAGCTGGCTCCCATTGCGTTCCGTTTGACACATGGAACTTCCACGAGTCCTGCCACTGGATCACAAATGAGTCCAAGCATGTTTTTGATGACAAAACAGACTGCCTGACTCGCTTGATAAGGAGTTCCCCCAGCAGCTAGTGTCAATGCTGCCGCACTCATAGCTGAAGCAGAACCAACTTCTGCTTGACAACCACCTTCTGCACCTGAAATAGAAGCATTATTGGCGATGACTAAACCAAAAGCCCCAGCTGTCAGTAAAAAATCTAATTGTTGCTGACGGTTTAACCCTAATTTTTGGGTTGCTGCAGTGAGAACTGCGGGAAGGCAGCCAGCAGATCCTGCAGTGGGTGTTGCACAGACCAGTCCCATTTTAGCATTGTGTTCGTTGACAGCAATAGCATTCTTCGCTGCGGTTAGGACGGTCAAGTCAGATAACGTTTTTCCTGATTTGATATAGCGATCTAATTTTGCGGCATCCCCACCGGTTAACCCACTACGAGAGTGGTTTTCATTTAACCCTAACTTTACAGAATCAATCATCACTTCTAAATTACGGGTCATTAATCGTAGGACTTCTTCTCGTTCACGACCAGTTAGTTCAAATTCAGTTGCAATCATTAACTCTGCGACGTTTCCTTCGTATTGTGTGCTTGCTTGTTCTACGAGGTCTACAATTGAATAAAACATATGAACTCCTTATTTGAAAAAGTTGACATTATGAAGATGAGGAATTTTACGGATATCTTCGATCGCTGCTTCACAACTCCTTGAGTCAACTTCTATAATCATAATCGCTTTTTCTCCAGCTTTTTCCCGTGTTACATTCATTTGTGCAATATTAATATCATAGCGAGAAAGAGCTTCTGTGACATGGGCGATCATCCCAGGGACGTCCTGGTGAACAATGATAATGGTTGGAGTATTCATATTTAGCGAGATGGCAAAGCCATTTAACTCAGTAACCTGTATGTTCCCACCACCAATTGAGATTCCAGTGACAGAAATCGTTTTATGATCATTTTTAACAGTAATGGTTGTTGTGTTTGGGTGAGGAGCATTGCTCTCTTTTTGAATAGACCAAACAATCCGAATGCCTCGTTCATGTGCAATTTTTAGACTATCTGGGATTCTAGGATCATCTGTGTCCATTCCTAAGATGCCTGCTACTAAGGCTAAATCTGTTCCATGACCACGATAGGTTTTAGCGAAGGAATTAAATAATTGGAACTCAACTTCTTTTGGCTCCTCTCCAAAGATAGAAGAAACAATTTTACCAATTCGAACAGCACCTGCAGTGTGACTACTGGATGGGCCAATCATCACAGGTCCAATAATATCAAAAACTGATTGGAATTTTAAAGAGTTCATGCTCTGCTCCTTTGTGATCACTTTACTTCATTATATCAGATATAGCTGATGATTTCTTCTATTTTTCCCGAAATATCTGAGAAATCTTAAAGGGGGCTTAAAGCATTTATATTATCCTGGATTTTTAGTATTTCTAACATCTGACTGAAATATTTGACATATAATTTCAATAAATATGAAATATTTCTTGTGTAGTATAGAGGTATACCAATAAAGGAGTACATAATAATGAATAAAAAACAAATGATGAAACGAATTATTGGACTTAGTTTACTTGCAGGACTTTTCCTTCCAATTGTAGCGAATGCAGATTCTTATACTGTCAAATCAGGTGATACTTTATCAGCTATTGCTAAAGAGAAAAACACAACGGTTGATGCGATTGCTAAGAAAAATAAGATTAGTAACGTGAATCTCATCTCAGTTGGACAAGTTCTTGAGATTGAAGATGCAAATACAACGCAGAAAACTACGGAGCAAGCTACTACTAGTAAAACTGATACTACACAAGCAACAACTACTGTCTCTGCTTCAGATGGCTTGAGTGCGGAAGATGCAGCTGCTAAGGAATGGATTGCCCAAAAAGAGTCAAGTGGTAGTTATACAGCACAAAATGGCCAATATTATGGTCGTTACCAATTGACTATCACTTATTTGAATGGTGATTTATCACCTGCAAACCAAGAAAAAGTGGCCAATCAATATGTTGTCAACCGTTATGGATCATGGTCAGCAGCTAAAAATTTCTGGTTAGCAAATGGCTGGTATTAAATTCGTTTGAAAAGAGTTCTTGAATAGGACTCTTTTTAAATTTACAGACTTGTAAACCCATCGATCCTGATCAACAAAAAGAATAGTAAGATGCTTGTTTTCTAATATAAAGCGTGTTAAAATGGTAACTGCTCAAAACGACCTTCAATCGTTGAAGCAAACCACGACCTTCAATCGTGAGAAACGAAAAGATGGGAGAAATCTATGAGTGATAACTCGAAAACACGTGTTGTTGTTGGTATGAGTGGTGGTGTGGATTCATCTGTAACAGCTTTATTATTAAAGCAACAGGGTTACGATGTCATCGGCATCTTCATGAAAAACTGGGACGACACAGACGAAAATGGCGTCTGTACAGCTACAGAAGATTACAAAGATGTAGCAGCGGTTGCAGACCAAATTGGCATTCCTTACTATTCTGTCAACTTTGAAAAAGAATACTGGGATCGTGTCTTTGAATATTTCCTTGCCGAATACCGAGCTGGTCGAACACCAAATCCGGATGTCATGTGTAATAAGGAAATCAAATTTAAGGCCTTTCTAGATTATGCTATGACACTCGGTGCCGATTATGTAGCCACAGGGCACTATGCGCGCGTGTCGCGTGATGAGGATGGCATTGTCCATATGTTACGTGGCGTTGACAACGGGAAGGATCAAACTTATTTCTTAAGCCAACTGTCACAAGAACAACTTCAAAAAACCATGTTCCCATTGGGACATTTGGAAAAGCCTGAGGTTCGCCGTCTAGCTGAAGAAGCTGGATTGGCAACAGCTAAAAAGAAAGACTCAACTGGAATTTGCTTTATTGGAGAAAAGAATTTCAAAGAATTTCTAGGGAACTACCTTCCTGCCCAACCAGGTCGAATGATGACCATCGATGGACGAGATATGGGTGAACATGCTGGTTTGATGTATTACACGATCGGTCAACGGGGTGGACTTGGAATTGGTGGTCAACAAGGTGGAGACAATGCTCCATGGTTTGTAGTTGGTAAAGACCTTAGTCAAAATATTCTTTATGTCGGTCAAGGCTTCTACCATGAAGCATTGATGTCAACAAGTTTACAGGCTAGTCAAGTTCACTTTACAAGAAATATGCCAGAAGAGTTTACATTAGAGTGTACAGCTAAGTTCCGCTATCGTCAGCCTGACTCAAAGGTGACTGTATACGTTAAAGGTGAAAAGGCAGAAGTGATTTTTGCAGAACCTCAACGAGCCATTACACCAGGACAAGCTGTTGTCTTTTACGACGGTGAAGAGTGTCTAGGCGGTGGCTTGATTGACAATGCTTATCGGGATGGAAAAGTTTGTCAGTATATTTAAATTGACAAATTTTCTCAATTTGCTACAATAATAAAAGCAATAGAAATGATGGTCAAAGCTCATGGATGTTGCAGGCTTTTTTGTCCTGCACTTCTCAGAGTTTTGACTATTTTTGTGTGATTTCGAAAGGAAGTAAAATGAGGCAAAAGGATTTTCGGACGAAAATAGGTTCTACTGTTTTTGGTGTGAGAGCGACTGCTTTGATTGTAAAAGATAATCGCTTGTTCGTCATAGAAGATGAGGACGGCTGTTATACAATTGGAGGTGCTATTCAAGTCAATGAAACTACAGAAGATGCTGTAGTTCGGGAAGTCAAAGAGGAACTTGGTGTCACATCTACAGCAGGTCCGTTAGCTTTCGTGGTTGAAAATCACTTTGAACAAGCTGGAATCCACTACCATAACATTGAATTTCATTATTTGGTGGACTTGCTAGAAGATGCACCTTTGGTCATGCAGGAAGATACAAAGCAATTACCTTGCCGTTGGATTGCTTTAGATGATTTACACACTGTTGACCTGAAACCAGCCTTTTTAAAATCAGCCCTACCAGAATGGGACGGAAAATTACGACACATCCATCTTGAGAAATAGGAGAAAAAATGACATATAATTTTATTGAAGAATACGATATCATTGTAATCGGTGCGGGGCATGCGGGAGTAGAAGCTTCTCTAGCTGCTAGCCGTATGGGTTGTAAGGTCTTACTTGCGACTATTAACATTGAAATGCTGGCTTTTATGCCTTGTAATCCCTCTATTGGTGGTTCTGCTAAGGGGATTGTCGTGCGTGAAGTCGATGCCCTCGGTGGAGAAATGGCAAAGAACATCGACAAGACCTACATCCAAATGAAAATGCTCAATACTGGTAAAGGTCCTGCAGTTCGTGCACTTCGGGCTCAAGCAGACAAAGAACTTTACTCAAAAGAAATGCGGAAAACGGTTGAAAACCAAGAAAATTTAACTCTTCGCCAAACCATGATTGATGAGATTTTGGTGGAGAATGGTAAGGTTGTTGGTGTAAGGACTGCGACTCACCAAGAGTATGGGGCAAAGGCTATTATTGTCACTACTGGGACAGCTTTACGCGGAGAAATTATCATTGGAGATCTCAAGTATTCGTCAGGGCCTAATCATAGTCTAGCTTCTATCAATTTAGCCGATAATCTCAAACAGCTAGGATTAGAAATTGGACGTTTCAAAACAGGCACGCCACCTCGTGTAAAGGCATCGTCAATTAATTATGACGAAACGGAAATTCAACCTGGAGATGAAGCTCCAAATCATTTTTCTTATACATCGCGTGATGAAGATTATGTAAAGGATCAGGTTCCATGTTGGTTGACTTATACGAATGGGCATAGCCATGAAATTATCCAGAATAATTTACACCGGGCCCCTATGTTTACAGGGGTTGTAAAGGGAGTGGGTCCTCGCTATTGTCCGTCCATTGAGGATAAAATTGTCCGTTTTGCTGACAAAGAGCGTCATCAACTATTCTTAGAACCTGAGGGACGAAATACAGAAGAAGTCTATGTTCAAGGGCTGTCAACGAGTTTACCGGAGGATGTTCAGCGAGATCTCGTTCATTCTATTAAGGGACTTGAGAAGGCAGAAATGATGCGAACGGGTTATGCGATTGAGTATGATATGGTTTTGCCTCATCAATTGCGCGCAACTTTGGAAACCAAGAAAATTTCAGGTCTCTTTACAGCTGGCCAAACCAACGGAACGTCTGGTTATGAGGAGGCCGCTGGTCAAGGGATTATTGCAGGGATCAATGCTGCTCTAAAAATCCAAGGAAAACCAGAACTCATTTTGAAACGTAGTGATGGCTATATTGGGGTTATGATCGATGACTTGGTAACAAAGGGAACGATCGAACCGTATCGTTTGTTAACAAGTCGTGCAGAATACCGTTTGATTTTGCGTCATGATAATGCAGATATGCGCTTGACAGAAATGGGACGAGCAATTGGATTGGTAGATGATGAACGTTGGCAACGTTTCGAAACCAAGAAGTATCAGTTTGAAAACGAGATGAAGCGTTTGGATAGCATTAAGTTAAAGCCTGTAAAGGAAACCAATGAGAAGGTCGCTGCAATGGGCTTTAAACCATTGACAGATGCTGTCACTGCTAAAGAATTCTTGAGACGACCAGAAGTCTCTTACCAAGATGTGGTAGAATTTATCGGTCCTGCAGCTGAAGAACTGGATGATAAAATCATTGAATTGATTGAAACTGAAATTAAATACGAAGGTTATATTTCTAAAGCAATGGACCAAGTCGAAAAAATGAAGCGTATGGAAGAAAAACGAATCCCTGCGAATATTGACTGGGATGATATTGACTCTATTGCAACCGAAGCGCGTCAAAAATTTAAATTAATTAATCCAGAAACGATTGGTCAAGCAAGTCGTATCTCAGGTGTCAATCCAGCGGATATCTCTATTTTAATGGTTTACTTAGAAGGTAAATCTCGGAGCATCTCCAAAAACAAAGCAAACCACTAATAAAATGGGGCTGAGATGATGTTTCAGCCTCAATTTTATGGATTGAAATCTTTTGTTGCTATTTACACATCTGTAAACGATGTTTACAAAGTAGTGAAGCATAGAGAGAGCTTTTTACGGGTCAATCTTCTCTGTAATATAGAGAGAAACCTCGCTTTTTACCTCTATTTATGGTATAATTCCGAGAAGAGGTTTATGATGAAAAAATTTCGTTTATCGTTCATCCATTATGTTTTAATTGGTTTTATTTCATTTGCAATTTTAGCAATTTTTTTAAGAATCTTTGGCAAAGGCTATGTAACTCTCATTGCAATTTTTTTAGTCTTAGCTGGATTGATTGCTTTATTTGAATACCAGTTACAAATTTCAGAGTTAGATGAATTAGAACAAATACAATATGTTAACCATCAGGCAGAAAGCGGATTAGCATCCCTCCTTGATAAAATGCCTGTTGGAGTTATCAAAATTAATGAAGAATCAAATGAAGTAGAGTGGTTCAACCCTTATGCTGAATTGATTTTTTCAACAGATGATGGGGACTTTGATGTTGAATCATTGAAAAAGTTACTCAATACTCTGTTTGAGGATAAAGGTCATTATGTCACTGTAGCCGATAAGAAATATTCCGTTTACTTTGATCAGACGTCTAGTGTTGTTTACTTTTTTGATGTTTCCAGTGAGTATGAAGCAACTGTGGGATTGGTGACAACTCGTCCCGTTATCGGTATTATTTCTGTTGATAACTATGATGATCTAGAGGATGTCATTTCAGACTCTGATATTAGCAATATCAATAGTTTTATTGCCAACTTTGTAGAAGAGTTTACAGCTCATTACCATATGTTTTACAGACGTGTGGGGATGGATCGTTTCTATTTGTTTACAGACTACACGGTCTTAGAACAGTTGATGGAATCAAAATTTTCAGTCATCGATCAATTCCGTGAAGAAGCTAAAAATCGTGAGCTACCTATTACCTTAAGTATGGGATTCTCGTACGGTGATGGGGAGCATGATGAGATTGGTAAAGTGGCTCTCTTGAACCTAAACCTTGCGGAAGTTCGTGGTGGGGATCAAGCGGTTGTCAAGGAAATTGATGAACAGAAAAACCCAATTTTCTTTGGTGGGGGAACTGCTTCGGCTGTGAAGCGGACTCGGACTCGTACACGCGCTATGATGACAGCTATTTCGGATAAGATTAAATCCGTTGATCAAGTCTTCATTGTTGGACATAGAAACTTGGATATGGATGCTTTAGGAGCGTCTGTGGGAATGCAGTTTTTCTCAAGCAATATTTTGGCTTCCTCTTATGTGGTCTATGACCCGCATGCAATGGCTAGTGATATTTCAAGAGCGATTGCAAAACTAGAGGATGAGCAGGTTACAAAACTCCTTACTGTAGAGGAAGCTTTGCAAATGGTAACGGATCGCTCCTTGCTGATTATGGTGGACCATGCTAAAACAGCATTGACCCTATCTAAAGAATTCTATAAGGAATTTCAACAGATTATAGTTATTGACCATCACCGTCGTGATGATGATTTTCCTGAAAATGTTCTGATCACTTATATCGAGAGTGGTGCAAGTAGTGCGAGTGAATTGGTTAGTGAACTCATTCAGTTCCAGAAATCGAAGAAAAATCGGTTAACGAAAATTCAAGCAAGTGTCTTGATGGCTGGGATCATGCTGGATACTAAGAACTTCTCTGCACGTGTTACGAGTCGGACCTTTGATGTGGCAAGCTATCTTCGCTCGAGAGGGAGTGATAGCGTAGCCATTCAAGAGATTTCCGCAATTCAGTTTGACGAGTACCGCGAAGTGAACGAGCTGATCTTAACAGGTGAAAAGATTTTGCCACATATCATCGTAGCTTGTGCCAACACGACTAAAGCCTATGATTCAGTAACTATTAGTAAGGCAGCTGATAGTATGTTGGCCATGTCTGAAGTGGAAGCTACCTTTGTCATTGCCTGCAACCAAAGTGGGACCATCTCGATTTCTGCACGAAGTCGAAGCAAAGTCAATGTACAGCGTATCATGGAACAACTTGGTGGAGGAGGTCATTTCAATTCGGCGGCCTCTCAAATTGAGGGTCAAGATTTGATGAGTATTCGTCAACAACTGATTGAGACTATTGAAAACGAAGTAATTATTGAAAAGGAGAATGTAGAATGAAAGTTATTTTCTTAGCGGATGTAAAAGGTAAAGGTAAAAAAGGCGAAATTAAAGAAGTGCCTACTGGTTATGCACAAAACTTTTTGATCAAGAAAAATCTTGCGAAAGAAGCCAATGCCCAAGCAATCGGTGAACTTCGTGGAAAGCAAAAGTCAGAAGAAAAAGCCCACGCTGAATTGTTAGCAGAAGCGCAAAAGATTAAAGCGAAATTGGAAGAAGAAGCTACGGTTGTTCAATTTACCGAAAAAATTGGACCAGATGGTCGTACTTTTGGCTCTATTACCAATAAAAAGATTGCAGAAGAGCTTGAGAAACAATTTGGTATTAAAATTGATAAACGTCATATTCAAGTTTCCTCTCCAATTCGTTCAACAGGTTTGATTGATGTTCCTGTTAAAATTTATCAAGATGTTACAGGTGTGATTAATATTCGTGTAAACGAAGGGTAAACACGATCGATAGAAAGGTTTTTTATGGCTGAGATAGAGGAATTAAGAACACAACCTCAGGATATCCAGGCGGAGCAATCAGTGCTGGGGGCCATCTTTATTGATGAGGGGAAATTGGTCTTTGTTCGTGAATATATCGAGCCTGGGGATTTCTTTAAGTATTCACATCGTTTAATTTTTAAGGCCATGATCGATCTAGCTGACCGCGGGGATGCGATTGATGCGACGACTGTTCGAAATATTTTAGATAGTCAAGGAGATCTCCAAAATATTGGCGGTCTTTCCTATTTGGTAGAAGTCATTAATTCGGTACCAACTTCAGCTAACGCGGAGTATTACGCGAAGATTGTTGCCGAAAAAGCTGTCTTACGTCGGTTGATCTCTCGATTGACGGAAAGTATTAATCAAGCTTATGATGGTGCAAGTCCTTCAGATGAAATCATTGCGGGTGCTGAAAAAGCTCTGATTGATGTTAGTGAAAACGCAAATCGTAGTGGATTTAAAAATATTCGAGACATCTTGAATATAAATTTTGGTAGCTTGGAAGCCCGCTCGCTTCAAACCTCTGATATTACGGGTATTGCGACAGGATATCGCGATTTGGACCATATGACGACAGGGCTACATGAGGAAGAGTTGATTATTTTAGCGGCTCGTCCTGCAGTAGGGAAAACAGCCTTTGCTCTAAATATTGCTCAAAATATCGGGACAAAGTTGGATAAGACAGTGGCTATTTTCTCATTAGAAATGGGAGCTGAAAGTTTGGTTGACCGGATGTTAGCAGCTGAAGGCTTGATTGAATCCCATTCGATTCGTACAGGTCAATTGACGGATGAAGAATGGCGGAAATATGCCATTGCTCAAGGAAATTTAGCCAATGCGAGTATTTACATCGATGATACCCCAGGAATTCGGATCACTGAGATTCGTTCGAGAGCAAGAAAATTAGCGCAGGAAACAGGGAATCTCGGTCTTATTCTGATTGACTACCTGCAGCTGATTACAGGGACTGGAAGAGAAAACCGTCAACAGGAAGTTTCAGAAATTTCTCGTCAGTTAAAGATTTTGGCAAAGGAACTAAAAGTTCCGGTTATTGCTTTGAGTCAGCTGTCACGTGGCGTGGAACAGCGCCAAGATAAACGTCCTGTTCTTTCTGATATTCGTGAATCTGGATCGATTGAGCAGGATGCGGATATTGTTGCTTTCTTGTACCGTGATGATTATTATGATCGAGCTGGTGAAGAGGAAGAAGATGGAATGCCCAATAATACGGTTGAAGTGATTATCGAGAAAAACCGTTCTGGTGCGCGTGGGACAGTCGAATTAATATTCCAAAAGGAATACAATAAATTCTCAAGTATTTCAAAGAGAGAGGATCAATAAGATGAGTGATGCATTTACAGATGTTGCAAAAATGAAAAAAATTAAAGAAGAGATCAAGGCTCATGAAGGACAAGTGGTTGAAATGACACTTGAAAATGGACGGAAACGTCAAAAAAATAAATTTGGACGCTTGATTGAGGTCTATCCTTCTTTATTTATTATCGAGTATACGAACGACAATAGCTTACCAGGTGAACCAGCTAATACCTACGTGGAGTCTTACACCTATTCAGATATTTTAACAGAGAAGAATTTAATTCGTTATTTGGATTAATTTCTTGCTTTTATCGTCTAAATCGGTTATTATAATAAATACATATGGGAGTCTGTGTACAGTCTGAGAGGAAGTGTAAGCTTCGACCGCACCTGATCTGGGTAATGCCAGCGTAGGAAACAAATGAAATGTATTTTTCGTTATGAGTGACCTTGTGCAATCCGTCTCCTATTTTGGAGGCGTTTTTTATTTGTGAGAAAGGAGGTTACGATGTCTCTTGTAAAAAGGTATTCAAAACAATTGATAGGATTTGCAGGTTTTAGCAGTCTTCTTGTCTTATGGCAGCTAGCAGGATTTTTAAATATCCTCCCCAAATTTGTATTACCAACGCCACTTGAAATTGGTAATGCCTTTGTACGAGATCGAGCTCTCCTGATTCATCACAGTTTGTCTACCCTTCAAGTGGCCTTGATCGGACTTGTTATAGGGGTTCTTCTTGCTGCTGGCTTTGCGATTCTCATGGATAGTTTTCAATGGGTGAATGATCTGGTCTATCCTTTTATGGTTGTTATTCAAACCATTCCGACGATTGCCTTGGCCCCTATCCTGGTTCTTTGGTTTGGTTATGGTATGCTTCCAAAACTGGTTTTGATCATTATTACGGTGGTATTTCCCATCGTAGTCAGCCTGTTAGATGGTTTTCGGCATTGCGATCAAGATATTCTGAGATTGTTTCAGATTATGCAAGCCAATCGCTTTCAGACCTTAGTCCATTATAAAATTCCTGCAGCGCTTCCTTATTTTTTTGCAGGTTTACGTGTGAGCGTTTCCTATGCTTTTATCAGTACAGTCGTTTCAGAATGGTTAGGGGGTTTTGATGGATTGGGGGTCTATATGATCCAATCGAAGAAGTTATTTCAGTATGATACGATGTTTGCGATCATTGTATTGATTTCTGCTATTAGTTTACTCGGTATGTTTCTCGTTGACCAATTAGAAAAAACCATTCTAAAATGGAGAAAGGGTTGACAAACTTGTAAATCTTGTAAAATAAAATTGACAAAAATGTAAAAGAGGTATGAATGATGAAGAAGTCAATAGGTTTATTTTTCTCAATAATATTGGGATTTGTTTTCTTGAGTGCTTGTCAAAATTCTGTCAAGAAATCGTCAAGTGGTTTGAAAAAGATTGATTTTATTCTAGATTGGACCCCGAATACCAATCATACGGGTCTCTATGTAGCAAAGGAAAAAGGGTATTTTAAAGATGCAGGACTGGATGTAGATATAAAACTTCCGCCGGAAGACAGTAGTTCTGATTTGATTATCAATGGGAAAGCTCCATTTGGTATTTATTTCCAAGATTCTATGGCCAAGAAATTGGATAAAGGTGCGGGGATTACCGCTGTTGCAGCTATCGTCGAACACAATACGTCAGGAATTATTTCAAGAAAAGATGCAGCGATCATAAGTCCAAAAGATTTGGTTGGTAAGAAGTATGGTACCTGGAATGATCCGATTGAGTTGGAAATGATCAAATCGATGATGAAAAAAGAAGGGGCTGATTTTAATCAAGTAAAATTGGTTCCAAATAGTGATTCGAATTCTATTACTCCGATTGAAAATAAGGTCTTTGATGCTGCTTGGATTTATCATGGTTGGGATGGAATTTTGGCTGAGCAAAAGGGAATGAAGACCAATTTCTTCTATATGAAAGATTTTGTTCCTGCATTTGACTACTATTCGCCTGTTATTATTGCTAACAATGACTATTTGAAGTCTCATAAAGAGGAAGCAAAAAAATTCATTCAAGCGGTAAAAAAAGGCTACCAATATGCTATAGAGCATCCAGAAGAAGCAGCGGATATCTTGATCAAACAGGCCCCTGTCTTAGCTAATCAGCGTGATTTTGTTTTAGCTTCTCAAAAATATCTTTCCAGTCAATATGCTTCAGACAAGGATAAATGGGGGCAGTTTGACTCCAAACGTTGGAATGCTTTTTATGCTTGGGCAAAAGAGCAAGGATTGGTTTCAAATGACTTAGAAGACAAAGGTTTTACAAACGAATTGGTAGGTGACTGATATTTTAACCGTAAAAGATGTAAGTTTCTCTTTTGGAGATAAAGCAGTTTTAAATAATGTATCACTAGAAGTGCAAAAAGGAGAAATCGTCTCTATTCTAGGTCCGAGTGGGGTAGGAAAATCAACCTTGTTTAATTTAATTGCTGGGATCCTTCCCTTACAAAAGGGCGCTATAGAAGTAGATAATGCCCCTATCTCCTTTGGGAAAGTCAGCTATATGCTACAAAAGGATCTTTTGTTAGAACACAAGACGGTATTGGGAAATATTATTCTTCCCCTTCAATTAAAAAAGATTCCTAAGGAAGAGGCGACATCTACAGCTCTAAAATTGTTAGATGAATTTAAATTGGGAAGTATCGCCAACCTTTATCCCAATGCGCTGAGTGGGGGGATGCGGCAACGGGTGGCGCTATTGAGAACCTATCTTCTGGGTCATTCTGTCTTCCTATTAGATGAAGCTTTTAGTGCCTTAGATGAATTGACAAGGCAGGATCTTTATCACTGGTATCTAGAAAGTAAGGAACGTCTTGGTCTCACCACTCTGGTGATCACTCATAGTATCGAAGAAGCTTTGACATTGAGTGACCGGATCTATATCTTGAATCATAATCCCGGTGAAATTATTGCAGATCTTCCTTTAAAATGGGATCCAGCAACGGATAGGGACTGGCAACAATTGCAATATAAAAAACGAATCATAGAATTATTGGCTGAATTTCATTGAAATTGTTTTGAAGGACTTTACAAAGTTTCTATTCCGTGATAGAATAGAATTTGTGCGAAATGACAGCAGGACAAAATGAAGCTCGTCAACAGGAAGTCAGCTAGAAAAGTAACCTTTGCTGTTTGGGCGAAGGCTTTCTGAACGAATCAGGTTTGTCTAAAACGTTATTTCCTACAAAAATTATTTTTATAGGAGGACATTTTAAATGTCACGTTATACAGGACCATCTTGGAAACAATCTCGCCGTCTTGGCTTGTCACTTACAGGTACAGGTAAAGAATTGGCACGTCGTAACTACGTACCAGGTCAACACGGACCAAACAACCGTTCAAAATTGTCAGAATACGGTTTGCAATTAGCTGAAAAACAAAAACTTCGTTTTTCTTACGGACTTGGTGAAAAACAATTCCGTAACTTGTTCGTACAAGCTACTAAAGTTAAAGAAGGAACTGTCGGTTTCAACTTCATGCTTCTTTTGGAACGTCGTTTGGATAACGTTGTTTACCGTCTTGGACTTGCGACTACTCGTCGTCAAGCTCGTCAATTCGTTAACCACGGTCACATCCTTGTTGACGGAAAACGCGTTGATATCCCTTCATACCGTGTAACTCCAGGTCAAGTGATCTCAGTTCGCGAAAAATCAGCTAAAGTTCCAGCTATCCTTGAAGCTGTTGAAGCTACAGTTGGACGTCCAGCATTCGTATCATTCGATGCTGACAAACTTGAAGGTTCATTGACTCGCCTTCCAGAACGTGATGAAATCAACCCAGAAATCAACGAAGCACTTGTCGTTGAATTCTATAACAAGATGCTTTAATTTTAAGATATACCTTACAGAAAGCCTACAACAGTGGGCTTTTTGTTTTGTCTTAAAGGGGTGATTTTTGGGTTTGCTCCCCTTTTTGCTCACTTACAAGTTTTCTAAACCTGTTTCATTAAATGAGACAGGTTTTTGTCTTCTTAAAACCTAAACCTGCTAATAAAAAAACTCCTGATCTAGATCGATCAGAAGGGACTGTTACCGTAGCATTTTCATTAAAAATTCAGCCATTTGTTGAGGGCTTTCTTTTTTTCCGCGCGAAACCCACATTTGACAGACTCCGAAGAAGGCATTGGTCAGATAGACAGAACTGTAGACTCTTTCAATATCTGTTAATGATTTATGACTATAGCGCTCTTGCAAACTATCAACCAGAAGAATCTGTAATTTATGTCGTAAGAAGGTTTGGATCTCCTTGGTTCCATTCTCTGTCAGAAGAACCGCAAAGAGTGGTTCCTTGGTTAGAAATTCGAACACTTCTGTAATCGCTTGGCGCTTGTCATCTTGGTGTTTATCAAAGATATATTCAAGCTTGTGAAAGAGTGCTTGTTGGTAGCGCTCGATCATGTCGTACTTGTCTCGATAGTGGGTATAAAAGCTAGAGCGACTAATGCCGGATTCTTGTGCTAGCTCAACCGTTGTGATTTGGTCGAATGATTCCTTTTCGAGTAGTCGAACCATCGCCTCCTCGATATTTCGTTTTGTTTTTAATCGTTTATTGCTCTCAGTCATCTGTTAATCCTTTTTGCACAAAATTGTACACAGTGTCTAAAAATAAGATTTTCTACTTGTGAAAATTTCTAGAAACTGTATAATCTATTATATCAGAAATTTAGACAATGTGTATAAAAAGGAGACAAAAAATATGATGAAAGAATGGAAGGCTGTTCTTAAAAAGCCAACATTTATCATTGTCATGATTGGAGTTGCTTTGATTCCAGCTCTTTATAATATTATTTTTCTATCTTCCATGTGGGATCCATATGGCCAGGTTTCGGATCTTCCTGTAGCGGTTGTCAATAAGGATCAATCTGCTACATATAATGGACAAAAAATGGAAATCGGAAAAGACATGGTGTCCAATTTGAAGGACAATGATTCACTTGATTTTCATTTTGTAGATGAGAAAGCTGCGAAAGATGGTCTCAAAAATGGCGATTATTATATGATTGTAACCCTGCCTGAGGATCTTTCAAAAAAAGCTAGCTCCATCTTAACCAATCATCCGGAACAGATGACCATTGATTACCAAACGTCCAGTGGTCATAGTTTTATCGCAGGGAAAATGAGCGACACTGCGATGACAAAAATGAAGCAGTCAGTGGCTGAAAAAGTGACCAATACTTATACAACAGCTTTATTTTCCAAAATGGGATCGCTTAAAACTGGTATGGGGACAGCGGCAGATGGAAGTGCTAAATTAGCAGATGGTGCAAGTAAATTGGAAGATGGTGGTCAAACACTATCTACTAATTTGAATACATTGGCTCGTTCAAGCTTAGCATTTTCAGATGGTGCAACTACTCTTCGTACAGGTCTAGCAGCCTATACAGATGGTGTTGGTCAATTAGGAAATGGTCTCAATCAAATGGCTGGTCAACTTCCAAACTTGGTATCTGGCGTCAATCAATTAAATAATGGGTTTGGTACTTTTAATACAGGCTTGATGGCCTACGCTACCGGAGTGGATCGATTAGGAAATGGTCTCAATCAAATGGCGAGTCAAACCCCTCAGTTGGCTTCAGGAGTTGGTCAATTAACCAGTGGGATGGGGACCCTCAATGATGGTCTTGGGAATTATACCAATGGCGTGCGTCAATTGAATTCAGGCCTATCTAACTTTTCAAATGGTTTAGCAACCTATACAAATGGAGTCGCTACTTTATCAGAAGGAGCGGGTCAATTAAGTAGTCGATCTGCTACCCTTCGAAATGGGGTTTCACAATTAGAATCAGGTATTCAAACATTATCAAGCCAGCTACAAGCTTCTACAAGTCAATCTGCTCAGATTGATCAATTGGCAGCTGGTTTAAACCAATTAAATGCAGCGATTCAAAATGCTACAGTAGATACCAGTCAACTTTCGTCTGGATTGACGAGTATTGCGAATTCAGCTCAATCAATCCTTGCTTCAGCCCAAGCGGATCGTGCAAATGCCCTTGCAAGTGTGCAAGGGACAGCAGCCTATCAAGCAATGACAGCTGACCAACAAGCGGAAATCAATGCGGCGATCTCATCGAGCCCAAGCTCGAGTGAAACGGCGGCTCAAGGAATCTTGACTACGATTCAAACGATCCAAGGTAGTTTGAATACAGGGAATAGCTTGACACAACTGCAAACGGCAGCCAATCAAGTTTTACCGACAGCTTCTTCTACCTTGACAGACTTGTCAAGTGGCTTGTCTAAGATCCAATCCGCAGTTAGTGGACAATTGTTGCCAGCTAGTCAAACCATCAGTCAAGGGATCGGCGCTTATACAGCTGGTGTCGATAAAATCGCTAATGGAGCAACCCAACTTCAGACGAATAGCAGTACTTTAACAAATGGGGCTAGTCAGTTAGCAGCAGGTGTTGGTCAACTAGATAGTAAATCATCAGAATTACTTGCAGGAAGCAATCAATTGACTTCTGGTCTAGGTGAGTTAAATGGGAAGATGCCTGCCTTGACATCAGGCATGAATCAACTGGCTTCAGGTGCGACCCAAGTAACAGGTAAGTCGGGTGAATTGGTTGCCGGTGCTAGAAAATTAGCTGACGGTGTAGGGCAATTGAACAGCAAAACTCCAGAGTTGGCAGGTGGTGTCAACAAACTTGTCACTGGTGTCAATCAGTTGACAGAAAAATCAGGTCAATTGGTGACTGGTGCTAATAAACTAGCCGACGGTGCAAATCAAATCTCGGATGGGTCCAGCAAATTAGCAGCAGGTGGCCAAACATTGACAAATGGTTTAGGTGAATTAGCAACAGGAAGCCAAACCTTGAGTCAAGGATTAAACGATGCTAAGGGACAATTGAATGTGGCTACAACGGAAAAAGAAAACGCTAAAACCTTAGCAGATCCTGTCACTTTGTCTAAAACAGACCGTGACAATGTCCCGGTGAATGGTGTCGGAATGGCTCCTTATATGATCTCGGTAGCACTCTTTGTTTGTGCCTTGTCAACCAATATGATCTTTGCAAAATTGCCATCCGGTCGTCATCCTGAAAGTCGCTGGGCATGGTTTAAATCTCGCTTTGAGGTCAACGGAACAATTGCGATGATTGCAGGAGTCTTGGTCTATGGTGCCGTTCACTTGATTGGTTTATCAGCTAATCATGAGATGGCTACTCTCTTCCTTTGTGTGATTGGTAGTGTGGCCTTCATGTCTATCGTGACTGCTTTGACAACATGGCAAAGAAAGATCGGTGCTTTCCTTTCCTTGATCCTCTTGCTCTTGCAATTGGCTTCTAGTGCAGGAACTTATCCTCTTGCTTTGACAAATGGCTTTTTCCAAGCCATTCATCCATTCTTGCCAATGAGTTATACCGTTTCTGGTCTTCGTCAAACGATTTCGATGACAGGAGAAATTGGAAATCAAGTGGCCTTCCTTCTGATGACCATTGTCCTTTTTGCAGGACTAGGAATGTGGTTCTATAATCCAAAAAAATATGAAGAGGACTAATCTTCAGAAACTCCCAACAGAATGTGTTGGGAGTTTTTTGTTTCATGTGAAACAAGAGGCTGGGACAAAAGTCCTAGCCTCTCAATTGTTTTTGGATTGTCGAGCAAGACGCAGTGGTTGAGTGGGCTCTACTACGCTGATTTCATCAGCTTTTACAGCCCTACTCAACTGTGCGGAGGTGGGACGACGAAATCGAATTCTAACGAATTACCGATTTCTGTCCCACTCTCTTATTATTTAAAGAAGACAACATCAGGATTTGGTGTAATATAGAGAAGTTGGTCGTTTTCAAAGACCAGTTGGATGGTGTTGTTTTTATAGGTGTAAATGGTATAGTCTACTCCAAATTTAGAAGCTTGTTTGAGATCAACGGCTCCCATTAAAAAGGCGTGAGCTTGTTCTCCTGTGATTTTCCCCTCGTGGTAGAGTCCTTTAATATTTTCTAATTCGGTATTTTCAAAAGATTCGGCAATATAAGTAGGGTCTGTTATTTGTTTCTCTGGATTCCCAAGTATTTTTTGGACAAGGGCAGTGGTATATCCTTCATAATCCGGCGTCTGGGCAAAAATATTATCGCCATTTCTAGAGTAGGCCACTTTTAGGTTCCCTGTCGCATAAATCTTATCTTTTGGAGCTTCTTGAGCATTTTTAGGGAGTCCTTCGGTTGTGACGATGTTAGAAGAGGACTGCGTAGTGGTTGAAGTCGAGCTAGAGGAGTCGCTTGAGCTGTTTGAACTAGTTGAACGACTCGAGCTACTTTTTTTAAAGGTTTTCTTTTTTGAGGTGCTAGTAGTGGGTTCTTTTTTAAAATTGATCTTAAGGTCCGGCACACAGGCTGAGAGAAAAAGAAGAGACAGCAAGAGTGTGAAGAAAAGAGGGAGTGTTTGTTTTTTCATCATGTTCCTTTCGATAAGCTGATTGATTTTCTATTCTATCATAAAAAGGGTAACAAAAAAAGGTCAGGAAGAAATCCTGCCTTTATTTGTTATTATGGATGCCCACTTCCAGGTCTACCGCCTTGAGGTCCACCTCCTCCAGGCATGGAATTGACAATTTCCGTTTGTTTTTCACCATTGATATAGATGTCTCCGCCAGTGTAGGTAGCAGTACCATCAAAGTCGAATCCAGATTGACCCGTTAATTTAATGGTTCCTCCGGTAACAGTGATATTTCCATTCGAATCAATTGGATCGGTATCGCCTTGGCCAACTTCAACGTTGAGGGTTCCACCATTCATAGTGAAGAAAATTTCATCTTGGTTGGCATTAGCATTGGCTGCATTGACACCATCATCGGTTGCATAGATGGTGATATCTCCACCGTTGATGGTGATCGATTTTCCTTCGAGACCTTCGACAGACTCTGTTACCTCATAGGTTCCGCTATCGATGATCAGATCACCAGAAGCATGGATCCCGTCGTCTCCTGCGGTGATGGTCATTTTGTTATCTGAAAGATACATGGTTCCGACCGAAGTATCTTCATCATTATCCACCTTGACTGCATCTTCATTTGCATCGATGGTCATGGTCGTACCAGTGATATTGAGTTCGTCATTGACGTTGAAGGCATCTCCTACAGCCGTGATCTTATAGGTTCCACCTGTAATATGGAGAGTGTCATTGGCCTTGATCCCGTTGTTCTTCTTGGCGTCAATGTTGAGCGTACCTGAACCATTGATGGTGAGGTCGCCCTTAGAGAAGATGACCGCATCGGCATCTTCATCAGTGTTGGAGCTTGAATCAGACAAGGTATTGGTCGTGCCATCCGCTAGAGTCAGGTAGACATGCCCGGCTTTCGTAGCAGATATTGGCGCGTTGGTGTTGGTCATGGTAACGCCTTTCAAGACGATGTGAACATCATCTGAGTCACCTGCTTCGACCTTGATTTGAACTCCATCGGATTCACCAGAGATGACATAGGTTCCAGCCTTTGAGATGGTCACAGTTGATCCAGATACAGCTACGCCGTCACCTGATACACTTGCAGAAGATCCAGATAGTTTTACAGTAGAGGCTTTGCTTTCATCATAAGAGCTGTCCTTGTCCTTATCTGTAAAATAGTTGGAATTGTTTGTTTTATTTTTTGAAGTAGAAGTAGCGGTTGTTTGTGCAGTATTGCTTTTTGTAGCTGATTGTGATGATGCCTGGGTACAAGCTGTCAGTAAGGTGAGGGTTGCGACCCCCGTTAATAAAAATTTCCATTTGTTTGATTTCATGAGCTTTTCCTCTCGTTCAATTGATATGCTCCTAGTCTAAAGTTGCTAGCTGAAAGTTTCCTAAAGTTTTTCTGAAAGGAACCTTAACTTTAGTTTTCTTTAAGTTTGGCTTAATGACCAGTTAAGAAAGTCCCATTAAACTAGAAAGCATGTAAGTCGTATTCATACTTACTGAAGGTTAGAAACAATAGATCCCCCTTAAAGGAGAAGAAACATGAAAAAAACAATTGAGACAAGTTTCAAACGAATCGAAACAAAATATATCGTCGCAAAAGATGACGTGAAGGACTTGATCAAAGACTTAAAAGAATACGTCGTAGAAGATGATTATCCAACCTCAACCATTTCAAACATTTATTTTGATACGGAAAATTTTGATGTCATTCAAGATGCTCTTGCCAAACAACACCGCCGTGAAAAAATTCGGATGCGGACTTATATAGAAAAACCTCAAGCAGACAGTCCAGTATTTCTAGAGGTGAAGTCAAAAGATGAAGAAGGAATTGGCCATAAATTCCGTCTAGTTGCTACTTCGCAAGCCATTATCAACTTGATGACAGATGGGACAGTAGATCATCAGATACAAGATCCAGACTTAGTGCAAGAGATTCAGAGATTGCGCAAACGTTATGGTCATCGATTGGAACCACGGATGTTCATTTACTATGATCGTCTGTCTCTCAAAGAAAAGAAATCCATTCAGGGTTATCCTTATCAGAAGATTCGCGTGACAATCGATCAAAACCTAGTCTTTCGGGATCAGGCTGTTAGCCTTTTTGATGGGAAGAAAGGAGAACCTTTACTAGAGGATGACTTCGTGATCATGGAAATAAAGGCTCCTGGCCAAGAACCTAAATGGCTAAAGGATATTTTAGAGAAGTATGGTTTGGTGAAGCAGAAATTTTCAAAATATAGCTGTGCTTACCATAAATCACAAGGTTTGGATTATGCCCCAAGACCAGTGGAAGAAACGGTAGGTGCTGCCTATGTCTAATCTATTTGATTCTATTTTTAATAATGCTACAGCAATGGTAGATCCCTTGCGCTTGCTGCTGGCCCTTTTGGTCAGCCTCTTTCTAGGGATGGCCCTATCTTGGACCTATAAATACCGGACACTTTACACTCGAGAGTTTGTCATTAGTTTGACCTTGCTTCCTTGTATGATGACCGTAGTGATCTTTTTGGTCAATGGAAGTTTGGGAACCTCGATTGCAGTGGCAGGGACCTTTAGTTTGATCCGTTTTCGTTCGGCTACGAGTGGTTCGAGAGAGTTGATTGCCATTTTCTTAGCTATGATTATAGGATTGGCTGCAGGTTCGGGCTATCTTTTATTGGCCATTTTATCAACTCTCTCTTTACTAGGGGTGTGGCTAGTATTAGAGAACAAACAGAGTAAGGCAGATCATCAACGGCGCCGTCATTTGACCATTACCGTCTTAAAACAAGATTCTGTTGCAGAACAAATCAGCCAGTTGTTAGATAAAAGTTGTTCAGAAATTGACTTTATTTCTGTCACAACGGCCCAAGCTGGAGAACAACTGACCTTGAACTATGAGGTAAATATGAAATCGAACATCGATGATTTTGCCCTTGCCAATCTATTGATTAGCAAGATTGAAAATTGTGATGTCGCTCTGACAAAGAAAGCGAAGAAAAGAAAGAATCTATAACGGCTATCCTACTTTAGGATAGTTTTTTAAGGTTTTAAGAACTTTTTAAGAAAAAGTGGTATACTGTTTCTAAAAAATGGAAGGAATCTTTTATGAAAAAGACTGCTATTTTTGAAGATGTCGTCTCTATTATGACCCATGATTCATCTACCATCAAGGATCGAAAAGGATGCGATCCAGAGCCTTTTCGAGAAAACATTACAGATGATATGACAGATGATGCCTTTCTCTATCAAGTGAAGGCTTACCTAGCTAGTTTTGGGGTGATCGGGCATGTTTCCTTTCGAGATAAAAAGGCCAGTCAAAAAGGGTTCCTTTTGAGAATAAATGGACAGAAACTGTATGTTGAGGAAGCTAATGAAGATACGGGTCTTCAAGTAGGAGATCAGATCCTAGCTCTGGATGGAAGTGACTTGGATCAGATAGCTTCTCTTCATAAAGCCTATTTTATCAGCAAGACCCCAGAAAGACACTATAGAGAATGGGCAGATTTGGTCTCTCAGTCAACTAGTGTCACCCTGCTTCGAGAAGGGATAGAAAAGACCATTAAAGTAGTACCCAGTCGAGAACCGATCCAGGATCAGATTTTTTGGAAACGATTAGACGATGAGATTCTTTATCTTCGTCTGGATAACTTTATGGATGAAGGAGCCATTAGTCGGGTATATCAAGAGTGTTTACCGATGATGACGGAAGTCAAGTTTCTTATCATTGATGTCCGACGCAACAGTGGAGGGACAGATTCTTTATATATCCCTCTATTGCATCTAGGTTTAGAGAAGGATCAGGGCTATGAAGGCATTGATTGGGATGATGATGGCATGGAAATTCTCTATACGGAGCGAAATGTTGACCTGCGCTTGAAAGACTTTGAGAACTGGATACAACAGGAAGAAATTAGTCCTGAAACAGTTAAGCTGCTTGAAGATATGAAAGAGGATTTGCTCCGCCATCGGGGAGAAGGCTATGTACCGTATAAGGAAGAAAGCGAGGAATTTTTCCCAGAGGTCAGAGGAAGTCACTATCCTGAACAGATCTTTATCTTGTCAGATATCTACTGCGCTTCTTCTGGAGATAATTTCGTCCATATGATGAAGCAGCTTAAGAAGGTAACGGTGGTGGGTCGACCAACTCTCGGAATTCTAGACTACTCTAATTGTTGTACGGTTGATTATGATAATTTTTGTTTAATGTTTCCCACTTCTCGCTGTTTAAGCGTGGATCAAGGTAAAGGAATGACGGATCAGGGTGTTCTACCAGATATAGAGATTCCTTGGACACCTACCCATTTTGAAAGAGACGTGGATCTGGACAAGTGTCTAGAGTTGATTCATCAGGGGACTGTGAAATAGAATAGGATTTCAACCAGAAAACTGATTAAAGAAAAATACTTTTGTTAGACGGCTTGAATGATCTGAAATGATAACGTTTTCTACCACATTCTCACTATGTTTAAAATTGCTTACTTGGTATAAAAAATGGTAAAATAGTGAGTAACAATCAAAATGAAGAGTGAAACTTATGAAACATAAAACACTTTATAAATTTATCGGGCAGACGGTCTTGTATTTCGCCATTTTCCTAGCCCTACTTTATTTCTTTAGTTACCTTGGTCAAGGTCAGGGTGGCTTTATCTACAACGAATTTTAGAAAAGGAGACTCCTAGCCGTGTCAAACCAACCAATTACTGATATGATCGAGACAATTGAACGTTATGCGCAACTACAACCAGACTATCCGGTTTACAATGTCCTTGGTGAGGAGCATACCTATGGCCAATTGAAGGCTGATTCAGATAGCTTGGCTGCCCACCTTGACCAAATGGGACTTCCTGAAAAGTCACCTGTAGTGGTCTTTGGTGGACAAGAATATGAAATGTTAGCAACCTTTGTGGCCTTGACAAAATCTGGCCATGCCTATATCCCAATTGATAGCCACTCTGCCTTGGAGCGCGTGTCTGCCATTGTTGAAGTAGCAGAGCCAAGCTTGATTATTGCCATCAATGAATTTCCATTGGAAAACCCAGCTGCTCCAATCATGTCTTTGGAGCAAGTGCGTGAAGCTTATGCGGCTCAGCATGCCTATGACTTGCAACATCCAGTCAAAGGGGATGATAACTACTACATCATCTTTACCTCAGGGACAACCGGAAAGCCAAAAGGGGTGCAAATTTCGCACGATAACTTGCTCAGCTTTACCAACTGGATGATTACGGACAAGGAATTTGCAACGCCAGAGCGTCCGCAAATGTTGGCGCAACCGCCCTATTCCTTTGACTTGTCTGTCATGTACTGGGCACCGACCTTAGCTCTTGGAGGAACGCTTTTCGCCCTTCCATCAGCTATCACTCAAGACTTCAAACAACTCTTTACAACGATCTTTTCTCTTCCGATTGCGATCTGGACTTCAACACCATCTTTCGCAGATATGGCCATGTTGTCTGAAGATTTCAATGCTGAAAAGATGCCAGGAATCACCCATTTCTACTTTGATGGGGAAGAGTTGACCGTTAAAACGGCTCAGAAATTGCGCGAGCGTTTCCCAAATGCGCGCATCATCAATGCTTACGGCCCAACGGAAGCAACTGTAGCTCTTTCGGCCGTAGCCGTAACAGATGAGATGTTAGCTACTTTGAAACGTCTGCCAATTGGTTACACCAAAGAAGATTCTCCAACCTTCATCATTGATGAGGCAGGAAACAAATTGCCAAATGGTGAGCAAGGGGAGATTATCGTATCTGGCCCAGCCGTTTCAAAAGGTTATATGAATAATCCAGAGAAAACAGCAGAAGCCTTCTTCGAATTTGAAGGTCTTCCAGCCTACCATACGGGAGATGTCGGAACCATGACGGATGAAGGTCTCCTTCTCTACGGTGGACGGATGGACTTCCAAATTAAGTTTAACGGTTATCGTATCGAGCTAGAGGATGTCTCTCAAAACTTGAATAAATCGAAGTATATTGACTCAGCAGTCGCAGTACCGCGTTATAATAAAGATCACAAGGTCCAAAATCTCTTGGCCTATGTCATCTTAAAAGAGGGCGTCAAAGAACAATTTGAGCGCGAAATTGATATCACGAAAGCCATTAAGGAAGATTTAGAAAACATCATGATGTCTTATATGATGCCTTCAAAATTCCTTTACCGTGACAGCCTGCCATTAACACCAAACGGGAAAATCGACATCAAAGGGTTGATTAGCGAGGTTAACAACCGATGATCGAGTTTTTGAAACAGCTCCCTCATTTAGAACCCTATGGGACCCCGATCTACTTTATTTATCTGATTGGGGCCTTATTGCCCATCTTTGTTGGTCTCTTCTTTAAGAAGCGTTTCCCAGTCTATGAAGCCTTGGTCAGCTTAGCCTTTATTGTTTTGATGTTGACAGGGACGGATTTGAAACAAATCTATGCGGTTCTTTTCTACCTCTTTTGGCAAATCCTTTGGGTCTACTCATATAAATTTTATCGAAGCCAGCGTGATAACAAGTGGGTCTTTTACCTCCACTCTTTCTTGGTCGTTTTGCCCTTGGTTTTTGTGAAGGTGCAACCAGCCATTGATGGCACCCAGTCTTGGATGGGCTTCCTTGGGATCTCCTATCTGACCTTCCGAGCGGTAGGGATGATTATCGAGATGCGAGATGGGACCCTCAAAGAATTTAGTCTCTGGGAATTCTTGCGTTTCTTGCTCTTTATGCCGACTTTTTCAAGTGGGCCGATCGACCGCTTCAAACGCTTCAATGAAGATTATCTGACGATTCCGGATCGAGATGAGCTTCTAGATATGTTGGAGCAGAGCGTCAAGTATATCATGCTTGGCTTCCTCTATAAGTTTATTCTAGCTCATATCTTTGGCCATCTCTTACTAGGACACGTCAAGACCTATGCCCTTCTTCAAGGGGGAATCTTTAACCTAGGCACCTTAGGAGTGATGTACGTCTTTGGTTTGGATCTCTTCTTTGACTTTGCAGGCTATTCTATGTTTGCCCTTGCGGCATCTAATTTGATGGGAATTAAGAGCCCAATCGACTTTAATCTTCCTTTCAAATCACGTGATTTAA
>OGEN01000315.1_pt1 | contig 65658 bp, 73 predicted proteins | sample 1570671 | NCBI WGS metagenome assembly OGEN01 (sample SAMEA2582128, study PRJEB24529) | metagenome | biome: Human gut stool | place: China | collected 2011 | reverse complement strand
AATGCACCAATAGCACCTGCAATAACTACGCCAACAAAACCAACAACTGTGGCCGAAAGACCAAAGGCTATAAGGGCCGAGCCTAATGTCAAAGAAAACAAACTAAGAGCTACAGCAGATGCCATCCCACTGATAACCCAGGACTCGACTTCCAGCATTAATGGCCCCCAGTTACCAGTCTGGTAACCCTCAATACTCTTCTCCCTGATGTTGTTTGCCTTTATTGCATAATCTGCTGCTTTGAACGTTTTACCCAACGCAGCAAATTTATTCCCCATATCCTCAGCATTAAATGCTTTCCACGCATTCACAATGGCTTCTTTGTCCGTTGCATTTATTTTAAGGCTGGGGTTAGCCATTAACTTATTAATGGAAGACATTGCATCATCATAACTACGAATCGTTTTTCCCTGAAAATTATTTATATTCTCTGCAATTTCACGGGAAAGCGCCTTGTATTTATCTCCAAGATATTCCCCGACTTTGTCACCGACACTAATGATGACCTCGCTGGTTTTTGTCAGGACCGTCTTCTCGTCATTTTCTTGTTCTTTCTTGACTCTGAAGTCATCCTTTGCGTTATTTTCGGCTTCCTGGCGCTGGCTTAAACTATTACTGTCCAGAATCTCCACGGCTGAAATATATAGCGGAGAAACTCCACTGCCTTCAGGAAAACGGACAATGACATCATGATTATTACTGGACATCGTATAACCAGCCTCAACATAATTCCCTGTCTCAGAAATAACGCCATCTTCCTGGATTTCGGGATTAGACCGAACTGGAGTATTCATCTGACCCACACTTAATACCAGGTCCGGTAGATTTGGTGATACAGGGGCACTGTAAACATCTTTAATATTGGTTCCCGGACGACTCCGGTCCGGAACTGGAACGGCATCCACTACTGGCACTGTCATCGGAATACCTCCGATAATAGCCATATATTGTGTACCATTCTGCATAAGGTCCGTCAGACGATATTTTACCGGTACATTATTACCCGCTGCTGGTAACTGGCTGGCAGGGATATCCGTTACCTGCTCCAGTTGCTGTGTAACCATAAGTGCAAAATGGCATCTGAATCGATCGCAGTTTGGCATTCGAATCGATCATGATTTGGCATCCATCTCCGATCACAGTTTGGCATCACAATCGATCACGATTTGGCATGCTTCCGATCATTGATTGGCATCCTGCCAGTCACTCCGGGAATTAACTCTTTTCACCACAGTCTCCATTGCCGTGTTTAAACCAGTGGAGACGTCAATGTCCAGAAAGAGAAAATCCAGGAGCACTATGGAAACCTGTTTTAAGATTCTTCAGCTCAAGTTCGACAAGAAGCTGACTAACCGTTGTATCGGACTGACGTTACACATCAGCGCCTCAACCGTTTTTGAGGTTCTTGCCCGCTTCAAAGCCTCTTCTCTGTCATGGCCATTACCTGCTGATATATCCCATGACACGCTGGAGAAACTCATTTTTCCGCCCAAAGACACCTTTGCATCAGAGCTTGTAATGCCTGACATGTTGTACCTCGATACGGAAATGAGAAAACCAGGTGTGACGCGGCAACTGTTGTGGATGGAATACAAGGCACAGGCGGGTAACAAAGCGATGGGATACTCGCACTTCTGCCGTTGCTACCGGGAGTGGAAAAAAACGCGACGTCTCTCCATGCGCCAGGAGCATCGTGCCGGCGAAAAGCTTTTTATCGACTTCTGTGGTCCTACGGTTCCTGTTATTAATCCGGACACCGGTGAGATACGCCGCGTGGCAATCTTCGTGGCCGTAATGGGGGCGTCCAACTATACCTACGTTGAAGCGTGCGAAGGTCAGGACATGATGTCATGGTTAAATGCCCACAGCCGTTGCCTGACCTTCCTGGGCGGCGTACCGAAGCTGCTCATCCCCGATAACCTCAGAAGCGCAGTGAAAAAGGCCGATCGATATGAGCCTGTCATCAACGACAGTTATCAGGCACTGGCTGAGCACTATGGCACGGTTATCATCCCGGCCCGACCACGCAAACCTAAAGATAAACCAAAAGCAGAAAACGGCGTCCTCATCGTCGAACGATGGCTTCTTGCCCGCATCCGTAATGAAACCTTCCACACGCTCAGGGCGCTGAATGCGCGCCTTAGGGAGTTACTGACAGACATGAATAACCGGCCAATGAAGGGGTACGGCAATCAAACCCGTGCAGAACGCTTCCGCATACTGGATGCGCCAGCACTCTCTCCGCTGCCTCTGGCACCTTATGAATACACGGAATACAAAGCTGTGAAGGTTGGCCCTGACTACCACGTTGAATATGCCCGTCACTGGTACTCCGTTCCACACGAACTGGTCGGTCAGCGTCTGTCACTGAAGGCGGGGCAGTCGGTGGTACAGCTCTGGCACAAGGGGCAGTGTGTGGCGCAACATCCGCGCAGCACACATGAATATAAACACACAACCAATCCGCTTCACATGCCAGAGCGCCACCGGCAGCACGGGACATGGACACCGGAACGCCTGATCGAGCAGGGAAAACGTACGGGCCCGTCCACAGGCCGGGTGGTTGAATCCATGCTGAAGGCAAAACCCCATCCGGAACTGGCTTATCGTGCAGTTCTGGGGCTGCTGGCACTTCAGAAAAAATACGGCCCGGAACGGCTGGAAAAGGCCTGTTACGTTGCCCTGCACTATAACGCCCCTGACAGACGCTTTATCGACAATCTGCTGCGTCACCATCGGGAGAACCTGGAGCTTCCATTATCCCGCCAGGGCGAACAACATCCGGCATATGCTTCAGAGCATGAAAACCTGCGTGGTCCGGGCTACTACCACTGACAGAAGGAACAACAGTATGAGTGATAACCTGTTAAACAAACTGACCCAACTGAAACTCCCGGCGATGGCCGGGAGCCTGATACGGCAGCGGGAAACGCCTCAGACCTACGACGAACTGTCGTTCGAGGAAAGGCTGACGCTGCTGGTTGATGACGAGCTTCTGAGCAGGGAAAACAGCCGTGTGGCACGGTTGAGAAAAAATGCCGGCCTGAAATACCAGGCAACACCGGAAGGGCTGCGCTATCCGGCCTCAAGAGGTCTGCGGGCTGAACAGATGAGAGAACTGCTGAACGGCCACTACATAACCCACAGGAAAAACCTGCTGATAACCGGTCCGACAGGATGTGGCAAGAGCTGGATAGCCAATGCGCTGGGCGAACAGGCATGTCGACAGAAACACAGCGTCCGGTACTGTAGAACCGGGCGATTACTGGAACAACTGGCTCAGGGACGTGTTGATGGCAGCTGGCTGAAATATCTGAAACAGTTGCAAAAAATACAGGTTCTAATCCTGGACGATCTGGGGCTGGAACAGTTAAGTAACGCCCAGTGTAATGACCTTCTGGAGCTCATAGAGGATCGTTACGGACAAAGCAGCACGATAGTGGTAAGCCAGTTCCCGGTAGATAAATGGCATGGTCTGATGGAGAACCCAACAACAGCAGATGCCATCCTGGACAGACTGGTACATAACTCACACCGGGTGGTCCTTCAGGGAGAGTCACTGAGGAAAAATCCCCCGGTAGTGGAAAGCAGCGAAAAAACGCGTTAAAAAGCGGTAGAAAAAGTTAAGTTCCCGGTTGATCGAATGGATGCGAATCGCTGATCGGACTTCGATGCCAATCCGTGATCGAATAGAGCGGAATACGCAATAAGACGAATAATTTTTTGCTCATTTCCGGAAGCAGGCTCCAGACGGGCAAAAGAAACAGCAGCCGGGCGAGACGGTTCTGGCAAACCACCACGTAAACCATTTTCAAGAACTGTTCGTGCAGCGGAAACTTTCTCGTTTCCCCAGGGGCTATGCACACTGACAGACCATCCCGACCAGTCTCCCTCTTCAAGTTCTTTATCAAGAATAATCCGGCGAATAATTCCAGGAAAAAGAACACTTTGTACAAGTGCGATACCTTGTGGGCTGTAATCCCCCCATCCCGGAGGCATGGATGGAGCGAGACCTGATGAGCCTCCGGGTTTCACATCACCGCCCGGAATTCGTCCTGTTGACGGCCACACAACCATTGTGTCCCCGTAATCAATACCTTCTGTCGGTACACTACCTTCATTATCACTCATAGAAAACCTCTTTGACTTTAAAAACAATCAATTAAAATTAAATACTGTACATATAACCACTGGTTTTATATACAGATCAAAAATTACGCCGCTGTGTTTTCTCTGTCAAGACTGTGGATTTCAATTTTTGTGAAAACGATCAAAAAACAGGCATTCACACCACGTGCTATTCTCGCCTGATACCACAAAAAACGGCACAGGCATAACTGTTCTCTGGCCTCAGCATGTTTTAATGAAACTATGATATGAGACACCTGGGGGGATACTGTCACTTTATGGCATGGTACACATCGTGATATGTGTACAGGTCTTGTTAGTTACCGTACCGGTCAGGACGGACGACGGGAGTTTGAAACCAGTGAGTTGTTCTGTACTGGCGTGTTTTATAATGAAATCCTTATCGGTGGCGATGAGCAATGCTCTCAAGGGAGGATATTGTGATGAACATAAGTGTGGAAGATTTGTTTCCGGAGTCATTTCAACGAATTAAAGAAGAAGAAGAAGCGAACAGGCCTGATCCTAACTGGTTTGCACATTTACCGCCTGAAAAAATCAATGCGTATATGTCCAAGTATCCTTTCAAATCCTTTGATGATATTCCTCTGGACAACAGTGGTTTGCAATACCCTTCACTACAGGAACTGGAGTTTTATTTTCCCCCGGCGGCCCTGGCTGCTAATTGCCATCAACTTCCTGAGAGAATGAGACAAAAGCCTGTGGTCACGATGATTAATGGGTTAACCCTGTTAAGGTCGCTTGGCGTTCAGGCTTTCAATATCGATCCACGCCGATGGCACAAAATTAAAACCTATTTAAGTCAAGGAACGATTGAATATCCACAAATGTCCGAAGACGGGAAAGTAATTATAGATGGCAGGCATAGAATACTACTTATTATGCAGATTTATAAAGTAACTGATGTTCCCGTTTTTTTTCTGAAAGGAATAAGCTGAACAGTGCAAAGGGTAAAGCTATACTGATTTTTAGACTGTGATTTGTTACGTAGAAATAACTTGTCAGATGTAATCTGTACATAGCTAAAAAATAGGTTTGTTGATACCTTTACCCCGTTTATGGGGGTAAAGATATCAATAAAAATTTAATCAGTTTATTAACTTCATCGCGTTTTTTTTTGTCTCTTCATCACTTCTTTGCTCCTGTTGTGAAGAGGGTTGAGTGATTGTTGAAGAATTAAAATCAGCCATCTCTTTTGGAAATAGCGATCTCAATATATTCACGATATCTGAAAATGTGGTTTCTTTCGTCAGCAGTTCACATAAAAGGAAAGGGGCCCTGGGATCTTGTCTGTATAAGGCCAGACCTGCCGTCAGTGCGGCCCGGTTAAGGCGGCTGCGTTCCCCTTGCGGGATACTGTCCAGTGTATCACAAACAATTTTATCTGTTTGATTTACATCTGGATTTAGTTTGAAGGCAATGGTTCTGCGCTTGTCCATTATTAATTACCTATGAGATACATACCGTTAACTAAATCATATTGAGAGTTATTGGTTTTGAAAAAACGTTCATCACGAATCTGTGTGTGTTTTTTTACTGCATCGCATATTAATTCTGCGCCACCGCCTATAACCATAACATGTGTATAACCAGAAAATTCATTGAGCGTATTTAATACACGTTGCTCAAGTTTACGAAGCGCTTCATTCATTGCTTCGGTGACTATTGATATTTTGTTCTCATCATTAATTCGTTGCTTCAGATAGTTGTTGTCTTTTCTGTGAATAATTATATCGTCAGCAAGATAGCTACTTCCTTTTGTTCTCGCAAGAGAAAGTGCATCTTTTACTGCAGATGTGACCAGAGATACACCAAGAGATGAGTCTCCGTATATTTTACTGATCCCTGATAATTTCCCCATTACCTGAGAAATATCTAATGTGGTGCCCCCGAGGTCTATAATTAATAAAGAATCTAACTCATCCAGTTCTTGTAGAGCTTCATAACCTGCTGGTATAGATTCAGGCATGACTTTTACATCTTTTATTGTGAATGTATCCCCACCATTTAATGTAATTTTTTTCCGGAAGTTTGCTTTCTTACGCTCAATATTTTCCGTATTGGGTTGGTTATTCCTGTCGTAATACTCTGTCAGAGGAAGTGTGCAAACAATATCCACTTCGCTTACCGGCAGACCACTGGTCAGTAAGGCGTGATGCACCGCAACGACATTAACGTCGCTGTATTGCCATGCGATATTGGTTGTGACTACAGCATCCGGGCTGATTGGATCAAATGAATACTGTTCGCCGTTCAGTGTGTAGTTAAAGACCTTTTTATCACCAAAAGAGACTGCCCACTCGCGTTTGAAGCTGTTCGGGCTAATGTGCTGTTTAATTGTTCCGTCGCTTTCCTGCCACTGTAGTTTGATGTTTGTTGAACCGTCATCAATGAATACCAACATTTATAAAACTCCTTATGGTGTTTTTTTTGGTGTGTATTTGGGTATGTTTTGGGTTTTAAGTGGGTTTATTTGTCAAGTTTACCCCATTTTAACCATCAATCAATGATTGTTTGTCTTGTTTTGGTGTTTTATTGGGTTTGGTGTGGGTTGTTTTTGGGTTTTGTTTGGCGGGTGACAAAAGATGTCGCCGGGCTCCTCTTTTTACTGCGCTGGCTGACGCGGCGCGGCAGGAACGCTGCCTGTGGTCAGTGTCCCGCGTCCGGCCGGGCACGGGACGGGCGCTTTTACCGCTCCCGGCTGGCGTTGGTGACAGTGTACGCCAGCCCGTCGCCCTTTTCTGATGAACGCCCTTCAAGCCGCTTTCGCGGCATATCCTCGCCGTCAAAAAGACGACGGCTGCGGTATTCCACGGTCGGCCTGACCCGTTACCGGACGCGGTGAACAGCCCACAGGCAGCGGGGAACGGGCGCCACAGGGGCGCCCTCCCGGTGCCCTCTGTAAGAGAAGGAGTGCTGTTATGTCCCGTTTTATCCAGGGTGACTGCGTGCGTGTTATGGCCACGTTTCCGGGCAATGCTGTCGATTTCATCCTCACCGACCCGCCATATCTCGTCGGTTTCCGTGACCGTCAGGGGCGTACCATCGCCGGCGATAAAACCGATGAATGGCTGCAACCGGCCTGTAATGAAATGTACCGCGTGCTGAAAAAAGATGCGCTGATGGTGAGCTTCTATGGCTGGAACCGCGTCGATCGCTTTATGGCCGCCTGGAAAAATGCGGGATTCAGCGTGGTTGGCCACCTGGTATTTACCAAAACCTACACATCGAAGGCCGCATATGTGGGCTATCGCCACGAATGCGCTTACATCCTGGCAAAAGGGCGTCCGGCGCTGCCTCAGAAGCCATTGCCCGACGTGCTGGGCTGGAAATATTCAGGCAACCGCCATCACCCGACGGAAAAGCCCGTTACCAGCCTGCAACCACTGATTGAGAGCTTCACACATCCGAACGCGATTGTGCTGGACCCGTTTGCAGGCAGCGGCTCAACCTGTGTGGCCGCCCTCCAGTCCGGACGCCGGTATATCGGTATCGAGCTGCTTGAGCAGTATCACCGTGCCGGACAGCAACGACTGGCCGCCGTGCAACGGGCCATGCAGCAGGGGGCCGCGAATGATAACTGGTTTGAACCGGAGGCTGCGTAAATGAACTATGCCGGACACGAAAAACTTCGCGCCGACGTGGCGGAGGTGGCCAACACCATGTGTGACCTTCGGGCCAGGCTGAACGATATGGAGCATCGCTGTCGCTTTGATTCCGATGTGCTTGTTGAACGCCTGACACGCCAGACGCTGTATCGCGCCAATCGCCTGTTTATGGAGGCGTATACCGAAATTCTGGAACTGGATTCCTGCTTCAAAGATTGAGAAGGAGACGAGAATGTACGGAACATGCGAAACGCTATGCCGGGAGCTGGCAGCAAAGTATCCGGGAGACGCGCCGCTGATGCTGGTTATCTGGTCCCCGGAAGAAATTCAGGCCCTCGCTGACGGAATGGATATTTCCCTGTCCGATCATGAAATCAGGACCGTCCTGGCGCGGCTGGAGGACATCCCGGAAGACCAGCGGATTGAGTCCGGTATTTCTTCCGGCGTGGCGATGGAGATCATCAATAACGTGAGAGAAAACCGCCAGGTGACCGTCACTGCTGAACTGCTGGTGTCCCTGATTCAGACCGCCGAACAGGCACTGTGGAAACGTGAGTGGGCCGCCCGTGATAACGGCCTCGCCGTCCCGGAATGCGTCACCCGCCGACAGGCGGTGGTTAATCAGGCCCGCGCCCTGCTGAAAAACAACACACGCGAAAACGACTGATGTTATCGCCGCCTGCGGGCGGCGATTCAGGGAGACCATGAATCATGAACGAAACGCTGAATGCACTGATTTGTCGCCACGCCCGTAGCCTGCTGCTGGCGCAGGGCTGGCCGGAAGAGACGGATGTTGACCAGCGAAATCCGAACTATCCGGGCTGGATCAGCATTTACGTACGGCTGGATGCACCCCGGCTGGCGACGTTACTCGTTAACCGCCACGATGGCGTGCTGCCGCCGCACCTGGCCTCCGCCATTCAGAAACTGACCGGAACCGGGGCGGAACTGGTACTGTCCGGCAGTCAGTGGCAGTCGCTGCCGGTACTTCCGGCAGACGGAACGCAGGTGTCTTTCTCGTATGCCGGAGAATGGCTGACCGAAGACAAAATCAGGGCAGTTCTTGATGCGGTGCGAGATGCAGTATGCAGTGTCAGTTGCCGGGTGGCAGAAGATGCGCGGCGTATCCGGGCGGCGCTGACCACAAGCGGTCAGACGTTGCTGACCCGCCAGACGCGCCGCTTTCGCCTGGTCGTGAAGGAAAGCGATCACCCCTGCTGGCTCGATGAAGATGACGAAAACCTGCCCGTGGTGCTCGATGCCATCGTGAACCGGGGAGCACGTTTTTCGTCGGTGGAAATGTACCTGGTCAGCGATTGTATTGAGCATATCCTGTCCAGTGGCTGGCCTGCGATGTGCTGCGTATACCGGATGAACCGCCCCGCCGCTGGTTTGACCGTGGTGTTCTGCGGGAGGTGGTCCGGGAAGCCCGGGTAGAAATCCGCAGCATGGCGGATGCCCTGGCAAAAATCCGGAAATGATGACACTGGCGGGGTAAATCCCCGCCTTTTTCCTGCCGGTCCCCGGACAGAGCACAAAGGAAGTCGCCGCCGGCTCCGCTTTACCCGGCCATGCAGGGCATGGCCTTGTGGTTTTTCAGTTATGTGGCCTCAGCGTCGTGTGCGGGCTGTGCCGTGCCTCCATCTTAGCCGGGCTGGCGTTGATGCAAGGGTACGCTTCGCCGCTGCGGTCACCCGGTCCCTCCTTCCCGTCTGCCGTGATTTTCCGGTCGTTCACCCGCTCAGATTTCGCGGTCTCACCCTGCAACTCCCGTCAGCCGTGTGCGTCAGGCTGCGGCTTCTCTTGTGCCCCTGCATCCCCGCCTGTTCGCCCGGCTTTTATGGAGGCACGGCACCGCCCGGTGTCGCGGAATATGTGAACAACGGAGGAAAACATCATGCAATATGCGAAACCTGTCACTCTGAATGTTGAAGAGTGCGACCGTCTCTCCTTTCTGCCTTACCTGTTTGGCAACGATTTTCTGTATGCCGAGGCGTATGTGTACGCGCTGGCGCAAAAAATGATGCCGGAATATCAGGGAGGCTTCTGGCACTTCATCCGCCTGCCGGACGGTGGCGGTTACATGATGCCGGATGGCGACCGTTTCCACATGGTGAACGGTGCAAACTGGTTTGACCGCACGGTCAGCGCTGATGCCTGCGGCATCATTCTGACTTCCCTTGTGATTAACCGCCAGTTGTGGCTGTACCACGACAGCGGTGATGCAGGACTGACCCAGCTTTACCGGATGCGCGATGCACAGTTGTGGCGTCACATCGAATTTCACCCTGAATGCAACGCGATTTACGCGGCTCTGGACTGATTAACGGACGGGGCGGCAATGCCGCCCCTGTAAAGGAGACGAGAACATGTACTGTACTGTTAAAGAAATTATCCGCGAAGTGCTGGATACAGACGTGCCGGACAGTGAATGCGTTTTTGCCGTGGTGCTGACCCGTGGGGATGTGCGTCACATAGCCCAGGACTGGAGCCTGTCAGACAATGAGCTGGAAACCGTCATGCAGCGGCTGGACGATGCCTTTGAGCATGGTGCGGATGTCAGCGTTGTTCACGACGTTGTTCGTGAACTGATGGAAGAAAAGCGCGCCAGCCGTCAGGTGACAGTCCCGGCGGTGATGCTGGAAAAAGTGATGGCGCTGGCAGGCAGTGAAATGAAGCGCCTGTATGCCGTCGGGAGTGAGAACGGGGGCGACGGTGACGCATTCGTCAGGGAAGAACGCGAAGCGATGGACGTTGTGTTACAGGCGCTGGACGGGGAGAACATGTCATGAATATCAGCACAGAAACCCGCGAAATTCTGCGCAATTACAAAGCCGTGATTAATGCGCGGCGTCGTGAAATGGGGCAGAAACCGCTCACCACTGCGCAGATTGTTGATGAAATCTGCGATTTTGTGGTGAATCAGCAGGCGGTTTTCCTCGGTGGTCACTATATCCTTCAGGGCAGCAGAAACAGGTGATACAGGGCAGGCGGTGGAGGCCGCCTGTCAGCCCGCGCGAAAACCCCTGGCAGGCTGACGCCTGCCGGAAGGGATGCGGGCCACGCTGGCGCGTCGCCCGTTACCCTTCCCGTTTGTGATGTGTCCGGAATGTTTTTTCCTGATGTTATGTTTCTGTGGTTACTGTTCTTCTTCCTCTTCTTTCCGTTCCTCTCCTGTTTATGGCTTTCCCGGGCGTCCCCCAGGCGGGGCGGGCTGTCGTGAACGGAGCCAGCGGAGCTGTCTCCGCCCTGGCGGGCTTCCATCCCTGACGCAAAACCCCCGGCTTGCAGCGACCGGAACGGTCGCGCCGCCCTTGTCGCGCCGTGGCCTGCGCTCCTGGCATCCCGGCAAAAAGACGCCGGGATGTAAGGAGCAACGCCGTTTCGCAAACCGCGCTTCACGTCGTTGCAGCGGGTCCCTGCTCATTGCCTGCCGGGTGCCACACACCCGTATGAGTCCCTGTCGCCGGGGGCATAGACAGCCACAACCTGCCGCACTGACTGTCCAGGGTAAATGAACAGCCCACAAAATTTTTTACCCAAAACCCGGTAAAAAATTTTGCGTTCTGCCCAGGACAGGTGCGTCAGGCCGTGGCAGTGATTCCCCTTGCGGCGAAGGTTCTCAAACGGGTGAAGTTCATACCACAGGGAATACAGCAGCAGGTTCCCGCGAAACGTCAAAACCGCGGCTCCCGAAACTCAACGGGTGATGTTCTTTAAAAATCAGGATTTATTTCAGGCTCCGGCAATACGCATTTATGTGTTCTGTCAGCCATCCGGCTGGCAGGTAATGAGAACGCAGGAACAGAAGGAGGAAAACACCGGAAAGCGTCAGATGCAGATATGAAAAAAGCAGGTCAGGGACCTGCTTAATCCATACCGCAGAGACTGCGCGAACAGTCTTTACGGTTTCATTAATTAACGTCATAAGAGGCTAAATTATGACAGTAAGTATTGTTTCACCTTCCGCAGCGGCTGTAAAGCCCCGTCGTCATACCCGTTTCAGACGCGAAGACATCCCCGCGCCGGAAATTGACCCTGTGCTGAAAGCCTTCGGGCGACACATTGCCCGGAGTTTTCGCCGGGGGCGTGGTGTACACATCCCCGCCATGAAAAACACGGCCTTCGGGCAGGTGCTCCGCACACTCGAACTGAAACGCGCTTTTAACTGATGAGGTGAGCCGCCCCGCGAGGGGCGGCAACAGACGGAAGGAGAACATTTTATGACATTATCAGCAATCACCATGACCGCCCCGGAAGCCGCCAGCCCGGTGCAGATGTACCGCGCGACCTACTCACCGGATGATAACAAACTTCGCCTGTATGCTGCGTCACGCCTCGACCCGGAGATGTATAAAAAAGTGCATGATGCCGGTTTCCGCTGGGCACCAAAACAGGCGCTGTTTGTCGCGCCAGCCTGGACACCGGGCCGGGAAGACGTGCTCCTCTCACTTGCCGGAGAGATTGAGGATGAAGACAGCACGCTCGCTGAACGTCAGGAAGCACGGGCGGAGCGGTTTACCGGATACAGCGGAAAGCGGGCCAGTGAATCCGCACAGGCACTTGATGAAGTGGAAAGACTGGCCGCGATGATCCCGCCCGGTCAGCCCATTCTTGTGGGGCATCACAGCGAACGCCGCGCCCGTCGTGATGCGCAGCGTATTGAAAACGGCATGAAACGTGCCGTGATGCTCTTTGAACGTGCGGAATACTGGGAAGAACGGGCGCGGTCGGCACTGCTTCACGCGAAGTATAAAGAACGTCCGGACGTTCGCTGGCGTCGTATCAAAAAAATCGAAGCTGATTTGCGCAAGGCTGAAAAGACCATCGCGCAGTCGCAGAAATATCTGACGATGTGGCGGGCTGAATCGCTGGATCTGAATATGGCAAAACTCATCAGCAGTCATGACCATATCAGCGCCTGTTTCCCGCTGGATACGTATCCGCGCCCGGCAGAAAAAAGCCAGTATGAAGGGAGCCGGTCGTTATGGTCGGCCCTGGATGATGACATCATCACCACGGAGCAGGCCCGCGAAATTGCGATCCGCTGTCATGAACGGCAGATTCAGCATCAGCAACGCTGGGTTAACCACTATCAGAACCGCCTGATCTATGAGCGTGCCATGCTGGACGAAAGCGGCGGCGTGGTTACCCGGACGCAGGATTTTGAGCCGGGCGGACAGGTTTTCAGCCGGGGCGAGTGGCTGACCATCATCCGTGTGAACAAAAGCAACGGGGCGGTGAGTTCAGTCACAACGCCAAATTACAGTTTTCTCGGGTACAGCGGCACGATGAAAGTGACGCCTGACCGCATCACGGACTACAAAGCACCATCGGCAGAAGAGGCTGCCGTCGCCAGTCAGGCCGCGAAGCGTCCGCCGGTAGTCAACTATCCGGGGGAAGGTTTCCGGGAAATGACAAAGGCACAGTGGGCCGCCCTGCCCCGGGACTGTAAGGCTGTGCGCAGTGTGGCAGAAGCTGAAGACCACGGGGCATACCGCTACCGCCGCACAATGGACAATAATTTCCGCCTGGTGGATGTGTATATCACCGACATGAAAATCACGGAAATCCCACAGAAATAAGGTATATCCCCCGGGGAAATCCCCGGGGGATGACGGAGATAATGACATGCACAGTCAGTTAAGAGAACGTATCCGGCTGATGCGCGCAAGGCTGGATAACGCCGCGCCGGTTGCTGAAATCCGGGCTGAATCCCAGCTTTTTGTGACACCTGCCCCGGTCTGTGATCGCCTGGTGACGCTGGCGGAAATCAGCAACCGTGATCACATTCTGGAACCCTCTGCCGGCACCGGAGCCATACTGCGGGCGATTCGGGATACCGCGCCGGGGGCCATGTGTGATGCGGTGGAGATTAACAGCGGGCTGGTCCGGTATCTGCGGGAAAATTTTAATGGTGTCAGGGTACAGTGTGGCGACTTCATGGAATGGCAGCCGGTGCAGTATTACAGCCGGATTATCATGAATCCGCCGTTCAGTCACGGGCAGGATATCCGGCATATCCTGCGGGCCTTTTCCCTGTTGCGTCCGGGTGGCGTGCTGGTCGCAGTCTGTCTCAACGGGCCACGCCAGCAGGAGAAGCTGTTACCGTTTTCTGACGTCCGCGAGGAGCTGCCGCGTGGCACGTTTGCCTGTACCGATGTCCCGACGATGATTATTCGTTTACGTGTCTGAAAACACCGGGCAGGCGGGAGGATAAACGCCTGTCTGCCCGCGCCGGGAAAAGACCGCGCGCCGGTGGCGCTGAAAGGGGCCGCGCTCACGCGCCGCCCCTTCCATTACGCGGACGTTCTGATGGGGGCTTCTGTCTTTTCAGACCTGTCATTTGCCTGTTACTGATGATGTTGTTGTTCCTGCTACTGCTACTGCTACTGCTACTGCTACTGCTACTGCTACTGCTACTGTTCTTCTTTTTTCTGCTGCTCTGATTACTGTCTGTTTTGTTGTTCTCCTGCTTATGCCTTTTCCGGGCGTCCCCCTGGCGGGGCGGGCTGTCGTGAACGGAGCCAGCGGAGCTGTCTCCGCCCTGGCGGGCTTCCATCCCTGACGCGAAACCCCGGGCTTGCAGCGACCGTTCCGGTCGCGCCACCCTTGTCGCGCCGTGGCCTGCGCTCCTGGCATCCCGGCAAAAGGCCGCCGGGATGTAAGCAACTGTCTTGAGCATGATATTTATAATGAAAACTTGTGGTATGAATCACTCCATTCTTCATTCTTTCGGATCATTGCATTCAGAATGGTTAACAGCTTGCGCATGCAGGCAACAAGAGCAACTTTCCTCACTTTTCCAGCTGTAATGAGTCGCGTATAAAAATCTTTTATTACGGGATTAAATCTGGTCGCGACAAGCGCAGCCATATAAAGCGCAGTTCTTACGCCAGCTCTCCCGCCAAAAATAGTTCGTCTACCACGCATTGTTCCGGAGTCTCTGTTTACAGGAGCCACACCTATAAGTGCACTAATCTCTCGACGTGAAAGACTTCCCAGTTCAGGTACTTCAGAGAGCAATGTGGCAACTGTCATTGCACCTACCCCCTTAATGCTGCTCAAACGAGCTGCAAGCTCTTTGAAATGAGTTTTAATGTGATTATTCATCGCCTCGTCAATTCGGGAAAGTTCATCCTCCAGGGCTTTTATGATGGTATTGATACTCTTTCTGTTCTGAGGATGTGCAGGGTGAAGTCTGTTCCGTTCCGCAACCAACATTGTTATCAACTGGCGTCTACGTACCACCATAGCGGCAAGAATTTGCCGTTCGGCGTCGGGTATAGCTTTGATAAAGCGCTCCCGTTCTGGATGACGGTTTATTACCTCGGCCATTTGAGACAACACTTTTGCATCAATCCTGTCGGTCTTTGCCAGATATCCCATAGCACGAGAGAAATTCCTGGCCTGTCTGGGATTGATGACCGCGATATCAAAACCTTCAGCCTGAAGTGAACAGGCTACAGCAGCTTCAAGCCCACCTGTAGCCTCCATCAAAACCAGCGCCACCGAATGCTTTCTCAATTCAGCAATGATGAGCTCAAAACCATCGGTGTCGTTACCAGCAGTAAACTGAGCAAACTCGTTGTTAGCAGTAGCAATGTCCAGAGTTGTTTTAGAAACATCAATACCCACACAAAGCGGATTTGGCTGACTCATTATTACCCATTCTTGCAAATGCGTTATGAATTACGGACAACTGTTCGGGTTTCAGATGAGTGGCTCAGCGTATGCGCCATTTGCTTACATACGGGCTTAAACCCTAAGGGGCACCAGGCTGCATACGCTTTGCCAAATCTATTCGCTGCTCATGATAACGAAGAACCAAGATACAAGGGGCAACGCCGTTTCGCAAACCGCGCTTCACGTCGTTGCGGCGGGTTCCTGCCCGTTGTTCTGTCCGGTGCCATTCACTTGTTTAAGCCCCTGTCGCCGGGGGCAAAGACAGCCACAACCGTCTCCGTCAGTCCAGGGGTGAAATGCACATCCCGCAAAACTTTTTGCCCAGAAGCAGGCAAAAACTTTTGCGGTCTGCCCCCGGACAGTCGTTTCCGGCCGTGGCAGTGATGCCCCTTGCGGCGAAGGTTCTCAAAAAGGTGATGGTGAATACCGGAGGGAACAAAAGGCAGGTCCCCGCAAAACGTCAAAACCGCGGCTCCCGAAACTCAAAAGATGATGGGGGCTGAAAACATCAACAGAAGGAGGCACATCATGGCAGTTCGTGGCATTAACAAGGTCATTCTCGTAGGACGCCTGGGAAAAGATCCGGAAGTCCGTTACATCCCCAACGGGGGCGCAGTGGCAAACCTGCAGGTCGCCACGTCGGAAACTTGGCGTGACAAACAGACAGGGGAGATGCGGGAGCAGACAGAATGGCATCGCGTGGTGCTGTTCGGCAAGCTCGCGGAAGTGGCTGGCGAATATCTGCGCAAGGGCGCGCAGGTCTACATCGAAGGTCAGCTTCGCACCCGTAGCTGGGAGGATAACGGTATAACCCGTTACGTCACCGAAATTCTTGTTAAGACCACGGGCACCATGCAGATGCTGGGACGTGCCGCAGGTGCTCAGACTCAGCCGGAAGAGGGGCAACAGTTCAGCGGTCAGTCTCAGCCGGAACCACAGGCGGAGGCCGGTACGAAAAAAGGAGGCGCAAAAACGAAAGGCCGTGGACGTAAGGCCGCGCAGCCCGAGCCTCAGCCGCAACCGCCGGAGGGGGAGGATTACGGGTTTTCAGATGATATCCCGTTCTGACTGGCCTGACTGTGACAACCGCCCCGCCCTGCGCGGGGCATCACCGGAGATATGAGGATGAGCGAATATTTCAGAATACTTCAGGGACTGCCTGACGGTCCTTTTACCCGCAAACATGCCGAAGCCGTTGCCGCACAGTACCGGAACGTCTTTATCGAGGATGACCACGGAGAACATTTTCGCCTGGTTGTCCGTAATAACGGAACAATGGTCTGGCGTACCTGGAATTTTGAGGACGGTGCCGGGTACTGGATGAATCATGCCATCAGGGATTTCGGGATTCTTAAGTAAGAGAGGTGCCGGACGCGCGAACGTCCGGCAGGACATAAGCAATTATAAGGGGATGATTATGCCTGTAACGAAGTGTGAACCAGAAACCACCCGCAAAGCAAGCCGTAAATCTGCAAAAACGCAAGAAACAGTCCTGTCTGCCCTGCTGGCGCAGACGGAGGAAGTGAGCGTGCCGCTGGCCTCGCTGATTAAGTCACCACTGAATGTGCGCACGGTGCCGTATTCTGTGGAGTCCGTCAGCGAACTGGCGGAGTCCATTAAAGGCGTCGGCCTGTTGCAGAATCTGGTCGTGCATACCCTGCCTGGTGACCGTTACGGTGTCGCCGCAGGTGGTCGCCGGCTGGCTGCACTCAACATGCTGGCAGAGCGTGGCATCATTCCGGCTGACTGGCTTGTCCGTGTGAAGGTCATTCCGCAGGAGCTGGCGACGGCGGCATCAATGACTGAAAACGGTCATCGTCGGGATATGCACCCTGCTGAACAGATTGCCGGATTCCGCGCAATGGCGCAGGAAGGCAAAACACCTGCACAAATCGGTGATTTGCTGGGCTATTCACCCCGCCACGTTCAGCGAATGCTGAAACTGGCTGACCTTGCCCCGGTTATCCTCGATGCGCTGGCAGAAGACCGCATCACCACCGAGCACTGTCAGGCGCTGGCGCTGGAGAACGACACCGCGCGTCAGGTGCAGGTGTTTGAAGCGGCCTGCCAGTCAGGATGGGGCGGTAAACCGGATGTGCGGGTTATCCGCAATCTGATTACGGAAAGTGAAGTGGCGGTGAAGGAAAACACTAAATTCCGCTTCGTGGGGGCTGATGCTTTCTCACCTGACGAACTGCGTACTGATTTGTTCAGCGATGACGAGGGTGGCTATGTGGACTGCGTGGCGCTCGGTGCCGCTCTGCTGGAAAAACTCCAGGCTGTCGCTGAACACCTTCGGGAAGCCGAAGGCTGGGAATGGTGCGCCGGACGCATGGAGCCTGTCGGTTTCTGCCGTGAGGATGCCGGAACATACCGCTGTCTGCCGGAGCCGGAAGCGGTGCTGACGGAGGCAGAAGAAGAATGCCTGAACGAACTGATGGCACGTTACGACGCGCTGGAAAACCAGTGTGAGGAATCTGACCTGCTGGAAGCAGAAATGAAGCTGATTGACTGCATGGCGAAGGTCAGGGCGTGGACGCCGGAGATGCGTGCCGGAAGTGGCGTGGTGGTGTCCTGGCGGTATGGAAACGTATGTGTCCAGCGTGGTGTGCAGTTACGCAGTGAGGATGATGCGGCTGATGACGCTGACCGCACGGGACAGGTGCAGGAAAAAGCGTCAGTGGAGGAAATCAGTCTGCCACTGCTGACGAAAATGTCTTCCGAACGCACGCTGGCAGTCCAGGCGGCACTGATGCAGCAACCGGACAAATCCCTGATACTGCTGGCATGGACGCTCTGCCTGAATGTGTTTGGCAGCGGGGCGTACAGCAATCCTGCAAAAATTCGTCTGGAATGTGAGCATTATGCGCTGACCAGCGATGCGCCATCGGGGAAGGAAGGTGCCGCATTCATGGCGCTGATGGCAGAAAAAGCCCGTCTTGCTGCCCTGTTACCGGAGGGATGGTCACGGGACATGACGACATTCCTGTCACTCAGTCAGGAGGTGCTGTTATCCCTGCTCAGTTTCTGCACCGCATGCAGCCTTAACGGTGTCCAGACCCGTGAGTGTGGTCACACGTCACGCAGTCCGCTTGACTCGCTGGAAACCGCTATCGGATTCCACATGCGCGACTGGTGGCAGCCGACAAAAGCAAACTTTTTCGGACACCTGAAAAAGCCGCAGATTATCGATGCCCTGAATGATGCCGGACTGTCCGGTGCTGCGCGGGACGCGGAGAAAATGAAGAAAGGCGATGCGGCTGAACATGCAGAGTTCCACATGAAAGACAACCGCTGGGTGCCTGGCTGGATGTGTACACCACGTCCACAGGCAGAGACGGAAACCACGGAGTACCGTGACAACCAGGCAGAAGCCGCCTGACCGCCAGTCATAAATCATTTATCACGCCGCCCCGCCGGAGACGGGGCGGCAGCAAGGGAGATACCGTGATGAAAACTGAACTGACCCTGAATGTATTACAGACCATGAGCGCACAGGAATATGAAGATATCCGGGCTGCCGGAACTGATGAACGTCGTGAGCTGACACACGCCGTGATGCGGGAGCTGGATGCGCCGGACAACTGGACGATGAACGGCGAGTACGGCAGCGAGTTTGGCGGATTTTTCCCCGTTCAGGTCCGTTTCACGCCTGCCCACGAACGTTTTCACCTGGCGTTATGTTCACCGGGCGATGTCTCTCAGGTCTGGGTGCTGGTTCTGGTGAATGCCGGTGGTGAGCCGTTTGCGGTGGTTCAGGTACAGCGGCGGTTTGCACCGGAAGCCGTCAGCCATTCACTGGCACTGGCGGCGTCACTGGACGCGCAGGGGTACAGCGTCAGTGACATCATCCATATCCTGATGGCGGAAGGAGGTCAGGCATGAGCGCACGTTCACAGGCACTGGTTCCTCTCAGCACAGAGCAACAGGCCGCATGGCGGGCGGTGGCGGAGACCGAAAAACGCCGCCATCAGGGTAACACGCTGGCTGAATATCCGTATGCGGGGGCGTTTTTCCGCTGTCTGAACGGAAGCCGCAGGATATCGCTGTCTGACCTGCGATTTTTCATGCCGTCCCTGACCGCAGAAGAACTGCACGGCAACCGTCTTCAGTGGCTGTATGCCATCGATGTGCTGATTGAAACACAGGGCGAGGTTTGCCTCCTTCCCCTTCCAGGCGATGCAGCAGAACGCTTGTTCCCGTCGGTGCGGTTTCGTGTCAGGGAACGCAGTCGCCATAAATCCGCGCTGGTCATGCAGAAGTACAGCCGCCAGCAGGCGAGGGAGGCAGAGCAGAAAGCCCGTGCGTACCAGGCGCTGGTCGCTCAGGCTGAAATCGAACTGGCATTCCATTCGCCGGAAACAGTCGGAAGCTGGTATGCACGCTGGAGTGACCGGGTGGCAGAGCATGACCTGGAAACCCTGTTCTGGCTGTGGGGTGAGCGTTTTCCGTCACTGGCCGGAATGGAACGCTGGCAGTGGCAGGATATGCCTTTCTGGCAGGTCATCGCAGAGGCTGGTATGGCGGCAAGGGAGGCCGGTCATGCCGTCCGTGAGATGGAGCGGTGGATGGTGCCGAACAAACTCCGGGAGGCAGCGTGATGCGGCAACAATCACACAGATTACCCGTAAACAGCCTGAATGAGCGGATTATTTTCAGGAAAAGTGAGTGTGGTCAGCGTGCAGGGATATGGGCTATGATGTGCCCGGCGCTTGAGGCTTTCTGCCTCATGACGTGAAGGTGGTTTGTTACCGTGTTGTGTGGCAGAAAGAAGATAGCCCCGTAGTAAGTTAATTTTCATTAACCACCACGAGGCATCCCTATGTCTAGTCCACATCAGGATAGCCTCTTACCGCGCTTTGCGCAAGGAGAAGAAGGCCATGAAACTACCACGCAGCTCTCTTGTCTGGTGTGTGTTGATCGTGTGTCTCACACTGTTGATATTCACTTATCTGACACGAAAATCGCTGTGCGAGATTCGTTACAGAGACGGATACAGGGAGGTGGCGGCTTTCATGGCTTACGAATCCGGTAAGTAGCAACCTGGAGGCGGGCGCAGGCCCGCCTTTTCAGGGCTGATGCTGGCCTGACTGCACTGAAGCGCCTTTATAAAGGGGCTGCTGGTTCGCCGGTGGCCCCTTTCTCCTTGCTGGCATTGTAAGGGCATGAACAACCAGACTGCCAGGAAGGCCGATTCCCTCCGGGAACGGGGATGAACGTGCGCCTGCGGCGCTCGTTCTTTTCCCCCGCCTTCTCTGTTTATGACCTGCCGGAAATCACATCACCTTCCCTGTGATTATTCTCTTTTTCCTCCTGTTCTGACTCTGATTACTGCTGCTCTGATTACTGTCTGTTTTGTTGTTCTCCTGCTTATGCCTTTTCCGGGCGTCCCCCTGGCGGGGCGGGCTGTCGTGAACGGAGCCAGCGGAGCTGTCTCCGCCCTGGCGGGCTTCCATCCCTGACGCAAAACCCCCGGCTTGCAGCGACCGGAACGGTCGCGCCGCCCTTGTCGCGCCGTGGCCTGCGCTCCTGGCATCCCGGCAAAAAGACGCCGGGATGTAAGGAGCAACGCCGTTTCGCAAACCGCGCTTCACGTCGTTGCGGCGGGTCCCGAAACTCAACAGATGATGGGGGCTGAAAACATCAGACACAGGAGAATGAAACATGAGCGCATTTTCTTTTAACACCACTTATCAGCCAACAGGCGATCAGCAGAAAGACGCAATCGCACAAATCGGGATCATGCAGAATAACGCTGTTAAGGCCAGTCTCGCCTATCAGAGCAACCAGGATTCAGGGGCGCTTTTTAAGGTGCTCCACCAGGTCAATAATGAGCTGCATGACTTACTGGATAGCCTGGAGAATCATACCCCTCTTGTCAGAAAAAACGCTGATGAGCTGATCGCGCTGTTACTGCTTTTCACCCGGCAGGTTGGTCAGTCCCGAACTGACCTGATTTGATGGTCCTTTCCCTCGGAGTTGTTATCTTATTGTTAACAGTAACCGAGGGAGGATGATATTACGCGAAAAAATTTTTATTAATTTTATACCTTCATAAAGGAGTTACTGTTATGCGATTAGCTTCCCGTTTTGGTCGGTATAATTCCATTCGCCGTGAGCGTCCTTTAACGGATGATGAATTAATGCAGTTTGTGCCGTCTGTCTTTTCCGGTGATAAACATGAATCCCGGAGTGAGCGTTATACATATATTCCAACCATTAATATCATCAATAAGTTACGTGATGAAGGTTTCCAGCCATTCTTTGCCTGTCAGAGTCGGGTTCGCGATTTGGGACGCCGCGAATACAGTAAACATATGTTACGTCTTCGCAGGGAAGGGAATATTAACGGGAAAGAAGTTCCTGAAATTATCCTGCTTAATTCACATGATGGTTCATCCAGTTATCAGATGATCCCCGGAATTTTTCGTTTTGTCTGCACAAATGGCCTGGTGTGCGGAAATAATTTTGGCGAAATCCGCGTTCCACATAAAGGTGATATTGTCGGGCAGGTTATCGAGGGAGCGTATGAAGTGCTCGGTGTCTTTGATAAGGTCACTGATAATATGGAGGCGATGAAAGAAATTCATCTTAACAGTGACGAGCAACATTTATTTGGCAGAGCTGCACTGATGGTCAGGTATGAAGATGAAAATAAAACGCCAGTGACACCTGAACAGATAATTACTCCCCGTCGTCGGGAAGACAAACAGAACGATCTCTGGACAACCTGGCAGCGGGTTCAGGAGAATATGATAAAAGGTGGATTATCGGGGCGAAGTGCCTCCGGGAAAAATACCAGGACAAGAGCCATTACAGGTATTGATGGTGATATAAGAATCAACAAGGCGTTATGGGTGATTGCCGAACAGTTCAGAAAGTGGAAGTCATGATAATATAAGTAAAGCCCCGAAAAAATTTTCGGGGCTTTACTTATATTATCATTTTTCGGCATTGCTGTGTCGTCTGATATACCTCAATTTCATCAACCGGCTTTCCGGTTGTCTGTAAATATTGTGCCCGCGAAAAATGGTCTGGCAGGAGGCTGCACAGTTACCGGGTATATATAAGATGGGTTCCCGCTTCGCGGGGCTTCGGCCAGTCAGTATTGTCACTCATATGATATTTTTGTGTGTGGACTTCCATGCCGCTTTTGCGGCATAACCGGTATCTGACAATGTCTGTAAGATTAATTGTTCTGCACGCTGTTAATTTCCGGAAGTGATTTCTTCGTGGCCGGAAGCCGGATACCTTTACTGCTTTTTATCCCAGTATAAATCCGGTAAACATCTGATGCGTAGGCAAGACGTCTCTGGTTCTGGCGTTCGGTTTTCCTGAATCCGGCATTGTATGCACCAACGGCCTCCCAGGTGACGCCCCATTTTTTAAATGCTATTGCCAGATAATAAGCACCGGTATAAATGTTCATGCAGGGATCTGTTGTCAGATGTTCTGGCTTAATTCCGTAGCGGGCCAGTTCGTTAAAATGCTGGGAATCTACCTGCATCAGTCCGCTGCCATATCCCGTTACCGGATTAATACCGATGGCATTAACCCGGTAACGGGATTCTTGCCATGATATTGCTCTCAGTAAATCAGGATCTATTTTGTAATCCCGGCCTGCAAGATCAAAGCAATCAGTGGCCTGGCAGATCTCATTTATAAACATCAGGCAGATGGCTAACATCCATTTTTTCATTTTTCCACCTCTGGTGACTTTATCCGTAAATAATTTAACCCACTCCACAAAAAGGCTCAACAGGTTGGTGGTTCTCACCACCAAAAGCACCACACCCCACGCAAAAACAAGTTTTTGCTGATTTTTCTTTATAAATAGAGAGTTATGAAAAATTAGTTTCTCTTACTCTCTTTATGATATTTAAAAAAGCGGTGTCGGCGAGGCTACAACAACGCGCCGACACCGCTTTGTAGGGGTGGTACTGACTATTTTTATAAAAAACATTATTTTATATTAGGGGTGCTGCTAGCGGCGCGGTGTGTTTTTTTATAGGATACCGCTAGGGGCGCTGCTAGCGGTGCGTCCCTGTTTGCATTATGAATTTTAGTGTTTCGAAATTAACTTTATTTTATGTTCAAAAAAGGTAATCTCTAATGGCTAAGGTGAACCTGTATATCAGCAATGATGCCTATGAAAAAATAAATGCGATTATTGAGAAGCGTCGACAGGAAGGGGCAAGGGAAAAAGATGTCAGTTTTTCAGCAACAGCTTCAATGCTTCTTGAACTGGGGCTTCGTGTACATGAGGCTCAGATGGAGCGTAAAGAGTCTGCATTTAATCAGACTGAGTTTAATAAATTGCTTCTTGAATGCGTTGTAAAAACACAATCATCAGTAGCGAAAATTTTGGGTATTGAGTCTCTCAGTCCTCATGTCTCCGGAAATCCAAAGTTTGAATATGCCAATATGGTTGAAGATATCAGGGAGAAGGTATCATCTGAGATGGAACGATTTTTTCCAAAAAATGATGATGAATAAAAGAAATTTGACTTCGTTCAAATATCAGAGTTTTTATGATTTAAAAAGGTGACAGTACGAAAGATAATTAGTATATTAATTACGTGGTTAATGCCACGTTAAAATTTGAATTTGAAAATCGCCGATGCAGGGAGTTCTCTCCTCCCTGCATCGACTGTCCATAGAATCCTTTGTGAGGAGGTTCCTATGTATCCGATGGATCGTATTCAACAAAAACATGCTCGTCAAATAGATCTGCTGGAAAATCTGACGGCAGTTATTCAGGATTATCCAAATCCAGCCTGTATCAGGGACGAAACTGGAAAATTTATTTTTTGCAATACGCTGTTTCATGAGTCATTTCTTACACAAGATCAAAGTGCTGAAAAATGGCTTCTGTCGCAGAGAGATTTTTGTGAATTGATCTCTGTCACAGAGATGGAAGCATACAGGAATGAGCATACGCATCTTAATCTTGTAGAGGATGTTTTTATTCAGAACAGATTCTGGACAATATCTGTCCAGTCATTTCTTAATGGACACAGAAATATTATTCTGTGGCAATTTTATGATGCTGCTCATGTTCGTCATAAAGACAGTTATAATCAAAAAACGATTGTCAGTGATGATATCAGAAATATAATCAGAAGAATGAGTGATGATTCTTCTGTATCATCATATGTAAATGATGTCTTTTACTTATATAGCACCGGAATCAGTCATAATGCTATAGCAAGAATATTAAATATATCCATCTCCACATCAAAGAAACACGCATCTCTGATATGCGACTACTTCTCTGTTTCTAATAAAGATGAGTTAATTATCTTACTCTACAATAAAAAGTTTATTTATTATTTATACGAGAAGGCTATGTGTATCATAAATACGCGTTAATAAGGTGTTAATAAAATATAGACTTTCCGTCTATTTACCTTTTCTGATTATTCTGTAAACATAAGTGGTAACCAGAAGATAAACAGCGGGAGGTGTTATTGAAAAGATTTGGTACACGTTCTGCAACAGGTAAGATGGTAAAACTAAAATTACCTGTAGATGTGGAAAGTCTATTAATTGAGGCAAGTAACAGAAGCGGAAGAAGTCGATCGTTTGAGGCAGTAATAAGACTTAAAGATCATCTTCACCGCTATCCAAAGTTTAACAGGGCAGGGAATATCTATGGTAAGTCGCTGGTTAAGTATCTGACAATGCGTCTGGATGATGAAACTAACCAGCTACTTATTGCAGCCAAAAATCGTAGTGGATGGTGTAAAACAGATGAGGCTGCAGACAGAGTTATTGATCATTTGATCAAGTTTCCTGATTTTTATAACTCGGAGATATTCAGGGAGGCAGATAAAGAGGAAGATATAACATTTAATACACTCTAGTTTTATTCATTTATCCGAAATTGAGGTAACTTATGAATGCTGTTTTAAGTGTTCAGGGTGCTTCTGCGCCCGTCAAAAAGAAGTCGTTTTTTTCTAAATTCACTCGTCTGAATATGCTTCGCCTGGCTCGCGCAGTGATCCCGGCTGCTGTTCTGATGATGTTCTTCCCGCAGCTGGCGATGGCCGCCGGCAGCAGTGGTCAGGACCTGATGGCAAGCGGTAACACCACGGTTAAGGCGACCTTCGGTAAGGACTCCAGTGTTGTTAAATGGGTTGTTCTGGCTGAAGTTCTGGTCGGTGCTGTCATGTACATGATGACCAAAAACGTCAAGTTCCTGGCCGGTTTTGCCATCATCTCTGTATTTATTGCTGTGGGTATGGCCGTCGTTGGCCTCTGACAGGAAATAAAACGATGTCGGGAGACGAGAATAAACTTAAGAAATATCGTTTCCCGGAAACACTGACCAACCAGAGCCGCTGGTTTGGCCTGCCACTGGATGAACTGATCCCCGCAGCAATCTGTATTGGCTGGGGTATCACAACATCGAAATATCTGTTCGGTATTGGTGCAGCGGTTCTGGTTTATTTCGGGATTAAAAAACTGAAAAAAGGGCGGGGCAGTTCCTGGTTACGTGACCTGATTTACTGGTATATGCCAACAGCCCTGCTGCGCGGTATTTTTCATAATGTTCCCGATTCGTGTTTCCGGCAGTGGATTAAATAGAACTGATACCAGGATTGTTATATGGAACACGGTGCCCGTTTAAGTACCAGTCGTGTAATGGCCATCGCCTTTATATTTATGTCAGTGCTTATTGTTCTCAGCCTCTCTGTTAACGTCATTCAGGGGGTGAATAACTACCGTCTTCAGAATGAGCAACGCACTGCCGTGACGCCAATGGCATTTAATGCCCCCTTTGCCGTGTCACAGAACAGTGCCGACGCCTCTTATTTACAGCAGATGGCGCTGTCATTTATTGCCCTCCGTCTGAATGTTTCATCAGAAACCGTCGATGCCTCACATCAGGCGCTTCTGCAATATATCCGCCCGGGCGCACAGAACCAGATGAAAGTTATTCTGGCTGAAGAAGCGAAGCGTATTAAAAACGATAACGTGAACTCAGCCTTTTTCCAGACCAGTGTTCGTGTCTGGCCTCAGTATGGCCGTGTGGAAATTCGAGGTGTGCTTAAAACCTGGATTGGTGATTCAAAACCTTTCACTGATATCAAACATTACATCCTTATTCTGAAGCGGGAAAACGGGGTGACCTGGCTGGATAATTTCGGGGAAACAGACGATGAGAAAAAATAATACGGCAATAATATTCGGCAGCCTGTTTTTTTCCTGCAGCGTGATGGCCGCAAACGGTACGCTGGCCCCCACCGTGGTGCCAATGGTGAACGGTGGTCAGGCCAGTATTGCCATCAGCAATACCAGCCCGAATCTGTTTACCGTTCCCGGTGACCGGATTATCGCCGTGAACAGTCTGGATGGTGCCCTGACCAATAATGAGCAGACCGCCTCCGGCGGTGTGGTGGTTGCCACCGTCAACAAAAAGCCCTTTACGTTCATTCTGGAAACAGAACGTGGTCTGAATCTTTCCATTCAGGCCGTTCCCCGTGAAGGCGCGGGGCGTACCATTCAGCTGGTCAGTGACCTGCGCGGAACCGGAGAAGAAGCCGGTGCGTGGGAAACGTCCACGCCTTACGAATCCCTGCTTGTGACCATCAGCCAGGCCGTCCGTGGCGGAAAATTACCCGCAGGCTGGTATCAGGTCCCAGTGACAAAGGAAACCCTGCAGGCCCCGGCGGGGCTGTCTTCAGTGGCAGATGCCGTATGGACGGGGAATCACCTGAAGATGGTCCGCTTTGCCGTGGAAAATAAAACGCTGTCTGCCCTGAATATCCGGGAAAGTGACTTCTGGCAGCCGGGAACCCGTGCCGTGATGTTCAGCCAGCCTGCCAGCCAGTTACTGGCAGGTGCGCGCATGGATGTGTATGTCATCCGTGACGGGGAGGGCAACTGATGGCCAGTATCAATACCATTGTGAAACGCAAGCAGTACCTGTGGCTGGGGATTGTGGTTGTCGGTACAGCCTCCGCGATTGGTGGGGCACTGTATCTGTCTGATGTGGACATGTCCGGTAACGGTGAAACCGTGGCTGAACAGGAGCCTGTGCCGGATATGACCGGTGTGGTGGATACGACCTTTGATGACAAGGTGCGTCAGCATGCCACCACCGAGATGCAGGTGACGGCAGCGCAGATGCAGAAGCAGTATGAGGAAATCCGTCGTGAGCTGGATGTTCTGAACAAACAGCGCGGTGATGACCAGCGTCGTATTGAAAAGTTGGGACAGGACAATGCCGCCCTGGCAGAGCAGGTAAAAGCCCTGGGTGCTAATCCCGTCACGGCGACCGGTGAGCCTGTACCGCAGATGCCTGCCTCACCGCCCGGCCCGGAAGGCGAACCACAGCCAGGAAACACCCCCGTATCCTTCCCGCCGCAGGGCAGCGTTGCTGTTCCACCGCCGACGGCGTTTTATCCCGGGAATGGTGTCACGCCACCACCACAGGTGACGTACCAGTCTGTGCCGGTGCCTAACCGGATACAGCGTAAGGTGTTTACCCGTAATGAGGGAAAACAGGGACCATCACTGCCGTACATTCCGTCAGGAAGTTTTGCGAAAGCCATGCTGATTGAAGGGGCGGATGCCAATGCCTCTGTCACCGGTAATGAATCCACGGTGCCGATGCAGCTGCGTATCACCGGCCTGGTGGAAATGCCGAACAGCAAGACGTATGACGCAACGGGATGTTTTGTGGGTCTGGAAGCCTGGGGGGATGTGTCCAGTGAGCGTGCCATTGTACGCACCCGCAATATCAGTTGCCTGAAGGACGGCAAAACTATTGATATGCCGATTAAGGGGCATGTCAGCTTCCGGGGTAAAAACGGTATCAAGGGCGAAGTGGTGATGCGTAACGGCAAAATCCTCGGCTGGGCATGGGGCGCGGGATTTGTTGACGGTATCGGTCAGGGAATGGAGCGCGCCTCCCAGCCGGCTGTCGGGCTGGGTGCCACAGCCGCTTACGGGGCTGGTGATGTCCTGAAAATGGGTATCGGTGGCGGCGCATCGAAAGCCGCACAGACGCTCAGTGACTACTACATCAAACGTGCCGAACAGTATCACCCGGTGATACCGATTGGTGCGGGCAACGAAGTGACCGTGGTGTTCCAGGACGGCTTCCAGCTGAAAACCGTGGAAGAGATGGCGCTGGAACGCACGCAGAGCAGAGCGGAAGAAGACAATCCGGAAAGTCCGGTTCCTGTTCCGCCATCGGCTGAAAGTCATCTTAACGGCTTTAATACTGACCAGATGCTGAAGCAGCTGGGCAACCTGAATCCGCAGCAGTTTATGTCCGGCAGCCAGGGAGGGGGCAACGATGGCAAATAATATGTCGTCCCGTCAGGCGTGCCATGCCGCCCGGTATGTTGTCGCCCGGGTTCTGCGAGGACTGTTCTGGTGTCTGAAGTACACCGTCATTCTGCCACTGGCCACAATGGCCCTGATGGCTCTGTTTGTTTTATGGAAGGACAACACCACGCCGGGGAAATTACTGGTTAAGGAGATTAACTTCGTAAGACAAACAGCACCTGCCGGACAGTTCCCGGTCAGTGAATGCTGGTTTTCTTCCTCTGATTCTTCAGGCAGATCAGAAATACAGGATATCTGCCATTACCGCGCGGCTGATGCTGCAGATTATGTCAGGGAGACTGACCGGTCACTGATGCAACTGGTCACCGCATTATGGGCAACACTGGCACTGATGTATGTCTCGCTGGCAGCGATCACCGGGAAATATCCGGTGCGACCCGGAAAAATGAAATGTATCCGGGTGGTAACCGCAGATGAACATCTGAAGGAAGTTTATACGGAAGACGCTTCCCTGCCGGGAAAAATCAGGAAATGCCCTGTTTATCTTCCTGATGACAGAACAAACAGAAACAACGGAGATAAAAATGAACATGCGTAATATTAATGTTATTACAGCCCTCTCTGTGCCGGGTAAAACCGTGTCAGATGATTTTATGCATGCTGTTCTCAGTAACTGCGCCACAAGAATCGTACTTCCTGCACCGGAGAAATTCGGTTCTGAGTCATTGCCGGACAATTTTAATATGACTGCTGTCGGTGTGATGAAGAATTCAGAAATATAAGGAACCCTTCGATGAATAAGCTGGTTTCTGATGGCAGCGTCAAAAAAATAAATTATCCGGTGCTGTATGAGTCCGGAATAACACCTCCGTTATGTGAAGTCAGTGCACCAGAACCTGATGCGGGTGGGAAACGCATTGTGGCATATGTTTATAAATCATCACGGAGTACGGTTTTTGAAAATCCTGACATTGTAAAAACCTGTACGGTCAGGGATTTGAAGAAGGATTTTGTGAACTGCGATGAGAAAGGTGAGGGACAATGAAACAGATTTCTTTCTTTATTCCTCTGCTGGGGACCTTATTACTTTCCGGCTGTGCCGGAACCAGTACGGAATTTGAGTGTAACGCCACCACATCCGATACCTGTATGACGATGGAGCAGGCCAATGAGAAGGCCAAAAAACTGGAGCAGTCCTCAGAAGCAAAGCCGGTTGCGGCATCACTGCCGCGCCTGGCTGAAGGGAACTTCCGGACAATGCCGGTGCAGACCGTCACCGCGACCACTCCGTCCGGCAGCAGACCTGCGGTGACAGCACATCCGGAGCAGAAACTGCTGGCACCTCGCCCGCTGTTTACCGCTGCCCGGGAAGTGAAAACGGTTGTTCCGGTCAGTTCAGTTACGCCGGTAACACCTCCTCGTCCGCTAAGAACGGGTGAGCAGACGGCAGCATTATGGATAGCGCCTTATATTGATAACCAGGATGTTTATCATCAGCCATCCAGCGTGTTTTTTGTTATTAAACCGTCTGCGTGGGGAAAACCACGTATTAATTAACTGGCCCTGAAGTTGTATATCAGCCGGCAATGCCGGCGGGCTTTCTGTATTCAAAATCTGCCTGTAAAACGAGTGCCCTGTGCGTGAAAAGGGATGGGCGGTAGCGTGTCAGAACATGTCGGGAGGAATATTCCGTGAGTGATGAAGCCGATGAAGCATATTCAGTGACAGAACAACTGACCATGACAGGAATAAACCGGATACGCCAGAAAATAAATGCTCATGGTATTCCTGTTTATCTCTGTGAAGCATGCGGAAATCCTATTCCGGAAGCCCGGCGGAAAATATTTCCCGGTGTGACGTTGTGCGTTGAATGTCAGGCGTATCAGGAAAGACAGAGAAAACATTATGCATAAGTCAGTCGCAGAACATAGTGATTTAATTCCGGATGAACATGAGTGGATATTCAGAAAACAGAAATCTTTGTATATGCGCCGGGAAATGGCGCGTTAATTACAGGTATTCCCTTCATGGCTACCGCATTTCTCGCTTTATTTTTCAACTAAGGAATTCATGTGAATAACCCACTTGAGGCCGTCACTCAGGCGGTTAACTCCCTCGTCACAGCACTGAAACTGCCTGACGAATCCGCAAAGGCCAATGAAGTTCTGGGCGAAATGAGCTTCCCGCAGTTCAGCCGTCTGCTGCCGTACCGTGATTACAACCAGGAATCCGGTCTGTTCATGAATGACACCACGATGGGCTTTATGCTGGAAGCCATCCCCATCAATGGGGCGAATGAGTCCATTGTGGAGGCCCTCGATCACATGCTGCGCACCAAACTGCCGCGCGGTATTCCGTTGTGTATCCATCTGATGTCCAGTCAGCTGGTTGGTGACAGGATTGAATACGGGCTGCGTGAGTTCTCCTGGTCAGGTGAACAGGCTGAACGGTTTAACGCCATTACCCGGGCCTATTATATGAAAGCGGCAGCGACACAGTTTCCGCTGCCGGAGGGGATGAATCTGCCCCTGACCCTGCGCCATTACCGGGTGTTTATCTCGTACTGTTCTCCTTCGAAGAAAAAAAGCCGGGCCGACATTCTGGAAATGGAAAACCTGGTGAAAATCATCCGGGCGTCGTTACAGGGGGCCAGTATCACCACACAGACGGTGGATGCACAGGCCTTTATCGATATTGTCGGGGAGATGATTAACCATAACCCGGACTCCCTGTACCCGAAAAGACGTCAGCTGGACCCGTATTCTGATCTGAATTATCAGTGTGTGGAGGACAGTTTTGATCTGAAAGTCCGGGCTGATTACCTGACGCTGGGCCTGCGTGAGAACGGCAGGAACAGCACGGCCCGCATCCTGAATTTCCATCTGGCCCGTAACCCGGAAATCGCCTTCCTGTGGAACGTGGCCGACAACTACAGCAACCTGCTGAACCCGGAACTGTCCATCTCCTGTCCGTTCATCCTGACGCTGACTCTGGTGGTGGAAGACCAGGTGAAAACCCACAGCGAAGCCAACCTGAAGTACATGGACCTGGAGAAAAAGTCGAAGACCTCCTATGCCAAATGGTTTCCGTCCGTGGAGAAAGAGGCGAAGGAGTGGGGGGAACTGCGTCAGCGGCTGGGCTCCGGTCAGTCCTCCGTGGTGTCCTACTTCCTCAACATCACAGCATTCTGCAAGGACAATAATGAAACGGCGCTGGAAGTGGAGCAGGACATCCTGAACAGCTTTCGTAAAAACGGTTTTGAGCTGATTTCACCGCGCTTTAACCACATGCGCAATTTCCTGACCTGCCTGCCCTTTATGGCCGGGAAAGGGCTGTTTAAACAGTTGAAAGAGGCCGGAGTAGTTCAGCGCGCAGAGAGCTTTAATGTTGCCAACCTGATGCCGTTAGTGGCGGATAACCCCCTGACACCGGCAGGTCTGCTGGCACCCACCTACCGTAACCAGCTGGCGTTTATCGATATTTTCTTCCGGGGGATGAATAACACCAACTACAACATGGCGGTCTGTGGCACCTCCGGGGCCGGTAAAACCGGGCTGATACAGCCACTTATCCGCAGCGTGCTGGACTCCGGAGGCTTTGCCGTGGTGTTCGACATGGGGGATGGATACAAGTCCCTGTGTGAGAACATGGGCGGGGTGTATCTGGACGGTGAAACCCTGCGTTTTAACCCGTTTGCGAACATCACCGATATTGACCAGTCAGCGGAGCGTGTCCGTGACCAGTTGTCAGTGATGGCCAGCCCCAACGGTAACCTGGATGAAGTGCATGAAGGTCTGCTGTTGCAGGCGGTCAGAGCCTCCTGGCTGGCCAAAGAGAACAGAGCACGTATTGATGACGTGGTGGATTTCCTGAAAAACGCCAGTGACAGCGAGCAGTATGCCGAGTCACCGACTATCCGCAGCCGTCTGGACGAAATGATTGTGCTGCTTGACCAGTACACTGCCAACGGCACTTACGGCCAGTATTTTAACTCTGATGAGCCGTCCCTGCGGGATGACGCAAAAATGGTGGTGCTGGAGCTGGGCGGACTGGAAGACCGTCCGTCACTGCTGGTTGCGGTGATGTTCTCCCTGATTATCTACATCGAGAACAGGATGTACCGCACGCCGCGTAACCTCAAGAAACTGAACGTTATTGATGAAGGCTGGCGTCTGCTGGACTTCAAAAATCACAAGGTCGGTGAATTTATTGAGAAAGGCTACCGTACGGCCCGCCGTCATACCGGTGCCTATATCACCATCACACAGAACATCGTCGACTTTGACTCTGATAAGGCCTCCAGTGCTGCCCGCGCGGCATGGGGTAACTCCTCCTACAAAATTATCCTCAAACAGAGTGCGAAGGAGTTCGCGAAATACAACCAACTGTATCCGGACCAGTTCCTGCCACTGCAGCGCGACATGATTGGTAAGTTTGGTGCGGCCAAAGACCAGTGGTTCAGTTCCTTCCTGCTGCAGGTGGAAAACCATTCCTCCTGGCACCGTCTGTTTGTGGACCCGTTAAGCCGCGCCATGTACAGCTCTGACGGCCCGGATTTTGAGTTTGTGCAGCAGAAGCGTAAAGAGGGGCTGAGTATTCATGAGGCAGTGTGGCAGCTGGCGTGGAAGAAGTCAGGGCCGGAAATGGCTTCGCTGGAAGCCTGGCTGGAAGAACATGAGAAATACAGGAGTGTGGCATGAGTTCAACGCAGAAACCCGCCGACGTCATGGCAGAACGACGCAGCCACTGGTGGTGGACGGTGCCGGGATGCCTGGCAATGGTGTTACTGAACGCAGCCGTCAGTTACGGCATTGTCAGACTGAACGCACCGGTGACTGTCGCCTTCAACATGAAACAGACCGTGGATGCGTTTTTTGACAGAGCCAGTCAGAAACAACTGTCAGAAGCGCAGTCAAAAGCCCTTTCAGCGCGTTTTAACACGGCACTGGAAGCCAGCCTGCAGGCGTGGCAGCAGAAACACCACGCGGTCATTCTGGTGTCGCCTGCTGTGGTACAGGGGGCACCGGATATCACCCGGGAAATCCAGCAGGATATTGCCCGGCGAATGAGGGCGGAACCATGAGATGCCGGGGGCTGATTGCCCTGCTGATATGGGGGCAGAGTGTGGCCGCCGCCGATCTTGGTACCTGGGGCGATCTGTGGCCGGTAAAGGAGCCGGACATGCTGACGGTGATCATGCAGCGCCTGACGGCACTGGAGCAGTCCGGTGAGATGGGCCGGAAAATGGATGCCTTTAAGGAGCGGGTGATCCGCAACAGTCTGCGGCCCCCTGCCGTGCCCGGTATCGGACGCACGGAGAAATACGGCAGCCGGTTGTTTGACCCGTCCGTCAGACTGGCTGCGGATATCCGGGATAACGAAGGGCGGGTGTTTGCCCGTCAGGGTGAAGTGATGAATCCGCTGCAGTATGTTCCTTTTAACCAGACGCTGTATTTCATCAATGGCGATGATCCGGCGCAGGTGGCCTGGATGAAACGCCAGACGCCGCCCACACTGGAGAGCAAAATTATCCTCGTGCAGGGCAGTATCCCGGAGATGCAGAAGTCTCTGGACAGCCGTGTTTACTTTGACCAGAACGGTGTGCTCTGCCAGCGCCTCGGCATTGATCAGGTCCCGGCACGGGTGAGCGCCGTTCCCGGCGATCGCTTCCTGAAGGTGGAATTTATTCCGGCAGAGGAGGGCAGAAAATGAAGCGAAGGCTGTGGCTGCTGATGTTATTCCTTTTCGCCGGTCATGTCCCTGCGGCGTCTGCGGATTCTGCCTGTGAGGGGCGTTTTGTAAACCCGATCACAGATATCTGCTGGAGCTGTATTTTCCCGCTCTCGCTGGGCAGTATCAAAGTCAGTCAGGGGAAGGTCCCCGACACGGCGAACCCGTCGATGCCCATTCAGATTTGTCCGGCACTGCCGCCGCTGTTCAGGCGTATCGGGCTGGCCATTGGTTACTGGGAGCCGATGGCGTTGACGGACGTCACCCGGTCACCGGGATGCATGGTGAACCTGGGCTTCAGCCTGCCGGCTTTTGGTAAAACGGCACAGGGAACGGCGAAAAAGGATGAGAAGCAGGTAAATGGGGCGTTCTATCACGTTCACTGGTACAAATACCCGCTGACGTACTGGCTGAACATCATCACATCGCTGGGCTGTCTGGAAGGTGGTGACCTGGATATCGCTTATCTTTCTGAAATCGACCCCACCTGGACGGACAGCAGCCTGACCACCATTCTCAATCCGGAAGCTGTCATCTTTGCCAATCCGATAGCACAGGGAGCCTGCGCAGCAGATGCGATTGCCAGCGCCTTTAATATGCCTCTCGATGTTCTGTTCTGGTGTGCCGGTTCGCAGGGAAGTATGTACCCGTTCAATGGCTGGGTGAGTAATGAGTCCAGTCCGTTGCAGTCCTCCCTGCTGGTCAGTGAACGCATGGCGTTCAAGCTGCACCGTCAGGGCATGATTATGGAAACCATCGGAAAAAATAACGCCGTCTGTAATGAATATCCGTCCCCAATCCTGCCCAAAGAACGCTGGCGTTACCAGATGGTGAATATGTATCCGGACAGCGGGCAGTGCCACCCGTTCGGGCGCAGCGTGACCCGCTGGGAAACCGGGAAAAATCCGCCCAACACAAAGAAAAACTTCGGCTACCTGATGTGGCGTAAACGTAACTGTGTCTTCCTGTGAGGTGAATGATGAAGCTGAGTATGAAATCTCTGGCAGCACTGCTGATGATGCTGAACGGGGCGGTTATGGCGTCAGAAAACGTGAACACTCCTGAAAACCGCCAGTTCCTGAAGCAGCAGGAAAATTTAAGCAGACAACTGCGTGAAAAACCTGACCATCAGCTGAAAGCCTGGGCGGAGAAACAGGTGCTGGAAAACCCCCTTCAGCGTTCAGATAACCATTTCCTGGATGAGCTGGTTCGTAAACAGCAGGCTTCGCAGGACGGGAAACCCCGGCAGGGTGCTCTGTATTTTGTGTCGTTTTCCATTCCCGAAGAGGGGCTGAAACGAATGCTGGGCGAAACCCGGCACTACGGTATTCCGGCCACACTGCGGGGCATGGTGAACAATGACCTGAAGACCACCGCTGAAGCTGTGTTGTCCCTGGTGAAAGACGGCGCGACTGATGGTGTTCAGATCGACCCGACGCTGTTTTCACAGTACGGCATTCGCACTGTACCGGCACTGGTGGTGTTCTGCAGTCAGGGATACGACATCATCCGGGGAAACCTGCGGGTCGGCCAGGCGCTGGAGAAAGTGGCCGCCACGGGTGACTGCCGGCAGGTGGCTCATGATTTACTGGCAGGGAAAGGAGATTCCGGGAAATGAAACGTATTTTACCTCTGATACTGGCTCTGGTTGCCGGCATGGCACAGGCTGACAGCAACAGTGATTACCGGGCCGGTTCTGATTTTGCTCACCAGATCAAAGGGCAGGGAAGCAGCAGTATTCAGGGCTTTAAGCCACAGGAGAGTATCCCCGGCTATAACGCGAATCCGGACGAGACAAAATATTACGGTGGCGTGACTGCCGGCGGGGATGGCGGCCTGAAAAATGACGGCACCACGGAATGGGCGACCGGTGAAACCGGAAAAACCATTACAGAGTCATTCATGAACAAGCCGAAAGACATTCTTTCACCGGATGCACCGTTTATCCAGACCGGCAGGAATGTGGTGAACCGGGCTGACAGCATTGTGGGAAACACCGGGCAGCAGTGCAGTGCGCAGGAGATTAGCAGGAGTGAATACACGAATTACACCTGTGAGCGGGATTTACAGGTGGAGCAGTACTGCACACGAACTGCCCGTATGGAGCTGCAGGGGAGTACCACATGGGAAACCCGGACGCTGGAGTATGAAATGAGTCAGCTACCTGCACGTGAAGTGAATGGTCAGTATGTTGTCTCCATTACCTCTCCCGTTACCGGTGAAATTGTCGATGCGCATTACAGCTGGAGTCGTACTTACTTGCAGAAGAGTGTACCTATGACAATTACAGTACTGGGAACCCCACTGAGCTGGAATGCCAAATACTCAGCAGATGCCTCATTTACACCAGTACAGAAAACACTGACTGCCGGTGTGGCTTTTACGTCATCTCACCCCGTCCGGGTCGGGAATACAAAATTCAAACGTCATACGGCAATGAAGCTGCGTCTGGTTGTCAGGGTAAAAAAAGCCTCGTACACCCCGTATGTTGTCTGGTCTGAAAGCTGCCCGTTCAGCAAGGAGCTGGGGAAACTGACAAAAACAGAATGTACGGAGGCTGGCGGGAACAGGACGCTGGTGAAAGACGGTCAGTCATACAGCATGTACCAGAGCTGCTGGGCATACCGGGACACGTATGTCACGCAGTCAGCAGACAAGGGAACCTGTCAGACCTACACCGACAATCCTGCCTGTACCCTGGTGTCACACCAGTGTGCCTTTTACTCCGAAGAAGGTGCCTGTCTGCATGAATATGCCACGTACTCCTGTGAGTCAAAAACATCCGGGAAAGTGATGGTCTGTGGGGGAGACGTATTCTGTCTCGATGGCGAATGCGATAAGGCTCAGAGCGGGCAGAGTAATGATTTTGCCGAAGCCGTTTCTCAGCTGGCGGCACTGGCCGCAGCAGGTAAGGATGTTGCGGCGCTGAACGGGGGGGATGTCCGTGCTTTCACCGGTCAGGCGAAATTTTGTAAGAAGGCTGCAGCCGGATACAGCAACTGCTGTAAGGACAGCGGCTGGGGACAGGATATCGGGCTGGCCAAATGCAGCAGTGATGAAAAGGCCCTGGCTAAAGCAAAATCAAACAAACTGACCGTCAGCGTCGGGGAGTTCTGTTCGAAGAAAGTGCTGGGTGTCTGTCTGGAGAAAAAACGCAGCTACTGTCAGTTTGATTCGAAGCTGGCGCAGATAGTCCAGCAGCAGGGGCGCAACGGTCAGTTGCGTATCAGTTTTGGTAGTGCGAAGCATCCTGACTGTCGGGGGATTACGGTTGATGAGCTGCAGAAAATTCAGTTCAACAGACTGGATTTCACTAACTTCTACGAAGACCTGATGAATAACCAGAAAATCCCGGACAGTGGCGTTCTGACGCAGAAAGTGAAAGAGCAGATTGCTGACCAGCTGAAACAGGCAGGACAGTAAGGTATGGGAAATAACCGGGGGAAATGATGAAAGTCATATTCACGTCGAACCGTTTTATTGATTTTCTTATCCGGCTTTTGATTACAGCGATTGTCATTTCTCCGGTAATTATCTGGTCGTGGGATACGGTAAAAGAAACCACGGCAGACGGGATGCTTGCCGCTGCTTTCGTTATCCTTTACTCCGGTGTGCTCCTGTTTATTCTGTATTTTTGTTTTTCTGCCCTGACTGACCTGCAGAAACCTGATGAAAGAAAAAGTGATGAAAGGAATGAAGATGAATAAAGCATTACTGCCACTGTTACTCTGCTGCTTTATTTTTCCGGCGTCAGGAAAAGATGCAGGCTGGCAGTGGTATAACGAGAAAATAAATCCGAAGGAAAAAGAAAATAAACCTGTACCTGCAGCCCCCCGTCAGGAACCGGATATTATGCAGAAACTGGCCGCACTGCAGACGGCAACAAAGCGGGCGCTGTACGAAGCCATTCTGTATCCCGGCGTGGATAATTTTGTGAAATATTTCCGGCTGCAAAATTACTGGACTCAGCAGGCCGGGCTTTTCACCATGAGCGCCAGAAAGGCCATGCTGGCACATCCTGAACTGGACTATAACCTGCAGTACAGCCATTACAACGGCACGGTACGGAACCAGCTGGCAGCAGACCAGGCGCAGCAGCGACAGGCCATTGCGAAACTGGCTGAACACTACGGCATCATGTTTTTTTACCGGGGGCAGGACCCCATCGACGGGCAACTGGCGCAGGTCATTAATGGCTTCCGGGATACGTATGGTCTGAGTGTTATTCCCGTTTCCGTGGATGGCGTGATTAATCCGCTGTTGCCGGATTCCCGGACTGACCAGGGGCAGGCGCAGCGCCTCGGCGTGAAATATTTCCCGGCCATGATGCTGGTTGACCCGAAACAGGGCAGTATTCGCCCGTTATCATACGGCTTTATTTCGCAGGACGACCTGGCAAAACAGTTCCTGAACGTTTCTGAAGATTTTAAACCCAATTTTTAATCGCGGATTTGATTTATGAGTGAAGATTATTTGAAAATGTTTACAGGTGTTGTTCTGTTAATATTTGTCATTATTGCCGGTTATTTCTTTTCTGAGCGTAATGACAGGAAAATGTTTCTCCTGAGCTCACTGGTTTTCCTTGTTATTAATATCGCGTGTTTATATGTGCTTACCGCCAGTCTCTGGTTTCTGTGTGGTGCAATTATGAGTCAGGGCGCAGCACTGGTTGTTTCAATAGTTGCGGCCGCATTACCGGACGTTACGAGCTTCGACAGGTTCAGAAGAATATTTATCTGTATTGTGTTGTCATCGGTATGGTCCGGAGTGATGTGGTTTTTTATAAGGGGGCTTATGACAGGCTAAGTCATATAAAACGGTCATAAAAACCATACAAAATAATGAGGTTGATTACTGAAGACCATATGATAAACCATACCGCAATCCAGTGGCTTCTGAATAGCTCACAAAAATAAATATAGATAATTGAAAATAACCATAATACAACGATGCCTGCTGCGATACTTAATAAACTTATTACAAGATAGTCAGGGAAGGCATTGACCGGTAATGAATGTGATGCTGCATATATCAGCGCAATAATTGCCGCATTTCCCAGTAACGACTCTCTTATTATGTTTCTGATTATTTCCAGTTTTTCTTTAAAAGATCGCTTTTCCATTTGTACCTCTGATTAATATCACACAAACGCGAATATTACAGACATGAATACTCTCATGTAAATAATAACCGGAGTTTAACATGATAAGTAAACGCAGATTCTCTTTACCCCGGCTTGATATTACGGGAATGTGGGTATTTTCCCTGGGTGTCTGGTTTCATATCGTCGCCCGTCTTGTTTACAGCAAACCCTGGATGGCTTTTTTTCTGGCGGAGCTGATTGCGGCCATTCTCGTACTGTTCGGCGCATACCAGGTGCTGGATGCATGGATTGCCCGTGTCAGCCGGGAAGAGCGTGAGGCACTGGAAGCCAGGCAACAGGCCATGATGGAAGGGCAGCAGGAGGGCGGACATGTCTCTCACTAAATCACTGCTGTTCACCCTGTTGCTGAGCGCCGCTGCTGTGCAGGCCTCCACCCGGGATGAAATAGAGCGACTCTGGAATCCGCAGGGTATGGCTACGCAGCCTGCACAACCGGCAGCAGGCACGTCAGCCAGGACAGCAAAGCCGGCTCCCCGCTGGTTCCGCCTCAGTAATGGCAGGCAGGTTAACCTGGCCGACTGGAAGGTGGTGCTGTTTATGCAGGGGCATTGCCCTTACTGTCACCAGTTTGACCCGGTACTGAAACAGCTGGCACAGCAGTACGGCTTTTCCGTTTTTTCCTACACCCTGGATGGTCAGGGGGATACGGCCTTTCCTGAAGCATTACCGGTGCCACCGGAGGTGATGCAGACCTTCTTCCCGAATATCCCGGTGGCCACACCGACCACCTTCCTGGTCAACGTCAACACGCTTGAGGCATTACCGCTTTTACAGGGGGCAACGGATGCCGCCGGTTTTATGGCGCGGGTGGATACCGTTTTGCAGATGTATGGAGGAAAAAAAGGTGCGAAATAAGCAGGTGGTGTTACTCATTGCCGGAATATCCGGCATCGTGACGGGAATAATCGTCAGCCTGAATATCCCCTTTATCCGTCAGGGGCTTTTTTATCCCGCCAGCCCTGTAGAAATTGTCGTTTCGCTGAGTCTTACCTTTTCTGTTTCTGTTGTGTTTTTTGTGGGGGCAATTGTGGGATGGATTTCGGTGTCTGAAATATATTACAGCCGCATGACCGGTCTGAATGAATCATCGGAAATATCAGAGGGAACTTATAATGAGAGAAAATAAAAGTAATCCTGAGCTCAAAATCAGAAGTACAGAACGAGATTATAAATACATTTCCAGAATTACTGGCAGGTATGCTGGGTTGTCTCTGGTATTCCTGACTGCCGGAATTGTTTTATGGACAGTTATGGATATTATTTTTGATGCCTGTATTGATTCGTGGAAAGCGGACCCGGAATTAAGTAATTCGAGTTATATGTGGAATATCCTGATATATGCCATTCCGTATGCGTTATATGCGCTTGCAGCCGGGTTTCTTGTTACATTTTTTTCTGTCCCCAATGTACGAATTAATATACGGAAATATCGAGATATTCCTGCTGAAATGTCGTATGCACGTAAGCGTAAACTGACCGCCGTATGTAGCCATCAGACGAGAATTGGTAACTTAGACGCCCATCTGATATAGACGGACATCTAAGTATGGAATTACAGGACTGGCGAAAAGAACCTCGTAAAAACTATTCGAATGAATTCAAACTTCGTATGGTGGAACTGGCATCACAACCTGGAGCTTGTGTTGCACAGATTGCACGTGAAAATGGCGTCAATGATAATGTTATTTTCAAATGGCTCAGGCTCTGGCAGAACGAAGGGCGTGTTTCGCGGCGTCTTCCGGTAACGACCTCTTCTGACACTGGCGTTGAATTATTACCTGTAGAAATAACGCCGGATGAGCAGAAAGAACCTGTGGCGGCCATTGCGCCGTCTTTATCCACTTCCACTCAGACCAGAGTCAGTGCCAGTTCCTGCAAGGTGGAATTCCGTCACGGTAACATGACGCTGGAAAATCCATCGCCAGAGCTGCTCACAGTGTTGATCCGTGAACTGACCGGGAGGGGAAGATGATCTCACTCCCATCAGGTACCCGTATCTGGCTCGTTGCCGGCGTTACCGATATGCGTAAATCCTTCAACGGACTGGGAGAACAGGTACAACATGTGCTGAATGATAATCCCTTCTCCGGTCACCTGTTTATCTTCCGTGGCCGACGGGGTGACACCGTCAAAATTCTTTGGGCTGATGCTGATGGTCTGTGCCTGTTCACCAAACGCCTGGAGGAAGGCCAGTTTATCTGGCCTGCGGTACGTGACGGCAAGGTATCCATTACCCGCTCGCAACTGGCAATGCTCCTCGATAAGCTGGACTGGCGTCAGCCAAAAACATCCAGCCGTAACTCACTGACAATGTTGTAAAAAACTCCTGACCGCATTATAAAAACGGTCATGAGTCAGAAATACCTCATTCGCATCGCAGAGCTGGAAAGGTTGCTCTCTGAGCAGGCTGAAGCCCTCCGTCAGAAAGACCAGCAACTGAGTCTGGTTGAAGAGACGGAAGCCTTCCTGCGCTCTGCACTGACACGTGCCGAAGAAAAGATCGAAGAAGATGAACGGGAAATAGAACATCTGCGGGCTCAGATAGAAAAACTGCGCCGGATGCTGTTCGGTACCCGTTCTGAAAAACTGCGTCGTGAAGTTGAACTGGCTGAGGCTCTGCTGAAACAACGTGAACAGGACAGCGATCGTTACAGTGGGCGGGAAGACGATCCTCAGGTTCCCCGCCAGTTGCGACAGTCGCGCCATCGTCGTCCGTTACCGGCACACCTTCCCCGTGAAATACACCGCCTGGAGCCAGAAGAAAGCTGTTGCCCGGAGTGTGGCGGTGAGCTGGATTATCTGGGGGAAGTCAGCGCTGAACAGCTGGAACTGGTGAGCAGTGCCCTGAAAGTGATCCGCACAGAACGGGTAAAAAAAGCCTGTACAAAATGTGACTGTATTGTTGAAGCACCGGCGCCGTCCCGCCCGATAGAGCGTGGTATCGCGGGCCCCGGATTACTTGCCCGCGTGTTAACGGGGAAATACTGCGAACATCTGCCACTGTATCGTCAGAGTGAAATCTTTGCCCGCCAGGGTGTCGAACTGAGCCGGGCCTTACTCTCCAACTGGGTTGACGCGTGCTGCCAGTTAATGACACCGGTGAATGATGCCCTGTACCGTTATGTAATGAACACCCGCAAGATTCACACTGATGACACACCGGTAAAGGTACTGGCACCGGGTCAGAAAAAGGCGAAAACAGGGCGTATCTGGACGTATGTCCGGGATGATCGCAATGTGGGTTCGTCATCTCCTCCAGCGGTCTGGTTCGCGTACTCGCCGAACCGGCAGGGGAAACACCCGGAGCAACACCTCCGCCCCTTCCGGGGTATCCTGCAGGCGGATGCGTTCACAGGTTACGACAGGTTGTTCAGTGCAGAACGTGAAGGTGGTGCACTGACAGAAGTTGCGTGCTGGGCCCATGCCCGGCGAAAAATCCACGATGTATACATCAGCAGCAAAAGTGCGACGGCAGAAGAAGCACTGAAGCGAATCAGTGAACTGTACGCCATCGAGGATGAAATACGGGGATTACCGGAGTCAGAGCGTCTTGCCGTCAGGCAGCAGCGAAGCAAAGTGTTACTGACGTCGCTGCATGAATGGATGGTGGAGAAGAATGGTACGCTGTCGAAAAAATCCAGACTGGGCGAAGCGTTCAGCTATGTACTGAATCAGTGGGATGCCCTCTGTTATTACAGTGATGACGGTCTGGCGGAGGCGGATAATAATGCTGCGGAAAGAGCGCTTCGTGCAGTCTGTCTCGGAAAGAAAAACTTTATGTTCTTTGGCAGCGATCACGGCGGCGAGCGTGGAGCACTGTTGTACGGGCTGATCGGCACCTGCCGTCTGAACGGTATCGATCCGGAAGCGTATCTGCGCCATATCCTGAGCGTACTGCCGGAATGGCCTTCCAACCGAGTTGATGAACTCCTGCCATGGAACGTAGTACTCACCAATAAATAAGCGTCAATACGGTGCTCCGTTGACGCTTACGTATGCACCGGGAGAACACATTAAGGGAGGGCAAGAATGATGCCACGCATTAAACCTCTTCTGGTTCTTTGTGCCGCCTTACTGACGGTGACGCCTGCAGCGTCAGCGGATGTGAACAGCGACATGAATCAGTTCTTTAACAAGCTGGGATTTGCTTCCAATACCACACAGCCGGGCGTCTGGCAGGGGCAGGCCGCCGGCTATGCTTACGGTGGCTCCCTGTATGCCCGTACTCAGGTCAAAAATGTTCAGCTAATTTCCATGACGCTGCCGGATATCAATGCTGGATGTGGCGGCATCGACGCCTATCTCGGCTCGTTCAGTTTTATTAATGGTGAGCAGTTGCAGCGTTTTGTTAAGCAGATTATGAGCAATGCTGCCGGTTACTTTTTTGACCTTGCCCTGCAGACAACGGTGCCGGAAATAAAAACCGCAAAAGACTTCGTGCAGAAAATGGCAAGCGACATTAACAGTATGAACCTCAGTTCCTGCCAGGCTGCACAGGGGATTATCGGCGGGCTTTTCCCCCGGACGCAGGTGTCCCAGCAGAAAGTCTGTCAGGACATTGCCGGTGAGAGCAATATTTTTGCTGACTGGGCGGCTTCCCGGCAGGGATGTACCGTTGGCGGGAAATCTGACAGTGTCAGGGATAAAGCCAGCGACAAGGATAAGGAGCGGGTGACCAAAAACATCAACATCATGTGGAATGCGCTTTCCAAAAACAGAATGTTTGACGGCAACAAAGAGCTGAAAGAATTTGTGATGACGCTGACCGGCTCACTGGTGTTTGGTCCCAACGGCGAAATCACACCGCTGTCAGCCAGAACCACTGACCGCTCAATTATCCGGGCCATGATGGAAGGCGGCACAGCAAAAATTTATCACTGCAACGATTCTGATAAATGCCTGAAAGTGGTGGCAGACACACCGGTGACTATCAGCCGGGATAATGCACTGAAGTCTCAGATTACTAAACTTCTGGCCAGCATTCAGAACAAGGCGGTCAGTGACACGCCTCTGGATGACAAGGAAAAAGGCTTTATTTCCAGTACCACCATCCCCGTCTTCAAATACCTGGTTGACCCGCAGATGCTCGGAGTTTCCAACAGCATGATTTACCAGCTGACGGACTATATCGGTTACGACATCCTGCTGCAGTACATTCAGGAGCTGATACAGCAGGCCCGGGCGATGGTGGCCACGGGAAATTATGACGAAGCGGTTATCGGACATATTAACGACAACATGAATGATGCCACCCGGCAGATTGCGGCGTTTCAGTCACAGGTGCAGGTACAGCAGGATGCGCTGCTGGTTGTCGATCGTCAGATGAGCTACATGCGTCAGCAGCTTTCCGCCCGCATGCTCAGTCGTTACCAAAACAACTATCACTTCGGAGGGAGCACGCGGTGAATGAAGTTTATGTGATTGCCGGTGGTGAGTGGTTGCGGAATAACCTGAACGCCATTGCCGCCTTTATGGGAACCAGGACGTGGGATTCCATTGAAAAAATTGCGCTCACATTGTCTGTTCTCGCGGTGGCCGTAATGTGGGTACAGCGGCACAACGTGATGGATTTGCTGGGCTGGGTGGCCGTATTTGTGCTTATCAGCCTGCTGGTTAATGTCCGCACATCGGTGCAGATTATTGATAACAGTGACCTGGTCAAAGTTCACCGGGTGGATAATGTGCCGGTCGGACTGGCGATGCCACTTTCACTGACGACCCGTATCGGGCATGCAATGGTGGCCAGTTACGAGATGATCTTCACGCAACCGGACAGTGTCACCTACAGCAAAACGGGGATGCTGTTTGGCGCAGAACTGGTATCAAAAAGCACCGACTTTTTGTCCCGCAATCCGGAAATCGCCAATCTTTTCCAGGATTATGTGCAGAACTGTGTTATGGGGGATATTTACCTGAACCACAAATACACGCTGGAGGAGCTGATGGCCTCCGCTGATCCCTACACGCTGATTTTTTCCCGCCCCAGCCCGCTGCGGGGCGTTTATGACAGCAATAATAATTTCGTAACCTGTAAGGACGCGTCGGTTTCGCTGAAAGACAAGCTGAATCTGGACACACAGAGTGGCGGAAAAACCTGGCATTATTATGCCCAGCAGCTATTTGGTGGACGCCCTGATCCTAACCTGCTGTTCAGTACGCTGATTGGCGACAGTTACAGTTACTTCTATGGCTCAAGTAAATCAGCCAGCCAGATCATCCGCCAGAATGTCACCATCAATGCGCTGAAGGAGGGGATCACCAGTTATGCCGCACGTAATGGTGATTCGGCCAGCCTGGTGAATCTGGCCACCACGTCATCGATGGAGAAACAACGTCTGGCACATGTCTCCATCGGTCATGTGGCGATGCGGACACTGCCCATGACGCAGACCATCCTGACGGGGATCGCCATCGGTATTTTCCCGCTCCTGGTACTGGCGGCTGTATTCAACAAACTGACGCTGTCTGTCCTGAAAGGTTATGTGTTTGCCCTGATGTGGCTGCAGTCATGGCCACTCTTGTACGCCATTCTGAACAGTGCCATGACATTTTATGCGAAACAGAATGGTGCGCCGGTGGTGCTCTCTGAAATTTCACAGATACAACTGAAATACTCCGATCTGGCTTCCACTGCCGGGTATCTTTCCATGATGATCCCGCCATTATCCTGGATGATGGTCAGGGGGCTTGGGGCCGGATTTTCCAGTGTGTACAGCCATTTCGCTTCCTCTGCTATCAGCCCGACTGCCAGTGCGGCAGGTAGTGTGGTTGACGGTAATTACTCCTACGGCAACATGCAGACGGAAAACGTGAACGGCTTCAGCTGGAGCACCAACAGCACCACGTCGTTTGGTCAGATGATGTACCAGACCGGCAGTGGCGCAACCGCCACACAGACCCGTGACGGTAATATGGTGATGGATGCAAGCGGAGCGATGTCCCGTTTACCGGTCGGTATCAATGCAACGCGTCAGATTGCAGTGGCACAACAGGAAATGGCCCGGGAGGCGTCGAACAGAGCAGAAAGTGCCCTGCATGGTTTCAGCAGCAGTATTGCCAGTGCCTGGAACACGCTCAGTCAGTTTGGTTCTAACCGGGGGAGCAGTGACTCTGTCACCAGTGGTGCTGACAGTACGATGAGTGCACAGGACTCCATGATGGCCAGCCGTATGCGCAGTGCAGTGGAAAGCTATGCGAAGGCGCATAATATCAGTAATGAGCAGGCGACTCAGGAACTGGCATCCAGAAGTACGAGAGCTTCTGCCGGGATGTATGGAGATGCTCATGCTGAATGGGGGGTTAAACCTAAAATTCTTGGTGTTGGTGGAGGATTAGGCGTTAGAGGTGGTGGTCGGGCTGGCATTGACTGGAGTGATGATGATGCGCATCAGGCCAGCAGTGGTTCACGGGCCAGCTATGATGCTCGTCATGATATTGACGCTAAAGCCAGTAAGGACTTTAAAGAGGCCAGCGATTACTTTACCAGTCGCAAAGTCAGTGAATCCGGCAGCCATACTGACAATAATGCTGATTCCCGGGTGGATCAACTGTCTGCAGCCCTGAATTCAGCGAAACAGAGTTACGACCAGTACACGACGAATATGACCCGCAGCCATGAATATGCTGAAATGGCATCCCGTACTGAAAGCATGAGTGGGCAGATGAGCGAAGATTTGTCGCAACAGTTTGCACAGTATGTGATGAAACACGCACCGCAGGATGCCGAAGCTATTCTGACAAATACCAGTTCGCCGGAGATTGCAGAACGCCGTCGGGCAATGGCCTGGTCTTTTGTGCAGGAACAGATACAGCCTGGTGTTGATAATGCCTGGCGGGAATCCCGTGGCGATATTGGTAAAGGAATGGAGAGCGTACCTTCGGGGGGAGGCAGTCAGGATATTATTGCTGACCATCAGGGACATCAGGCCATTATTGAGCAAAGAACGCAGGACAGTAATATCCGTAATGATGTAAAACATCAGGTTGATAATATGGTCACAGAATATAAAGGGAATATAGGTGATACTCAGAACAGCATACGTGGCGAGGAAAATATTGTAAGAGGACAGTATTCTGAACTGCAGAATCACCATAAAACAGAGGCATTATCTCAGAATAATAAATATAATGAAGAAAAGTCGGCTCAGGAAAGAATGCCCGGGGCTGACAGTCCACAGGAACTGATGAAAAGGGCAAAGGAGTATCAGGATAAGTATAAGCAATAATACTGTGTTTGGGAGATGATAATGAGATGTTTAGCCCATATTGCTCTGGTAACAGTGATACAGTTTATCGCCTGTTATCTGGCTGATTGGGGGAATGCCGAAACAGTTTTTATGCTGTTCTTCATAGTGCTATGGCAGGGACTGTTTATCTGGTTGTTCTCTCAAATACGAAAAAAACGGGATGTGTCGGATGAGTTTAAGTTTAGTAAAGGCGTTTGGTATATAACGATGCCAGTATCTTCCTTACTCTCTCCGTTATTAAGCCTGATGGTTTTTATCATTGGTACACTATACGAATTAAGGCAAGTTAGTGGTTGCATAAGCATAAAAAAATGGGGGCAAAATCAACTCAAAGACCAATATGATGGGAGTGAAAAGTTAGACTTCGGGGGCAGTGAACAGACCCCAACGATCTACTATAACCCTTCAACCGGATATCCTATGCATGGAGGCTTTGATTCAGCGGGAAATACTTTTGGGACTCGTTGGCAGGACTATTATGACAGGCAATAAGAAAACTGTAGTTTGTAAAAAAGGTAATTTGATGAAAACAAAAAAATTGATGATGGTTACACTGGTCAGTTCCACTCTGGCCCTTTCAGGGTGTGGTGCGATGAGCACAGCAATCAAGAAGCGTAACCTTGAGGTGAAGACTCAGATGAGTGAGACCATCTGGCTTGAACCCGCCAGCGAACGCACGGTATTTCTGCAGATCAAAAACACGTCTGATAAAGACATGAGTGGGCTGCAGGGCAAAATTGCTGATGCTGTGAAAGCAAAAGGGTATCAGGTGGTGACTTCTCCGGATAAAGCCTACTACTGGATTCAGGCGAATGTGCTGAAGGCCGATAAGATGGATCTGCGGGAGTCTCAGGGATGGCTGAACCGTGGTTATGAAGGCGCAGCAGTTGGTGCAGCGTTAGGTGCCGGTATCACCGGATATAATTCCAATTCTGCCGGTGCCACACTCGGTGTGGGCCTTGCTGCCGGTCTGGTGGGTATGGCTGCAGATGCGATGGTGGAAGATGTGAACTATACCATGATCACGGATGTGCAGATTGCAGAGCGTACTAAGGCAACGGTGACAACGGATAATGTTGCCGCCCTGCGTCAGGGCACATCAGGTGCGAAAATTCAGACCAGTACTGAAACAGGTAACCAGCATAAATACCAGACCCGTGTGGTCTCAAATGCGAACAAGGTTAACCTGAAATTTGAAGAGGCGAAGCCTGTTCTCGAAGACCAGCTGGCCAAATCAATCGCAAATATTCTCTGATTATCTTCCGGAGGCTGGTCTGACCGGCCTCCTGACTGACGCCTCGCTTTGCTCGTTGTCCAACCCCGGGGAGAAATAAAATAAATTTTATTTCTCCCCGGCGTTTCCGAAATAAATATGAAAACACTGAGCGGTTGTGCAAATTCTTTGTGCGACCGTGAAGTGTTGCCGGCGAAGCCGGAATTTAACGGTTATTAATCTTTTCATCATTAATAATCAGTCCGACTGACTTTCTTTCTTCAGAATATCATCATGAGTTTTAACGCAAAGGATATGACCCAGGGCGGTCAGATTGCGTCCATGCGTATCCGCATGTTCAGTCAGATCGCCAATATCATACTTTACTGCCTGTTTATTTTTTTCTGGATCCTAGTTGGTCTGGTTTTATGGGTAAAAATAAGCTGGCAGACGTTTGTGAATGGCTGCATTTACTGGTGGTGCACCACGCTGGAAGGCATGCGGGATTTAATCAGGTCCCAGCCGGTCTATGAGATCCAGTATTACGGCAAAACCTTCCGGATGAACGCGGCTCAGGTACTGCATGATAAATATATGATCTGGTGCGGTGAGCAGTTATGGTCGGCATTCGTTCTGGCGTCTGTCGTGGCCCTGGTTATCTGCCTGATCACCTTCTTTGTTGTCTCCTGGATTCTGGGGCGTCAGGGTAAACAACAGAGCGAAAATGAAATCACAGGTGGTCGTCAGCTGACTGACAATCCGAAAGAGGTGGCCAGGATGCTGAAAAAAGATGGCAAGGATTCCGATATCCGGATTGGCGATCTGCCGATTATCCGGGATTCTGAAATCCAGAACTTCTGTCTGCACGGCACTGTCGGGGCCGGTAAGTCGGAGGTTATCCGTCGTCTGGCCAACTACGCCCGTCAGCGTGGTGATATGGTGGTGATTTATGACCGTTCGGGGGAATTTGTTAAAAGTTACTATGATCCCTCCATCGATAAAATCCTGAATCCGCTGGATGCACGCTGTGCTGCCTGGGATTTGTGGAAGGAGTGCCTGACACAGCCAGATTTTGATAATACCGCAAATACTCTGATCCCGATGGGGACAAAAGAGGACCCGTTCTGGCAGGGTTCAGGACGTACCATTTTTGCGGAAGCGGCATACCTGATGCGTAATGACCCCAACCGCAGCTACAGCAAACTGGTGGACACACTGCTTTCCATCAAAATTGAAAAGCTGCGTACCTTCCTGCGTAATTCACCGGCGGCCAACCTGGTGGAAGAGAAAATCGAGAAAACGGCCATATCCATCCGTGCTGTGCTGACCAACTACGTGAAAGCCATCCGTTACCTGCAGGGGATTGAGCATAACGGTGAGCCCTTCACCATCCGTGACTGGATGCGTGGTGTCCGGGAAGATCAGAAAAACGGCTGGCTGTTTATTTCGTCGAACGCCGACACCCATGCCTCCCTGAAGCCGGTGATCTCCATGTGGCTGTCCATTGCTATTCGTGGTCTGCTGGCAATGGGAGAAAACCGTAACCGTCGTGTGTGGTTTTTCTGTGACGAGTTACCCACGTTACACAAACTGCCGGACCTGGTGGAGATCCTGCCGGAAGCCCGTAAGTTCGGTGGCTGTTATGTGTTTGGTATCCAGTCCTATGCCCAGCTGGAAGATATCTACGGTGAGAAAGCGGCTGCCACGCTGTTTGACGTCATGAACACCCGTGCCTTTTTCCGTTCTCCCAGCCATAAGATTGCAGAGTTCGCTGCCGGTGAAATTGGTGAGAAAGAGCACCTGAAAGCCAGCGAGCAGTATTCCTACGGTGCTGATCCGGTACGTGACGGGGTATCGACCGGTAAGGATATGGAGCGTCAGACGCTGGTCAGTTATTCCGACATTCAGTCTCTGCCGGATCTGACCTGTTATGTCACCCTGCCCGGACCGTATCCGGCAGTAAAACTCTCCCTGAAATATCAGACACGACCGAAGGTCGCTCCGGAGTTTATTCCGCGTGACATCAACCCGGAAATGGAGAACCGTCTGAGTGCCGTACTTGCCGCAAGGGAAGCAGAAGGTCGTCAGATGGCCAGCCTCTTCGAACCGGATGTCCCGGAGGTTGTTTCCGGAGAAGACGTGACTCAGGCTGAACAGCCGCAACAGCCGCAACAGCCGCAACAGCCGCAACAGCCGCAACAGCCGCAACAGCCGGTGTCTCCTGCCATCAACGATAAGAAGTCAGATGCAGGTGTGAATGTTCCGGCAGGGGGGATCGAGCAGGAGCTGAAAATGAAACCGGAAGAAGAGATGGAACAGCAACTGCCACCCGGGATCAGTGAATCCGGTGAAGTGGTGGATATGGCCGTTTATGAGGCATGGCAACGGGAGCAGAATCCGGATATCCAGCAGAAGATGCAGCGTCGTGAAGAGGTGAACATCAATGTGCACCGGGAGCGCGGGGAGGATGTTGAGCCGGGAGATGATTTCTGATGAACAGGTCAGCTCCAGTCTTCAATTCTCAGACCGTCCACACGTTCAAATTCCCGGGTGTTATTAGTCACAATAATCAGTCCCCGACTGCGGGCATGACCTGCGATCATTTGATCAAATGGCCCGACAGGGCGTCCCTGACGGGCAAGTTCTGCTCTTATCTGGCCGCTGTGTGTGGCTGCGGCAGCGTCGTAATCCAGAACATCAATGCGGGAAACAAATCCCTCGATCACAGCGAGATTACGTTCAGGCATCTGGCTTTTTTCTGCACCATATATCAGCTCCATCAGGGTGACCGAACTGATACACATTCTCCCCTGGTTCAGGTTAAAACGCTCCCTGACGCTGGCGGGTTTGTTCTTTATCGTGAAAATGCAGATGTTGGTATCGAGCATAAACTTCAGCATCAGAATGACTCCCTTTCCTGCATGCCGGGCTGTTCCCTGTTATCCATAAAATCGGCGCTGACGTTGTGTCCGTCGAACCATTCGTCCCATGTCTCTCCGGCTGGCGTAATGATTCTGGTTCGTCCGACAGCAATCACTTCAACGCGTTTTACGTTTTCCGGCAATGCAACCGCTTTTGGCAGTCTGACCGCCTGGCTGCGGTTGCTGAAAAATACGGTGGTTTCCATTATTTGCCTCCTTATGTGGATATGTCTTGTGTATATCCATTGTGGGATTGATACCGGGATATGTCAAAGGGATATACGTTTATGATGAGTATCGCGCAGGTCAGATCGGCCGGAAGTGCCGGTAACTATTATACCGACAAGGATAATTACTATGTGCTGGGCAGCATGGGAGAACGCTGGGCCGGCAGGGGGGCTGAACAGCTGGGGCTGCAGGGCAGCGTCGATAAGGATGTTTTTACCCGTCTTCTGGAGGGGAAGCTGCCGGACGGAGCGGATTTAAGCCGCATGCAGGATGGCAGTAATAAGCATCGTCCCGGCTACGACCTGACCTTCTCCGCCCCCAAAAGTGTCTCCGTGATGGCCATGTTAGGCGGTGATAAACGTCTTATTGATGCACATAACCAGGCCGTGGATTTTGCTGTCCGTCAGGTGGAGGCGCTGGCTTCCACACGGGTTATGACGGACGGACAGTCAGAAACGGTGCTGACCGGTAATCTGGTGATGGCACTGTTTAACCACGACACCAGTCGCGATCAGGAACCACAGTTACACACACATGCGGTAGTGGCCAATGTCACGCAGCATAACGGCGAGTGGAAGACATTGAGCAGTGACAAAGTGGGGAAAACGGGGTTCATTGAGAATGTGTACGCTAATCAGATTGCCTTCGGCAGGCTCTACCGGGAAAAACTGAAAGAGCAGGTTGAGGCGCTGGGCTATGAAACGGAAGTGGTTGGTAAGCACGGTATGTGGGAGATGCCGGGCGTACCGGTGGAGGCCTTCTCCGGACGCTCACAGGCTATCCGGGAGGCCGTCGGGGAAGACGCCTCGCTGAAATCCCGGGATGTGGCGGCACTGGATACGCGAAAATCCAAACAGCACGTCGATCCTGAAGTCAGAATGGCTGAATGGATGCAGACGCTGAAGGAAACCGGGTTCGACATCCGGGCGTATCGTGACGCGGCGGACCAACGGGCGGAGACCCGCACGCAGACGCCCGGACCCGCTTCACAGGACGGGCCGGATGTGCAGCAGGCGGTGACACAGGCCATTGCCGGATTAAGTGAACGCAAAGTGCAGTTTACGTACACGGACGTGCTGGCCAGAACGGTCGGCATACTGCCGCCGGAAAATGGTGTGATTGAACGGGCACGCGCCGGTATCGATGAGGCCATCAGCCGTGAGCAGCTTATCCCCCTCGATCGTGAGAAGGGGCTGTTCACGTCCGGGATTCATGTGCTCGATGAGCTGTCAGTCCGGGCACTCAGTCGTGACATCATGAAACAGAACCGGGTGACCGTACATCCGGAGAAAAGTGTCCCCCGGACGGCTGGTTACAGCGATGCGGTCAGTGTTCTGGCACAGGACCGTCCGTCGCTGGCCATTGTGTCCGGGCAGGGCGGTGCAGCCGGGCAGCGTGAGCGGGTGGCTGAACTGGTCATGATGGCCCGGGAGCAGGGGCGGGAGGTGCAGATTATCGCTGCTGACCGTCGCTCGCAGATGAACCTGAAGCAGGATGAACGGCTGTCCGGTGAGCTGATAACCGGACGTCGTCAGCTGCAGGAGGGCATGGTCTTCACGCCGGGCAGTACTGTTATCGTCGACCAGGGCGAAAAACTCTCCCTGAAAGAGACGTTAACCCTGCTGGATGGTGCCGCACGTCATAACGTACAGGTCCTGATAACCGACAGCGGGCAGCGAACCGGTACAGGCAGTGCGCTGATGGCCATGAAGGATGCCGGGGTGAACACGTATCGCTGGCAGGGCGGAGAACAGCGACCGGCAACCATCATCAGTGAACCGGACCGGAATGTCCGCTATGACCGGCTGGCCGGAGATTTTGCGGCCAGCGTGAAAGCCGGAGAAGAGAGCGTGGCACAGGTCAGCGGGGTACGGGAACAGGCCATACTGACACAGGCCATTCGCAGTGAGCTGAAAACACAGGGCGTGCTCGGACACCCGGAGGTGACCATGACCGCCCTGTCACCGGTCTGGCTGGACAGCCGGAGCCGTTATCTGCGGGATATGTACCGACCGGGGATGGTGATGGAGCAGTGGAACCCGGAGACACGCAGTCATGACCGCTATGTTATCGACCGGGTGACGGCGCAGAGTCACAGCCTGACCCTGCGGGATGCGCAGGGCGAAACGCAGGTGGTGCGTATTTCCTCCCTGGACAGCAGCTGGTCGCTGTTCCGGCCGGAAAAAATGCCGGTGGCAGACGGCGAGCGACTGAGGGTGACAGGGAAAATTCCCGGACTCCGCGTCTCCGGCGGTGACCGCCTGCAGGTGGCATCCGTCAGTGAAGATGCGATGACGGTTGTTGTGCCGGGGCGGGCTGAACCGGCCACCCTGCCTGTGGCTGATTCACCGTTCACGGCACTGAAGCTGGAGAACGGCTGGGTGGAAACGCCCGGGCATTCCGTCAGTGACAGTGCGACGGTGTTTGCCTCCGTCACACAGATGGCAATGGACAACGCCACCCTGAACGGTCTGGCCCGCAGCGGTCGTGATGTCCGGCTGTATTCCTCACTGGATGAAACCCGTACTGCGGAAAAACTTGCCCGCCATCCCTCCTTTACGGTGGTTTCTGAGCAGATAAAGGCGCGGGCCGGTGAGACATCGCTGGAAACCGCTATCAGTCTGCAGAAAACCGGGCTGCACACGCCGGCACAGCAGGCCATTCATCTGGCCCTTCCTGTGCTGGAAAGTAAAAACCTGGCCTTCAGCATGGTGGACCTGCTGACAGAGGCGAAGTCGTTTGCTGCAGAAGGAACCGGTTTTACTGAACTGGGAGGGGAAATCAATGCGCAGATAAAACGCGGTGACTTACTGTATGTGGATGTGGCAAAAGGCTATGGCACAGGCCTGCTGGTTTCCCGTGCGTCGTATGAGGCAGAAAAAAGTATTCTTCGCCATATTCTCGAAGGTAAGGAGGCGGTCACGCCGCTGATGGAGAGAGTACCCGGCGAACTCATGGAGACGTTAACGTCGGGACAGCGTGCCGCCACCCGTATGATACTGGAAACGTCCGACCGTTTCACGGTGGTACAGGGTTATGCCGGTGTGGGTAAGACCACACAGTTCCGGGCGGTGATGTCAGCCGTGAACATGCTGCCGGCGAGTGAGCGTCCCCGAGTTGTGGGGCTGGGGCCCACGCACCGTGCGGTCGGTGAGATGCGCAGCGCCGGCGTGGATGCACAGACGCTGGCGTCCTTTCTGCATGACACGCAGCTGCAGCAGCGCAGCGGAGAAACGCCGGATTTCAGCAACACGCTGTTCCTGCTCGATGAGAGCTCAATGGTGGGCAATACCGACATGGCACGGGCATACGCCCTGATTGCGGCCGGTGGCGGTCGTGCCGTGGCCAGTGGTGACACGGACCAGCTGCAGGCCATCGCGCCCGGTCAGCCTTTCCGTCTCCAGCAGACGCGCAGTGCTGCCGATGTGGTCATCATGAAGGAGATTGTGCGTCAGACGCCGGAACTGCGGGAGGCGGTATACAGCCTGATTAACCGGGATGTGGAAAGGGCACTGTCCGGGCTTGAGAGTGTGAAACCGTCTCAGGTTCCCCGTCAGGAGGGCGCATGGGCACCGGAGCACTCCGTGACGGAGTTCAGTCACAGCCAGGAAGCGAAACTGGCAGAAGCGCAGCAGAAGGCGATGCTGAAAGGTGAGACTTTTCCGGATGTCCCCATGACACTGTATGAAGCCATTGTCCGCGACTATACCGGCAGGACACCGGAAGCACGGGAGCAGACGCTGATTGTCACGCACCTGAATGAGGACCGGCGCGTACTGAACAGCATGATTCATGATGCACGGGAAAAGGCCGGTGAGCTGGGGAAAGAGCAGGTCATGGTGCCTGTCCTGAACACAGCGAATATACGTGACGGGGAGCTGCGTCGTCTCTCCACCTGGGAGAATAACCCGGATGCCCTTGCCCTGGTGGATAGTGTGTATCACCGGATTGCCGGTATCAGCAAGGATGACGGGCTGATAACCCTGGAGGATGCGGAAGGTAACACGCGGCTGATTTCGCCCCGGGAGGCGGTGGCTGAAGGTGTCACACTGTACACCCCGGACAAAATCCGGGTGGGGACCGGCGACCGGATGCGCTTCACGAAGAGTGACCGGGAGCGCGGTTATGTGGCCAACAGCGTCTGGACGGTGACAGCGGTTTCCGGTGACAGTGTCACGTTGTCAGACGGACAGCAGACCCGGGTGATTCGCCCCGGCCAGGAGCGGGCAGAGCAACATATTGACCTGGCTTATGCCATCACCGCCCACGGTGCGCAGGGGGCGAGTGAAACCTTTGCCATCGCGCTTGAAGGCACGGAAGGTAACCGGAAACTGATGGCCGGCTTTGAGTCAGCCTACGTGGCCCTGTCGCGTATGAAGCAGCATGTGCAGGTGTACACCGATAACCGTCAGGGCTGGACGGATGCCATTAACAATGCCGTACAGAAAGGAACTGCCCACGATGTGCTGGAGCCGAAACCGGACCGGGAGGTCATGAATGCGCAGCGGCTGTTCAGTACGGCACGGGAACTGCGGGACGTGGCGGCAGGCCGTGCCGTTCTCCGTCAGGCAGGGCTGGCCGGGGGAGACAGCCCTGCACGGTTTATTGCACCGGGACGTAAATATCCGCAGCCGTATGTGGCACTGCCGGCGTTTGACCGTAACGGCAAGTCCGCCGGTATCTGGCTGAACCCACTGACCACGGATGACGGAAACGGGCTGCGGGGATTCAGCGGTGAAGGACGGGTGAAAGGCAGCGGGGATGCGCAGTTCGTGGCCCTGCAGGGTAGCCGTAACGGAGAGAGCCTGCTGGCTGATAATATGCAGGATGGTGTCCGGATTGCCCGTGATAATCCTGACAGCGGTGTGGTGGTAAGAATTGCCGGTGAAGGTCGTCCGTGGAATCCCGGTGCCATCACCGGTGGTCGCGTGTGGGGGGATATCCCGGACAGCAGCGTCCAGCCGGGAGCCGGAAATGGCGAACCGGTCACGGCAGAGGTGCTGGCACAGCGGCAGGCTGAAGAGGCCATCCGCCGTGAAACGGAACGCCGTGCAGATGAAATTGTCCGTAAAATGGCAGAGAACAAACCTGACCTGCCGGATGGCAAAACAGAGCAGGCTGTCAGGGAAATTGCCGGGCAGGAGCGTGACCGGGCTGACATAACTGAACGGGAAGCCGCGCTGCCGGAGAGTGTGCTGCGTGAATCACAACGGGAGCAGGAAGCGGTCCGGGAGGTTGCCCGGGAAAATCTGCTGCAGGAGCGTCTGCAGCAGATAGAGCGGGATATGGTTCGTGACCTGCAGAAAGAGAAAACCCTGGGCGGAGACTGATACAGGAAGATAAACGCTGATGACAACGGATAACACGAACACGACACGTAACGATTCACTGGCTGCACGGACCGATACCTGGTTGCAGTCGTTTCTGGTCTGGTCACCCGGACAGCGGGATATCATCAAAACGGTGGCGCTGGTGCTGATGGTACTGGACCACATCAATCTGATATTCCAGCTGAAGCAGGAATGGATGTTTCTGGCCGGGCGAGGAGCCTTTCCGCTGTTTGCCCTGGTGTGGGGGCTGAATCTGTCCCGTCATGCGCATATCCGGCAACCGGCCATTAACCGGCTGTGGGGATGGGGAATTATTGCCCAGTTCGCATATTATCTGGCCGGCTTTCCCTGGTATGAGGGGAATATCCTGTTTGCCTTTGCAGTGGCGGCACAGGTGCTGACGTGGTGTGAAACGCGCAGTGGGTGGCGTACAGCAGCGGCCATTCTTCTGATGGCCCTGTGGGGGCCTTTGTCCGGCACCAGTTACGGCATTGCCGGGCTGCTGATGCTGGCGGTCAGTTACCGACTGTACCGGGCGGAAGACAGAGCGGAACGTCTGGCGCTGCTTGCATGCCTGCTGGCCGTTATTCCGGCACTTAACCTTGCCTCCAGTGATGCAGCGGCGGTGGCCGGTCTTGTAATGACGGTGCTGACCGTTGGTCTGGTGTCGTGTGCAGGAAAATCATTACCCCGTTTCTGGCCCGGGGATTTTTTCCCGGTATTCTACGCCTGTCATCTGGCTGTGCTGGGCGTTCTGGCGTTGTGACTGGTATGATACTGACGCTGATTCTGATTATTAATAAACAACATAACACAGGATATTTATGAAAATTACGGATCACAAACTCTCTGAAGGTATTGCCCTGACATTTCGTGTTCCTGAAGGAAATATAAAACATCCTTTGATTATCTTATGCCATGGGTTTTGCGGTATCAGGAATGTTCTGCTCCCTTGCTTTGCGAATGCCTTCACAGAAGCAGGATTCGCAACGATTACTTTTGATTATCGAGGATTCGGTGAGAGTGATGGAGAACGAGGGCGTCTGGTTCCTGCAATGCAGACCGAAGATATTATTTCAGTTATCAATTGGGCAGAAAAGCAGGAATGTATTGATAATCAGCGTATTGGGTTATGGGGAACATCGCTGGGTGGGTGTCATGTATTCAATGCAGCTGCGCAGGATAAAAGAGTGAAAAGTATTGTCAGCCAGCTGGCTTTTGCTGACGGTGAGGTTCTGGTTACCGGAGAAATGAATGAACTGGAGAAAGCTTCTTTTCTGTCCACGCTGAATAAAATGGCAGAAAAGAAGAAAAATACCGGGAAAGAGATGTTTGTGGGGGTTACCCGGGTACTGAGTGATAATGAATCAAAGGTATTCTTCGAGAAGGTAAAAGGTCAGTATCCTGAAATGGATATAAAAATACCTTTCCTTACGGTTATGGAGACGTTGCAATATAAACCGGCAGAGAGCGCAGCCAAAGTACAGTGCCCAGTTTTGGTTGTTATTGCCGGCCAGGATAGTGTTAATCCACCAGAACAGGGAAGAGCCTTATATGATGCTGTTGCTTCTGGTACTAAGGAATTATACGAGGAAGCTGACGCATGCCATTATGATATTTATAAAGGCGCGTTTTTTGAACGTGTGGCGGCAGTACAGACGCAATGGTTTAAAAAACATCTTTAATTGTCGGTATTAATATGTCAGAGGTCGTTGAGGTCAGCTTAATATCATAGTGAGTAGTTTCAACGACCTGGAGGACATATTTTCACAAAGGTCAGGGCAATCATGACAGAGCAGAAACGACCGGTACTGACACTGAAACGGAAAACGGAAGGGGAAACACCGACCCGGAGCCGGAAAACCATCATCAATGTCACCACGCCACCAAAATGGAAGGTGAAAAAGCAGAAACTGGCGGAGAAGGCTGCCCGGGAAGCAGAGCTGGCGGCGAAGAAAGCACAGGCCAGACAGGCGCTGTCCATTTATCTGACGCTGCCCTCGCTGGATGAGGCGGTGAACACTCTGAAACCTTGGTGGCCGGGATTGTTTGACGGTAACACGCCCCGGCTTCTGGCCTGCGGTATCCGGGACGTGTTACTGGAAGACGTGGCGCAGCGGAATATCCCGCTCTCGCATAAAAAACTGCGCCGGGCGCTGAAGGCCATCACCCGTTCAGAAAGCTATCTGTGTGCCATGAAAGCCGGTGCCTGCCGGTATGACACGGAAGGGTATGTGACGGAGCATATTTCTCAGGAGGAGGAAGCGTATGCGGCAGGGCGTTTGGAGAAAATTCGCCGCCAGAACCGGACAAAGGCAGAACTTCAGGCCGTGCTTGATGGGAAATAAAAAAAGCCTCCCCGGAAACCGGGGAGGCTGAAACAATAAGGCTTAAAAGGAAATAACTTCCGTACCCGAAAGGAAGCCAGTCCACTGAATTATTTACCACAATAATACTGACGACTAAAAGGGAGGAGCAGAAAAATGAATGGATTCAGAAACAGTTCACGGAACGGTCAGGTCTGGCGTTACCAGCGTGCCGGCGGGCGGGCCGTTATTCTGGAGGTCAGTGGACGCTGGATGGAAGCGGCAGAAGCATGGCGACGGGCTGCCTGCATAGCTCCCCGGACAGACTGGCAACAGTTTGCCCGGAAAAGGGCTGAACACTGCCACCGGCGCTGCCGGGGAAGGGTGTAACGAAAAAAGCAGCCTTCATTACTCCAGGAGTCAGAAGGCTGAAAGGAGTTTATGAGATTTGCTTTTTTTAATATCCGGTCGGGCAGTATGACCGGCCAGTTCTGAGTAGCACAGAGTTTTTTCCGTATTAAGTCGCGATTTTATATTTTGTGATTAATTTCACAAAATAAGGTCTTATTCAATGTGTGCTGCGATATTCAGGGGGGCTGAAATACAGGTGCCATTTATCTGATATGGAGAATAACATGAGGAAATATATTCCACTGGTATTATTTATCTTTTCATGGCCGGTATTGTCTGCAGATGTTCACGGGCAGATTTATGCACCAGACAGAATGAATGTTAATTAGTTTATGAATACAACAGGGGCTGATCAGCAATCACCGGAACATCGTAGCTGACGCGTTCGCAATGCTCAGTTGTCCCCCCCGGAAACGGGAAAAAGTAAGTTTTCCCCCGCTCCCGGCGTTTTTGTAACAAAAACAGGCAAATGGGGGTAATAGTCAGCAACAGGGAATGTGGTATTATCGCGGCGGGTGTTTGAGCCTTTCTGGTTCAGGCAAGACGCAGGTACCAGAAATGCGAAGACCCCACTCGTTAATCCATTAACTCGTGAGGTCTGCATGAAGTACCTTAACACTACTGATTGTAGCCTCTTCTTTGCTGAGAGGTCAAAGTTTATGACGAAATATGCCCTTATCGGGTTGCTCGCCGTGTGCGCCACGGTGTTGTGTTTTTCACTGATATTCAGGGAACGGTTATGTGAGCTGAATATTCACAGAGGAAATACAGTGGTGCAGGTAACTCTGGCCTACGAAGCACGGAAGTAAGCTGCCGGGCGGGGACGGAAGTCCCCGCTTTCCGGAAGTGTGAGGTATTTCAGGGGCAGACACCCTATATACCAGAAACAGCCGGTCCCGCCCGGGGCCGGCACCCTGGCTAAGGCATTTCCAGCTTTTCAGTCATTTCATTATCAAAATCACATTAAACGGTCGTAATCAGACATGATTTGTGCGCCAACACAGATCATCGTCACAACTTTCAAGTCGCTGATTTCAAAAAACTGTAGTATTCTCTGCGAAACGATCCCTGTTTGAGAATTGAGGAGGCGAGATGTCGCAGACAGAAAATGCAGTGACTTCCTCATCAGGCACCAAGCGTACATACCGGAAAGGTAACCCTGTTCCGGCCAGAGAGAGGCAAAGAGCTTCTCTGGCTCGCAGAAGCAACACTCATAAGGCTTTTCATGCGGTTATTCAGGCCCGGTTAAAAGACAGGCTGAGTGAACTGGCGGATGAGGAAGGTATTACTCAGGCGCAGATGCTTGAAAAACTGATTGAATCAGAGCTGAAACGCAGAGCGACTTCGTAAATATTCACATTCTTGCTTATCTCAGGAGTGAGTGGTAGATTGCTGATCGTTTAAGGAATTTTGTGGCTGGCCACGCCGTAAGGTGGCAGGGAACTGGTTCTGATGTGGATTTACAGGAGCCAGAAAAGCGAAAACCCCGATAATCTTCTTCAAGTTTGGCGACTAGAAAGATTACCGGGGCCCCATAAAACCGCATAGCCAACAATTCAGCTATGCGGGGAGTATAGTTATATGCCCGGAAAAGTTCAAGACTTCTTTCTGTGCTCACTCCTTCTGTGCATTGTAAGTGCAGGATGGTGTGGCTAATCATGAAACACATTCAGTAATAGCGGGTGGGATTGAATCAGATCTTCACATTGATTCCAGCAAGTATCCTCACCCGTTTTGCAGCCTTCTCCAGAAAAGGGCTCATTTTGACTCCTTCAAGCATCTGATCTTCATCAGAGGTTTGCTTGCAATAGCGCATGGCAAACGTAAAAATAAAATCAGCGCGTCGATGGTTAGTTTTTATGTTTCCCTCGTACAAGTAATGTGCGCACACTACATCCCTGATACGAACAAAGTTAACTTATCTGTTAAAGAGCTTTCAGTTTGTAGTGGAGGTTCATACACTCGTGTTTGGAGAGCCCTCAAAACTCTTGATAATGATCTTCATCTCATCGCTTTTGATGGAGGAACCATCTGGTTCAGACCAGATATGTTCGAAACTTTACGTGTCGGCCCAGACGAGCTAGTTACCGCCCGTAGGAGGGGGAATAGTGTTGGAGGGGGACATGGCTGATCTCCTTCAAAAATACTATTCACAGGTTAAAAATCCGAATCCGGTGTTCACACCCCGTGAAGGTGCCGGAACGCTGAAGTTCTGCGAAAAACTGATGGAAAAGGCGGTGGGCTTCACCTCCCGTTTTGATTTCGCCATTCATGTGGCACATGCCCGTTCGAAGGGACTGCGTCGGCGCATGCCACCGGTACTGCGTCGCCGGGCTATTGATGCGCTGCTGCAGGGGCTGTGTTTTCACTATGACCCGCTGGCCAACCGCGTCCAGTGCTCCATCACTACGCTGGCCATTGAGTGCGGACTGGCGACGGAGTCTGCTGCCGGAAAACTCTCCATCACCCGGGCCTCCCGAGCCTTGACGTTCCTTGCAGAGCTGGGACTGATTACCTACCAGACGGAATATGATCCGCTTATCGGGTGCTACATTCCGACCGATATCACGTTCACACCGGCGTTATTTGCCGCCCTTGATGTGTCTGAGGATGCAGTGGTTGCTGCGCGCCGCAGTCGTGTTGAATGGGAAAACAGACAGCGCAAAAAGCAGGGGCTGGATACCCTGGGTATGGATGAACTGATAGCGAAAGCCTGGCGTTTTGTGCGTGAGCGTTTCCGCAGTTACCAGACAGAGCTTAAGTCCCGTGGAATAAAGCGTGCCCGTGCGCGTCGTGATGCGAACAGGGAACGTCAGGATATCGTCACCCTGGTGAAACGGCAGCTGACGCGTGAAATCTCGGAAGGGCGCTTCACTGCCAATCGTGAGGCGGTAAAACGCGAAGTGGAGCGTCGTGTGAAAGAGCGCATGATTCTGTCACGTAACCGTAATTACAGCCGGCTGGCCACAGCTTCCCCCTGAAAGTGACCTCTTCTGAATAATCCGGCCCGCACCGGAGGCATTCGCACGCCTGAAGCCTGCCAGCGAACAAAAAAGCAGCACCTCATACAAAAAACAACCTCATCATCCACCTTCTGGTGCATCTGGCCCCCCCTGTTTTTGATACAAAACACGCCTCACAGACGGGGAATTTTGCTTATCCACATTTAACTGCAATGGACTTCCCCATAAGGTTACAACCGTTCATGTCATAAAGCGCCATCCGCCAGCCTTACAGGGTGCAATGTATCTTTTAAACACCTGTTTATATCTCCTTTAAACTACTTAACTACATTCATTTAAAAAGAAAACCTATTCACTGCCTGTCCTGTGGACAGACAGATATGCACCTCCCACCGCAAGCGGCGGGCCCCGACCGGAGCCATTTTAGTTACAACACTCAAATACAACCACCAGGAAAACCCCGGTCCCGCGCAGAACTGAAACCACAAAGCCCCTCCCTCATAACTGAAAAGCGGCCCCGCCCCGGCCCAAAGGGCCGGAACAGAGTCGCTTTTAATTATGAATGTTGTAACTATACTCCATCATAGCTGTCAGTCTTCTCGCTGGAAGTTCTCAGTACACGCTCGTAAGCGGCCCTCACGGCCCGCTAACGCGGAGATACGCCCCGACTTCGGGTAAACCCTCGTCGGGACCACTCCGACCGCGCACAGAAGCTCTCTCATGGCTGAAAGCGGGTATGGTCTGGCAGGGCTGGGGATGGGTAAGGTGAAATCTATCAATCAGTACCGGCTTACGCCGGGCTTCGGCGGTTTTACTCCTGTATCATATGAAACAACAGAGTGCCGCCTTCCATGCCGCTGATGCGGCATATCCTGGTAACGATATCTGAATTGTTATACATGTGTATATACGTGGTAATGACAAAAATAGGACAAGTTAAAAATTTACAGGCGATGCAATGATTCAAACACGTAATCAATATCTGCAGTTTATGCTGGTTATGCTGGCTGCATGGGGCATTAGTTGGGGAGCCAGATTTGTCATGGAGCAGGCCGTTCTGCTTTATGGATCAGGAAAAAACTATTTGTTCTTCAGTCATGGTACTGTTCTGATGTACCTGCTGTGTGTTTTCCTGGTATACCGCCGTTGGATAGCTCCGCTACCGGTCGTTGGTCAGCTGCGCAACGTTGGCGTACCGTGGCTGGTCGGTGCGATGGCCGTGGTGTATGTCGGTGTATTTCTGCTCGGTAAGGCGCTGGCTCTGCCTGCTGAGCCATTTATGACGAAACTTTTTGCCGATAAGTCCATACCTGACGTGATCCTGACGTTGCTGACCATCTTTATCCTTGCCCCGTTGAATGAGGAAACGCTGTTCCGGGGGATTATGCTGAACGTCTTCCGTTCACGGTACTGCTGGACGATGTGGCTGGGGGCGCTGATAACGTCGTTGTTGTTCGTCGCCGCGCACAGCCAGTATCAGAACCTGCTGACACTGGCAGAACTGTTCCTGGTGGGGTTGATTACATCAGTGGCCAGGATCAGAAGTGGTGGCCTGCTGCTGCCGGTATTGCTGCATATGGAAGCAACCACGCTGGGTTTACTGTTTGGTTGAAAGTTATATTTTTATTAAACATTGTGCGTTAAAGCCTGGTGTGTTTTTTTAGTGGATGTTATATTTAAATATAACTTTTATGGAGGTGAAGAATGCATACCACCCGACTGAAGAGGGTTGGCGGCTCAGTTATGCTGACCGTCCCACCGGCACTGCTGAATGCGCTGTCTCTGGGCACAGATAATGAAGTTGGCATGGTCATTGATAATGGCCGGCTGATTGTTGAGCCGTACAGACGCCCGCAATATTCACTGGCTGAGCTACTGGCACAGTGTGATCCGAATGCTGAAATATCAGCTGAAGAACGAGAATGGCTGGATGCACCGGCGACTGGTCAGGAGGAAATCTGACATGGAAAGAGGGGAAATCTGGCTTGTCTCGCTTGATCCTACCGCAGGTCATGAGCAGCAGGGAACGCGGCCGGTGCTGATTGTCACACCGGCGGCCTTTAATCGCGTGACCCGCCTGCCTGTTGTTGTGCCCGTAACCAGCGGAGGCAATTTTGCCCGCACTGCCGGCTTTGCGGTGTCGTTGGATGGTGTTGGCATACGTACCACAGGTGTTGTACGTTGCGATCAACCCCGGACAATTGATATGAAAGCACGGGGCGGAAAACGACTCGAACGGGTTCCGGAGACTATCATGAACGAAGTTCTTGGCCGCCTGTCCACTATTCTGACTTGAACATGGGGTTTGAGGGGCAACTGGATGAAAACGTACGATTTAGGGCACTAAAAGGCACTGTTGCAAATAGTCGGTGGTGATAAACTTATCATCCCCTTTTGCTGATGG
>OGEN01000310.1_pt1 | contig 66153 bp, 58 predicted proteins | sample 1570671 | NCBI WGS metagenome assembly OGEN01 (sample SAMEA2582128, study PRJEB24529) | metagenome | biome: Human gut stool | place: China | collected 2011 | reverse complement strand
GGACGGGACGTTCGTGCTGTTGCTCGTCGCCTGCGCCTTGTCCATCGTTTTCGTCGGCTTTACTTACAAGGAGGAACAATACCTGGTGCAAAATAGAAAATAATGAATACCAAATAATTCAAATTTAATAAATTATGGTTAATAAATCATGGAGAATTGCAATGGCATGTAGCATAGCCTTGGCTTTCATGTCATGCGAAAATCAGAAATTTAACGACACGTTTGTTGACTCTGAGCGTGTACATGTAGACACCCTATCAACAGAATTACAAAAAGTGCGGGATTACGTTCCCCAGTATGCAGTAGTAGCTCACCGTGGCTCCACGTACTGGACTCCGGAAGAAACCGAAGCAGCTTACCGTTGGGCTCGTGAAATGGGTGCCGATTATCTGGAGGCAGACTTACAAGTTTCTAAAGATGGTGTTATTCTAGCCTTGCATGACACGGACTTAAAACGTACCACAAATATTGAAGATGTTTTTGGTGAAAGATTCCCGGAAAAAACAAGAAGGGAATATTATGACCTTTTAGGTTACAGCGCACAAAAGATCGATTCGTTGATTGACGCGGATAAAAAAGCATTCGTTCCCAACTATCCCTGTTCTTATACTTACTATGAATTGATGCTTTTGGATGCAGGAACTTGGTTCAATCAAGATGCTGTTAGTCAAGAACAAGCCCGTATAGGATTTTCTAGAAATCATCAATACATCTCTACCCTTCAAGACTTGATCATGTATTCCAAAGGATTCAAATTGGAAAGATATGCTCAAGATGCCCCACAACCCACGGGTCATGTAAATATCTGGGGAAATACTTACCAAAATGAAAGAGTCGTAAAAACGATGGTTGCAACGAATGAAGAATTCAGTAATCCGGTAAACTTCGGTGTAAAAGATAAAGTTGTTCGTTATGGATTCGGCTATGTTAAAGATGATCTCGGCACGAGTGGAAACATCCCCGGAATTTATATCGAATTCAAAGAGCCGTGGTTAAATCCATCTAACTTTGAACAAATGGTATACAACGAGTTAAAAATGGAAAATGTAACCGGATTCGCTGAAAAGCTTAACATGAACATTATCGCCGGAGGTGAAGAACCTGAAAGCAATCCTTTCTACAAAGACGGTAAAATTAACGTTGGTAACACGAATGGAAAAGTTATTCTTCAAACTTTCTCGTTACAAAGTTTAACTCGCGTATGCGACCTATTTGATGGTCAAGTTCCGATGTGTTTCTTGTTATGGAAAGGAACCGGAGCAACAGACTTAACTTACGATGATCCTCAAGGATATGCCTCTTTCATCAACTTGGCAGTAAAATACAAAGCACATTTCATTGGACCCTGCATTGCCGGAGCCCCGAACAATTATCCTGAATTAAATTACCCGTGGCAACACAACTTGATTCACCGTGCAAAAATGAAGAATCACCCGTATTCATTCGATACTTATGACCAAATGGCTAAATATTTCGGCCAATACAACTGGGGTAGTGATGGTGGTTCCCGCTACGAAGCTCCTTACTTGGATGCATTCTTCACGAACCACACGGATATGAGTCTTCAATACATGGTTGACTTTGGTTACAGAAAATCTCCCGCACCAACAGAAATTCCTGATGCTCGCGAGGTACTGGATAATTTAGGTTACGAAAAATAATTTTTAATCGATTATTGTAATGAAAAAATACATATTATTACCTGCCATGATGGTAGCCGCAATGTTATCTACCACTGCAGTGAAAGCCCAAGAAGATGTAAATCCTTTATTGAAATATGTCAATAAAGAAAACGATCTTAAAGCAAGCATCGGTGGTCGTATGTTTGCAGACGTAGCTTATTATCACACGGAATGGACCCCGATGAAATCCGGTGCTGCCATCACGGACGCTCGTATTCATGCCTCTTTAACTTACGGGAAATTGTTTATCTACGCGGACTTCGGTTTCGGGAATGGCGAGTTCAGCCAAAAAAACCTATTCGCACAATATACCTTCAAAGAAAGTTTAAAAGGTATTCACTTGGTAAAAGCCGGTTATTATAACGAGCCGTCAAGCATGAGCATGATGACTAGCTCATATAACTATCACTTTATCAGCCGTCCGTCAGTTTCCCAAGCATTGGATCCGGGCCGATCACTGGGAGCTACTTACAAATTCTTCAACAGACATTTCTTTGCCGATCAAGGTATTTTCTCTCAACTGAAATACAACGAGCAAGAAGAGGGGTACCAGGGATTCAGCTTAAGTGGACGTTGGTTATGGAAACCCATCAACGATAACAACATCACCTTACAATTCGGTACAGGATTACGTTACCAAAGAATTAACGGTGGAGAGGTTTACCAAGATGGCGTTTATAAAACGAACATGCACGTGGCAGCCAACATGCAAACTTACGTGGATGAAACTACTAAATTTTTAAGTTGTGACCTTCCTTGGGCCAAAGATGCCTTCACCATCAGTCCCGAATTCTTATTCAAGAGCGACCGTGTATTTGCTCGCGGAGAATTCATCTGGAAAAAAGTATGGAAAGACCGTGATGATCAAACCTTATTTGAAAGTCAATTAGGTGGCCAACAAAGTTGGACAAATGTTGAAGGATGGAGAAGTGGAAACAAATTACGTCCCACAATCATGAACGGTGGTTACGTAGAATTCGGTTACCTGCTCTGCGGTAAAGCTTATACCTACGATGACGAATACGGTTTATTAAAAGGCATGGGAGACAAAGGAGGTTTGGAACTCGTAGCTCGCTACTCTTGCACGAACTTAACAGATATTACTGACGGGGACATTTTCTTGATTGGTAATCACAAGTTCTATCCGAACGGAAAAGTTGTAGACTACCCCTATTCTTCTAGTATTGACGGGGGTACCATGCACTCGGTAACACTTGGATTGAATTATTCTTTCAATCAATACATTAAAATCATGGGAGAATATCAATATGCTAACTTGAGTAACGTATATTTCCCGGATGACGAGAATTTTCATCAACTGCAATTACGAGTAATGTTTGCATTCTAATTGTCAGGAAAATTTTAGAAAAAGAAATCACACCAGAAGAGCGTGTCCGCATGGCACGCTCTTTTATTTTAAACCCGGAACAAAATAAAGGGGAAGTAACGGGGAAATAGGCCACTCCAAATATCTCACAAATATTCTATCTAAACAGCAAAGCCAGTTGCTAAACGGGTTTAAAACCTAGGGGACACGTCAATCCCTCTTACTTGATAACTTAACTCCCCCTTAACTCTCACTTCATTCAAAATATAATCAACAAAAGTAAGGGTACGAAAGGAAATATCAAGCCGATAAAAGTATGACAATTCAAGTCATCTCACGCCAATATTTTTCTTTAGAACGGGTAACCGATCGCCAAGTGGAACCTTAAGCCATCCTTGAACTTCGGAATATTATAATATCCCGACTTATCCGGATTCTTGTAAGGAGTATGCAAAGCAATTCCCAGATCACCCCGGAGTACGATAAAACCAAAGTCATAACGCAAGCCGAAACCTGTTCCCAAAGCAATCTCTTTTAACAAACCTGCTAACTTAAACTCTCCGCCCGGACGTTTCGGGTCATTCCGCAACAACCACACGTTACCGGCATCTAAAAAGATAGCCCCATTCAGTTGATACATGATTTTGAAACGAAGTTCCACGTTCCCTTCCAATTTAATATCTCCCGTCTGATCCAAATAAGCCGTTTTGTTATCGCTTTCCAGATGATAGCTACCGGGGCCTATCGACCGGATCGTGAACGCCCGGATACTATTCGCTCCCCCGATATAAAATTGCTCGCTATACGGCATCACCCGGGAATTCCCGTAAGCACAACCGATGCCCCCCATAAAGCGGGTTGCCAGAAGAGAGGTTTCCGTTATTTTACGGTACACGATTACTTCAGAGGTTAATTTCAAGAATTGCGAGTAGATATTACCGAACAATTTTTTGTTTTGCCCCTGATGATTTCCCGTGATATATTGTACGGCGGAAAGAATGTTACCTGCTGACATAATCGTATTCTGCCAGTACAATCGATTGGGATTCCGTCTTGTTGCCGCCCTGTCATAAGTGTACGAATAGGACATGGAAGGGATCAACTGGTTCTTAAAACTCATCGCTATCGCAGGATTATTCTCCATCGTTTCATCAAACTCTTTCGAAGTCTGCAACAAATGGGTGTACGTGATCTTCAAAGGTGTTATCGTATGGAACACTCGCCACGAGCTTTGAAAATCATAACTGAGAGATCCCGTGAAAGAAAGCATCCGGAAAAAAGTATGGCGATTCAAAAAATCTACTCCTATTTGGAAATTCGTACGTTCGGCAAAATCTTTACTACTTTTCAAGAAGTTAGGTACTAGTAACCGAGGCAATGACAAACCGACGTTCACACCTAACTCGTAAGAATTGATTAACCCGGAATTTGAATTTGTCTTTTTATCCCCGACTTCCCATTCGTAAGCTCCATTCAACTTAAAGGTCAGGTTCTCCCCGCCCCGGAATAAATTCTTATTCGTTATTCCCAACGACAAACCAGGCCCGAGCAAATTATTGGATTTAGAGGAAACATCTACTTCTATTTCCGTCTCTATCGGTAAGTCGTACACGGCATTAATACTAAAGTCTAGATTTCCGAAACCGGACTTTTTCACGCTATCCGCCCGGGTCACGTTCAGGTTGGTATATTTAAAAATTCCAAGCCGGGCCAGACTCGTTTGCGTTCGATTTTGTCGCCAGAACGAATAAGTGTCTCCGGGAAGTAAATGCATGGAACGAGCGAGAACCTTGGGCTTCACGTCCAACGGTTTCGTATATTTCACCTCTATCCCCTTATAAGACAAGGTATCTTGAGTTTCTGACTGATCGGAATTTTCCAGTACAAGTTCCACGTTTCCCACCTTGTACGGTTGCAAGGCTACCGCCGGAATACCATGTTTCAAAGCAATACGGACATCTGCCACCCGTCTTTCCCGTGTCGTGTCGACCAAAAATTCGATATAATCCGATTGGAAATAATAATACCCACTATTCCGGAACATTTTAGTTATCCGGGTTCGCTCATCTTCCATCGTGTACAAATTATACTCTGCCCCGGATTTTAGCAAGCAACCCCGTTGCGTTCTCTGTATCAGACTATCCATTCTCCCCGTCCAGCCCCAAAATTCAACAGTTCCCAGCAAGTAAGCTTCCGGCACGTAAACATTATAACTGATTTTCGCTTTCTTGGGATTCCGTTTGTTCGGAATAATCTCGTAACTGGATTTCACCCCGAAATAACCGTATTCACTGGCAGCATTCTCCACCACTTTCAAGCGTAGTTCCGGTTGTACATCAGAGATTAACACGGGTTTCTTGGCCAATTTTTTGTATAACCAATGTTTTAATCCCTTCTCTTTTTTCACGTTCCAATTATACACCCACAACCCAACCGGAAACGGGGAACGTATGTAAGGAGCATACAACGGGTTATTAGGCGGGAAACCTAACGGCCCGGAAATAGCCGAACTTTTCGGTCCCTCCAACTTTACCCCTTTGGCAGTCTCTATATTCATCTTTTTCACCCCGGTGTATAACACCTCGCCTTCGGTCAACCTCTTCGTCTGAGAACAAGAGCTACCCAATATCATGAATACTATAATAACAAATAAACTATTTCCCAGACTTTTCATTTTCTATCGGTTCTATTTTGGATTCTACTTGTACTTTCTTTTTACGGCGGAATATATCCATGAATTTTTGGAAATTTTTTCTTAATACCACACCGATACCGGTTTGTGTCACTTCTCCCTCCAAGACGCTCTCGTAGCCCGTGTGCCGGAAGATCTTCAGAAAAAAGTTCGGATTCTTTCCAAACACGTACTCGATGGCAATGTCATCCACAAGATTCTCCTCTACTCCCCCGGCCGCGGGGTCATTATCCGTGGAGATTCGCCCCCCGACTTTCACCCGTACCTTATTATTAAACAATCGTTTCGAAAATTGATAAGAATAATCCGTTTTCTTAGATTCTCCTGCCTCTGACACTTGATTATAGGTATTAATACCAAACGTCAGATCCATGTTCTTCAAATGTTTCCGAGACCATTGATTCAATTCGTTTTCCACGAAATTATTCAGGGCATTATCAGAGGCATTGGACTTTGCCACCGTCCCCGGCCCGGAATAAGTTCCGTAAATCATCATGTTCATCGCCTCCTTTGAACGCTCCTCGGCAGTCATCGCTGCCAATTGGTTCTGTATCGTTATATCCCCTTCTGCGGCAAGATCAAACGTGATGTCCAGTTTCTCCAACGTGTTTGAAATCTTGATCATGGCATTGAACGTCACTAGGCGGGATTTCTGGCTATCATCCGTCACGCTAGCCGAAATTGTCTCCGCAGCCGTTATATTCAAGGTCGGGTTAGCCAGGTCCCCGGTCCATTCCACGAAACTACCATCTTGTATCTTGAAATCCTTCTGCCCGATCACCGGCAAACCGTAAGAAACGATTCCACTCGTCAGAACGTATCTTCCCACGAGGCGGGTCTCTCCCACCGGATTCAATGTATAAGTCAGATTTCCCCCGCCATTTATTGCTACCCGATTCTGCCCATTCGACGACAGCAACACATTCAACCCAACTAACGGTGCGATATTCACGGACATGAGCAAATCCAGATTCACGGAACTAACCTGCTGCAACTCATCAGCCGCGGCCAATTGAGTCGTGTCGCTGAACGAAACGAAACGCACAACATCCGCACTCCGGTCCGTCAATTCCAAAGGCGAAGATTTCAACGTGTAATAGACTTCACTATTATCCAACAAGTTAATATTTCCTCTGACCTTCAGATTATCCAGCATTCCTTTCAAGGTTGCCGAGAGATCAACAAACACTTTCCCGTAAACCATGGTCTCCGTATTTTCTTTCACCTTCATGGCCTGAAAATTCTTCGCTTGAACAGAGGCATCCATTTTTATGGCCGAGAAGGATGCGAAATCAACCGTTCCCAATAGTTCTAATCGCTGTTTATTAGGAGCAATCAACCCGAAATGATTAAAATCCAAAAGATTATCATGAATCACGATAGCCGAAGAATCTATCTTAAAAGTCGTCCCGATCATCAAAGCTTCAATGGTTCCGTCCTTGAAACGCAAATCTCCATTTATCAACGGTTGATTCATCTGCCCTTTCACTTGAAAAGCCCCGATCATGTCTCCATCCAGCTTCATTATACCCGGGGGAGTAAAGGCTCCCGCAACACGCAAAGGGAATTTAGGAATGTCTATATCCAATGCAATATCTTTATCTTCACTCCCGGTCATTAATTTACCTTTGGTCAAAAGTGCCTTCACCCCATCTACCGACAAGGAAAAATCCACGTCATGCTCAGTCTGTCGCGACAATCGATATTTAATGCCTAATCCCAAATTTCCCACATGCTCTTTCCCATAATAAAAATCATCCACATTGACCGCCCCGCTAACATCAATCACGTCATTCTTGCTATACATCTGCACATCAACCCCTAACAAACCGGATATATCCGGAATAAACGAAAGTGCTTTAGATAAACCACCCAAATCAACACCTTTAATATCTACAATCAAGGAGGCCAGTTTGTGATCAGCATCTTCTTCCGAAATTAAACGAATCCGCTTGTCTCCATTCAGCATTTGCAAATTAGCCGCCGGAATTTCCCCTTGCTTCAGGCGAATAAAATTGCCCCGGTTAATTTGCCATGAAACATATCCCAAGATAAGGGGATCGGGAGAAATACTCACGCTAAAAGAACTGTCTTGCAAAGCGACATTAGCCCCGATATTGAATATTTCCCCATTCTCGTTCGCATGTTCGCGTATTCTTACATTTATCTGATCATACTCCACGTTCCCTTCCACTGTCAGTTGAGCCAATCCTTCCAATTGATCCTTAGCCCCGAATACATCCACGCCATAGCGCAAAGCCACGTCCTTCTGTCTTGCATATATCAATACACTATCCAAAACAATCCCCTCGATATTCAATCCATACACCTTTGAACTTACCCCGAAATCACGTGATACATCGGTTCCTAAATCGACATTCATTCGTTCAAAGCGTATTCCGCTGCTTTTCAAGTAACTATTCAATAAATTCTCTTGCTGGGCGTCTATCGTCAACCGGAAATCAGGTAGCAGTTCGTTCAATTTTTCCATGTTAAAATCATGTTTCTCGATCTGCTCAACCAACAATCCGCTAGCGACACTAAAACGATCGACTAAAGCGTAGCCTCCACCATCTCCCTCAAACTTCATGGTCAGGTCTCCCGCTTTGACATCCAACAATGTCTTGTTTTGCAAACCGGAGAAAGTGACCTCCAGATTTCCCAACTTACGAGTGGCAAAGTCCTGTAAGACGATATTCGAAAAAACAGCCTGTAAAGATGATGTACTGTCCGACTTTAATTCAGCATTCACGTCCAGTCCCAAAGAAAAAGCCATGTTTTCCGGCGTAAAATGCAATCCTTTCAGATCTACATTTTCAAGATCTCCATTCAAACTTATCTTGTACGCGTTCTCGTCAGCACGTAACCGGAATTTCATTCCCAAATCCAACTCCTGATTACCACTCCATAATTCCCCGGTCAATTCTTGATCTTTCAATGCCGCATCCAAAATCACATTTTTATAATCATACCCGTTATAATATAAGGATGCTAATTCAAAATCCACTTTCGCCATCGCCTCTTTCCAATCAAGCCCCCGGCCCGAAGCCAAAAGATTGGCGGTAATTGCCCCTAACGAATCATTCGGCATGAATTTATCCAAAGCAAAATCTTTCAAATGCACTTCCGCTTGATAGGTATTTTCTTTCCAACCATAACCGGCAACTGCACGCAATACGCCTTCCCCGGGATTTAACTCCACATCCACTTTCACCGCTTGATCCGCAATATGCACACCCGTCTCTAATGATAAATGATCCGGGATAACAAATCCGGCATTCCCATTCTCCGATAACAAAGGTACAAAATACTCCCCTCGGTCGACAACAAGAGCTAGATTCAATTCTCCCGCGATTCTTTCCATATCCGTCACGAAGGCCACGTTCCCCTCACTCTTCAAAGAAAAACCTCCTGCTGCTCCTATATCAAAATGAGCAATATTCAACTGATCGACCTTACCTCTTACCAATCCGGACAAAGAAAAAATTTTATTCGATAACCAATCATTTAACAGACCATTAGAATCCGGCATAAACAACAACACGTCCTGCCCGGCAACATTCCCCTCCATGGATAATTGGAAAGGAGTTTCCATGCCAAAATCACTTATTCCGGCTTCCGCCCGGACATTCATTTTCAATTGGCTATTAATCGTTTTCAAAATCAGATTCGACACGTTAGTTTGTTCACTTCCCAAACTAACTCGACAAGATAAATCTCTCAAATCCAATCCATTTCCTTCCTTAAAACGCAAATTTTGAATAATTGCCGTCACCTCTGTTCCCCGATTAAACACACTATCCACCTTCAACGAAAGTGCTGATATACGAACCGTTTCGGGGAACCGCTCTGCGTCAACAGGGATAGTCATCGGTTTCATCAAAAAACGATTATCCTCCAGCTCTACCGTCCCGACCCGAACTTCCCAAGGCATACTTTCCACGGTAGACATTTCTGCTTCAACCTGTTCCCCGGTAGATTCCGTCATCAGCAAATCGCAAAAGCCACGTACCAACGTGATCTTTTCCAAATCAACTGTTTGTTTTTCCAAACCGACATCAATCCCTTTCAAGCGAGCCTCTCCCATCCCGGCATGGAATTCACCCATGGGAAGTCCCTGTAACTGATAATCAACACTATCAATTGTTATCTCTCCAATCTTAAAACGCCAGCGCATAGGCTCCCCGCCCCCGACTGTATCAACCGCAGACTCCCCACCGCCCAAATTCATCCGAATCTTTCCTCCTTTTAAAGCAATGAAAGGAATCTCGGCCTCTTGTCGCGACAGATTCAATCGATCCACCCGAAGATTCAGTTCCTCCAAAACCAGATTCATTTTCAATCCGGAAAGAGAATCCTCGAAATGAACCGCTGCATTTTCCACGACCAAACGACGAACTTCGATTTCTTTCTTTAACAATTCTGTTAATGCAACATTCACCTGAATCACGTCGGCATACAGCAGTGTGTCTTTTTCCGTCTGTCCCAGATAAATATTTTCAACGGCCAGATCAAGCGGAAATTTCAACAAGATTCGACCTACCGACAGTTTCATATCCAAATTACGATTCACGTACTGTTCCGCCTTCCCCTTGACAAAATTCTGAATAGCAGGAATATACAAAAGAATCATGACAAGAACTACCAACGTGAAAAGCACCAAGATAATTCTCAATGTATATTTAAAAAGCTTTCGCAAAAATCTCATTTTCCTTTCTTCATCAAAGATTAATCAATTACAAAACTACAATTATTTCTCCAATTCGACCACCGGGAACAAGGCTTTTACCTTACATTTCCCGATAATACTTTTTCTCACCCCACAAACTGAACGATTAATTTAACGAACAATCCAACCAGAGAGTTACGGACTTGTATGAATTTATATGCTGAATATAATCTCTTAAAACCCTATCCGACAACATCTTATTCACGATCACTCGAAATAGTATTTTTTTCTTCATTTCTTTTTCGTAATTTTGCAAATTGGTTGGTGGAATCTAACGTCAGATAGGATCCATCATTTACAAATAAAAAATAATATTTATGTCACTTAAAAGAAATGTTCTTGATTTAAGAAAGAGAAAAGAAATTGTTCTTCAAGGTGGTGGCGAAGAGGCGATTAAGAAGCAAGCTGCAATGGGAAAATTGACAGCCCGGGAGCGTATTGAAGCAATTTTGGACAAAGACTCTTTCCATGAGTACGACATGTTCGTTGAGCATCAGTCTAAAGATTTTGATATGGATAAGAAAGTTCTTCATGGTGACGGTGTCATTATTGGTACCGGAACAATTTATGGAGAACCAGTATGCATTTACGCACAAGATTTCACGGTTGCCGGAGGTTCACTAGGCTTGATGCATGCTCGCAAAATCACCAAAATCATGGATCATGCTTTAAAAATGCGTGTACCCTTAATCGGGATTAACGATTCGGGTGGTGCTCGTATTCAAGAAGGAGTAGACTCACTAGCCGGATATGGAGAAATTTTCTTCCGTAACACCCAAGCTTCCGGAGTAATCCCTCAATTATCCGTAATCCTCGGTCCTTGTGCCGGAGGAGCCGTGTACTCTCCCGCCTTGACAGACTTTGTGTTTGTGGTGGACAACATCTCTAAAATGTTCATTACCGGACCGGAAGTTGTAAAAACAGTATTGGGAGAAGTCGTGACCATGGAAGAACTCGGTGGAGCAAGAGTACACAGTGAAATCAGCGGTAACGCCCATTTCTTCGCTCATTCAGAGTATGAATGTTTTGAACAGATAAAAAAATTGTTGACCTTCATTCCCTGGAGTAACGAAGCAAAAGCCAAACCGTTCCCTTCCAAACCTCCAAGACCGGAATACAAAATCGAAAAGATTATTCCTTCCGATCCGACCCAACCTTACGATGTACGTGACGTCATTCGCGCCGTTGCCGATGACTCTGATTTCCTCGAAGTTCAACAAGAATTCGCAAAGAACATCGTTGTCGGATTTGGACGAATTGATGGAGAAACCATCGGATTCGTGGCCAATCAGCCATCGGTTCTTGCCGGAGTATTGGATTGCGACTCTTCAGACAAAGCCGGACGTTTCATTCGTTTCTGTGATGCCTTCAATATCCCAATCGTAACTTTCGAGGATATGCCGGGATATTTACCGGGTGTTGAACAAGAACACATGGGAGTTATCCGTCACGGGGCAAAAGTGCTTTACGCATATAGCGAAGCTACAGTACCCAAGATTACCGTAATCCTTAGAAAAGCATACGGTGGAGGTTATATCGCCATGAACTCCCGTCATTTGAAAGCCGATTTCATGTTCGCATGGCCAACCGCAGAAATTGCGGTCATGGGACCGGAAGGAGCTGCCAACATCATCTTCAAAAAAGAGATCATGGCTGCCGAAAACCCGGATGAAATGCGTAAAATCAAAGTTGCCGAGTATCGTGAGAAATTCGCTAACCCTTACGTAGCCGCTTCTAAAGGTTATATCGATTCAGTGATCGAACCCGAGGAAACCCGGAAAATTTTGAAACACTCTATCGAGGTATCCAGCAACAAGTCGGTATTAACCCCGGCTAAAAAACATGGAATTCCTCCATTTTAAACCAAAATTATACCACGATGAGTACACCAAAATACGATTCATTAGAAATCGACGGCTTGAAATACAAAACCCAGTTTACCGAAAAATTCATTAATCGGAAAAAATGGGAAAAACCCGATCCGGGAGCCGTTATCACATACATACCGGGATCTATCATCGATTTGTACGTGAAAGAAGGTCAAGAAGTTAAAGCTGGAGATTTACTTTGCCTCCTGGAAGCCATGAAAATGCACAATAAAATTCAAGCTCCCATAAGCGGTACGGTCATTAAAATCCATGTCAACAAAGGAGACAAACTCCCTAAAGACGCTTTAATGTTTGAAATAAAATAACTCCAAAGGCTGCCCAATCGGGCAGCCTTTGACAAATACCCGATTATGAGTTTCTTCAAAGCTTTGAACATCGTCAAAACCTACGCCAACCACAAAGCATTGGATGATGTGTCAATCAATATCCCGGAGGGAGCCATCTATGGGCTACTAGGACCTAATGGAGCCGGAAAAACCTCCTTAATTCGAATTATCAATCAAATTACAGCCCCTGATTCGGGAGAAATATTTTTCAGAAACGAACACCTGAAACCATCCGATGTCAACCGGATAGGTTACCTTCCGGAAGAGCGGGGACTCTACAAAAAAATGAAAGTCGGAGAACAGGCTGTTTATCTGGCTCGCTTGAAAGGCATCAGTAAACACGAAGCGATCATCCGTCTCAAAATGTGGTTCGAGAAATTTGAAATTGAAGCCTGGTGGGATAAAAAAGTGGAAGAACTATCCAAAGGAATGGCACAAAAAGTACAATTTATCACCACAGTACTTCATGAACCGGAATTACTGATTTTCGACGAACCTTTCAGCGGTTTCGACCCTATCAACGTTGAATTACTGAAACGGGAAATTCTCGAATTACGCAAAAAAGGAACGACCATAATCTTCTCTACCCACAATATGGGATCAGTAGAAGAAATTTGTAGTCATATCGCCTTAATCAACAAATCGCGCAAAATCATCGAAGGGCCAATCAACCAGATTCGTGAAAAGTATGCCAGCAATACATACCAGCTCAGTTGCCGCTACAACCCGGAATTCTCTCCCGAACAAACGATCGGTTCTGAATTCGAGATAGTATCTCAACGTGTCGAAGGTGACCGTCAAGATATTATTTTGCAACAAAACACCTATTGCCCGGCAAACACCCTTTTGTCAAGAGTCCTGCCTCAAACAGACATCATCTCTTACCAAAAGATCATTCCCAGCATGAATGACATTTTCATAAAACTCGTAAAAGAGCAAGCTTAAATAATTTTAGATTTACGATTTCAAATTTATGATATTCAATTAAAATGAACAAGATACTCATCATCATAAACCGGGAATTTACCACGAGAGTCCGTAAAAAGACCTTTCTTGTCGTTACCATTTTTGTCCCGATCCTGTTCGCCTTATTCTATGCCTTTCTTATGTGGATGTTATTGCGAGACGACAGTCAGGAGCGAATAATTGCCGTGATCAACGAATCGACATTGGAAACTCCACTTCAAAAAATCAATAACACAAGTTTCACGTATGTCGATCAAGACGTACCGGAAGCAGACTATATCGATTTTCTGAAGAAAAACGATTATTACGCCATTACCCGCATTCCGGTCAATGTCATGAGCCATGCCGAAATCCCGGTATTCTCAACTTCTCAAGTTCCCATGGAACTGAAAAACGAGATCGCATCACAATTACGCCAGAAAATAGAATCCGTCAAACGTGCTGAAGTCATCGCTAAAACACAGATGCCGGATTTGGAAGCCGAATTGGATGCGACCAAAACTCCCGTACTTGTGAGAACGCTACTTGTCACGGACACCGGAGATACCAAAGAAAGCTCGTCTGAAATCACGTCTGTCATCGGGCTGATTGCGGGATTAATCATCTATTTCTTTATTTTCATGTACGCCTCTCAAGTGATGAAAGGCGTTATCGAGGAAAAAACGAATCGCATCATAGAGGTGTTGGTTTCCTCGGTGAAACCTTTCCAGTTCTTGCTGGGAAAAATTATCGGGGTGGCAGCCGTGGGACTTGTACAATTTTTGATATGGATTGTTTTAGGAGGAGGTATCATCTTGATTTCTCAAGCTTTCTTTATGCCGAATATTGATTTGGAAGCCTTAAAGAATGCCAACGATCTGAATATGTTTGCTCAAGGTACGGAAATTAATCCGGAGCAACTAGCCATTATCCAAAATCTGGTAAAAACCATTGATCCCATGTTTATCCTGAAATTCGTGGGTGCCTTCTTATTCTATTTCATCGGAGGCTATTTATTATACGCATCATTGTTTGCAGCCATTGGAGCTGCCGTTGACAATGAAACGGACTCCCAGCAATTCATGACCCCGCTGTCAATCATTCTGGTTGTAGCCCTTTACATTGGTATCGCCGCAATGAAAAGTCCCGAATCTCCCATGGTTTTCTGGAGTTCACTGATCCCGTTCACCTCTCCGGTCGTCATGCTTGTGCGCATTCCTTTCGGGGTCCCTGCTTGGGAAATTATCACTTCAATGGGATTACTCGTCGGTTCCTTCCTTTTCTTCACTTGGTTATCCGGCAAAATTTACAGGGTCGGAATCCTGATGTACGGGAAGAAAGTCACCTGGAAAGAATTATATAAATGGCTTCGCTATAAAGCATAAAAAAAGCGACTCTTTTCGAGTCGCTTTTTTATCGAGATTAAATCTTCTGATTAGATCTTGTGAATTACCATTCCTGAACGAAGTTTAGGCTCAAACCAAGTTGTCTTCGGAGGCATGATATTACCAGTATCGGCAATATTGATCAATTGCTCCATAGAAACAGGATACAAAGCGAAAGCCACTTTCATCTCGCCATTATCAACACGACGTTTCAACTCACCCAATCCGCGGATACCTCCCACGAAATCAATCCGTTTAGAAGTACGCAAATCTTGGATGTCTAAAATATCAGCCAATACATGATTAGAAAGGATCGTTACATCCAATACCCCGATCGGGTCATTATCATCGTAACTTCCCGGTTTAGCCGTCAATTTATACCATCTTCCTCCCAAATACATGCTGAATTCATGCAATTTAGCCGGATGATAAATCTCCGCACCCATATCTTCAACCGTGAAATGTTCGCCCAATTTAGCCAACAATTGCTCTTCGGTCAAACCGTTCAAATCTTTTACAACGCGGTTGTAATCAATGATTTTCAACTGATGATCCGGGAAATGAACAGCCATGAAGAAGTTATATTCTTCCGTACCATTGTGGTTCGGGTTCTTTGATTTGAACTCGGCACCGATACGAGCGGCAGCAGCAGTTCTATGGTGTCCGTCAGCAACATACGTGTAAGGAACTTTCGTCGCGAATAATTCCTCTAAACGTTTGTTTGTCTCCGGGCAGTTGATTGCCCAGAAATGATGACCGAATCCGTCTTCTGCCACGAAATCATAGTCAGCCTTCTTGCTCTTCACGATCTCCTCAACGATAGCATCAATTTCCGGAACAGCCTTGTAAGCGAAGAATACCGGTTCCAAGTTAGCTTTCACATAACGGGTCAAGATCATACGGTCCTCTTCCTTATCCGGACGAGTTAACTCGTGTTTCTTGATAATTCCGTTCATGTAATCCTCACAAGCGGCACAACCTACGATACCATATTGAGTTCTTCCGTCCATCGTCTGGGCGTAGATATAAAATTTAGCTTCCTCATCTTGAACCAACCATCCCTTTTCCTGGAACATGTTGAAGTTTTCCACGCTCTTGTTATAAACAGTCTCGGAGTGGATATCGGTTCCTGCAGGGCAGTCAATCTCAGCTCTGGTAACATGCAATAATGAACGAGGTTTTCCTGCAGCCATTTGTGCAGCTTCCTCTGAATTCATCACGTCGTAAGGTAGACACGCCAGTTCCTCACAAACTTCCTGAGATGGTGTACGTAATCCTTTGAATGGTTTTACTATTGCCATATATAATTTTAGATTTTAGATTTTAGATTTTAAATTAGAATCACCCAATTTAAAATCTAAAATTTACAATTTACAATCTTATTTGTTTACTCTGAATTTCTCGTCACCTTTCTCGATGAAATTCACGATCTGGTGAGCGGCAGCCAATCCCGCGTTAACATTAGCCTCTTCGGTTTGAGCACCCATCTTTTTCGGGGTAGCGAAGAAACGACCTTCGAATTTGCTGAAGCAATCACAATCCGGAGCGATATCCGTGATATAGTGGAAATCAGCTCTTTCTTCCATCAATTTAGCCAAACCTTCTTCGTCGATAACTTCCTTACGAGCCGTGTTTACCAAAACTGCACCCTTCGGCATGTTTTTCAACAAATCGTAGTTGATAGATTTCTTGGTTTGTTCTGTTGCCGGAATGTGCAAAGAGATGTATTGACACATCTTGTACATTTCCTCAGCTGAATGTAAAGGAGTTGCACCGGCATTCTTGATTTGCTCGTCCGTCATGAACGGGTCGAAAGCGTAAACTTCCATACCGAATCCGCAAGCGATACGTCCTACATTTTGTCCAACGTTTCCGTAAGCATGGATACCGATTTTCTTCCCTTTCAACTCAGAACCTGATTTCCCGTTGTAGAAGTTACGAGCCATGTAAACCATCATACCGAAAGCCAACTCGGCCACAGCGTTTGAATTTTGTCCCGGAGTGTTCATCGCCACTACATTATGAGCAGTACAAGCAGCCAAGTCGATGTTATCGTATCCAGCACCGGCACGAACGATTACTTTCAAATTCTTAGCAGCCTCGATTACTTCTTTAGTAGCTTTGTCAGAACGAATGATCATAGCGTCAACATCAGCAACAGCAGCGATCAACTCGTCTTGTGAAGTATATTTTTCTAATAAAACTAACTCATATCCTTGAGCTTCTACAATTTCTCTGATTCCGTTAACGGCAACCGGAGCAAACGGTTTATCTGTAGCAATTAATACTTTAGTCATGATAATTACAATTTTAAATGAAAAAGATTTACGATCTCAGACCATCATTGCTTTCATTTCCATGAAAGACAATCATACGTCCGAAATCGTAAACCGTCAATTATTAGATATGTTTTGCTTCAAATTCTTGCATTGCAGCAACCAAAGCTTTCACGTCCTCGATTGTACAAGCGTTGTAAGTAGAAGCACGGAATCCACCTACAGAACGGTGTCCTTTCAATCCTACCAAGTTTTTAGTCTTAGCGAAATCAAGGAATTCTTTCTCCAATGACTCATATCCTTCTCTCAACAAGAAAGGAATGTTCATTCTTGAACGAGAACCTTCTTTTACAACCGGACGGAATACTTTGCTTCTTTCCAATTCAGCGTAAAGCATATCGGCTCTTTCGATAGCTAATTTTTCCATAGCTTCAACACCACCCATAGCTTTCACCCATTTCAAGGTTTCTTTTACCCCAAAAATATTGACACATGGAGGGGTGTTATACATAGATTCTTTATCCACGTGAGTTTTGTATCTCAACATAGTCGGGATCATTCTGTCAGCAACCACGTTGTTCAAGAAATCATTTTTAATGATCACGAAAGTAACACCGGCAGGTCCGAGGTTTTTCTGGCATCCACCATAGATCATGGCATATTTAGACACGTCAACCGGACGGCTGCAAATATCAGAAGACATATCACAAATCAAAGGCACCGGAGAAGTCGGATCATAGAAAATTTCCGTACCGCGGATCGTGTTGTTTGAAGTGATGTGCATGTAATCCACGTCTGAAGGAATCGTGAATTCAGGATAATAAGTAAATCCATCAGCCTCAGAAGAAGCAACGATTTCAACCTCACCCCACATTTTAGCCTCTTTAATAGCTGCAGTTGACCAAGTTCCGGTATTTACATAGGCAGCTTTCGTTTTCAAGAAGTTGAAGGGGATCATGCAGAACTGCATGCTGGCACCACCACCCAAGAAAAGAACAGAGTATCCTTCCGGAATATTCAATACTTCTTTGAACAAGGCAACAGCCTCTTCATAAACAGCTTGAAAATCTGCAGAACGGTGAGACACTTCCATGATAGATTGTCCCGTGTTACCGAACTCTAATACCGCTTTTGATACATTTTCCAATGTAGAATCCGGCAATTTACATGGTCCGGCATTAAAAATGTGTTTTCTCATCTCTAAAATATTTAAGTAGATAATTAATTAAAATCTTGTTTGCAATCGCATTACAAAGATGCAAAATAAGTCTATATAAAAGACTTTTTTCCGTAATTTTTATTCGTTTTTCTTACAGACTAAAAATCAACGTCTTAAACATCCTCGAAAGCGTTTTTACTCCTATATAAAAACGAAGCACCCGTTTCCGGGTGCCTGTTTATCGTCTAGCTCAAAAGCACCCGACTAAAAGAACGGGGTTTTGACAATTTTAGCTTTCAAAGCTTTATTTCTTACACGAATAAAGATCTCGGTATCCAGTTTATGAAAACCGCTCTTCACGTATCCCGTACCGATAGATTTTCCAGTCCAAGGAGAAACAGTTCCAGAGCAAACCACCCCGATCTCGTTTCCTTCGGCATCCTCGATTACATATCCCTGGCGAGCAATACCCTTATCCTGAAGTTCGAATGGTTTCATGTAACGGCTCGGCTTATCCGCTTTCATTTTTTCATGATAAGCACGGTTAATGAAATCATTTCCCGGCACGAATTTCGTGATCCAGCCCAAACCAGCCTCGATCGGAGAATGGTCGTCATCGATCTCGTGTCCGTACAAGCAGAAACCTGCTTCCAGACGCAAAGTATCACGAGAACCTAACCCGGCAGGCTTGATACCGAATTCAGCTCCGGCTTCAAACACGGCATGCCAAAGTTTCTCGGCATCTTTCACGTACGCGTAAATCTCACAACCACCTGCTCCGGTATATCCGGTCGTGGAGAAGATCACTTTATCGATTCCTGCAAACGGGATCTCTTGGAAAGTATAATATTCCATATCTACCACGTTAGCCGTGGTTAATTTCTGCATAGCCTTTAATGCCAAAGGGCCTTGAACGGCAAGCTGGCAAATATTATCAGAAGCGTTTTCCAAATCGGTATCCACGTTCATACCCAATTCTTTCGCCCATTTCGTACACCAAGCCCAATCTTTATCGATATTGGCCGCATTTACAACCAACAAATATTTCTCAGCGCTGAAACGATATACCAAAAGGTCATCCACGATACCTCCCGTTTCATTCGGGAAACAGCTATATTGAACCTTGCCATCCGAGAGAGCAGCCACATCGTTAGAAGTAAGCTTTTGTACCAATTCGAAAGCTTTCGGGCCTTTTACCCAAAATTCACCCATGTGAGAAACATCAAATACACCTAATTTTTCACGAACCGTGTTGTGTTCATCTTTAATACCCGTGTATTCAATCGGCATATTGTAGCCGGCAAAAGGAGCCATTCTTGCCCCAAGTTCCTCATGGAAATGTGTAAATGGAGTAGTCTTCATTTTTTATATCGTTTAAATATTCATTATATTATAAAGTATAACTATAACACTCCGCAAAGTTAAAACTTTTATTGTTCTTGCCTACCCTTTCTAAAAAAATATTAGCACGTCGATTGAATCTTCGAAATCAGAAACGAACCGCCCGTTAACTTATTTGCAATCTCGGTAAAAATGATTACTTTTGTTCAATTCAACGGTGAATAATAAATTTACTACATATTAATCCTTAGAAACTAATTGAACAATGATTCTAAAAGTAACAGAACAAAATGGTATCACCATTGTCGAATTCGTAGACGTGACTCGTTTCACGTTAGCGTCGGCTGACGAAGTGAAAACGGAACTCAGACCTTTGTTAAATAATAAAGATTGTCGAATGCTCTTCGACTTTCACGACATTGAATTTGTAGACAGTAGCGCCATCGGTTGTATCATCGCTCTTTTCAAAACAGCGAAAAGTATCGGCTCCAGCCTGAAACTTTGCAACCTTACGCCGGAAGTGTTGAAAATATTTGAACTATTGCACCTGCAAGTGATCTTCGACATCACCGGAACCCGTGAAAGCTGCATGGCTGACTACGTGAAATAAAAGATGAAGCCTCCTGGAAGGGAGGCTTCATTTTTATCAAGCAATCGTCAGACAAACGCTATCTGATGCAGCTTTTTCATTCCAGTTGTATCACCTGCCCATCCTACCCGATCACCACGTGAACCGATGCCCTCACGTCCGGCCTTACCAAAAATTTTGCAGAAGACATTAATTTGGAATGTAGAATTTAATCCCATCCCCTTTTAGTTTTTAGTTTAAGTCGGGTCAACACTTTGAAAAGATACAAAAACGCCCCAGAATTACCCTAGTTATACCTATAAAAAAAGAGTTGTACCCCCTTCGGATACAACTCTTCAATATAAGATCAAGCCTAAGCTTGTAAAACATTAGTCACCTAAAGTAGCAACCATCACGGCTTTGATCGTGTGCATACGGTTTTCAGCCTCGTCGAACACGATTGAATTCTCTGATTCGAAAACATCCTCGGTTACTTCCAATCCGTTCATACCGAATTGTTTGTAAACGTCACGACCTACTTGAGTTTCCAAGTTGTGGTATGCCGGCAAGCAGTGCATGAACTTGCAATTCTTGTTTCCGGTCAATTCCATAACTTTAGCGTTAATTTGATACGGAGTCAATAATTTAATACGCTCTGCCCATACTTCAGCAGGCTCTCCCATGGATACCCAAACATCAGTATACAAGAAGTCGCACCCTTTCACTCCTTCTTCTACATTATCCGTGATGGTAACAGTAGCACCGGTCTCTTCTGCAATAGCCTTGCAAGTAGCAACCAATTCGGCATCCGGTTGTAATTCTTTCGGAGCAACGATACGAACATCCATACCCATTTTAGCTCCACCTACCATCAATGAGTTACCCATGTTGAAACGAGCATCGCCAAGATAAGCGAAAGTCACTTTGTTCAACGGTTTGTCGGTATGCTCCATCATGGTTAAGAAGTCAGCTAAAATTTGAGTCGGGTGGAATTCATTGGTCAAACCATTCCATACCGGAACCCCGGCATAACGAGCTAACTCTTCAACGATATCCTGTGCAAAACCACGATACTCGATACCGTCAAACATACGTCCCAACACGCGAGCCGTATCAGCCATAGATTCTTTTACTCCAATTTGAGATCCGGAAGGACCAAGATAAGTTACATGAGCACCTTGATCATAAGCTGCAACTTCAAAAGCGCAACGGGTACGAGTTGAAGTTTTCTCGAATATCAAAGCGATATTTTTACCTTTCAAACGAGGTTGCTCGGTTCCGGCATATTTTGCTTTCTTCAAATCAGCAGCCAAATCCAACATGTATTTGATCTCTTTCGGAGTGAAGTCCAATAACTTCAAAAAGTTTCTGTTTCTCAAATTAAAAGCCATAATTTTATTTGTTTTAGATTTATGATTTTAAATTTCAAATTGGAAAAATGACAAACATCTTTCTTTATAAAAACGGTCAAAAATAATATATCCTAACGAGAATTAAAACCAATTCTTAGTTTTAAATTCTCGATTATCTTCTGTCGTCTTCGTATTCCATGGTGATTTTGGAGCCGTATCTCCGATCTTCCAACTTGGTTGCCTCGGTGATAACGGATTTTTGTCCTCCGGCTTTAACGAAACGCAAACAAGCCCGGATTTTCGGGGCCATACTACCTTCGGCAAAGGTTCCATCTTCCAAATATTTCATTGTGTCGGCATAATCAAGGAATTCCAATTTTTTCTCTGTCGGTTTCTTAAAATCCTTATAAATATAAGGTACATCCGTCAAAATGTAGAATTCATCTGCTTTCACCCGATTTCCAACCATTGCTGAAGCCAAATCCTTGTCGATTACACCTTCAATCGGTTGAATATCCCCTTTCTCATCTATATATACCGGGATACCACCACCACCGGTTGTGATCACGATATTTCCCTCGCGAGCCAAACGCTCTACCAAGTCAGCATTCATAAAATCTTTAGGATCCGGAGAAGGAACCACTCGGCGCCAACCGCCTTCCACTTTGATCTCTTCTTTGAAAACCCAACCTTTCTCCTGTGCCAGCTTGTCAGCCTCATCCTTCATGTAGATTTTACCCACCCGCTTGGTCGGATTCTGTAATGCCGGATCGTTCTTATCAACAATCACCTGTGATACCATAGAAATCACGTTACGTTGAATTCCGTGCTCTTTCAAGATATTACGCAGATTACGCTCGATCATGTACCCGATTTGTCCTTGCGTGAAAGCCACACAAACATCCAACGGCATGGCTGCATTGTCATACTTCTCGACCCCGGCTGCATTATCCATCAAAACGTTCCCGACTTGTGGTCCGTTCCCGTGAGAAATAATCAGATTATATCCTTCTTTTATCAAATACACCAAATTCTCCAATGTGTCGATGGTATTGGCATTTTGCTCTTCAATCGTACCTTTTTGATTTCCTCTCAGAAGAGCATTACCCCCCAATGCGATAACTGCTAATTTTTTTTCCATTACTCGTATTTTATTTATTATTTTCTTTTCTGTTCGAAAAATTCTGTGTCCACAAAGCTAGCGAAATTAGTTATACAAAAAATAGGTAAAATCCTTTTTTATCGAAAGACAAAATATTGAAAATCAACTTACTGTATAAATATTCTCCCCGTTTTTATAAATATGCAGCGTAAAAACCGGACTTTTGACCTTTCGGAAAAAATTTATCATTTATTTCTCTTAACCATCTCTTTTTTTGTACCTTTGCGATATGCAAAACGAAAACAAACCATTATCGAGAAATTTGTTCCAGCGATTTGCAAACAAATACACTTTCGTGGGGTTGCTATTTGTTATCTGGATCGCTCTGTTCGATAAATACAGTTTTATCGACCGGTTACAGTTGCGTTCAAAAATCAACCAGTTAGAGAACGAGCAAAAGTATTACCGGGAAAAAATAGAAGAGGACAAACGTAAGAAAGAGGAATTGTTGGGAAACCGGGATAACTTGGAGAAGTTTGCGAGAGAACAGTATTTAATGAAGAGAGAAAACGAGGATATTTTCATCATTGTAAAGGAATAATCGATTGGGAAGAATTATTGCTATTGATTACGGGAAAAAGAGAGTGGGCATAGCCGTCACCGATCCATGCCAAATTATCGCCAACAGTCTAACCACGGTCAGGTCACACGAGGTATTGCAATTTTTGCAGGCCTATTGCTCGAAAGAGAAAGTAGACTTGATTGTCGTGGGACATCCCAAGCAAATGGACAACACGGATTCAGAAAGCATGACCTATATCAAACCCTTTCTTACCGCTCTCGGCCGCAAGCTACCGGATATACCCATCGTTATGCATGACGAACGTTTCACTTCCGTACTGGCCCACAAAGCCATGATCGAAGGAGGGGCAAAAAAGAAACAACGTCAGGACAAAGCGATAATCGATGCTATTAGTGCAACGATTATATTGCAATCGTACATGGAATCACAAAGAAATCTGAATATTTAAAAATGCTTTTACCTATTTACATTTATGGACATCCGGTTCTTCGGAAAGTTTCCGAAGACATCACCCCGGAATATGCGGGCTTGAGTAAATTACTCGACGATATGTGGCAAACAATGTACGAATCAGACGGAGTCGGACTAGCTGCCCCGCAAATTGGAAAAAACATTCGTGTTTTCGTGATCGACGGTTCCCCGTTCGAGGAACTGGATCCGAATTGCAAGGATTTTAAAAAAGCTTTTATCAACGCACATATCTTAGAGCGTTCGGGAGATGATGTACCTTTCAACGAAGGCTGTTTAAGTATCCCCGGAATTCACGAAGACGTTATGCGAAAAGACCGGATAAAAATTGCCTATCGGGATGAAAACTGGGTGGAACACGTGGAAGAATTCACGGGAACTCGCGCCCGCATTATCCAGCATGAGTATGATCATCTAGACGGGATTGTCTTCACAGACCACCTGTCTGCACTGAAAAAACGTTTACTCAAAGGAAAACTGAATAACATCAGTGCAGGAAAATTCAAACAAAGTTACAGGGTCGTGTTACCCAAGTAAATCAGAATAATTTAAAATTTTAAATGTAGAATTTAGAATGATATTCTATACCTACATTTTAAATTCTACATTCTAAATTTTAAATTCTAAATTAGTTTGCACCCTATTTACTGGCATAGATTTCCTTTTCTCTTTCTCGTGATCCCGTTGATCCTGGGAATTATTGTCGGTCAATATTTATCAAGCTTTCCTTCGACGTTCATTTTGGGTGTCATTATTATATCTTTTTTTTTACTTTTCATTATCCAAAAAGTACGTTCTGGACTTCCGTTTGTATTACTCACTTTTACCGGACTTTTCTCCACAGGAGTATATCTATCGACAACTAAGATCCCTGCAATCATTTCAGGTGAAACTTACCAATTAACAGGGCGTTGCGAGCAAATTCTTTCTCCTGGAAAGATTGTTGTTTCTTCACCCCATTTATGCACATATCTACAAGTCCCGGATTCCACGGAGATCACAGTCGGGGATTCCCTTGCCGGTCTAATAAGATTATACCTTTTACAGACCTCACACAATCGCCATGATTTCAATTACGATAACTACCTACAACACCAAGGCATACAGGCCAAAGGTTTCCCGACCGGAGAAATCCATAAAACCGGACACTCGCAAGACCTTTATTCCGTATGTCACTCGATTCGAAACAACCTGGTAACTAAACTACAACGGGTCATTCCGGATAGTACGACTTACAAGTTATTAGCAGCTCTTTGCCTGGGATGTCGGCAAGAAATCACTCCCGACACGAAAGAACTGTTCCAAAACACGGGAATGATTCACATTCTTGCCATATCGGGATTACATATAGGAGCCATATTCGCATTTTTCTTGTGTTTATTAAGGTTATTCCATTTTAAAAGTAAAAAATCCCGATTGATTCTGATCCCGCTAATATGGCTCGTCGCTTGCATTACCGGCCTCTCTCCTTCTGCTTGTAGAGCAGCAACTATCCTAAGCTTTATTACCATTGGAGAGGCATTCAGGCAAGAAACAATTCCCTTGAATGCCATTGCCGCCGCTGCCTTTTTTTCACTTCTCATCCATCCGGAATTACTCTATTCGGTCAGTTTTCAAATGTCATACGCGGCCTACACCGGAATCATACTAATTTACCCGTTAATGCGAATTAAAAAGATGCACAAGTATCTTCGCCCATTATACTCGCTACTTTGCATTAGTTTTTCCGCACAAGCCATGACATTACCCATCATGGCTTACTATTTCCATACCATTAGTTTGAACAGTATCTTCATAAATCTTATCGCGGTGCCCGCCGCTTCTTTCCTTTTATACGGGGGAATCATGTTACTCGCATTACCGGGATTCATCAGTTTTTACTTGTCATACATCATCATAGGTCTTACACACCTGTTCATTTTCAGCCTACAACAATTTTCCAAAATCGTGATAAATCTGCCGGATTTATACCCGACGGTAACTCATGTCATACTATTTTACCTCATCATCATCCTTGCCATCATTTATTTAATCACTAGAAAACGTCAGGTCCTTAGATTTATCTGTTGCAGTGTGAGTATATTACTCGTTTTTCATTGCTGTTTCACGTACTATATCCAAAACCGCCAGGAAATTGTGATTCGTAATCTCTACAAACAATCTGCTATTTTATTGAATTACAAAGGTTATTACGCTTACCTCAAAACCACGAGCCCCGATGATGGTTTATCCACCTATATCACAGCCAATCATTTACAAGCTTTACCCACCCATGAAGCTTTTGTCGGACAACAAATAAAATTCATTCGGAATCACCTGTCATCTTCTCAATGTTCTATATCAATAATCGACCACACTAACTCTACATTTTCGCATGAAAACATTGTCATCATTACCGAAAATATTTACCCTCCCAACTTCCTCGAGTTCCATCCACGGCTGATTATCATGGACAACTCGAACACAAGTCACTGCACGAAAGCCTGGCAAAAATTCTGTCTCAAGAACCAAATTCCGTTTTTCAAAACAAGCGAAGTGGGAACAATTATCTTGAAAATATAGGCAATTTTTTATGGAATTCGGATTATAATGCTTTATTTTGCTCGTTAATTAACACCTAACTAAAATGGACATAGTCATAGCGGGAGCAGGAGAAGTGGGGACACATCTCGCAAATATGCTTAGTAAGCAAGAACATAATATAATGCTGATTGACAGCGATGAAGAAAAGCTGGAACTATTAGGCAATCAATTAGACGTTATGTCAATCGTGGGATCTTGTACCTCGATTGGTGCATTAAAAGATGCAGGAGTACATAAGTGTGATTTGTTTATTGCAGTCAATCACCAAGAAGATCAAAATATCAACTCAGCGATCTTGGCTAAAAAACTTGGGGCCAAACAAACCATTGCCCGGGTAAACAATAGTGAGTACTTGGAAGACGAAAACAAAGAGTACTTGAAAATGATCGGTATTGATTCGCTGATTTACCCGGAACGATTGGCCGCAGAAGAAATTGTAGCCTCCTTAAAACAGAGTGGTTCAAGGCAGTTACACGAATTTTCGGATGGCCGTCTGCAATTATTAGGAATCAAACTTTGGGAGAATGCCCCGGTACTCAACTTGACCTTGATAAAAATGGCAGAACGTTACGGCGCCCAACATTTCCGCGTCGTGGCTATCAAACGAGCAGACCACACGATTATCCCGCGAGGAAATGACTCTTTCCGCTATGGAGACTTGGTATTTATTGTAACCAAGCCTTTCTATGTCCCCAATGTATTCGCTCTTTGTGGCAAATCACAATATGAAGTTAAGAATGTTGTCATCGTGGGAGGCTCTCGTATTGGTATCAAAACAGCTTCCCTGCTAGAGAAAAATTACAACGTGAAGATTATCGAAAAAGACCGGGAGAAATGTATTCTCATTGCCGACAAATTAAAATCCACGCTGGTAATCAACGGTGACGGAAGGGATTTGGCCTTATTACGAGAAGAAGGAATAAAAAACACTGACGCTTTTATCAGTGTAACCCACTCATCTGAAACCAACATTCTTTCATGCTTGCTAGCGAAAAAACTTGGGGTAAAAAAGAGCGTGGCTGAGGTCGAGAATATTGACTACATCGATTTGGCCGAAAACATCGGTATCGGAACTCTCGTGAACACGAAATTAATTGCCGCCTCTCATATATATCGCTACACGATGAACGTGGATGTGAAACATTTGAAATTCCTCACGTTTTCGGAAGCAGAGGTATTCGAAGTTACGGCAGAGCCGGGTTCTAAGATTACCCGTAAAACTCTGGCTGATATGAATTTCCCGGAGAACGCAACCGTCGGGGGTGTTATCCGCAACGGGGATGCCATTATAGCGAAAGGAGACGTGCAAATCGAGGCCGGAGACAAAGTTGTCATTTTTGCCTTGCCCAGTGCAGTGAAAAAAGTAATCAAACTATTCCAGAAATGATTAACTTTAGGTTCATTACCAACATCATAGGAAAACTATTATTTGTAGAAAGTGCTTTCCTGATCTTATGTATTATTGTAGCCTTGATATACGGGGAGAACGATCTCATGGCTTTTGTTTACTCCGTGATCGTCACGTTGGGTGTCGGGAGTCTCATGACATTTACAGTGAAAGTCAAAGACCGGGTACTTGCCAAAAAAGACGGTTATTTTATTGTAACCTGCACGTGGATTATCTTCACCATCTTCGGTTGCTTACCTTACTTGTTCGGAGGTACAATCCCATCGGTTGTTGACGCCATATTCGAAACGATGTCCGGTTTCACGACGACAGGTTCCTCGGTGATAAACAACGTGGAGGCCTTACCCCATGCCACTCTATTCTGGCGCTCCTTGACCCAATGGATGGGCGGTATGGGTATCATCGTGTTACTTTTAGCTATCATTCCCGGCTTGGGAATCGAGGGACGTGATCTTTTCGTGGCCGAGGTGCCAGGTCCGACACATGACAAATTTACGGCCACCTTCAAATCAACAGCCCGACGCATGTGGTACCTCTATATTTCATTAACAGCGGCTCAAGCCATTTTGCTTCTACTAGGAAATATGGATCTTTTTGATGCCATCTGTCACTCGTTCACGACGATGGCTACCGGAGGATATTCGACCAAACAAGCCAGCATTGCCTATTGGGACTCCGCTTACATCCAATACGTGGTCATCATATTCATGTTCATTGCCGGAACGAATTTCGGCTTACTCTATGTCATATTGCACGGTAAATTCCGCAAACTATTTCATGATGAAGAATTTAAACTATACCTTTACATCACGTTAGGAGCCAGTACAATTATCGCAATCGTCCTATTCCTGAATGGTTATGCAAACTTAGAATTAAGCATCCGGGAATCAATATTTCAAGTAGTTACCATTCTAACCACAACAGGATTCGCCACGGCAGACTACCTATTATGGCCACCTCTCACGGGTGCCATCATCTTTGCCCTTTTATTTATCGGAGCATGTGCCGGTTCAACCTCGGGAGGATTGAAATGTATTCGCCTCAATCTATTATTCAAAAATTCGTTCATCGAGATGAAACGAATCATTCATCCTAACGGAATTATCAATGTCAAGTATAACGGAAAAAGCGTTCACCCCAATATTATGACCGGAGTGATGGGTTTCTTTATCTTGTACATGTTCATTTTCGCTATCTCCAGCCTGATCATGTCACTATTTACTCGGGACATAGCCACCGCTTGTAGTGCTGTTATCTCTAGTATGAGTAACGTTGGTCCCGGCTTCGGAGAGATTGGACCTATGGACAATTTTGCTAATCTACACGACTTTGCCAAGATATTTCTATCCATTCTGATGATGGTCGGACGTCTGGAAATATTCACGGTCCTCGTTCTATTCAGTAAAACATTCTGGAAAAAGTAATCCCTATCCACAAGATAATTTGGATCTCACCCAAAGAGAGGTATTTTCGGAGTTTAGATTCCGGGATACCTCGTCATTCCCTTTTTGATTTGATGATTTTTGATTTTAAATTCGCTAAAAAAAAGTGTCCCAAACGTCATGACTCTGGGACACTCTTCGAATTTCCTTCTACAAATATTCTATAATTCACCCAAACCTTGTCTAGTAACAACAATCTCGTCCCCGGTGCAATCAATCACCGTAGAAGGAATATTATTCCCATATCCTCCGTCTATGACCAAATCAACTAAACGATTATATTTCTCGTGAATCAATTCCGGATCTGTGATATACTCCTCGACTTCTCCTTCTGTAGCTTTCACTGAAGTAGTCAGCAAAGGCCCACCCAGCTCTTCGACAATAGCCTGAACAATAAAATTTTTGGGTATTCGAATACCGATTGTTTTACGTCTATTCATCAAGACATTGGGCAACTTGCTGGTCGCCGGCAACACAAAAGTATACGGTCCCGGTAAATATTGTTTCATCAACCGAAACTCTTCATTACTTACTTTTGCATAAGCAGCGATGTTTCCCAGATCCTTACAGATCATCGAGAAATTTGCTTTCTCTGCTTTCACACCACGAATAGCCGAAACCCGTTGAACAGCCTTCACGCTATTTATATCACACCCAATCGCGTAAATCGTGTCGGTCGGGTAAATGATAACACCACCATTACGCAAGAGCTCAACGATCTTTCGAATCTCCCGATCATTGGGATTGTCCTCGAATAAACGTACAAGCATGATCGTAAATTATGAATTCACTTTCTTGTGATCAGCCAAAAACGTAGCCAAACCGGAATCCGTCAGCGGGTGCTTTAACAAACCTTTGATCGCACTCAACGGGCAGGTTGCAACGTCCGCCCCAGCCTCAATACATTGAATGATATGTTGTGTGTGGCGAATTGAAGCGGCCAATACTTGCGTGTTAAAACCGTAATAAGCATACATATCCACGATCTTTTCCACCAACTCGATACCATCACTACTGATGTCATCCAAACGTCCCACGAAAGGAGACACGTAAGTTGCACCTGCTTTAGCAGCCAACAGAGCCTGTCCCGGAGAGAACACTAACGTACAATTCGTACGAATTCCCTTGTTGGTAAAATATTTGATAGCCTTAATACCATCAGCAATACAAGGTACTTTTACCACGATATTCGGGTGCAAAGCGGCTAATTCTTCTCCCTCTTTAATCATACCTTCGTAATCAGTCGCAATTACCTCCGCACTTACATCACCATCCACGATATTGCAAATCTCAACGTAATGTTTTCTACAATTCTCATCACCTTTAATACCCTCTTTTGCCATTAGAGATGGATTGGTTGTTACACCGTCCAACACACCAAGGTCATTTGCCTCGCGAATCTGGTCAAGATTTGCCGTATCAATAAAAAATTTCATATTCTATCTGGTTTTATTGTTTAACTTCAATATCACGGCAAAATTACAAACAATATCTGTAATCCGATCATATTTAGTTTATAAAGTTCACAAGGTTCATAAAGTTTATAAAGTAGCCTTATAAACTCTATAAATCCGTTACGCAATTAGTCCGAAAAGAATCCAGGCTACAAGTAAAGTAAATACCACGTTAAACGCTTGCGCACCCAGAAAAGCATACGTGGAACGACGATTTTCAGAGGTTATCAAGCTCTTGAAATCCGTCTCCAACCCAATAGACATAAATGCCAAGGCAAACCACATACCCTGAATATTCTTCAAAATAGGTTTAGCATCAGACACAACTTCTGGAGCAACGCAGAATGAAAAAACAAGAGAAGCCGCAACGAATCCCAACACGAATTTCGGAAAACGTAACCAGATTACTTTTAGCGTCGGTTTCTCTTCTGTAACCTCTTTCTTCGAATAAGACCAATAAATACTGATTAAGAAAGCCGCAACTCCCAACAACACGTTCTGCGAGAATTTCACGATCGTACTCGTCTGCAAGGCAACTTCTCCATATATCGCCCCAGTTGCAGCTACGGCCCCAGTCGTATCAATTGTTCCTCCAATCCAAGCCCCTGCCATATCCTCAGGTAATCCCATCAACTTAGCCAAACCGGGCATGATCAAAATCATCGGCACGGCCACGACCAATACTAACGATACCACGTATGACAATTTTGTTTTATCCCCCTTGATAGCTCCGGCAGTAGCAACAGCCGCAGACACTCCACAAATGGAAACAGCACTGGAAAGCATCAATGACATTTCTTTGTCAATTTTCATTTTACGACATAACCAAAAGCAGAAATTCCACACGGTAAAGACAACGACACAAGATTGTATTAATCCTAATGCCCCGGCTTTCAACAAATCATCAAAGAGTACTGTCGTCCCAAGTAACACCAAACCGATCTTCACGAAAAGTTCAGAAGAAAGTGCCTCCTTCAACCACTTGGGAATAGAAAATATATTACTAATGAAAAGTCCTATCAATAAACTAAATATCACGGTTTCAAATCCCCAATCCTTTAGGAATTTATTTCCTCCGACAACCATGGCCAAAAGCGTAAGGAAGAACACGACCGGAAAACTTGCAACAATCATTTTCAATTTTTTACCCGTAAATAATCCGGCAATCAATGCCATCAGGAACATAAAACAGAAAACAATCAGGGCATGTCCCACGTTATCCAAGGTAAAAATCTTATTCATCAATGCGTCAGCATCTGGCCAACTGAAAGAAGGCCAATGAGGTTTTAATTGAAATACTACTAAAAAAATTATAAACCACCCCACGATAGTAGAGGTCCAATCTTCGGAAATCTTTAACTTGCTCATCTGGAAATTTATTAATTTAGTGAATAATTTCTGTGGCAAAGTTAATACGGGGAATCAAAAAAATAATCCGTATTTTTACTGATTCTGAATTAGTACATTTCTAATAATCCCTTTATAGAACCTAAGTAATACTCTTTCCAACCTTCAACGATCTCCTCGAAGACCTCATCTGGAATATTCGTATGTTCTAATTCTACACGAGTCCGGGAACCGTCTTTTTTTAATTTAATGGTTACAATAGAACGTTGATCCGTCTCTCCGAAAAACCATTCCTGAACAAGCAAATGATTGGGCTTTACCTCCAGATTCTCGCCACAAATATCTCCCTCCCATAAAGAAAATACGAATCCCTCCTCTGCTTTCATTTCTGCGGGATAACCACTCCACAGTTCGATTTGAAAAGGATTCGTCAATGCCGTAAAGACTTCCTCCGGATCAGCCGTAATATCAATTGTGTATTTAAAATTCATTTATAATAAAATATAGACTTTAGGAACTTTCAGAACCGAAGACTCAAAACTATATGGACCTAATATAAACAAGAAGTGTGATAAAATGACTTTATCACACTTCGCTATTATCTATTTCTTCTTGTATTGTTCATTTAGTTGATTTACCACATCATTGGTAATATCAAATCCCTCTTGTGCGAAAAGCACGTTACCGCCTAACGTCGTACTCAGTATTAATTGAAAACCTTTCGCTTTATTATACTCCGTCAAGAAATTTGTGATTGCATCATACAACTTTCGGTTTATTTCCATTTGCTCGCGTTGAGCGTTCTCGGTCATTTCCTGTTGTAATTTCTGCAAATTTTGCTGTTTGATCATCAAATCCATCTGGGCTTGTTCGGCTCTTTCACGAGTCATAAAACCACCGTTTTCCACTTTATTCCGAAACTCTGCTGCCTCACGATCGAAGTTCTTCACTTTTATGTTCAACTCTGTCCGATTGGCTTCCAATTTCTTTAAAAATGCTTCATTCAATTCTCTCGATTGAGTATAATTGTTAAGCAATGTATCCATGTTAATGTAGACAATTTTTGCATCAGCGTTCACAGTTACAGTACCGCTTTGATTGCTCGTACTTTTACTATTTCCACTGAAATGTAAAATATACAAAACTATCACAGCAATCAACAATAACACATTTAATCCTATCGACAAATTCTTCATAAAATGTAACTTTGTTATTAATAAATCGATTCATTGAAATCTCGGCCCACACGAGGCTTGTTTCGAATACAAAGATAATCTTTCTTCTTTTAGTTATCCGATTTTTCTCTTTTTTCTATATAAAAAATTTTCTTTAACAGGTCTATTTCCTCTATATTAATGACTTTTCCTCTCTCCGCCTGCCGACGCACCCGCATTAATCCTTGTAATGCCGTGATAGACTGAGTTCCAATACCTAACTTTACATCAACCATTCCTTTCATTTCTACCTTACGGGCAAAATCCTCGATCATCATACGCCTATTCATTTCCTGATCCATCGCTTTCATCGGTTTTGATGCGGCATGTATAGCTTGGTTTAGATTGTTTTGGGCATTCAACAAAAAAGCATTTGATTTGTAATCCCCCGTAAGGAAACGCGGCAAGATTAAAACTTCCGACAGTAAAACAGTATCTCGTACCATAAAAACCCCCAGTAAGAAATCATTTTCTCTTAAACTGTCCGGAATAACAACTTGCATAGGAGCATAGCCTATATGCGAAAAACGCAAAGTATCCCCCACTTGCACACTCAATGAAAATCGCCCTTGTTTATCAACCCCTCGAACCTCTTTCCCCAACCGGAAGATCGCTTCCGGTAATGGCCGTATACTGTCCCGGTCACAAACTACACCCGTGACAAACACATTGCCTTTATCTTGGCTCTGCCCTTGTACTCCCAAGCAAAAGAATATAAAAAAAAATAGAAAGCTAAACTCTTTCATTTTCCCGGGCGATTTCACTATTCTGCAAAATGTTCAATAGCAATTCTCTCGCACGGAATAATTGAGCTTTCACGGTTCCTAATGGAATAGCTAGCTCTTGAGCAATTTCTTCATAAGAATACTCTTCAAAATAACGTAATTCTATCAATTTACGGTAACGCCCTTTCAACATGGCAACTTTTTCCCGCATAAATTCAGCTCGCTGCTTACGGATCGTCTCCTCTTCCGGATTCAACACGTCTGCCGGCACACTATTGATATACCCGCGATCATCCGGGTTTATATCATCCTTATCCAAAGAAACAATTTTGGCTTTCTTCTTCCGGATAAAATCAATCGTGTTATTAGAGGCAATTTTGAATAACCAGGTACTAAACGCAAACTGAGGCGAATAGTAATTCAAACTCGTGAAAGCTTTCTCGAAAGCCTCGAACATTAAATCCTCCGCATCAGTTCTGTTATTCACCATCTTCAGTATCATAAAATATACTGAATCTTTATACCTCTTAAATAACTCGGCATAAGCCTGTTCATCTCCCGTTATTGCCCTCTTCACGACCTTATAATCATAAAGAGCTTTCTCTGACAAGTTGTTTGTTAACTCCATTTCCTCTTGTTAAAAAATGAATATCCATTTTCGTACACTCGATAAACAAAACCGATCATACTAATAATAAACGAAGTTAGGAATAATTTTTTTTGTTTCAGACAAATAGCGCAAATATTTAACAAAATTACATCCGTTAAAAATACTGTCAACATGACAAAAAACACGTATATTGGGTAAAAACCTAAGACAATCAAACAAATAGCTGTCAAATAAAAGAACAAACGCACGATCATATCGCCATCTATCATAATCCTCTCCGTCATTGCCAATCTCATCTTGCTAGCATAATAATATGAAACTTCGTTTATTTCTCCTTTTTTGTCACTCTTATCAATTATCACATACGAGTTCGGATCTTTTGTCATCTTTATTGCCCCAAACCTTGATAATTCTCTAACCATATCATTATCGTATCCTAAATACGATTGTGAATTCTTCGCGAACCCACGGTTTTCTATATAATACGATTTTCGGTAAGCCATGTTACATCCATCCCCAAAAATATATTTTTTATTTTTCACCATGATCATCATTTTTATAAAGCGCAAGAAACGAAACATACGCGAATTTCTCACGTTTTGCTCGGTGAAATCATAATTTGCAAAACCGATGACAACCGCCGTGTTTTCATCAAAATATGATTCCATGGTCTTCACCCAATACATGGAAGAGGGACGACAATTAACCTCTGAAAACAACAATATATCGTGCTTGGCAGCCAATACACCTATATTTATAGCCAATTTTTTAGTAAATCTGAATTTAGTGTCCGGGAATATTCGCGTACACCTCAACTGTGGATAATCTTTCTGTATCTCGGTCAATACATCCTGCGTGTCATCTTCTGAACATTCATCAACCACGATCACCTCAAAATTATCGTATGCTTGCATCAAAAAACTCGGTAAATTCCGTCTTAAACACTCTGCGTTATTGTGGGATGTGATGATAACCGACACCCCTTCATGCTCTTGTTTATCTATCGGTTTTACTTTGCGAGACACGATCACACACCGACGAATAACGTGATAGATATAGGTGAGTGTCAACACAAACAGAAGTATTACCCCATACCTAAAAGTTCCCAGTTCTCCCCAAAAGACTCTCAAACTCTCCATATCATTATATTAACATTCTTTTATCCATAAAAAACAGACAAATATACTTACTTAATGGTGATTTTAACGTATTAATTGAACAATTTTGTGTACATTAGTTCGATTTTACTAACATAAAGCAACTACATTATGGGACAACCAAAAAACAGAGGAATTATAGGGATACTTACCGGCGGAGGAGACGTTCCCGGCCTGAATCCTGCCATCAGAGCAGTAACCATTCGAGCCCTGCGCGAAGGCTACAAAGTTATTGGAATTAAAAGAGGCTGGGGTGGCCTAATTGACATCGTACGAGATCCACAATATGACAACTCCGGTAATTTTTTTGAATTAACAGAGGAAATCGTGAATAAAGCCGGACGCACCGGTGGTACTTTCCTGCATACATCCAGGACCAGGGCTTCTCACGTACCTAAAGCAAATGTACCCAAACATTTACAGGATAAATACTTGGACGACATCAACGATCTAACCCCGGAAGTATTAAAGAACCTAGAGTTCATGGGTATCGACTACTTGATCCCGATCGGGGGGGGGGACGACACGTTGAGTTATGCGGTACGCTTGAGCAAGGAAAGCGTGAAAGTCGTGGCCATACCCAAAACCATGGACAACGACGTCCCCGGAACAGATTACTGTATTGGGTTCAGCACCTGTATCACCCGTACGATTGCCCTCACGCATGATCTCCGGACATCAGCCGGATCTCACGAACGTATACTGGTTCTAGAAGTTTTCGGACGCTACGCAGGGTTCACGGCAATGCTACCAACCTTAGCCGGAGCTGCCAACCGTTGCGTAATTCCGGAATACGAATTTGACATCGAACGTCTAACCGAACTACTTTGCGAGGATCGCTTCACGAATCCTAGCAAATACTCGGTGGTTCTCGTATCCGAAGGAGCCACTTTTTCCGGTGGTAACATGATTTTCCAAAGTGAAGAAACAGACATGTTCGGACATAAAAAATTGGGAGGTATCGGAAACATGATCTCACAACAATTAAAAGAACTTACCCCACAATTTAACCACGGACAAGTAATCAACACCATCACGCAAAGACTGGGATATCTGGTTCGCTGTGGAGATCCGGATGCACTGGATTCCATCGTACCTATGGCATACGGGAACCTTGCCCTGGATTTAATTAACAAAGGATTACACGGCAGGTTAGTTATCCTAAGAAACGGACGCTATGACAACGCCCCAATCGAGATTGTAACCAGCAGTAAAAAGATCGTGGATGTTCCAAAATTCTACAACACGGAGAGATTACGTCCTCAATACAACAGTTTCGAATTCATGCCACAGATGATACTATGAAAGATAAAGCTCTCGGGAAACCGGGAGCTTCGTCTTTAAGATAAAAGAATTAGTACTAACTTTTAGCTTTTATCTTTTAGTGTTCCGAGTGGTTGAATCAGGTGTGATACTATCTACCTCCACGACAACTTCCGACTCCTCCACGACGGTTCCTACCGGTTCTTGTACTTGTTTCCCCGACTGCACCTTGTTTTTCTGACTATTCCCACAAGAAACAAACATCAAAGTTGCAGCAACCGCCATCATGCAAATCCATCCAATTCTTCCAAAAGTTTTCATCATATTCAAATTTAGTTTAGCTAGAAATTCAACGTGAAATTATACGTCATCAAGACGGTATAGGTTACAAAAAGGTGGGTCACCATCACGGCCCCACCCAAAGACAATTTAGAATTTTCGAAAATTGTTATGCAAAAACATAACAATAACTTCAAAACAAACGTTTAACTAACTTTATTAAGAAATGCCTCCGGCTCTTTATTAAATTAGATCCCACTCAGAATTTAACAAAAAAGACGTGCTATGCACACCGGAGGCAATCTCTTTTGCGCAATACACGTCTTTATAACTTCAATTCGAGTGGGATGCTGCAAATGTAAGCATTAAATTTCATTTAACAACATTATTTTTACGATAGAATTTGGAAAAAAGAAAATCTCTATATAGCTTTGTCTTCATAAAATAAAGAAGTATGATATACAATCAACATATAGCCCAAACTTGGTGGTGGCACCTCTTTAAACTTCATCGTAAACAATGAGGTTATGTGATTGTATTGCATAATTGATATAGAGAGAGCCTATTGTTTACGAACAGTAGGCTCTCTTTTTTTATTCATCTTTTTAAAATCAAAAATCATGAAACCAATCAAAAAATTTGTACTCACCGAGCAAGAAATGCCAACCCAGTGGTATAACATTGTGGCAGACATGCCCAACAGACCCCTTCCCCCTCTTCATCCGGGAACAAAACAACCGTTAAAACCGGAAGACCTTTACCCGCTATTTGCCCAAGAATTAGCAAAGCAGGAGTTCGCTACCGAACGCTACATCGAGATCCCTGATGAAGTCCAGGACTTGTACAAAATATGGAGATCGACCCCTCTCGTGCGAGCCTATGCTTTAGAAAAAGCTTTGGATACTCCTGCCAAAATATATTTCAAAAATGAAGGAACAAGCCCGGCCGGCTCTCACAAACCGAACACGGCCATTGCACAAGCTTACTACAACTACAAGCAAGGGATTAAACGCATCACCACAGAAACCGGTGGGGGACAATGGGGTACGGCATTAAGCTTTGCCTGTCAACATTTCGGCCTAGACTTGAAAGTGTTCATGGTAAAAGTAAGCTACAACCAGAAACCCTATCGCAAATTGATGATGAACACGTGGGGAGCAGATGTGATACCGTCACCAAGTAACTTGACAGAGGCCGGAAGACAAATTCTACGAGAATACCCGAATTCGACCGGTAGCCTAGGTATTGCCATTTCAGAAGCTGTCGAACTTGCCGCACAAGATCCCCTAACCAATTACTCCCTGGGGAGTGTGCTGAATCACGTACTATTACATCAAACTATCATCGGCGAGGAAGCACTTCTCCAAATGGAAAAAGCCGGGGATGAACCGGACATCGTGATCGGGTGTTTCGGGGGAGGTTCGAACTTCGCCGGAATCAGTTTTCCATTCATCCGCAGGAATTTGAAAGAAGGAAAACATACTCGGGTAATTGCTGTAGAACCACAATCCTGCCCGAAGTTAACCCGAGGTCAGTTCCAATACGACTTCGGCGATACAGTCGGGTTGACACCTTTACTTCCCATGTACACGCTGGGACATGACTTCCAACCCGCGAGTATTCATGCCGGGGGCTTACGCTATCACGGAGCCGGGGTTATCGTCAGCCAATTACTCAAGGACAAACTGATGGAGGCCGTTGCCATTCCGCAACTGGAAACCTTCGAGGCCGGAATATTATTTGCCAAAACCGAAGGGATAATTCCTGCACCAGAATCCACTCATGCCATAGCACAAGCGATTCGGGAAGCAAAAATTGCCAAAGCCGAAGGAAAAGCCAAAACAATCCTGTTCAACCTATCCGGACACGGCATGATTGACCTCTACGCTTACGAACAATACCTTGGTGGAAACCTCCAGAATTTCGAGCTTTCCGATCAAGAAATCGCTCAATCTCTTGATAAATTAGAGAAAATCATGTGAAGAGCATAGCTATCTGATTTTTTGCTACATTTGCAAAAAAATCAGATAGCATGTTTTATACAGAACTCACTTTCCATATCTCTCCTTACGTGGAGGACATTGCAGATGCGATTATTGCCGAACTCGGCGACCTCGGATACGACAGTTTTTCATACTCGGACGACGGTTTCAAAGCTTACATTCCAAGCAAAAATTTCGATGAAGAACAGGTAAAATCATTAGAAATCCTTTCATTCTTCCAAGCACTATACACGATCACCTGGAAAAAAACAGAAATCGAGAACCAAGATTGGAACAAAATCTGGGAAGAAAACTTCACGCCTATCCTCGTGCAAGACCGGATTCTGGTAAGAGCCGGATTCCATCCCACGATTGAAAACATCGAACACGAAATCATTATTGACCCGAAAATGAGTTTTGGCACGGGACACCATGCCACGACAGCCCTCATGCTGGAAACCATCCTTGACATGAAAACCGACTTCTCCGGCAAGAAAGTCCTTGACATGGGATGTGGTACCGGCATTCTATCTATCATGGCCGCACAAACCGGGGCACAATCGGTCACCGGCATCGACATCGACGAATGGGCCTACAACAACGCCATGGAAAACATTGCCACCAACAACATGAACAACATACGCGTTCTTATCGGGGATGCAACTTTACTGGATGGACAGGAACATTACGATATCATTCTAGCCAATATCAACCGGAATATATTATTGAATGATATGCCCGCGTACGTAAACGTGCTTAACGATAACGGCTACCTCATCATGAGCGGATTCTACACCGAAGATATTCCCGTTATTCGCGAGAAAGCCGAGCTATTGCAACTAACCTATCAATCCAACAAAGTAAAAGACAACTGGACAGCCACGGTTTTCCACAAGAAATAACTTTTGGTGGAAAGTTACAGGTTACAGGTTGTTAAAAAAGAACTTGAAACTTGCTAACCTGTAACTTGTAACGTGGCGTAGCCGGATATTTGTTAATATTTTAACAAAGGCTTGTTTTTTCAATTTCAATATGCAATATTTGCATCGTGAAAAATACACAAGAAGAATGAGAACAAGGTATACAAATAACTATAAACAGATGATGTGCATGCAAAAGCTCTTTGCAGGCTAACGCACTGTTGTCAAAAAACTGTCGAAAAAAGCCTGTGTGAATACACGGGCTTTTTTCATGTGAAGAAATAAATGATTTAAAAACAATAAACTTATGAACGTATTAAAATTTGGAGGAACCTCGGTTGGTTCCGCGCAACGAATCCAAGAAGTGGCAAAATTAATCTCGGATGACCAACCTAAAATTGTTGTTCTTTCGGCCATGTCCGGGACGACCAACACGTTAGTAGACATCACCAACCACTTATACCGCAATGACAGGCAGGAAGCTTTGACGGCAATCCAGAATCTCGAACTGGATTACCTGATGACCATTAGCGATCTCTACAGTACCGAAGAATTCAAGCACCGGGGACAAGAATTTGTACAAACCATCTTCACCTATCTCCGTTCATTCATCAACAAGGACTTTTACCCGTTACAAGAAAAAGCTGTAATCGCTCAAGGAGAGATCATTTCCACCACGCTAATGTATTATTATTTACAGGAACAAGGCATTCCTTCCACGCTTCTGTCAGCCTTGGATTTCATGCGTATTGACAAAGACTGTGAACCGGATTATTTCTATATCGAACAAAATCTAAAAAGACTATTATCCAACCCGGCCACGGAGCGCATTATCATTACCCAAGGATTCATTTGCCGAAACGCTTATGGAGAAATCGACAACTTGAAGAGAGGAGGCAGCGACTACTCGGCTGCATTGATTGGGGCCGCTCTCAACGTGGAGGAAATTCAAATATGGACCGACATCGACGGTGTACATAACAGCGACCCGCGATACGTGAAAAACACGAAAGCCATTCGCTCTCTATCTTTTGATGAAGCTGCCGAACTCGCCTATTTCGGGGCCAAAATTCTCCACCCGTCAAGCATTCAACCCGCGAAGAAAGCAAACATTCCCGTGCGCATGAAAAACACGATGAACCCAAGCGACGAAGGAACTTTGATCACGAAAGAAAGTCCCATCAAAGATTTCAAAGCGGTGGCTGCAAAGGACGGAATCACGGCCATAAAAGTCAAATCCAGCAACATGTTGCTTGCTTACGGTTTTGTTCGAAAAGTATTCGAAATATTCGAATCCTGGAAAACCCCGATTGATATGATTGCCACGTCGGAAGTCGCCATATCTCTCACGATTGACAGCACATGCCACTTGGAAGACATCAAAAAAGACCTCACGAAATACGGCACAATCGAAGTTGAAGAATCCCTTTCCATCATCTGTATCGTCGGGGATTGTTCGATCAACAATAGCGGACTCGCCGCCCGAGCTCTCACCGCCCTCAAAGACATCCCCTTGCACATGATCTCTTACGGGGCCAGCGAACACAGTATTTCCCTGCTCGTGAAACAAGCCGACAAACAAAAAGCACTCGAGGCGCTTAGCGAAAGATTGTTAAATCAGTGAATTCATAAATCCAACCCACATGAATATAGAAACCATCAAAACATTTCAGACTTTGAGGACTCCGTTTTATTACTACGACACGACTCTTCTACAGGCCACACTTCAAGCAGCCTCCCAAGCGGCTAAAGAACACGGATTCAATTTGCATTACGCGATAAAAGCAAATGCCAATCCACATATTCTTGACATCATCCAAAGCCACGGGATAGGCGCGGACTGCGTAAGCGGCAACGAGGTGGTTCAAGCCGTAGCAAGCGGTTTTCCCCCGGAAAAAATCGTGTATGCCGGAGTCGGGAAAAGCGACGAGGAAATCCGGCTAGCTCTTGAAAAAGAGATATTTTGTTTCAACTGCGAATCTTTACCCGAAATAGAAGTGATCAACATACTGGCCGGAGAAATGGGGGAAAAAGCCCCCGTAGCTCTTCGGGTAAACCCCAACGTGGACGCACACACGCATCACTACATCACCACGGGAATTGAAGAAAACAAATTCGGGTTCTACCTTTACGATCTCGACCACGCCATCACGGCCTGCCGGGAAATGGAAAACATCAATCTCATCGGCCTGCATTTTCACATCGGTTCACAGATCACCGACCTCACGGTATTCCGGGGACTTTGCCTGAGGGTGAACGAAATACAATCTCGATTGAAAGAACAGGGAATCATTCTTCCCCACGTGAATTTCGGTGGCGGACTGGGCATCAATTACGATTGTCCCACGTGCGGCTTGATTCCCGACTTTGCTTCTTATTTCCAGACTTTTGCCGATTTTTTCGAAGCCCTGCCGGGCCAGCAACTTCATTTCGAACTAGGGCGGTCTCTTGTCGGACAATGCGGTTCCCTCATCTCTCGCGTCCTATACGTGAAGGAAGGGAAACATAAAAAGTTTGTCATCCTCGATGCGGGAATGAACGACCTTTTACGTCCGGCACTTTACCAGGCTTTCCACCGGATAGAAAACTTGACTTCCGTGGGAGAACATGAAAAATACGACGTGGTTGGTCCTATCTGTGAGTCATCCGATTGTTTCGGTAAAGACCGGGAATTACCTCTCACCAACCGGGGAGACCTGATCGCCATTCGTTCCTGCGGTGCATACGGGGAAGTCATGGCCTCACACTACAATCTACGAGAATTACCGGGAAGTTACTTTTCCCAGTAATTTCCCGTGGTATTTCGTTTCATAAAAAGAAATTATTATCTTTGTAATGAATATTATAGTATTCTATAAATACAAAATATTCATATAAGAGATATTATAGTATGAATTTAATATACGATTTTGATTTAGATACCCCAGATGAATTACTGGAAATTCTTGCTAAAAACTTACAGCAACGAAGACTAGAAAAGGGATTGTCAAGAAACGCCCTTTCCAAGTTAAGTGGCGTACCCATCCCCACGATTGCCAAATTTGAACAGAAACACACCATATCTTTGGCCGCTTTCGTGTCTATGGCCAAGACATTAGGTTACAGCAAAGATATTAAGGAATTATTGTCCCGTCCCCTCTACAACACGATGGAAGAGTTGGAAACAATTAATAGAAACAAAAACAGAAAGCGAGGACGAAATGAAATGGACCGATAAACTAAATGTACTTTATCACGACAGAATTGTGGGCAAACTCTGCATGACACCGGACAATTCATGTTGTGCTTTCCAATACGATAAAGAATGGATTGCCATGGGATTCTCGATATCACCCCTTGACCTTCCCCTAAAACCAGATCTCTTTCTGGCCAAACCCGAACCGTTCTGGGGGAATTTTGGAATTTTTGAAGATAGCCTACCCGATGGTTATGGACGCTACCTGTTAAACAGGCTATTAAAAAAACAAGGAGTAGACGATTCAAAACTCACACCTATCCAAAGACTAAGCATTGTTGGTTGCTCTGGCTTGGGAGCTTTATGCTATCTACCAGAGACCTACATTGGCGAAGACAAAAATTTACCAAATTTGGACGAACTTCAACAAATGGCACTAGACGTGTTATCAGAAAAATCTGACGAAGGCGAAGAAACCCTTTATTTTAACAGTGGCAATTCCGGGGGCTGTCGTCCCAAATGCTTATTACACGATGAACAAGGCTCTTGGTTAGTCAAATTCCGTCACACCTATGATCCCTCGGATATGGGAATCACGGAATATCGATACAATGAAATAGCTCGCCAATGTGAAATCAATGTTCCTGACTTCAAATTACTTGAAGGGAAATATTTCGCGACCAAACGTTTTGACATAGAAAACGGAAATCGATTGCACATTGCTACAGCCGGAGCATTATTAAACGAATCGATTCAACTTCCCAAACTGGATTATAAAACACTCCTCCACCTGACAGGTTACCTCACGCAAGATACCCATCAAGTCGACGAAATGTTCAAAAGAATGGTCTTTAACATACTGACGGATAACAAAGATGATCATGCCAAAAATTTCAGTTTCATTTGCAGGGAAGGAACCTGGTCTCTAGCTCCCGCCTACGATCTCACTCGTTGCAGCAAGGGATATAATGGTGAACATGCCACAAGCGTGAATCACCATGGTAATCCCTCTATTGAAGATATGCTTGTTGTTGGAGAAAGCATCCGTATACCTAGAAAGAAAGGATTAGAAATTATCCGTTTCATTGCTAGTCATTGTGATGAATTGCTCGTTGATAACTATCACTTCCAACTTTAAACTGACACTCTATAGTTTCATTGTAATAAAACAGACCCGGTTTTTCTCGGGTCTGTTCCATATTTTCAACCAACCATTCACTATTTCTGGTTATTCTTCTTATCATTCGGCTTGGCAATAGATTCTCTCATTTGCGTATCAGCCTCGATATTCTTCATTTTGTAGTAGTCCATGATGCCCAAATTACCGCTACGGAATGCTTCTGCCATGGCACGAGGTACTTCCGCTTCAGCCTCGATCACTCTTGCCCGCATCTCCTGGGCAAGCGCCTTCATTTCATGCTCGGTGGCAACAGCCATAGCACGACGTTCTTCTGCTTTCGCTTGGGCGATCTTTAAATCGGCTTCAGCCTGATCGGTCTGCAATTCAGCCCCGATATTCTTACCGATATCAATATCTGCAATATCAATAGACAAAATCTCAAAAGCAGTACCGGAATCCAATCCCTTGTTCAACACCACCTTCGAAATAGAATCCGGATTCTCCAAAACCTCCTTGTGCGAGGCAGCAGAACCGATTGAAGAAACAATACCTTCCCCGACACGGGCCAGGATGGTTTCCTCCCCGGCACCCCCGACTAACTGACGGATATTAGCCCGCACCGTAACCCGGGCTTTGGCTATCAACTGGATACCATCTTTAGCCACGGCAGCCACCGGCGGGGTATTAATCACTTTTGGGTTCACACTCATCTGTACAGCCTCGAACACATCACGACCGGCCAGATCCACGGCCGTTGCAATTTGAAACGTCAAGTCGATATTCGCTTTAGATGCGGACACCAAGGCATGTACCACTTGAGCCACGTGTCCCCCTGCCAGATAATGAGCCTCCAGCAAGTCACGATAAAGCTCCAAGCCGGCTTTTTTCCCCTCGATCATGGCACGAACGATAACCGTGGGAGGCACTTTCCGCCAACGCATCAAAACCAATTGCAACAAAGATATTTTCACATCAGACACTAACGCTTGAAACCACAAGCCAATCGGAATAAAGTAGAGGATCATCCAAAGTAAAAAAAGACCTCCGGCGATAACCGCTACCAGAAAAAACAAACTACTCTCCATCTTCTATTCAGTTTTTAATTTAACTACAATCTTATTTTTATACACTTTCAACACGACTACTTCCCGATTTCCCTCGATATACCCGGAACGAGATTCCGCCTCGACCACACTGTTCCCCACCCGTACTTTTCCCATCGGCGCCAAGCGTCCTTGCGTCATCCCAATATCTCCTTCCTGAATGGATTCATCCACACCTTCCACAGTGCTATCAATCTGCGTGTGTAACTGCATACGTTTCCACGTCTTCGATCGTAAGACGTAATAAGTCACCCCGAAACCACAAAGAGCCGTTCCGAGCAAAGTGAAATGCCCAACCGTCATTCCCATTGTAGAATAAGCGATATAAATAGCGATTCCCACACAAGCAAAACCTAAAATCCCCGCCACGTTCACTCCCGGAAAAACAAGAAACTCAAGTATTAACAGGACAAAACCTATCAAAATCAGCATGAATAAAACAAGCCACTCCATATACAACATTTTTTGTTTGATAAAGATACATTTTTTTATTTAACTATAGTATCATCATACTGAAATATTTTCCACACCTACCCCTCCTTCCCAACCGATCAGGCCGTGATAACCAAACGTGACAAAGGAAGACTACTCCCTAAAATACCTGTTTAACTACCAATATCAAGAGCAGGAGAATACTCACCTGAGGCAAACCGACCACGTACGGCAAGAACAAAGATGATTCAACTCGTCTCTATCTCATCGTTGTCTCGTTTTCATCTCGTCTGTAAGTAATGAACAAAGTATTATCATTGTTCATTCAGGGCGGAAATACCGGAAAATCACATGGTACAAAAGCACGAACAAAAGCCCAAGAAAAAAATCAAATTTTAATTGCCCCGAAATTATTTCCCCGCCCTCTGGCACAGGTTGCTATGCTAGCGAGTTTGAACCCGCACATTTTCAACATACGATTTTCAATTCTCAATTATTATCTTTTACTTTGTAGCCAATTTTTCATTACCCATGTAGGCAATGAGTCAAGTATATAAAAGAGAGGACGAATGAAATACACTGAATTGGCTGACAATGAAGAATTCTACCACAAAGTAGAATATTACAACAAGGCAAGAACCGAAAAATTAAGCTATCATTATAAAGAGATTCTCAAACTACTGGGAGAAGATCCCGAAAGAGAAGGATTAGTAAAGACTCCTTATCGTGTTGCCAAAGCCATGCAATTTATGACAAGAGGTTACACGGAAAGCCCGGAAGAAATACTTCGTTCCGCCCTGTTCAAAGAAGATTATCGTCAGATGGTAATCGTTAAAGATATCGAAATCTATTCTTTATGCGAACACCACATGCTTCCGTTTATAGGCCACGCACACGTAGCCTATATCCCGAACGGGTACATCACCGGGTTGAGTAAAATTGCCCGGGTGGTTGAAGCCTTTTCCCGAAGACTTCAAGTGCAAGAGAGATTGACAAATGACATAAAAAACTGTATACAAAACACACTCAATCCTCTCGGCGTTGCCGTGGTCATTGAGGCCCAACACATGTGTATGATGATGCGGGGCGTACAAAAACAAAATTCGGTAACGACCACTTCCGATTTTAGCGGGGCGTTCGAAAAACTTGCTACGCGGGAAGAGTTCATCCGACTAATTAGTAACAAATTTCATTAAGGAATAAACATGACAAATATGAAAAAAGCATTTGTTTTCCCGGGCCAAGGAGCCCAATTTGTAGGTATGGGTAAGGACTTATACGAGAACTCACCCGAAGCAAAAGAGTTATTTGAAAAGGCAAATGAAATCCTGGGATTCCGCATCACGGACTTAATGTTCGAGGGAACTGACGAAGATTTAAAGCAAACCAAAGTAACTCAACCGGCGATATTCCTTCACTCGGTGATTCTTGCAAAATCATTGAAAGAAAAACCGGATATGGTAGCGGGACATTCCCTGGGAGAATTCTCGGCACTTGTTGCTAACGGGACACTTTCTTTCGAAGATGGTCTGCGTCTTGTTCACGCCAGAGCGCTTGCCATGCAAAAAGCATGCGAGGCAAATCCTTCCACGATGGCTGCCATTCTTGGATTACCGGATGAAACCGTGGAAAATATTTTAGCCGAAATTGACGATGTTGTCGTTCCGGCAAACTACAACTGCCCGGGACAAATCGTTATCTCCGGTACTACACAAGGAATCGCCACGGCTTGCGAGAAACTGAAAGCAGCCGGAGCGAAACGGGCTCTCCCGTTAAAAGTTGGAGGTGCTTTCCACTCCCCGCTGATGGAACCCGCCCGGAAAGAATTAGCTGATGCCATCATGAACACTCACTTCTCGCAACCCTCGTGTCCGGTTTACCAAAATGTAAACGCGCAACCCGTATCAGATCCGGAAGAGATCAAAAAGAATCTGGTTGCCCAGTTAACAGCATCCGTACGTTGGACGCAAACCGTACAGAACATGTTGGCAGACGGGGCATCGTCTTTCCTAGAAATCGGTCCCGGAAACGTGCTTCAAGGATTGATCAAAAAAGTAAGTACCGAAGTTGAAACAGCAGGGATGCAATAGGTTTTATCTTGAACAGAATCTATTGGTTAAAAGATACAGCTCAACTTGAAACTTGCAACAATTTTAAAGCCTCCCATGGGAGGCTTTAAAATTTTATTTATATCTTTGAACAAAGATAATTCAAGATAAAATCGGGATATGTCAAACAATAAAACGAAAAAACACCGTACGATTCAATACGTGTTTAAAATCAGTACGATCATCATTATCTGTGGTCTTATTGTCTTATTACTTCCTAAAATAGAAGGTTTTAAATATTCTTACCAAAAAGGAATGCCTTGGAAATACGAGACATTGATCGCACCCTTGGATTTTCCGCTGCACAAAAGTGCCGAAGAACTTGCCTCCGATATTGAAAAGATCAAAGAAGAACAAGCCCCCATTTTTAACTTCAAAGAAACAAATATTGAAGCCCAGATTAACAAACTTTCGGAAAAAATAAATGCATATCGAACCGCATACAACGGAAAAGATATGGATAAAATCATTCTAAAATTACGGGAAATTTATTCCAAAGGTATCCTGCTGATGCCGGAAAAAATGGATCCGGCTAAAGTCAAAAACATCCTTATCGTCAAGAACAACATTGCCTTCGACGAAAAATTTTCCAACGTGTACACGCTAAAGCAAGCCTATGAAACATTAGTTCAATACATCGAGAGCCTACACTTGGCTAAATCAACAGAGGAAGGAATACTCAGCCTAGGCCTGAATAATTACATCAATCCGAACCTCGAATACGATGCCGGAAAAACGGGTCTTGCCATTGAAACCAGCGTGAAAAGCATCACTCCAACCCAAGGAATGGTTAACCGGGGAGATATTATCATATCCAAAAACGACCTGGTAACCCCTGAAAAATATAAAGTTTTGGAGTCTTTCCGGATAGAACACGAGCAAAGCTTAGGCTCAACCATTGACCGAATCCGGATCTCAGTAGCTCAAACCGTGTTGACCTTGATCGCCATCATGAGTTTCTCCATTTTCCTTTATGTCTCCCGGAAACGGCTATTCTACAATAACAGGGATTTCTTTTTCCTATATAGTATGTTTTTACTAACCATTGCCCTAGGAAGTATCAGCTATTTTCAACACATCAACATCCTCACGATCCCCGTTTTATTCTTCCCAATCATCGTGAACATATTATTCGGGACAAGACCGGCTCTTTATCTATTGATCGGTACAAGCTTACTGGTTTCCTATTACGCTCCCAACAATTATATGTACTTCTTCATGCAAATATCAGCCGGGATCGTAGCCATGTTTAGCCTCTCACACCTGCAACGCCGTTCTCAACTATTTATTGCACTAGGTCTGATATTCTTAACTTATATATTGGTCTATGGGGCTTTCACGCTCATACAAGAGGGAACTCTCACACCAAAACATCTGTTCGCTGTCGTGTTCCTCATAATAAATACTGGCTTGTTAAGCTTAATTTATCCCGCCCTTTACTTGGTAGAACGCCTCTTCGGGTACACGTCTGAAATCAGTTTACTGGAATACTCTAACCCGAATCATCCGGCCTTACGCAACCTGACGAAAAAAGCCCCGGGAACATTCCAACACTCCCTAATGGTTGCCAACCTGGCGGAAGAGGCAATTTATCACATCGGGGGTAGCCCGCTTTTAGCCCGTACCGGGGCATTGTACCACGACATCGGGAAAACATACAATCCAATCATGTTCGTGGAGAATCAAACCGGGGGGTTAAACCCACACGATCCCTTGGACTTTGACGAAAGTGCCCAGATCATTATCAAACACGTGACACAAGGCTTAGAACTTGCCAATAAATACAAATTACCGGAAGTCCTCAAAGACTTTATCCGCACACACCATGGTAAAAGTAAAGTAAAATACTTCTACTACTCATTCAAAAACAAATACCCGGACAAGGAAATAGATGAATCCCTATTCACTTATCCTGGTCCGGACCCCGTAAGAAAAGAGTGTGCCGTAGTCATGATGGCCGATGGAGTGGAAGCAGCCTCCCGGGCTCTGGAAATAAAGGATGAAGAAAACCTAACCAAACTGGTGAATAACTTGATTGACGGCCTTCTTCAAGATGGACGATTCGCTAACGCAGACTTGACATTCAAGGACATTTCCACGGTGAAACGAGTATTTACAGAAATGCTCATAAACGTGTACCATGCCCGTATTGCGTACCCGAAATTACAAACCAAAGCATAACCCTCAAGACCTAAATATATGACACAAAAACCAATAACCATCAAAGACATTGCAGAGAAATTAAATATATCCGTGTCTACCGTCTCCCGTGCGCTAAAAGACAATCATGAAATCAGCGCACAAACACGTAAAACCGTGCAGGAACTGGCGAAACAACTCGGTTACAAACCCAATCCTATCGCTGTAGCCCTGAAAACCCATAAAAGTCATTCGATCGGAGTTATTGTTCCCCAGATCGTGAGTACTTTTTTTGCCACAGTCGTGAAAACGATTGAGGAAGTAGCAGACGGTCACGGCTACAACGTTTTAGTCATATCCTCGAACGAAAGTTTCCAAAAAGAACAAAAAAGCGTGGAAGTACTCATGGCCAACCGGGCAGATGGAATTATCCTTGCCTTATCACACGAGACAAAAGACTATGAACACATTAAAATGATACAGGAATCCGGAACACCTATCGTGCTGTTCGACCGCACCACAAACGAACTCAACGTGTCACGGGTCGTAACGGATGGTGTCACCGCTGCATTCCAAGCCGTTCAACACCTCGTTTCCGAAGGTTGCAAAAAAATAGCTTTACTATGCGGTCCCGAAAACGTTGCCATTGGTGGCAATCGCATGGAGGGGTACGAAAAAGCCATGGAAGCCAACCATCTTCCGGCTAAAACAGAACTTATCTGGCACTGCTCCGACTTCACGGTAGAAGCGGGAAAAGAAGCAACACGCCAACTACTCTCCCGGCAAGAGAGGCCGGATGCCATATTCGGAATCACGGATGACCTGGCAATCGGGGCGATCGAAGCCATTAAAGAAAAAGGACTTAATATCCCGGAAGACATCGCTGTTGTCGGTTTTTCCAACACGAAACGCTCACGCTACATGAATCCGACAGTAAGTTCCATCAACCAGTTCCCGGAAAAAATCGGACGGGCTGCGGCAGAACTTCTGTTTGATCAAATACTGAACAGCAAACACGCACAGATAAAAAAAGAAATCATTAACTGTGAACTGATCGTTAGAGAATCTTCGGACAGACTATGTAAAACTCGATAAATGCTAACATAATTGCTAAAATCTTAACAATATAAATTAAAACCTTGTTAATTACTCGGTTAAAGATTATTAAACCTAAAAATCAATGGTTTGAATGACTATTTTTGTAGAAATTAATAACAGCAGCCCATGGATGTAGTTGTGGAAAATCTGACGAAATCTTTCGAAAATCAGAAAGCCGTGGATTCAATTTCTTTTAAAGCAAAAAGAGGTGAAATCCTTGGATTCCTAGGACCTAACGGTGCGGGTAAAACAACCACGATGAAAATCATGGCAGGGCTACTGACTCCGGATTTCGGAAATATCACATTCGGGGACTATTCGATTTGGAAACAGGCTGGTAAAATAAAAAGCATCATCGGTTACCTCCCAGAACGTAACCCTTTATATGACGAAATGAACGTGATTGATTTTCTATTTTTTATTTCAAAACTCCACAACATTCCTAAATACAAAATCACGTCACGTGTTTTGGACATGATTCGTTTATGCGGGTTAGACAACGATAAGCACAAACAGATCGGCGAATTATCCAAGGGATACCGCCAACGGGTAGGAATTGCTCAGGCATTAATTCACGACCCGGAAGTGGTCATTCTCGATGAACCAACAACAGGACTTGACCCCAACCAGATTTTCGGAATCCGTAAAATCATCAAAGAAATCGGGGAAGAAAAAACAGTTATTTTAAGTTCCCACATTCTTTCTGAAATCGAAACAACTTGCGATCAAGTGATGATCATGAGTAACGGGAAAATCGTTGCCAATGGCACGACATCCGAACTTCGTCGCAAATCCGATGCTGAATATTGCCTGAAAATAGGCATCAAGGGTGGGGCAACAACCAACATTCACGAGGCACTGAACGACCTGCCGGGAGTACTCCACATCGAGATTATTCATAAACAAAATTTCGAACTCCAATGTAAACCCGATGTAGAAATCGAAAAGTCAATCTTTAACCTTTGCCAAGAAAACAACTGGTACATCAGCGAGTTAACTCCCGTACAAACCAGATTGGAAGATATATTTCGTAAAGTTACACAAAATGAATAATTCATGGGTGCAGTTAAAGTTATAATAAACAAAGAATTAAAAGTAGCATTTAATTCATTATTGATATACATCGCATACACGGCTTTCCTTTGTGTAACGGGATTCGTTTGCTGGTTCTCCGGGAAAAACATCTTTTCAAGCGGACAAGCCTCTCTAAGTAACCTGTTCAACGTGTTTTACTGGACGCTCTTTTTCCTAATACCGGCACTCACGATGAAAAGTATTTCAGAAGAACGCAAGGACGGAACTTTCGAACTCTTATTCTCAAAGCCGATTAAAACATGGCAGCTAATCATGGGGAAATTCTTTGCTATACTATTACAAGTAGTTATATGTCTGGCATTGACACTCCCCTACTATATCACGATTGCTTCGCTGGGTAACGTTGACCATGCCGTTGGCTTTTGCGGTTACCTGGGACTTATTCTAGTCTGTGGATGTTACATCAGTATCGGAATGTTCGCTTCATCCCTCACCCCGAACACCATCGTGGCCTTCTTTATCACGTTTGCTATTGAAATCGGATTCGTGGTTTTATTTGAATTCATTGCAGAACTATGGGGTTCCGGGTTCATGGCAGCATTATTCACGTACCTCTCCATCGGAGAACATTTTGATGCCATTCCCCGCGGAGTGATCGACACGAAAGACTTGATATACTTTATCAGCGTAATTATCATATTTTTAGCATTAGCAAGACATTATATCTGTAAAAATCGGTTTTAATATTTAGTACGAAAGTGATGAAAAAGAAATTGATATACAATCCGACCTACCTGATTTTATCACTGATAGCGGTAAATATTATTTCCTATTTCCTATTTATCAGGATCGACCTCACGAGTAACAAAAAATATTCTTTAAGCCCTGTCAGCAAAACGATGATCAAAAAAATAGACAAGGATATTTCCGTTACCCTATTTATGTCCGAAGGCCTCACGCCCGACAAAATAAAACTCGGACGGGAATTCCGACACTTGCTGAAAGAGTATAAGACAATCAGTAACAAAGCATTCACCATAAGCACGATCATTCCGAACAACAGTGACAAGGAAGCTCTAGCTGAACAACTAGGGATAGAACCTATGGCCCAGGAAATAGCCGAGAGAGACATGGTGAAAATTCAAAAAGTATACTTTGGAGCCGTCATCCAGATTGGCAACAAAAAAGAGACAATAAATATTCTCCCGACCACAGCATTAGAATACGAGGTTACCCGCCGTTTAAAAGAAGCTTGCGACACGACCAAACCGACTATTGGTTTCTTACGTGGACATAACGAAATGTTGAGGCAAAAAACTCAATTAATCGAGCATGAACTATCTCATAGTGCCAAGATTGAATCCATGCGCATAGACCAGTTTACAGATCTGAATGACTACAAAGTAATCTGTATCGTGGGACCGAAAGAATCATTCAGCAAGGAAGAACTTGTTCGATTGGGACAATACCTAGAACAAGGGGGAAGACTCTATATTGCTTTGAATCATGCGGTCGGGCAAATCAGTTACAGCCAGAATAACGGTTTCATCAACCGGGTCGGCATAGAAGATATGCTGGAAGAATTCGGGCTAAAAATCAACTATGATTTCGTCGTGGATAATTATTGCGGACGCATATTGGTCACGCAGGATCAAGGATTTCTACAACTCCAGAGTGACCGCCATTTCCCATATATACCTATCATCCAGAACTTCAGTTCTCACGTAATCACGAAAGGACTGAATGCCATGCTATTACAATTTGCCAGTAGTATCACGAATGTAAAGACGACCTCCGCCTACACGTTCACCCCGTTGGCAAAATCATCTTCCATTTCAGGCGTGCAAAAAGTTCCGGTATTCTTCGATATTTATAAAACTTGGACAAGAAAACACGACTTTAATCAACCCTATAATACTGTAGCCGCATTATTAAACAACGAAGATAACAACAGTGCTATTGTTGTCATCACGGATGCCGATTTCATGGAAGACAAATTCTTTGACCCGTTCTATATCAGCAATATCAATTTTGCAGTAAACTCCATTGAATGGCTGGCGGACGATTCCGGATTAATTAAATTGAGAAACAAGTATATCGAGAATCAGTCACTAAAAGTCGTAAGCGATTCCTACAGGAGATTTTTAAAATATACCAACTTTTTCCTGCCTATCGTACTGGTATTACTTATCGGATTATATCAATACAGAGAATACAAAAGAAAACGGTTGAGACGCTCTCAACCGGGTCATATCGATTAGGTGATTATTCACCTAATCGTTTTATTTTTTGATACAAGGTCTCGCTCACCTCGCATAACGGAGATCTTAACTTCTGGCAGGCAATCACGCCTCTGGTATGTAGCGCTGCTTTTATTCCCGCAGGATTTCCCTCTTCAAAGAGAGCTTTAAACATCTCACCCAACTGCAAATGAATCTGCCGAGCCTCCCCATACTCGCCTTCCAATGCTAAATGTAGCATCGTAGAGAATTCACTAGGCATCACGTTTGCAATCACCGAAATAACACCACTGGCCCCTATAGATACTAACGGTAAGGCAATACCATCATCCCCCGACAGAAAGATAAAGTTCTCCGGCATTCCGGAAATGATTGCCGTAGCCTGTTCAAAATTCCCGGAAGCCTCTTTAATGGCGATGATATTCTCAAAATCACGAGCTAACTTCAAGGTTATCGCCGCAGTCATATTCACGGACGTACGCCCCGGAACATTATACAGAATCACGGGAAGAGGTGCATGCTCGGCTATCGCCTTAAAATGATTATACAACCCTTGTTGAGAAGGTTTATTATAATACGGGGTTACACTCAGGATGGCATCTCCCAACCGCAGATAAGACAGCGTGGCAAGATCATGGATCACTTGAGCCGTATTATTTCCCCCGATTCCCAAAACAATCGGTAAACGTCCGGCATTCTCTTCGGCAATGACTTGCACGACAAAAGCTCTTTCGTCCGCTGTCATCGTTGCTGCCTCAGACGTCGTTCCCAAAGCTACCAGATAATCGACCCCACCATCAATCACATAATTCACCAGATTCCTCAAAGAATGTTCATCCACACGTCCTGTTTCGTCAAACGGAGTCACTAAAGCGACCCCTACTCCCGAAAACTTTTTCATTTCAATACGTATTTATCTTAGTTAATAATTTAAACAACCGATCCATAAAATCATCTATATCCCTCACTCCATCAAAATCAATATCGTGCCCAGTACTGTAACCAATCTTACAAGACGTCTTGGCCGACTCCACGATATAATCCCCCCACACGTCCGGTTTCAACGACAAATCAATCAACAGTCCCTCCTTTCTGTTCAGTACTTCCTGCACCCGAGGATCACGAAATCCCCCCCTGTAAGAAATTCCAGAGCTATCCAAGTAAATAGCATCCTGTATTTGTTCCGAGTTCAATTTAGGCTGCCGGATAAAAGCAAGCAAACAAACGTCCATATGTTTGGCCAGAGCCTCCCGCACCCTATTAACAGAGAACACCGGAACATCATCAGTCACCCAAAACACGATACATTTTTTAGCTGTATCTAAATTATAAAATGACAACACTCGTTCATCTTTTACCACCATTTTCTTTAGATGGCGCTTTTTAAATCCTTCTGCAATACACTTAAACATATAAAACTATTTATCTGACTCTTACTCCTAACTTTATCATATTCATTTGTACATGAACAGAGTAACACAAATGTAGTAATAAAAACTACATGCACTCCACTTTGTTATTTTTCAAACATAAAAAAAGTATTTGAAAAAATTCCGTTAACTCTTGCAGGAAAAGAGAACATTCTCTATCTTTGCAACGCAAATCAAGAAGGACTCGTAGCTTAATGGATAGAGCACTTGGTTACGGCCCAAGAGGTTGTGGGTTCGACTCCCGCCGAGTTCACGAAAATCCCCCGAAAGACACTTTCGGGGGATTTTTCATTAGTCAAACAATTGATCCAAATCTTTCTTCAACTCCGGATCTGAAGGTTGTTTCGCTCTACTCCACAATATTTGCCCATCTTTATCCAAAAGAACAAATCGAGGTACTGCCATAAAACCATTCTCTTTCAGAAAAGGTGATAAAATAGGAGTTATCCAATGAACACCGTTTATATTCTTTTGTTTCAGAAACTTTTTCCATAAAGAGATACTATTCTCCACACAAATAGAAATAAAACGTATTGGCCGCTCCTTATATTTCTGGGATAATTTCTCAAAATAAGGTATCTGTCGCAGGCAAGGGCCACAACTCATAGACCATATTTCCAAAAATATATAATTCCCTTTCAAATCTCCGAATTTACACTCTCTATCCAATGTATCCCGGAATACATACCGATCCATATCCTTCACTTGTTGTATCGAATCTCGTTTTGTTTCTGCCTGTACATTCACAGCCAAGGCTATAAAAGAGAAAAAAAACAGTAAATATTTATATGTTCTCATTTTCTATTATTTTTCCAAAAAACTTTTATCGGTCGATCTGCAATCCCTTCATACTTTTTCAACAATTTCAACTCATTAGTAACCGGATCAAGTGCATCCGCATCGTAAACATATACACAGCCTTTCAATCCACTTAATCCCGGATCATAAACTCCTACATATAATTCTTTCCCATTCTGAGAAAAGTCAAAACAAGTAATTTCGCAATTATTCCCCACCGTAACCACAGGCGTTTGGGGTAACTTCGGTTCCGCATTCCAATTATACCAACGATACAATTTATTCCCGTTCGTGTAAAATACCGAATTATAAGTATCATTACTCTGTATCAAAGATTCCCGGGTAAGTGTTATCTCATCTGCCAAATAAGTATACTTCCAAGCATTATTCAAGGGTCCCTTGTTACTTGCATATCCCCGAGTAATAACAATCTCCTTCGGATCACTTTTAGAGCGACTTACCAAACATGACATCAAATCCTTATTCATCACGACATTAATCAATTCTTCTTCGGGGAACTCTTGCTGTCTCGCATAATATGAATACAAATCATAAAAATAATAAAGTGTCGATCTCTCGTAATTCAAGAAAAAGTGATAACTTCTCATCTTAGATACACTCGTTGACGGAGGAATCGGAGCTCCCGTTATTTTCACGTACATTTTATCCATTTTAGGATTCCCTTCAAAGAACTCTCCCTCGTAAATAGCAATATCCGATTTATAATTCACGGTTGCAAATCCCCCATCCTCAGACAACACGACATAATTCGTGATCGAACGATCCTTGCTGCAAATACCTATCGGCTTCACCCACGGAAAATCTGTCTTAAAATCCGTCACGTTATACAACTCAAAAGTCTGCGCATTCATTCGATATATTAACTTGTCTCCCCTCGAAGCAATAAATATATCCGGTCCTATTTTCTCCGCATCAGTCGGATCATTTAATGCATACCCCGGATTTACAGAAACAAATGCAGAGGTGTAAAAGGATTCCTCCTTACCTGCCTCAATCTCTTCCCGACTTAAAGGGCGCATAAAAGACACACGTCCTTTTTTATCTTCATCAGAACTCAACACAAAAATTCCTTGATCAAAAGCCGCTTTAACAAACAACGTAAAATACTTAAATGTACTACCATGCTCATTCGTTACTTTTAATCGTAACTTGTATTCTCCCAACTTTTTAAACGCATACCTCAATACCCGCTCATTAGACAGGAACTTCAAAGAATCTTTGACAATCCCGCCAATTGAAGTTTTCGTGTAACCGTGATAACTCCACTCGTAACTCAACTCCATGTCTTCCATGGTCTGTTCTATTTCAGGTTCATAAACCAATTCAAAACCGAAATCAAGATTAATCGTGTCAGAAGGAGCCTGAATTGAGATCTCCGATATTGCCTTAACCGGTAATGTTGAATCATCATCAATACATGCATGAAATAGGATGATCGCACATAAACTAATAAACCATATATTTTTCATCATAATCATTCATATTTAATTGTTTTACCAACTGCAATTAAAGCAAAGTTGACGGATCAGGCAAATCAACTTTCGGATGTGGGTGTTCTTGATAATATTCATAAGCCGGAGTAATCACGTACTTGATGAACGCTATTTCCTGCTGGTAAGGGAAACTATATGCCTTCTCCAAATTACGCCCGTATTCCTCGACGATTCGTTCGAACAACAGGGGATGAGTTGTCTCCAAATCCCAGTAATAATTATAAATATCCATCATCAACATTTGGGAATAAGGACCAAAATGTCTTTCACTCCACCATCTCGGACGCGGCAATTCCGTATCGGAAAATTCAAGTTTACACTCATTCCCCATAACCAACCGAAAATCATCATTCTCAACCAACTTCATTTTAATCACAAAGGGATGTTGTGTTATTTCCGGATCAAGATAACGATGCAACACAAAAGAAATTTTACCGATAATTTTATTTGCCGGAATGATAAAACTTTTGGATAACTCGTAATGCAATCCCTCTTTTGCCGTAGTCTCATCTGCAACTAATTCCACTCCAAATACTCGATCATGATCTTTAGGAGTCCCCAACACACGCACAGTCATATCATAAGCAAAATCCTCTCCCTTTTGCATTCCGAATTGATAGTTTAATGAATCTGATGCAAAATAAATACCATCTTTTAATTCCACATCATAAGCCATATAGTCCGTGCTACATGAATACAGCCCCGCCATACTCATCACCACGACTACAAACGTTATATAATTTAATGCTAACACTTTCATCGCTTTCATTTTTATTGTTCATCGGCCTCCGTATACCTGTACTCAAATTCTTCATCAGGAATAATAAACGTGTACAACTCATCCGTCCCTTGTAAAGTCGTTTTCAATGCATCCACGTAAATATCCATATTCCCCCGTTTCAACGTGTAAAAATACTGACCTTCCTGTACAAACTCTTTACGTCGTTCTTTTACAATATCTTCAAGAGTCACTTGGGGAGATCCCGGTCGATCCTTGTATTTAAATAATCCCCGCGACACGATAAAAGTATCAAAATATTTTTGAGCCTCGTCCGGATCACTCTCCAATAATGCCTCTGCTGCAATTAAATACATTTCAGGAATCCGAATCATATTAATTCCTTCAATACTTTTGGAAGTATATGCGCCCGGATTACTTATTTTCGTCTCATTCACAATTTTCATACATCGCACAATCCTGTCCGACTCCTCTTCCCCAATCAAAATACGAAACCAATCATTCCCGCGCATATCATTCCCATCTTCCTGTGCCACGGAATAAAGAGCCGTATTATCATCAGCCGGCAACCAAGTGTATGTCATATCATACGTGTAAAAATTCTTTTTTACATTATCCAATATCTGAGTTGTATAAACACCCCAGACAGCCTCCTTTTCCGTTATCGTCCCAGCCATAAAACTCCGTATATTCAATTTATCCTCCAACGGAAATTTACCTGAATCAATCACTTTCTTGGCATATATTAAAGCGTTCTCCAAATCACCTTTCATCCAATAAACTCTTGCCAAAAGAGCCTGTGCGGCATACAAATTAAAATGAATCTCCCGACACGTGGCGAAACCATCATTTAGCACAAATTTTCTGGGATAAACAAGTAACGTCTCATCCTCTTGCAATAACAATTCTGCCTCCTTTAAATCCTTTATTACCAAATCATAAACTTCTGACACGGTTTTGAAAGGTGATACTGCAACCTCGTAAATCGTCACGTAAGGAATCCCCTGTGCGTTAGGCTTTGAACCCACGTGAGGAGCAAACAAGCGCAATAAATCAAAGTGCAGGTAAGCCCGTAAACCTAATGCTTCCCCTTTATAAAGTTTATAATAGTGCATCGAATTTTCGCTCTTCCGTTCCAAATTACGCAATACATTATTCACGTACCCGATTGTCTCGTATCCCTTATTCCATATTAAATTATAATAACTTCTCAACTTCTCGTGCTCCAAAATCAACATCGACTTCACGTTATCATTGATCGAATTTTTCTTATAATACTGGGCAAAAACATCCAATAACCCCCAACTCAAATGTTCACCATATAGAGCAGAAGCACTTAAGGTCGAATACGCCCCGTACAATGCATCTTCAAATCCTTCCGGAGTATCAAAATACACGTGTTCCACGATCTCAGCCTTGGGCTTGACACTCAAAAAGTCATCACAAGCCACCAAAAAGAACAGGGATAAAAATAATATACAATATTTTCTCATGATAAATGATGATTAAAAAGTTGGACTAATCGTAAAATTGTACCCTTTACTATAAGGATAAGCCGTACCTCGCTCATACTTCACGGTTGACATTCTTAACACATCCGAAAATCCAACCCCGATTCTTAATTTATTCAACCCGATTTTCTTTACCCATTCTCGTTTAAATTCATACGAGAAATTCAATGAAGAAAGAAAAACTTCATTTTTCCGTTCTATAAATCGTTCTGAATGAACGTAACTCTTGGTATCCGTAAGTGCAGTATAATGAACAACATCTCCGGGTTTCTTCCATCTCTCGGTAAAAGCACGTACATCCACATTTTCCTGAGGATTAATCCGCTCCACTTTACTAGCCCGAGTTGTATTATAAATATCTCCACCGAAAGTAAACGTCATTGCCGCCGAAATACTAAATCCCTTATACCCCACGGAAGTGGTTAAAGCTCCCTGCAAAAAAGGAACAGTATTTCCCAACGCAACTTTATCCTTTACATCATAAGAGAACGTGTAAGAACCATCTTTTTTAATGAAAATCTCCTGTCCCGTCGCGGGGTCTATTCCCAGTGAAGGCACGGCATAAATTGCCGTTGATGATTCCCCCTCTTCCAACTGCACTTTAGGCGCAGCAACTCCCGTCTCCCGCATCGCACTGTCATTTTGACGTTTCATCGAATTACTGATTTTCTTCAATTTATTCTCCGTATGATGCCCGGAAAGCCCCATTCGCCAATACAATTGATTCGATTTTATCAATAAACCCGATAATGACCACTCGTATCCCCAGTTTCTTGTCTCACCCAAATTATCCATCACATTTGTCACACCCATTGAAGGAGGTGTTGAAATCGAAAGTAACAAATCTTTCGTGTCTTCCTTATAAATATCAAAATTAGCACTTAATCGTCCTTCCCACATTTCTAATGTCGCTCCTACATTATATTTTACCGTCGTCTGCCATTTCAAACGATCGTTTCCCATAGTAATCGGTAAAGCTCCCATACTAATCAGATAATTATTATCCTGTTTATACAGATAAGTCGTGATCGCTTGGTAATCGGAAAAATTTACACTACCAGTATATCCTACACTACCTCGAATTCTAAAAATATCAAACCATCCCAAGTCGGACAAAAACGATTCATTGTGCGCATTCCACCCTATCCCAACAGACCAGAAAGGAGCAAATCGTCGATCTTTTCCAAATTTCGAAGAACCGGAAACACGGTAAGATCCATCTACAAAATAACGATTCAGAAAAATTATATTCAAATTACCAAACACACCAACAGAAGAACTCAAGGATTCACTCCCACTCGGCTGCCCATTAGTCGGGTAACTATTGGCAAAAGCCATATCTGTCAAATTCCCTTTCAAAAAACCAATTCCAGAAAAACTATTACTATTGCTATTGCTCTTATTCGCATTAGCACCCACATTCAATGTCAATATCGAACCGTTATCACTCAAAGTTTTGCTGTATGTTAATCCAATACGTGCCTGCCAGCTTTTCCCTCTCATATTGGAGATAAAATAACTTCCTCGTTTACCTGGATCTGTTTCCGTCTCGAAGGAACTATGATCGGGTGACACAAATTTATCTGATTGCGAATCTGATAACGAGTAACTAAAAGATCCGGTCAAATAAAAACCTTTCCAGATATCCCAACGTAATGTCAGATTATTCGTGATCGTCTTACTCTCCGATTTATCAAAACTACTCGTCGAGGCATCATATAACGGATTCCTGAAATCATAAGAAAGTATCTTATTCCACTCACCATAAGCATTAAATGGAGTATCATAAGGATTAATTTTCACGAATTCTGTAAAACTGCCATAAGGCGAAGCTTTCGTATCTGTCTTGTTTATATCGGCACGATAAGTAATCGTAAGGCGATCTACCAACCGGTAAGAAAAATAAAAAGACAAACCATAATTATTCCGGTAATCCCCTTTCATTACTCCTCGTTTATCCGAAAAATTAGCTGTTACCCCATAATCCATTCCCGCACCTCGTCCAGTCATACTCAACGAATGACTAAAAGAAGTCGAATTTCTCAAAGGCTTTGCCATCCAGTCCGTATCAACTCCTTTTTTTATACGTTTGAACTTTTCATTATAACTTTCATCCAGACTACCATCAGCCGTATTATATAAACCAGCTAAACGTTCCAATTCCAACTTTTGAGCCGCATTACAATAATCGTAAGAATCAACATCCGGAAACTCAAAACCGGGAACAAAATTATAACGAACCCGAATATTTTTATCCGTAACTTTTTTCCGCTCGATAACAATAACTCCATTCGCAGCCTTTTCTCCATATATTGAAGTGGCCGAAGCATCTTTTAAAACATCCACTCGCTCAATCTCGTAAATATCCAAATCGTACAACTGCGTAATAGAAATTTCCACTCCATCCAGAATAATTAACGGAGTATTCAACCCGTATTCTCCCTGGCTAGCAATAGAAGTTGTTCCTCGAATAATAATTTCCGGAATATAATTCGGATTCGAGCCCATCTCATTATTTTCTACAAGCCGCAAACCGGGTGAAAGCACAGAAATTGCCTTCAATAAATTTGTATTCGACACGGCCAAGATATCTTCTCCCTTCATCGTTGTCACCGATCCGGTATAACTATTCCTATTTTGAGTAAACATTCCATTCACAATGACTTCTTCCATCTCCGTCACTTCCTCTTCCAATGTCACCGAAAGAAATTTGCCTCGTGTAAAAGCCACTCGTTTAGTCTTAAAACCAATAAAACTAAAAACCAAATGACCTTTATCCTGTCTTAAAGTTAATTCAAACTCTCCATCCACATTTGAAGAACAGCCTAAACTCGTACTATCCACTCGGATTGTCACTCCTGGAAGCGGTTTTCCATGAACATCTACAACTTTCCCTTTGATCACATTTTCTTGTTCCTGTTCTACTCCAATTTTTCTTAAAGGACGAATGACAATAGTCTTCTCGATAAATTCATAGGAATACTTTCCTTTAAGAATTTCTTTCAACACCCCCTCAACATTCATTTTTCTAGCAGACAACTGAATTTTTTGATGAGTATCCAGTTCCTCGTTACTATAAAAAATATCATACTGTAATTGTTTTCGGATCGTCGTAAAGATCTCTTCCAAAGTCATCGCATCACGTGAAAATGTTACGGTTTCCCGTTGTCCAAAAGCCGTTGCACTCACCTGACATAATCCCGCAAAAAGGAAAAAAGCAATCAATTTCATAAGAAATAACCATTTTTTTACTTTACCCCAAGGGTAAAAAAATTCTCTGCAATCATTTTTTTTCATATATTTGATCATTGAAGTTTGTAATTGTCTTTAACTGCCATGCCAATGAATAGTTAAAGACGTTGACAATCATTGGGGATAGGAGCCGCAACCTCTTATCCCTTTTTTATTTTACTCACGGTTATATTCTTTCCGGAAATTTCAAAATGAATATCTGTCGTTTTTTCCAAAAATTGTAACACTTCATTTAAAGGACGATGTTTATTAATCGTTCCGGAAAAATGCATCCGTTTAATCTCCTCGTCTTGATAATTCATCGTGAAATCGTACCAACGCTCCAACTTTTTGACAATATCCTCAAAAGCATAAGCGTTAAAATAAAACTTTCCATCTACCCACGAAGTATACAATTCTGTATCAACCTCCTTTAATACCCCTTCTCCCGTATGTCGATCTACCGAATACTGCTCTGTCGGCTTCATAACAACCATTCTGTCATCAGCCTCTACTTGCACTCGTCCACTAACTAAAGTTGTCTGCCAAGCAACATCTTCCTTGTAGGCTGAAATGTTAAAACTCGTCCCTAGCACGGTAACCTCCCCTCCTTTCACGTACACATGAAATGGAGCCGAAACATCCTTCGCCACTTCAAAATAAGCTTCTCCACTAAGATAAACTTCCCTCCTGTCTTTCATAAAACAAACAGGAAAACGTATTGATGTCTCCGAATTCAACCATATCCTAGAACCATCAGGCAATTGCAACGAATACTCTCCCCCTTTGGGAATACACAAAATATTATAAGACATCTGACTCGAATCCCCCGCAACAAAAGACCCGTCATATCTTAATTCTCCGTTTTTATCATCATTCACGAACTTCATCCCAGAAATTTCCATTTCATGCACATTCGTGTCCAAATCCAAAACCACGCTCTTCCCATCAGCTAATATCAATTCTGCTTTCCGAGTCCCCGACGAAATAGAATCAACCTCAGCAGTTATAGAATGATCATTTTTATTCCCTTGATTCATCCACAACACGGCACAACATATTACCACAGCCAACACCGCCGCATATTTGAACACCCAAGTTACCAACTTCCGAGTATTTCGTTGCTTAGTTCTGGATACAACATTCGACCAGGCCTGTCTCATATCATACGTTTGTTTTTTTCCCGGTTTACAAGCTCTCCTAACCAGAAACAACGTTTTCATTAACTCTTTCACCTGCTTGTCGGAATAATCAGGTTCTTCTGCTTCCTGTCGTCTTTCCTTATCCCATAATAAAGAAATCTTCTCCCATATATCCTCTGAAAATCGAAACTTCATCTCCGTATTACTTTAAATTTTCTCTAAAGGCAACCGGAAATCAAAAAAGGGTGAGTCAAAAACAGTTTTTTTACAAAATTTATTCTATCGCATTTCGATGACTCTCCTGAGAATAGACTTTATAAGCCACAAAAAGTAAAAAAGAAGAAGATGTAGTAATCCCTACGTATTCACGAATGGTACGATAAGCCTTCAATACATGTGATTTGACTGTATTAATAGATATATGAAGCTCCTCTGCAATCTCCCTATACTTCTTTCCATCCAAACTACTCATCATAAACACCGTACGACATTGTAATGGTAAAATTTGGAGAGCCTGACGAATTTTTTCCAATTGAACAGCCTCTTCCTCGGAGTATTCTTCTTGGGATAAATCTTCTAAAAACTCAACCAACAAACAACCATGACTACGTTCCACTGCCCGATGCTTTAAAATATTCAAAGCTCTATGTTTTACAGAAGTAAATAAATAAGACTTCACAGAAGTATCCACAACAATTACCTCCCGGTTATTCCATACATAGACGAATACATCCTGCACAGCATCCTCTACTTCACTTACATCATCCAGATAAGTCAATGCATAATTGCACAATACCTGATAATACTTCTGGAATAAATCACCAAAAGCATCTCGGTCTCCTTGTACAACTGCCGTAAATATCCTTTTATCTACTTCTATTTCACACACGTTATCTGCCATTGCACAAATATAAAACAAAACAATTGAAAATTGAAAGTTGAAAATTGAAAATGAGAGAAATTTACCTCCGGTAAGTTACAAGTTACAGGTTACAAGTTCTATATAACAAAAAAGGGCGAGTCACGTTGACTCGCCCTCTCTTCTAAATTCGGCATCGACCTACTCTCCCACCATTCGGCAGTACCATCGGCGCTAACGGGCTTAACTTCTCTGTTCGGGATGGGAAGAG
>OGEN01000281.1_pt1 | contig 71676 bp, 48 predicted proteins | sample 1570671 | NCBI WGS metagenome assembly OGEN01 (sample SAMEA2582128, study PRJEB24529) | metagenome | biome: Human gut stool | place: China | collected 2011 | reverse complement strand
CACGTACGGTTCTTAGAGGGGAAAGCTCCCGTAAGGGGGCTGACCTACTCGACATTAACAGGAATCCTAAGATGGTAAAGAATCCGTATCAATCTTAATTAAAAGGTAATGAGAATGAAAAAGATAATATATAATATAGCCTCATTATTGTTGTTGGCTGTTTTTGCCACTAGTTGTGGTATGGATAATTACGATGCTCCCGAATCCAAGTTGTATGGCCAGATCCTGTACAAAGATGCCGGTGGCGTAGAACATCCTTTACAGGTGAAAGGTACCGGAGAAGCCATAAAACTCTCGTTATATCAGTATGGCTGGCAGTTATCAGATGGTATTACGTTGTATGCCGACCAGGATGCTAAGTTTGAAGCCATTCTTTTTGACGGCGATTACCATATGATTACAAACAATAATAATGGTCCCTGGAAAACTGTACAGATATCTGAAGTAAAAAAAGATACAGTCGATTTTACACTGAAGGGTAGTACCGAAGTCAAGATCTATGTGACTCCTTATTTTATGATAGAAAATGCTGCAATCAGTCTGAATGGAACTAATTTATCGGCTACCTGTGCTGTAAAACAGATTATTTCTGATGCAGCGATAAATACGCAAAGTGTGTTTATTAGTTCTACCCGGTTTGTAGATGAGCAGACGAATTTCGCACGTATGGACTATTCTGAAGATAAGTCTGCCGGGAATAAAAACTTCTCATTCGCGATAACCGATGCATCACAGCTAAAATCTTTGGAGAATGCAAAGAATCGTACAGGAAAAGTGTATGCTCGTATAGGTATTAAGGCAGAAGGAGCTGACCAGTTTATTTATTCGGAGGTCTTCGAACTTGCTGTAAAATAAATTGCTTTGTAGGAGGGGTGTGTCATTAGATAATGATGCACCCTTTTTTTATTATGACCTCAAAATATATAGTTATGAAAGTACATGCCTTTGGCTATTTATATTTTTCAATATAGAAATATTTATACAATGATATAGAAAGTGGGATTTACTTATTAATTTTGACCCATTGAACTTTCAGGCAATTATCTCATTCTAGATCTCATTTACTTATATTAAATAACAATATCATGAAAAAAGTTGTGTTTATTTGCTTTCTCTTCTGTTTCTTTTTAGGGGGAGGGATTAGTATGAAAGGGCAAAGCCCGAAAAAGTTTACATTACCAACTCCCTGGACCAATAAAGCATTGGAAGTTGCTGTTCCTTTGCCGGAATATCCGCGGCCACAAATGGTGAGGACGGAGTGGTTGAATTTGAATGGTGTATGGGATTATATGGGTGGAAAAGACTTACAGGACCCGGTATCGGCAACTTCTGTCCCGACATTCCCCGTTAAGCCGGAACAAATCAGGGTTCCTTTCCCTCCGGAGGCAGAATTATCAGGTATTGCCCGCAAAGGGGATACTTGTCTATGGTATCGTCGAAGCTTTACTATACCCGGAGCCTGGAAAGGAAAGAATGTCTTATTGAATTTTGGTGCGGTAGACCGTATTTCGACTGTGTTTGTGAATGGAAAGAAAGTGGGCACACATACAGGAGGATATGATGCTTTTACTTTTGATATTACTGCTTTTTTGAAGTCGGGTGAAAATACTCTTGTGGTCGGTGCCTATGATCCTAACGATGGAAAAGCAGCATCCGGTAAAAACGGGCCGCGTGGCGATTATACTTTTACGTCCGGTATCTGGCAGACAGTCTGGTTAGAACCTGTGGAAAAACAATATGTTTCTCGGATCAAGCTGATCCCCGATCTGAAGAACAACCGTTTGGAGGTGCTTGTTAACACAGATAATGACGGGTTAAAAGTTTCGGCAGTAGCAAAAGATGGTGGAAAGGAAATAGCGAAAGCGGAAGGAACCGTTAATGGTAAGTTTTATATTCCCATACAGAACCCTCGTCTCTGGACTCCTGAAGATCCTTTTTTGTATGATTTAAAGTTACAGCTGAAGAATACGAAAGGTAAGGTAGTGGATGAAGTCGATTCTTATTTTGGAATGCGCTCCGTTTCTTTAGGAAAGGTGGATGGAGTAAACCGCCCTTTATTGAACGGTAAGTTTGTTTTTCAAATAGGGTTGCTGGATCAGGGCTATTGGCCGGATGGTATTTTTACGGCTCCGACGGATGAAGCATTGCTGTATGATATAGAATTAGCCAAACGGGCCGGTTTTAACGTGATCCGTAAGCATATAAAAGTGGAACCGCAGCGTTGGTACTATCATTGTGACCGCATGGGATTGATGGTCTGGCAGGATATGCCTAATCTTTGGGAACCGGATGGTACCGATTCTGTTGCTGTACGTAAGCAATTCCGCGAAGAATTGAAAGTAATGATCGATCAGCATATCAGTTCACCTTCCATTGTGATGTGGGTTCCTTTTAATGAAAACTGGGGAGCGTTCGAGGTTACTGATATAACAGCCTGGGTGAAAAAGTATGATCCGAGCCGCCTGGTCAATGGTTTGTCCGGCTATAATTATGCACCGGGTTACCGGCCGGCCTATGGAGATCCCGGTAATGGTGATTTTGTCGATATGCATCATTACGGCAAAATAGAGCCGAAGGCAATGCCTCGTCCGGATGAGAAAAGAGCTGCGTCTCTCGGTGAGTTCGGAGGAAAAGGATTATTTGTCAGAGATCATTTATGGCCTGTAAGGAATGATGCTTATGAAATGATGTTGAACAAAGAGGTACTGACCGATACATATATACTTATGCTTAACGAATTGGAGCAAATGATTAAATACTTTGGCTTGAGTACGGCTATTTACACGCAGACGACGGATGTGGAGCACGAAATAAACGGGTTGGTCACTTATGATCGTTGGGTTGAGAAGATGAATCTGGATAAGGTTAAACAAATCAACCGGGAGGTAATAGAAGGTACGCGGCAGAAATAAGTAGCATATCGATGTGGGGAAGGTAGCACTATAGTGTTGACAGGTGTAAGTCTATAGTGCTGATAGATGTAGGTTTGTAATGTTGATACATCTGAGTCTATAGTGCTACCTTATCCTTTTTCAGTATTTAGAATACAGGGGTTTCAGCCTCCAGTGAGGGGGTAGAGCCGGTTACCTCCGGCCAGTCGTTTACCCATCTGACCTGATCGAGCATCAGAACACGTCCGGTAGGATTTTCTTTACTCACCGCATGATAAAGCATCCAGTCGTTTCCAGCTTTGTCAGTCACTATTTCCGAGTTATGACCTGTACCGACAAAAGCCTCATTTCCGCGAATCAGTATCTCATGATGGTTTTCCATCATCGGTTGCCCCTTTTTGTCCACATAAGGACCGAACAGGTTTTCTGAACGGCCGACTACGGTTGTATAGGTGCTTTTTAATCCTTCGCAGCAACTGCCGATAGAGGCGAACAGGTAATAATATTTGCCACGTTTATGAATATAAGTTCCTTCATAAGCTGTACCGGCTACCTGTTTTTTCTCTGCTCCTTCCTTCAGGGTTAGTCCGTCGTCTGACAACTCTATCCCGTAAATTCCCCGGAAGCTTCCCCAGAACATGTACTTTTTGCCATTCTCTTCGATGTAATACTGGTCGATGGAGTTTTGCACACCTATCGTATTGCTCCTGAACATCATCCCCCGGTCGGTAAAAGGACCCTCCGGTTTGTCGGCAGTTGCGACTCCGATGCCGCAGGTCCATTCTCCACCCCAGACGGACATGGAGTAATATAAAACGTATTGTCCGTTGATATAATTGATATCAGGTGCCCACAGACCGCCTTTAGGCTCGAAAGTCGGACGGGTTTCGTCTGTAAAGGCAGTACCTACTTCTTCCCAGTCTACCAGGTTTCTGGAACGGTGGATAGGAAGATTACGAATATTCTCCGTTGCATACACGTAAAAGTAACCGTCATCGGCTTTGATGAGGCTGGGGTCCGGAAGACTGTAATCGATGACAGGATTCCTATAGGTCTTATTTTCTGTTTGTAGCGGCTTATCGGCCAGACAGGCTGTAAGCGATGCAATCCCGAATAAGGATATAAAAAATAATTTTCTCATATAGCTGTTGTCTGAATGATTGTTTGAATAACAACGAATTAGAAAATGCCTTAATGAAATGAACCGGTATTTTCATCCAGGCTGAATACGGAAGACATGGTTTGTATCCCTTCCTGATCCTTTAATGTACATAGAACGTTCTTATCCCTGTCTACCAGGAACAGATGATCCCGTTTTTCCGGATTTACATGCCCGACCCAGTTGGTGAAGAGCAAGCGCCCGTCAGGGAAATATTGCATGCCTCCCAGAAACTTTAAAGGCTCTCCGGGAATGTCCTTGTTCGATATTTCCCATACGGTGTTGCCTTTTTTGTCTAATTCGACAATGCGGGGATTCTGTGTCTTATCGGCTATGGCGACCAGTGTGTGGCCGTTCGGCAGCCGGATCACAGAATGAGGACCGCCGGGGACCTGTACCTGCCAGACCACTTCTCCTTTTGAATTGTATTCTTTGACGTATTCCCCTCCGTAATGCGCAACGAGATAATTGCCATTATCCAGTCTGCGGGCATTACGCATAAAGGCGAATGTTCCGTCCGAGACACCTTCCGGCAGGATGCACACCTCACTTACGATTTTCCCCCCGGGAGAAACTTCCAGTAAGCGTCCGGCATTGCATTCACCGATAAAAGTATTCCCGTTTTTCAGACGCTGGCAGGCGAAGACGGGACTTTCCGAAGCATAATAAAAGACGGTATCGTTTTGCCGGGTCACTTCCAGTACTCCTTTGCCAACCGAAAACAATAAGTTCCCATTCGGAAGTACCCAGAGATCATTCGATTCCGGAGCCTCATGTTGCCAGACGATCTTGTTGTTTTCCATAATGAAAACGATCCCCTGGGAGTAATCGGCTCCGGCGAAGTTCCCGCATTGTGCCAATACATTAAAGCAGTGGATGCAGGAAAGAAAAAGGATATAAGTAAAATGTCTCATAATGTTGTTTCTTAAAGAGATAATACGTATTCTGCCAGGTCGTTCAGTTCGTTTTCCGACAGTGTTTCTGCGGGGCCATGCACTTTCAGCATTTCCTGCATGGTGTAGCTGCGCCCGTCATACAGGTAAGGAGCTGTTCTCCATACTTCGTTCAAGGCGGGAACATCCATTTTTACGTTCTGATCCGGCCCGTTCGTCCAGTTTACCTTGTATTGTTTCATATCCGTATAATAAGTACCCGAATGACAGGACGCACAGTTTTTCTCGAAATGTACCTTCCCTTTTTGGGCTGCTTCGGATAAATTACCGTTTACCAGGTAAGGACTCGGAACCGGTGACAATGACTTCAGGTACACGTCGATGGCCGGAGCTATTTCTTCTGTCGAGGCAGCAAATAAGATATACTTGATACCTGAGATGACAGCCGTTTCCGCATCTTTACGAATACCGGAAACCATACAGGGAGGAGTCTGGTGGGATAAAACCAATGTCTTGGTATTCTTAGGATTCCCCATGCCGTCGTTCAGCAAATCCCAGTTCAGCCCGTCCATGCGGGCATCGTTGGGATGGCAACTGGCACAGCTCTGCCATTCCTGGAAACCGATGGAAGCATCGTGGAAATACATATCGCCTTTCCCTTTTTGAGTGGATGCGAGCGTAGCACCCAATGAGGTAGAAACCATATCCTTGCCGCTTCCGTTGAAGGCAACCAATTCTCCGGTATAGTAATTCGCCGTATAGACTTTATCCGGTGTGACGTACAAGGCACGGGGACCTTTCCCCTGCGTTTTGTAGAAATCGCGGATGCCGTATAAGAAACCGGCATCATCCGGGATATGCGCATAATCTTTGGTCGAAGGGGTTACTTTTTTGCCGTCTTTTGCCCGTGCCAAGCGGTCATGCAATGAGGTTCTGTCTACACAAACCAGTTCGTGAGTTCCGGAGACAGAGATCCATATTTTACTGTCATCCGGCGAAACGACAACGTTCCACGGATTGGAGGCGCCTTTCTGCGGAGTGTCCAACAGGACCGTGTTTTCCACTTCCTGTGTATGCAGGTTGATGACGGACAGGACGTTCGTACTCATCCATCCCCGGTCTACCTGGTTGGTCGGGAGCTGGTAGCGTGCCAGCAGATGAACGGCATACGCATAATCGCCTTTGCTGTCCGTAGCCAATGCTTTTACATCTGTGGAACCATTTGGAAGCTGTAAGCGTTTCACTACCTTTTTATTGTTTACATCGACAATATCCAACTGGCAGGCAATCGGATAAGTGAGCGATGACATTTCCGGCAGGTTGTTGGCAACCAGCAATAAGCTGTCGCCAGCGAATGAAACGATGTCTACCGGTTCTCGGCCTACGGTAATCCGGTTCAACACCTCTTTGGTTTCCGGAGATACTTCCCACAGTTCGTTGTTGAAGCGTTGGGTTGTCCATAAAGAACCTGTCTGCCGGTTGAACAAGAGGGCAGAAGGCGTGTGTCCCAAGGCTGTTTGAGAGATAACGGACAGGTCTTTCCCGTTCAGCTCACATAAAGAGCCTCCGACACCGTCGCATACCACCCAGATATGCCGGTCGGGCGTTTCCGTCAGGTCGTTGGCGGCGGTTGGCAATGTCACTTTGATACCTGTATTCTTTAAACGGGTATCGATGAGGCATATTTCTTTTTTATCCCGGTTTGTCACCAGAAGTCCGCTTCCTTCTCCGGCACTCCATATATGATCCGGAGCAAAAACATCATTCCCGTTGCATCCTGTCAGGGCAGCCAGGCACAGACAGGCTATATAAGTCCAGTTTATTTTCATAATCTTTACTTCTTTGCTTTTAACGATTGAAGATACTGACGGATGTTTTCTTTCTCGGCAGCCCGGGATGTTTCCCGTTTCTTCTCATAATACGTATAATAATCCTTCTCCTCCTGTGTCCAGTTGTTTGCTTCCCGGTAATCACCGATGAACGGTACGCACAGGTCGATCCATAAAGCGATCGTTTCCATTTCTTCCTTGCTCAGGTTGCATCCGCCGTGCCCGTTTTCAAGCCGTTTGATCAGGTTGCTTGTGTTGGAACCGGCAAAATAAGGGGCGAGCAACGTCGGTTCGGACAGATTGCTTATCCAGTTTACTTCCGGGTGATGAGCATCTCCCTGCCAGGAGTCGTTGTCTCTCGTCATCTGGCGGGCATGCGTCAGGTTCAGATAAGAGTCTGAGAACTTGCGCTTGGTCTGCTGGTCGACTACTTTCAACTCGCCTTTCAGGCTCAGTTTGCTTTTCACCCCGTCATGGCAGGATATGCAATGAGCATCCCAGATAGGCTGCACCTCTTTGATGTAGCTGAAGCAACGGTCGCCAATTCCTTCCGGCTCGATCTTTTGGATACCGGTGTTCATCGCTATAGATACCGGATGCGAAGCTACCGGAACCGTATTTTTGTGCTCATGGCATCCTACACAACTTTGTGTTTCTCCCGGCTGCAAAGTCGACCAGCTGCGCATGGTCTGTACAACGCGGTTGTTTTCATCCAATGCCTGGAAGTATAAAGGCGTGCGGCAAGGCACTTTGAAGAAGGCCGAACCGTCCGGCTGCACATCTATCGTTCCCAGTATCCGTTTTACGTCCCAGCTGGCATTGCCGACTCCTACCGGGGAAAAGGCATGTCCGCCGCCCCCCGCATCAAAGCCATAAGCGGCACCGATACTGGCTACGCGGTAGATGGGTTCGACAATCCGCAGTTTCTTGATCGTTCCCGGCTCGATGCCTTTCAAACCGTTTCCTTCGTAAATGTTCTGCATATAGTAGACACCTTCCTCTTTCGTGTAGTCCACATTGTTTACACGCTCGAAAGGACGTTCACGTTCGGCCAGCAGAACTGGCTGATTGCAGGATATGCTGGCATCCGAAACCAATAGTTCGCGTTCTCCGTCCGGTGTCATCCAGTAGATACCAAATTCCATCGGATGGCCTACGTGGTAGCCCAGCGGCGTATAGGAAATCAGAAACTCTTCTTCATTCAAAGGGTAAGGGTGTTGGAACTGGTCGCCGAATTGTCCGTATGTATCGACTTTTACAGCTTCCGGCCTGTGGAGCGGGGCAACCAACATGACACCTTCGTTCTCATCGCGTCCGGCTTCAGGGTCGATGATGCATAATTTACCGTGTTGAGGTGTGTGATGACCGAGTATGGTTGCCATCACCTTTCGTGTTCCGGGGATTTGGCGGGTATGTGTGACCGTGGTAGGGAAGAAGCTGTTTCCTCCGTAATACTCAGCCTGTCCGGTACCGTCCGGATTCATCTGGCAGAGCGGTTGCATAAATACCTGACCACGGTCGTTGTATTCCCAACGGGTATAGACAACGCGGCCGTCGTCGAGCAGTGTCGGATTGGAGGTATGCACCTGGTCGAATCCGACCTGCCGCATATAACGTCCTTCGCGGTCGCAGAGATAGAGGTTGCTGACTTCTACGGTCCAGCAGTCTACCGCACTACCGTTGCGGGTCGAGTTGAACAGGATATTTTCGTCCGGTAGATAGATCGGCTCTATATCGGCAAATCCCAGGCCGGAAGTGATCTGTTTCAGTTTCCGGGAGGGCATTTCCATTTCGTACAGGTGGAAGTCGTCTTCTTTCTGTGACTTCTTCCAGGCAAATAATATATGCTTTCCATCGAAATGTACGTCCGGATCACGGAAAACGCCGGCTGTATCTTTCAGCAAGGTTTCTTCTTTAGCCCAGATACCATCCATCTTAAAAGATGCCAATTCTCCCCCGGCAAAGAAATTACATTCCGCACGGGCATCGGACAAACCTTCCGTATAGGCAAAGAAAGACGGACGCAGCGTACGGAATTTGGTAAACACAACTTCGGGAGTGTTTTTTATAAATGAAGCCAGCCGCTGCTCTCTTCTTTTCGTACAGGCGTCGAGATAGGAAGACAAAGCCTGTGTGATGCTTTCCGGGGTATCGGTTACTTTTGTTTCCAGCTGTAGTTTGTGCAGGCGTTCGCTGATCTGACCGGAAAAAGTCCCGTCAAACCATTTCACATTACTTCCATCCTGTAGCCACCAGTCGTAATAGACGGGATAGTGATGATATAAATGCAGATGCGCCTCCCGGATCAGGGTGGCGGTACTGTCTTTTGAGACTACCCCTTCGGTAGCCTTTATTTTATTGAATCGGTCTTGTATTTCGGCTATAAATTCCTGCTTATCGGCGGGATGGTGATCTTTATACTCGTTGTTCTGACAGGCTGCCAGTACAACGAGTATAAGTCCCATTCCTATTTTGTGTAAGTTATTCATGTTACTCCCTTCTTTATTAATAATCCGGTTACCGGAATAAACTGAAACGATGCTTTGTTTCAATTTGTTTCTTCTGGATGAAACTGTTGTTTCTTGGTATGAAACTAATGTTTCATAAGGAAGAAACTTTGTAAGCCTCTACGATTGAGACTCCGCTAGACGTACCGATTCGGGTAGCGCCTGCCTTAATCATGGCTAATGCCGTATCCAGGTCGCGGATGCCGCCTGCTGCTTTCACTCCGATTTCCGGACCAACTACCCGGCGCATCAGGGCAACGTCTTCTACGGTGGCTCCGGCCGTGCCGAAACCGGTCGAAGTCTTCACGAAATCGACACCTGCTTCTTTGGCGATTTGGCAGACTGTCTCCTTTTCTGCATCAGACAGGTAGCAGGTTTCCAGAATCATTTTACAGATCACGCCTGCCGGTTTGCAGATGGCTACCATATCTTCGATTTCTTTCTTTACGATGTCCAATCTTCCTTTTTGCAGAGCGCGGACATTAATTACCGTATCGATTTCCGTTGCTCCTTTTTCGATGGCATCACGTGTTTCAAACGCTTTGCATTCGGTGGTCGTCTGGCCTAACGGAAATCCGATGGCTGCACCGACGCGAACAGGCGAACCTTCCAGCAGTTTGACGCAGGTTTCTACTTCTGCCGGATTGATGGCTACCATTGCAAATTCATATTTCCGTGCTTCGGCACACAGTTTTTCGATGTTCTCTGCCGTGCCGAAAGGTTTCAGGAAGGTATGATCGATCATTCCTGCCAATTTTTCTGCTGTTAAGTTTGCGATTATTTCGTTCATGATAAATGATGTTTAGAATGTTAATACTGTTTTTATTACTTCGTTACGTTTTACGGCTTCCAGAGCCTCGTTTATTTGTTCAATCTTAAAGCGATGGGAGATAAAGTCGGAGGCAGACAGACGGCCTTCACGTATCCATCCGGTCAGTGCGATCATGGCCCGTTTCTCTTCTGAGCGGGTCGGCCAGCGGTGGATGTAGAGGTTGAAGTTGTATGGAGCCTGATCTAAATCGATTGTCGGATTTTTGGTCATTACACCGTAGACGCAAATGTCGCCGGCCATTTTGATAAGCGGCAGAGCCGAGTTAACGATGGATGGTAAACCTACTGCGTCAATGATCGTATCGTACGAACGGTTGGCAGCGGCTATAAATTCAGGGGTGGCGATTTCTGCCGGAGTATATCCGTTGTCTGCTCCCATCTGTTTGGCCAGCTCCAGCTTGGCGGGAAGCATATCGACGATATCCACCTGTCCCAGGCCGAACAACTTGCCCAGTTTGACGAAACTCAACCCGACGGGACCGGCACCGAATACCATTACTTTCTTGCCCGGAGCCAGACGGAAGTCTTTAAATGCGCCGACTATCTCACGCCAGGTACAAGCGATTACCGCTTCTTCCGGTTGTATATCGGCTGGTACGGCATTCTGAATCTCAAAGCTGTCCCAGCAGCCCTGTTCCGGTGTGGCGAGACCTTCTTCCTGCAACACTTCGAAATCGTTCACGACGACATATTCGCTGAAGCCTCCCCAGGCACTGTTCAATCCAGGAGTTGTAAAAGTAGCATTTAACCCGCCGATGGCCCTGTCGCCCACACGGAAGTTGCGAACTTTAGCCCCGACTTCCACTACGATACCAACATTCTCATGTCCCAGAGCCATCGGGAACTGGTCTGCTCCGGGGAAATGCCCGGAAATCAGTTTACTGTCGGTTGCATTACACAGGGCTACCATCTCGGTTTTCACCAAAGCCTGATACGGCGTGATAGCCGGTATATCTATCTCCCGGATTTCTACTACGCCGGGAGCTGTTGCGATTACGCTTTTCATTTGTCCTTTCATATTCTTTCTTATAGGTTTAAATTCGATAAATCGGTATAGACCTCTTTCAAATGGTCGTATGTTCTATCGAATACTCCGATTAATTCCTGATATTTCTCCACATTGGCAGGGATAGGGGTGATCTTCTTATCGATATGGATAAAGCGGTCGGTTACGCTGAAGTCCTTGAACAGTCCGGCTCCGATACCGGCCAGGATAGCGGCACCCATCGAGGTGGCTTCTTCCAGATAGTTCGGTATCTTTATTTCTGTCTGGTAGATGTCGGCCATCATTTGCTGCCAGATCGGATTTTTGGCACAGCCGCCTATCACGGTCATATTCTCAACCGGCACGTGGTTTCGGAATATATTCACGATAAGTCCCAGGTTCAAGGTGATACCTTCCATGACGGAACGAAGCATATCTCCATGCGTATGTCCTACGGTCAGTCCGATAAAGGCTCCTTTGGCATTTACGTTCCAGCGCGGGGAACGTTCGCCCATAAGATAGGGCAGGAACAGCAGCTTGTTGGAACCTATCGGTGATTTCCGGATCTGTTCGTCGATCAGTTCGTATACATTTCCTTTCCTTTGTCTGGCTTCTTCCTGTTCCTGTTGGCACAGTTGCTGAACCATCCAGTTATAGGAAGCTCCTGCCGTCTGCATGGTGCCGGACGGATGAAGCATGCCCGGAACGACATGCGCCCAGTTCATCGTGCGCCGCTGTTCGTCGACAACAGGTTTCTCTACAGTCAGGGCTACCCATGAGGAAGATCCCAGGTAGTTGTAAGATGTTCCCGGGGCTACACAGCCAACGCCTACTCCGGCACAACTGCCGTCACCGCCTCCGCAAACGACCGGTGTTCCTTTCCGGAGTCCGGTAGCTTTGGCTGCTTCTTCCGTTACCTCGCCTATCACATCGATGGAGGAACGTACTTCCGGGAACAGCGAAATGTCCAGTCCGGCTGCCTCGATGATCTCTTCACTCCAGGCCCAGCGATTCAGGTCGTAGGCATTCGTACCGGATGCATCCGACGGATCGGTGGCAATCGTACCGCAAAGACGGAAATTGATATAATCCTTAGCATTGAGCATCTTGTAAGTATTTGCGAATACTTCCGGCAGATGTTTCCGTATCCACATGAGCTTTTCTATCGAATAAGAGGCACTGATGCGATGGCCTGTTATCTCGTAGAAATGAAGCGGATCGATCTTTCCGGCCAGGAACGCTTCCTCCTCCTGCGAACGCTGATCGCAATACAATAGGTGGGGATAAAGCGGATTTCCTTTTTTATCGACGCATAAACAACCCATCATTTGTCCGCTCAGGGCAACCCCGGCAATATCATCCGGCGAAACGATTTGCAATAGCGCATGGGTCGTTTCAACGATTGCTTTCCACCAATCCGCAGGATTTTGTTCCGCCCGGTTGCCGGCAGCATAATCGGTACGGTAAGAGGCTACATAGGAGGCGACCAGCATACCTTCTTCGTTGAATAAAGTCGCCTTGTTGCCACTCGTGCCTAAGTCGTGTGCAATAACGTATTTTGACATGGTCTATAGAATATTATTTATAATGCAGCATTCGTATATCCGGTCAGTCCGACCAGAATACCTCCAACGATCCCTCCGGCTATGATAACCACCCAGCGCGGGAATGCTTCTTTCAATAAGCCCAGACGTTGGCCTTTCGGGGCGCAGAGCGTATCGCAGACCACAAATCCCATCGCGATGGCCCAACCCATATCTACCCAGGGAGCACTTCCGCGTGCACCTTGATGGATCAGGCTGAACTGCATCGGCAGTCCATTTGCATCCGGAGCCAGCCCGGTGGAGAAACCGAAGCCGGGCAATTTATGGTTGACGAGCCAGAACGTTCCAATAATTAATGCGGCGGCGATAAAGCCTCCCTTTGCTCCAAAGTCCCTGACCAGTTTAGGCCAGCAGAATATAACCGTGAATGTGACGGCGAAAGAACCGAATATACTGGTGATGATACCGGCATTGTACATGCCGAACAGTTCATTGTAAGTCTGTAACCACTCGCTCATACTGCCTCCTCCTCTTTTGACAGGCGGTTACCGCACGAACGCATCGCCCAGATAGTCAGACCGGCCAAAGCTCCCCCGATCAGACAACAAAACAGGGTAGGAGCCGCCAGAAAGAATTGTGTGATGTCGCCCTGGAAACGGACGATCCCCCAGGCTATACCGGCGGAACCGATACACCATCCCTGGTCCAGCCATATCTTTCCTTCCGGGTTTAATATGGCTCCGTTGTAATGGTTCATGTACCACATGATCCCGATGATAAGTGTAGCCGCCAGCCATCCTCCCATGAGGCCGTAGGTCTTCCAAAGCTCCGGCCAGATGCCGAAAGCAAAACCTCCGCATATGGCCGATCCGGCAAATGTAGATAAGTAGTGTTTCATGATATTATGGTTAATCTGTTAGTTAAGTTGTAATTTAGCTAGTGTAAAAGGCTTGTCGTGTCCGGTATTTACTTTGTCGGGGCCTGTTACGATATCGAAGCAGGAAACGATTACCTGGCCGTTCCATACGATCGGTTCTCCCGGCTGGTCGAGTCCGCCGTCGCTTCCGTCGCAATCCGGACTCTGGGCAATACGCTGAATACGACCGTCCTTATCGATGCGGGCAACAGCATTCTCGGAGAAATCGGCTACCCAGATATTTCCGTCGTCATCGATACACATCCCGTCGGTGGTGCGTAGCTGTGAGGGATCCTGTGCCCAGATCTCATTACTGGTTACATTGCTGTTGCCATCCATTGTTATCCGGTGGATAGTACCGTCACCGAAGTTGCCTACATATAAATAACCTTCCTTATCGAACACGATGCCATCCAGTCCGTACTGTACATCTTTGTTCTTGGTAATGACGGTGGTGATCAGGTTTTTATCTTCCCGGGTATTGGTGATCTTTATATTTTTATCATTCTTATCGAAACAATATACACCGCTGACCAGCAAACCGGACGGGTCCTGGATGGAAGACAAGGAGCTTTGGGTTACATATAATTTCCCGTTCCTGAAGCGGATTCCGTTCGGATGCTCCATGCCGGAAGCTACTTCAATAACTTCTTTCAGCTTATACCCGTCTAATTTTAAACAGAGTATTCTCCCTTTGTTTTTGGCCTTTTCGGCTCCGCTCCATCCTTGGTTGTCGCAAATGAAAAGGTTACCCTCGTCATCGAAAGTGATTCCCATGGGTGCGGCCCAACCCGTTTCCGGTAATACGGGCACATCCATCCATTTACTGATTTTTCCCTCTTTGGTAATCTGCATCAGGCAGGCCGGTTTTGACAGATCTGCAAAATTGGGACAAGCCAGGATGAGGTCACCGTTCGGGGCAATAGCCATACCGTCGGGTGTCGGGCAATCGTCCGGCAATATCATAAACAGTTCGCTTTTTTGCATGGTGGTAACATCGGCTACCGTAGCGGCATTCTTTTGAGAAGTCCTGTGGCAAGCACCGAATAAGACCGATAATAAGATAGACATTAAAAACACATTTCTCATGATATATAGATTTGTTGATATATTAGTCAGACTCAAAAAGGAGGGTTATCCCTTAAAGCTATCTGTTGTTTTTTTCATTTTTTCGTTGGCAAAGGAATATAATCCTGTAGTAATAAGGTTTCAGTAATCGGTCAAATATCTTCAAAAATCAATCGTAAACTTGCTTATATCAACTTTTTCAATGTGTATCTGAGCATATTTCTGACAACCAGGTAATGAAAAGGGCATATAGTATAGAAGTAAACATATCCCAGCCAGTAATGGAAATGTACAACGGTAATACTTCTGATCTTTTTACGATTTCCTTCGAGGTTTTCTATATGGATGGATAAATAAGCGCAGAGATGTTTATCGTCGAGACAAACAATTGTTTCTTGTGGGGATTTGTCCGTGACACTGGCAAAACTACAATTGCCTCCTGACCGGATACATTCTTTAAACTCCTGAATCTTTCCTTCTCCGGCTTGTAAGCCGAATGGCTTTACCAGTAGATTCCGTAGTTTGAACAGCTGATTCACCCAGCCAGGCATAGTTGTCCAGAATGATACCTGAATATCGTCCGGCGTGATCTTTTTATCCGAGTCTGTTTCACATTCGAATGAGTCCGAATAATTAGCCGGAAGATATTGGTTTATCAGGCTGTCAGGAGGAATAGTAGAATTTCTTACTTTCATAATGTCTCTGTATTTCAGTTAGAACAGAGACAAATATAACTTATTTCTGAAATATTTCCGGATATTTCCGAATGAAATACGTAGGGGTACAACTCCAGGCATGGCAGTAACTATTAACCGGATAGAAGTTGTAGGGTGACAGGTATTCATTCCGGGGATCATAGACTTCCCAGAAGGTATCAGCCCCTTTGTGGATCATTCCGCCCCAGTATTCCGCCATTTCTTTTTTGGCTTCTTCTTTCAATCCCGATTTGATCAGGGCTTCTATATAATAATGGAAGAGGTAAGGTGCTCCCGGCGTACATACATTTTCTGTCGTTTTCAAAGCCCTTAATGCCCTTTGGGCTTCTTTTTGTGTGGGTACTTCGCCTAACACCATCCAGATCTGGGAGGCGTACGATACCTGGTCGTTCAGTATGCCGGTGAACAGTCCTGTTTTAGGATTATAATAGTGCTTGCGGACTGCTTTTTTCATTTTTTTGATAAGCCCCGGTAATTGCGATACCTCATTTTCTTTATTCAGCAGTTGTGCCAGTTCGTAGGCTTCCCGGAATGCGAAAATGGTAACGCCATGGAATGCTACTTCCCGGTGTAACCCATCTTTCCAGTCGAAGAATATCCACCATTCACGGGAGGCTTGCTCGTAATTCATCATTCCGTCGTCCTGTAGATATTTGTAGGCCGATTCCAGTTGTTTTTTAACGACGGGCCACAGGTCTTCCGCTGTCTCCCTGTCTCCGGTTTCCAGTAAGTAGTCTTTGAGGGTCACGCCAAACAGGAAAGAATAGTCATATAGATGTTGTCTGGCCTGAGGCTTCGGTTCCGGAGCTTCAAAAACAGTCGCATTCAGTTTTCCGTTGTGTTCGCTTAAACTGGCAAGCAGATACAGGCATCGTTTGGTCAGGTCGTACTGTTTGAAAGAATAATTGTTTGCCAATGCTTCCAGATACAGGTCTCCCAGCCATAAGCGCTGGTCTCTTTTAGGACCGTCTTCATAAACGGTTTGCATACATTCTTTTAATGTATTCAGGCTAACCCTGTCTATATCCTTGAACAACTGAGGTGTGGTTGCCGATAACTCTTCAGGTGTGTTGACAGCCGACGTCACTGCGTCACATTTCATTCCGGAAATACAGAAATCATAACCGGGAGGTGTGGCGATCAACTCTATTTTTACATATCTGAAGGAGACGCGGCGGGGAATGGTCATTGTTGCAGGCATAGTCATCACGGTAACAACTTCATCCTGTAACCATGCACGGCTGAGTCCTCCCTGATAGGGATCGAAAGGTGTGACCAGTTCCGACGGTACTTCTCCGAATGTCAGCTTGAAACGGGCAGGTGCGTCGGATTCGGCTCTCAACAAGTCTGTACTGAAGCTGAAACTTCCTGTTATATGTTCCCCAAAGTCTACGATAACGGACTTTGTCTCTTTAAACGAACTGTCGTATAGTTTGTTTATAGGGGCAGTCTGAACTGCTTTATATTGTTGAAATGCTGTTTCATCTTTAACTATATTGACCAGGGCGACAGGCTTTTTTTCGGTAACGGTCAGCCTTGGAATACTTTGTTCTGCTTTTTCAGCCCAGGAAGCACGTTGGGGTGCGTAAAAATCTTGTCCGTAGGCTGCAAGTAGGCTGTTAACAAGAAAACCACATAAAAAAAGCTTCTTTAAGGTTGTTTTCATCTGAATAAACGTTTATATAGAGTTGTTCATGGTTTAAATGGGGGACAAAGATAGATTATTATATAGCTGTGTGTGTTGTAAAATTGATATTAAAAGTTTAAAAAATGACACTAGACTTGAATACGTGATACTTTGTTATTTAGTTCTTATGATCACATGAATATTGTAAAGTTTTTCCATATCTTTACCTTGTTAACTTTATTATCTTATGGGAGATTATTTGGATATAGAAGTTTTTAATCAGTTATTTAGAGAATACAAAGATCGTTTTACTCGTTTTGCAAAAACTTATGTTTATGACAGTGATCAGGCAGAGGACATTGTCATTGAAAGTTTTATGTATTATTGGGAAAATCGAACGACTTTGAATGAGGGAAATAATATTCCTTCTTATATTCTGACAGTTATAAAGCATAAATGTCTGAATTACCTTCAGCGGTTAAAAACACGTGATGATATAGAAAAATATTTGATTCAGACAGAGGAGTGGGAATTACAGATAAAGATAGCAACTCTGGAAGCTTGTAATCCGGAAAGATTATTTTCGGAAGAGGTACAGCATATTATTGATAAGACATTGGCTGATTTGCCGGAACAAACAAGAAATATATTTATCATGAGTAGATATCAAGATAAAAATCATCGGGAAATAGCGGAAGAAGTCGGTCTTTCGACCAAAAGTATAGAATACCATATAACCAAAACGTTAAAGTTATTGAGAGATGCTTTGAAAGATTATTTCCCTTTCTTATTAATAATGTATAGGATTTTTGATTAGATCATCTCTGATGAGAAACAGATATGAGATTTTTTTTGAAAAAAAATGATTTTGGTTTAGGGATATTACTTACTTATTTGCTTTACTATACGAAAGGTGCTAATTATGGACAAGGAAACATTATATAAGTTTTTTGACAATACGGCTTCGAAAGAAGAAAAGTTAATTATAAAAAATTGGCTGAGAGAAGACTCTGTTCATAAGGAAGAACTGATGCGGGAACGTGAATTTTATGATGCGGTTATTTTATCTCGGCACAGGAAAGAGGTACAAATAATAAAACAGGAGAGACATCCTTTTTATTCTCGGACTCGAATATTTGAAATAGTACGGATTGTGGCTGTTGTTGCAGTAGTATGTTTAGTTGGTTTCTTTATTTATACAAATAAGATGGATGAGATTCGTTTAGCTATGAACACAATAGTTGTCCCGGCCGGACAACGAGTTAATCTAAGATTACCGGATGGAACGGAAATTTGGTTAAATGCTCGTTCGGAAATTAAATATCCTGCTTTTTTTACAGGTTCCAGGCGTGAAGTGATATTGAATGGTGAAGCTTATTTCGAAGTAGAACATGATAACGATAAACCATTTATTGTTCATACCAGTAAATGTGACATAGAAGTGTTAGGTACAAAGTTCAATGTGGATGCTTATGCCGATTCGGAGGATTTCTCGACAGCATTAATTGAGGGAGCCGTAAAGGTAACAGACAGGAATGATCCTTCGAATGCTTTATTACTTTCTCCGGATCATGAAGTTCATTTTGCTAATGGAACCTTTTTTTCCAGCCAGATCGGTGATTATGATTTATTTCGTTGGCGGGAAGGCTTAATTTGCTTTAGAAATGTAAGCTTTGATCAATTAATGCTTCGTTTCGAAAAAAGTTATGGTATCCGTATCATCATTGAAAATAAAAAATTGTCAGATCATGTGTTCAGTGGAAAATTTCGTATTGCAGATGGTATTGATAATGCCTTGCGTGTATTACAAAAAGATGCTGATTATACATTCAGGAGGAGTGAAGACGATTCTGTGATTTATATTAAATAATAATTGTATAACTTAAAAATGAAGAGCCTATGGTAAAAACACTTTAGTTAGCCTTGTTAAAAAATGCCGACAAGTGCGCCCACACTTATCGGCAATTAATTAACACAATAAATAATAATTGTATTAATCATACTAGAATTACAAAGATATGAATAAAAAATCATTATCGTGGACTTGTTATGCTAAAAGCTCACGGTGTAAACACTTTTTTAGAATCATGAAAATAACCTATTTGTTATTATTCGTGTTCATTTTCTGCCTACATGCAGAAAATACCAATTCACAAAATCTCCGGTTTACCATTAAACGGAATAATATTCAATTAGAGCAGGTTTTGGAAGAAATAGAAAAACAATCTAATTATTTGTTCGTCTATAATAAGCATGTAAATATGAATCAGAAGGTTTCTTTGGATATGGATAAGAAATCTCTAAAAGATGTTTTAAGTAACCTTTTTGACGGAACAGATGTAAATTATTCGATAGAAGGAAATTATATTGTTCTTTCTGCCGGAAAGGAATCTGCGGATATTAATAATGTAAAACAAGAAAAGTTCGTAACCGGAAAAGTTACAGACAATCATGGAGAGGCTCTGTTAGGAGTTGCTATTATGGTTAAAGGAACAACGCAAGGCACTGTTACGGATATGGATGGTAATTATTCGATCAGTGTTCCCAATAATAAAGCTGTTTTAGTCTTTAATTATCTAGGGTATGTATCAAAAGAACAGGTTGTTGGAGAAAAGAGTAAAATAGATGTTGTTTTACAGGAAGATACGAAGCAATTAGATGAAGTTGTTGTTGTTGCTTACGGAACGCAGAAAGTACGTAATCTAACCGGATCAATGAGCCGACTGAGTACAGATGAGTTGGTTGATATGCCTGTCCCTAATATAGGACAAAAAATGCAGGGTAAGTTTTCGGGTGTACAGATTTACCAGAATTCCGGTGAGCCGAATGGTGGAATCTCTTTTAGGGTTCGCGGACAAGCTTCTATCTCAGGCGGTAATAGTCCGTTAGTCGTTATTGACGGTTTTCCTTCTCTCACAGGTTTGGATGCAATCAATCCGGAAGAAATTGAAAATATAACCGTTTTGAAAGATGCTGCATCTTCAGCTTTGTATGGTTCCAGAGCTGCGAATGGTGTGATTCTGGTAACAACGAAGCAAGCTAAAGAAGGAAAGATGAATATAGAATTCAGTATGTATTACGGATGGGAAAAGGTTTCAAACCGAGGTAAGCCGGACGTAATGAATGCACAAGAATTTGCTCAGTTTAAAAAAGAATATTATGAAGATCAAGCTCGTTATGAAGATCCGAATGTTACTGTTCCCGAGGTCTATCAGCATCCAGAATTATTGACTAACGGTACAGACTGGTATGATGTGTTATTGCGTACAGCTAATACGCAAAATTACAATTTGGCACTTTCCGGAGGTACTGCTAAAATAAAATCATCTGTGAATTTAGGATATAATAAAACAGAAGGTGTTATTATAAATACTTATTCCGAACGTTTTTCTGCCAGAGCTAATAATATTTTTAATGCGAATGATCATTTGAAATTTGGATTGAATCTGGGTGGTTCTTATCGTTCGGGACAAATACCTCCGGGATTGGGAGAAAGTCGTGGTATTATCGGTTGTGCTTATTTGATGGACCCTCAGTTGAAATACAAAAATGATGATGGTACATATCCTATTTCTTATACGCAGCCAGGAATGTTTGCCAATCCGAACTATTATTTGGTACTTACTCAGCGGGAAAATGTGACGAAAGATATTAACGGTCTTTTGAATGCTTTTGCTGAAATCGAGTTTATTAAAGATTTGAAATATAAATTTAGTGCAAATATCGATCTTTCGAATCAGACAGTAAACCGTTGGACTCCGTCAACGGCTCAAGGCGGTTTGGGATCTGCTCCTCCTAATCCGGCTACCGGAGAATATTATAGCCGTAATTATCTGACTTGGTTGCTGGAGAATACAGTTACTTATAACAAAACATTCATGGAAAAACATACAATTGATGCGATGTTGGGTTATAGTACACAAAAGGCTACTTCGCAGAATGCTAAAGTATCGGCATCTCAATATCCGGATGATGAGGTTCCTTGGGTTGGTATTGCAACCCGCAAAGATGGAAGTTCGGATGCCAGTAATTGGTATGATTGGGCTATTATTTCTTATTTGGCTCGTTTGAATTATAATTATGATGGTAAATATTTATTGTCGGCAACATTCAGACGTGATGGGTGTTCACGTTTCGGTGCATATTCGAAATTTGCGAATTTTCCATCTGTTTCATTAGGTTGGATTGTTTCAGATGAAAGTTTTATGGAAAATATGGATCCTCTTAGTTACTTGAAGTTCAGAGCTAGTTATGGTAAAGTCGGAAATAATAATATCGGTAATTATTCTTATATAGCTTCAGCAAGTAGTGCGAATTATGTTTTCAATAACACAATTGTTGGAGGAAAAGCCTTGAATGCAATCGGAAATAATGATTTGACATGGGAAACGACCAATCAATACGATGTGGGTATTGATGTGGGATTATTAAATGATAGAATCTTCCTTATTTACGATTATTATAGGAAAAAGACGGATGGATTATTGTATCGAGTGGATATTCCTAATCAATCCGGATTTTCAAGCATACAGTCCAACATCGGAGAATTTCGTTTCTGGGGGCATGAAATTGGCCTTGAGACGAAGAATCTTGTAGGTGACTTCAAATGGAATACCAATTTGAATGTAACATTCAATCGAAATAAAGTAATGAAGCTGGGTACTAATAATGTTCCTTGGGGAGGTAATTCTAACCAAATGGATTATCATAGACTGGAAGTAGGCAAGCCTCTCGGTTTCTTTATGGGATATGTTTACGATGGAGTTTATATGACGCAAGAAGAATTTGATTCTCAACCTAAGCATGCGAGTTCTATGGTTGGTACCGTACGTATGAAAGATATAAATAACGATGGAGTAATTGATATGGATGACCGTACAATGATCGGTGATCCAAATCCGGATTTTATTTATGGTATGACGAATGAGTTCTTCTGGAAAAATTTTGATGCAAGCTTTGTGATTGCTGGTGCTGTCGGTGGGGATGTGATGGACGGAACCTATGAGTGGACAGAGAATCTGGATGGTGTGTTTAATGTGCGGAAAGAGGTTGCGGAACGCTGGCGTTCGTTAGAAAATCCGGGTAACGGAAAGATTCCCAGAACAAGAAGTGGTACGACAGAATTGTTCCGTTTTAATAACTCTCGTTGGGTATTTAATGGTTCATATTTGTCTCTTAAAAATTTGACGATAGGTTATACATTTCCGTTGAAGTCTAATCCGTATGTAAAAAGTTTACGTATATATGGTAGTGGACAGAATTTGTTTACAATAACAGGATATCCAGGTATGAATCCGGAAGTAAATGCTTATGGTTCAGCAGGACATCAACAAGGATTGGATTATAGTTCATATCCTGTGGCAAGAACATTCTCTGTCGGATTGAATGTTAAATTTTAAATAATACGAAAATAGTAGAAATATGAAACATATATATAGTTTGCTATTAGCTGCATTGATGGGATTGAATTCCTGTTCTGATGATTTCTTGAATTTGTATCCGGAGACATCTATAAATTCATCTTCATTTTATCAGACAGCTGAACATTTCGACCAGGCTTTGATCGGGTCTTATGAGAAGTTGCGTCCGATAGCATTTAATGGTATTTTTATGGATGAACAAAGGTCTGATAATACATTTTATTCCATGAATAATGGGGATAGGAGTCCTTATTTGAACGTGGAGGTTGTAGCTTTGTTTTTAGATGATGAAACAACATCCGTTTTAAGTAATACTTATAATGATATCTATGCAGGAATTGCTCGATTAAATACGGTGTTAAGCCGAATTGATGGGTCTCAAATGACTGATACAGAAAAGTCTAAGGTGAAGGCTGAAGCTTTATTCATGCGTTCTTTTTATTATTTCTATTTAGTACAACACTGGGGACCAGTCCCTCTGATGTTGACTGAAGTAACTAGTGAAAAGGATGCATTCGTTCCAAATTCGACTGTTGATGAAATCTATAATCAACTGATAAACGATTTGAGTGAAGCAATAGAGATCGGATTGCCGATGCCGGATCATTTCCCTCAGTCTGGAAGAGCTACTCAGGGGGCTGCGAAAATGTTGCGTGCTTATGTTTATATGACAAAGCCGAATCGTGAATATGCAAAAGCTGAGCAAGATTTGAAAGATATCACTAAAATGGGATATAGTTTGGAGGAGGATTATGCTAGAGTCTTTGATCCATCGAACAAGAATGGAAAAGAATCAATCTTCGAAGTTCAGTATCTGGACGGAGAAGGTGGACAACACAGTAATATTCCATGGCGATGCATTCCCAGATGTACAAATACAGATTTTTTGATGGGAGTGAGATGTGACAATTATGGAGGAAGTAATGCCGGTAACAATGTACCGACTGAAGAACTGATTCAATCGTATGAACCGGGAGATAAACGTTTGCCTATTTCTGTTCATATTGCGGAAGGAACTTTGGATGGTGACTTATTTACGGTTGATAAATTGGTGACGGAGGATATTGCAGACTATACGGTTCCTGCTGGGAAGGCATTCCGTTATTTCTGTAGTAAATATTACCATCCGCCTTATGTTTATCCTGACCAGGCTGGTGATAATTTCCCATTGTATCGTTATTCCGGAGCCTTGTTATTGTTAGCTGAATCTTTGGTGGAACAGGGGAAAGAGGCAGAAGCTCTTCCTTATTTAAATCAAGTTCGTGAAAGGGCTGGTCTGAAACCTCTGACTGTTGCAACAAAGCAGAATGTATCTGATGAAATGCGACATGAGTTGGCTTTTGAGAATCACCGTTGGACGGATCTGATCCGTACAGGGCAAGCGGTTTCAGTGATGAATGAATATGGCAAAGAAATGAAGAGGTTATATGGATGGATATTACCTTCTGCATTCAATGTAACGAAGGAACGTTTGATCTTTGCTTTTAATAAGAGAGAATTGGAAATTAATGATAAGTTAGTTCAAAATCCAGGATATAAGGATTATTGATTATAAGCTATCAGGAAGATGATTAAGTTCATCTTCCTGATTAATAAAAACAGAAAATACAACATTTAAATCATATATACCATGTTTAAACACTTCTCCATCTTTATTTTTGCTTTGTTGTTATTGCTGATATCGTGTAATAAGGCACAGAAAGATGGTGTAGCTGATTTTAATACATTAAGCAAACAGTTTCTGAACCTGTAAAGGAATATGGAACAGATTCAGCCGGAAGTCGGAAAATTCTGGCTCGGTCAAGATATGGGGGTATTTTCCATAGGTGCGAACGTAAAGAGCGGAGAGAATTTATTATCTTTGGAATTGTCGCCGATGAAAATCCATGCGGAGATAGAACCGATTTATATTTTAGGTGATTTCTGTGTGAAACCGGCAGCAAAAGGGTGGACGATCGAAGCTCTGGTAGAAAAGCTGTCAATTGGAAGCTGGAAAGAACAGGGATGGTCTTTTTATCCGGGAACAGTTACTTATACTAAACAGTATAATCTGACAGATCCGGAGCATTTATATCGTGTGCGTCTGAACGATTGGGAAGGAACAGTCGCCGGTGTGGAAGTCAATGGGAAACCCGCGGGGATCATTTTTGCTCAACCGTATACATTGAATATTTCCGAATATCTGCAGAAAGGAGAAAATACAATCTGCATAAAAGTGGTTGGAAGTAATAAGAATCTGATGGAACCGTTCCATAATGTGCAGTCTCGGGGTATTGTAGGACCGGGAAACTTTAGGAAAATGGGAGGGCGTCCTTCGGGTAATGATTATGATCAACTAGATTATGGTCTGATGGAAGACTTTGTATTGGAAGAAGGAATATAAATCTATAAATCACAGAATATGAGCCTAACAAGAAGAACCTTTATTAAATCAGGTATGATGTCGATCTTGAGTCTGCCATTGATGCAGGGATGCCGGTTTGCCCAAAATGGAACCGGAACTGATGAAGAAGACCGTCTATACATGCTGTTTCAGAATCCGCCCGTTACCTCCAAGCCATTTGTCCGCTGGTGGTGGAACGGGGATAAAGTGACAGCCAAAGAGATTTTCCGTGAACTGGATATAATGAAAGCTGCTGGTATCGGTGGTGTCGAAATCAATCCGATCAGGTTCCCTGGTGGAGACGACTTAGGGATCCCGTCACTGGAATGGTTGAGTCCCGAGTGGATTGAAATGGTTAAAACAGCTTTGAAAGGGGCTGAAGAACGTGGAATGATTTGCGATATCATAGTCGGATCCGGCTGGCCTTTTGGCGGAGAATTTCTGCAACCGGAGGAACAGACTCAATTAATGACGCAAACGGCCCAAAAAGTAAAAGGTCCCGGTAAAATACAGTTGAAGACAGTAGATTTACTGAAAGATGCTTCTCCGCAGGTCGGTTCCAAGTATGAAGGATCAATCAGTGAATTGCATTCATTGTGTTTGGCCCCCGTAGAAATGAATACGTTTTCTCCGGGTAAAGATATTCCTTTTGAAAAAGGGGCGGAGGTGATCACTGTCGAATTACCGGAAGGTGAGCATATTCTGTATGCTCTGGTTAAGGTAACCGGTTTTCAGGCTGTGATTAATGGTGCTCCTGGTGCCGCTGGCCCTGTGCTGAACCATTATAATCAGGTTGCGGTAGAGAAATTCCTGAATCGTATGTCGGATCATCTGTTCCCGGCGATTCAGGGACTGAAAGGTTTCAGAGCTATGTTCTGTGACAGTATGGAATTGGAGGGAGCGAACTGGTGCCATGACTTTACAAAAGAGTTCCAACAGCGTAGAGGATATGATGTAACTCCTTATCTACCTTTTATTTTGTATAAAGTCGGGCATATGGGACATGCGATCGAAGGAGTGGCAGCAACGACTCTCTCCGGGAAGGCGAAAGAAGAAGTCGACCGTGTTCGTTATGACTTTTTTGTCACTTGTATGGATATTGTCAAAGACCGTTTTCTAAAACCTTATACACAATGGTGTAATAAGTATAATTTCAAATCTAGGGTACAGGCTTATGGTCGTGAGTTTCATCCACTGGAAGCCTCTTTTGAAGTCGATATTCCCGAATGCGAGACTTGGTTCTGGAATGCGGATAGTTGTGACAAGGATGCTTTTGTGAAGTCACCGACAAATACGAATGTGAATAAGTTTGTGGCATCGGCTGCACATTATTCAGGAAAAAGATTGGTCAGTTGTGAGGAGATAACCAATACAAGCAATGCTTTTAATGCCTCGCTGGAAAAAATAAAGATGACAGGAGACCAGAGTAACCTTTCAGGTGTAACTCATTCAATCCTGCATGGTTTTAACTATAGTCCACGGGAAGTGCCGTTCCCCGGTTGGATCATGTACGGGGCATTCCTTAACGAACGGAATAGTTGGTGGCCTTACTTTAATTTGTGGGCAACCTATAAGAGCCGTGTATCGACGGTTCTTCAGGAATCCGACTTCTTTGCAGATATTGCCGTGATGCATCCGCTGGCCGATATGTGGACGATACACGGGCCACAACGTGATCCGTTCCCCAGCCTGCATTATCCGTCTTATCAATACCATGTGTGGGAAGCAATTCATCAGAATGGGAATAGTTGTGACTATATAAGCGAGAATGTCATTCAACAAAGCAGTTTCAAGAAAGGTAACCTTATTTTCAATAATAGGAAATATAATACATTGATGCTGTTGGAAGTAGAGTCGATGATGCCTGCAACAGCTGAGACACTGGTTGAATTCGTTAAAGTCGGAGGTAAACTGATCTTTGTCGGTAAAGAACCTCATAAATCTCCAGGGTTTAAAGATCATGATGCAAACGACGAAAGAGTCAGACAGGCGATTAGCCGAATCAAGGAATCTTATCCGTCACAAGTCTTTTTCGTAGAAGCCCCGGTTGAGATGATTTCCTGGTTCCGCCAGATACAACAGCAATGCGGCATTGTCCCTTATATGAAGATTGATGCACCGAGTCCTTACATTAGCCAGATTCGTCATCAGACAGGAGATAAGGACATCTACTTTATAACGAATTGTAATCCGGAGGATGAAATACGGATACAGGCGACATTTGCAGCGAATGGCAGAACTCCTTGGTTATGGAATCCGGAAACAGGTGAACGGAGCCCTTATCCCGTATCTTCCGGATCGACTCTACAGATAGATTTGGAGCCAGCCGCTTCCAGACTGATTGTTTTTGAGGAGCTAAAAGATTCGAAGATATCTCTTCCGGCTTTACCGCTTCAGAGTTCGTCTCCGGTCGAACTGAACGGATGGACGGTCAGGATGGCGCATATCAATGGTGAATCGACTAAACGTGAGCTGGATACGTTGGTAGACTTCTCTGTAAAATCGGAAACACAATCGTTTTCCGGTAACCTGTATTATGAAAAGACGGTTGAGAATACAGCCGGATTTTATTATCTGGATTTAGGGAAAGTATATGGCGTTTCTGAAGTCACTCTGAATGGAGAGAACCTGGGATGTAAATGGTATGGAAACCATGTGTATCAGTTGCCTGAACATTTAGCTAAGGCTCCGGTCAAATCATTGCAGATAAAGATTACGACAACAGTCGGTAATTATTTGAAGGCCACCCCCGAAAATAAAATCGGGCAGGCATGGACTCATCATCAAAAGTGGGCACCGACAGGTATGTTGGGCCCTGTTAAATTAATGTAACATTAGGAATAGACGAATAATGAATAATAACTTTATAATGAGAAGGACAGGACTTTTGATCTGTCTTTTGGCTGGTTTTGTCTGGCTTGCAGGTGCCGAACCGTTACAGTTGAAGAAACTGACCTGCGAGTATGTGGAAAATCCATTAGGTACGGATGCCCTAACCCCAGTGCTTGGATGGCAATTGGAGTCACAAGCTCGCAACCAGATGCAATCGGCTTATGAGATACAGGTTTCTTTGAATGAAAATGATCTTCAGCATGGAAGGAAATTGGTCTGGAAAAGCGGAAAGGTTGATGGCCGACAGAATGTGAATATCACTTATTCAGGTAAAAAGTTAAAACCTTTTACCCGTTACTATTGGCGGGTTCGTGTTTATAATCAGGACGGTGAGGTTTCCGATTGGAGTCGGACGGCTTGGTGGGAGACAGCCATGTTGTCTTCGGTTGACTGGAAAGCCGAGTGGATCGCGGACGGTTCCAAAGCACCGGAAAAGGAAGAGGATTTCTATAAGGATGATCCTGCCCCGCTCTTTCGTAGAGATTTCCAATTACGTAAACCGGTGCAGGAAGCTCGTTTATATATAGCCGGTATCGGATATTATGAAGCCAGTGTGAACGGAAAACGTGTCGGAGACCATGTGCTCGACCCAGGTTGGACCAATTATGGGAAACAAATATTATATAGTACGTATGATATTACTTCATTGATCGCCTCCGGAAAGAATACGATCGGTGTTATGTTAGGAAACGGATTCTATAATCCGCTACCTATCCGTATTTTTCAGCCTTTAAGAGAATATCTGACTATCGGTAGGCCTTGTCTGAAGGCACAGCTTCGTGTTCAGTATACAGATGGTTCGATAGAGACTGTATGTACGGATGGAAGTTGGAAAACAGCAACTGGTCCGATTATGCGTAACAATGTTTATCTGGGTGAACATTATGATGCCCGTCACGAGATTCCAGGTTGGGATACCGGGGATTTCGACGACACCAATTGGAAACAGGCTATACTGGTACCGGAAATACCGACCGGACAATTGAGTGTCCAGATGCAGCCACCTGTCCGGGTTCTTGAAGTTATAAAACCGGTCAGAATGACTGAATGCCGTCCGGGAGAGTTTATATTCGATATGGGACAAAACTTTGCCGGTGTTGCACGTATCAAAGTCAAAGGTCCGAAAGGAATAGCCGTGAAAATTCGTTACGGAGAAGATGTCTATTCGGATGGTAGTTTGAATGTTATGACCTCGGTTGCCGGACAACAGAAGAAAGTTTGGAATGCCAATTGGAATATGCCCGGACAACCTCAGACTGCCTGGCAGGAAGATGTTTATATTTTGAAGGGCGAAGATGAGGAAATATGGTCGCCTCGCTTTACATTTCATGGTTTTCGGTATGTTGAAATAACCGGGTGGCCCGGTCGGCCCTCTCTGGCAGATATTGAAGGAGTTCGTTTGAGTGCAGATTTGCAGAAGACAGGGCGTTTCGAATGTTCTAACCCGATGCTAAATCGTTTGGATAAAGTACTAGACTATACATTCCACAGTAATTTATTCAGTGTGCAGTCTGATTGTCCGGCACGCGAAAAATTCGGTTATGGCGGTGACATTGTCGGTACAGCCAGGACTTTCTGCTGGTTCTATGATATGGAGAATTTCTATCGAAAAGCGATTCAAGACTTTGCTAACGATCAACGCCCTGAAGGTGGGATAACGGAAACAGCTCCTTATAACGGAATTGCAGCAGAGGGGTTGGGAGACGACTCTGGTCCGATTGGCTGGCAATTGGCTTTTGCTTTCATGCAGAAGCAGTTATACGAATATTATGGTGATCTGCGAACTATCGTAGACTTTTACCCTGCTTTGCGTAGACAGGTGGAATTTCTCCGTTTGAAAGCAGAAGGGAATAGGATAGGAGGATGTATCAATGATCATGAAAGTCTTGAGGAACGTATTCCGTCATTGTTTGCAACGGCTCATTATTATCATCATGTGATTTTATTGGCAGAGTTTGCCTCTCTGACGAAACAAACAAAAGATGTTCAGACATATACTCAGTTGGCCTCAGAGATAAAGGAGGCTTTTATTAAAGAGTTTCTGAAGGCCGGTACAGGAAAAGTCGGTAATTGTACCCAGGCAGCGCAAGCTTTTGCCTTGTTCTATGACTTGATTCCGGAAAATGAAAAGGCTCCAGCTTTCAATGTCCTGTTACAAGCAATTGATAAATGGGATGGGCATGTCGCTTCAGGTATTTTCGGAGTTCCCGCCGTCTTTGAGGTTTTGCGCCTTAACAACCGAAATGATATAGCTTATGAGATGGTGACCAAGAAAGACTTTCCGGGTTGGGGCCATATGTTGGAATCCGGTGCAACTACATTGTGGGAAACTTGGAGGTATTCGGACAATGTCTTTTCACAAAACCATCCGATGTTCGGTAGTGTAGGTGAGTGGATGTATCAATCTTTGGGAGGAATCACCCCCGGGGCTCCCGGTTTCAGTAAAGTAGTGATCAAGCCGCAACCGGCCGGCGATCTTTCGTGGGTAAATTGCAGTTATGAATCTGTAAACGGAACAATTGTAAGTAATTGGAAGAAGGAAGGAGATATCTTTGAACTTCAGGTAACAGTCCCTGCTAATACAACTGCGCGAATATATCTTCCCTCGTCGACAGATTCGAAGATAACAGAAAGCGGCAGCTCCCTAAAGGGGGTGTCTGATATGAAAATACTAGGATATGACAATGGTTTTTCCTGTATGGAGGTAGGATCGGGAGATTATAAATTTGTGGTGGAAAATAGGTGATCGTAAAATATGATCCGGTTTATAGAACATAGATGATATGTTCTTCATCAATAAAAGTTGTTTATGACGTCCTCAAAATATTTTTGAGGACGTCATAATTATTTTAGACATTCCCGTAAATAGAAAAAATCATCTTCTTTCACAGGAGAGACAGCCATAGCTGGTTGAATAGTTATACTGAAGTTTCCTGGGATTATTTGTTCAGAGCCTTTAACAGATCTGAACCTGCGCGGAACTTGACAGATGTACGCGGCTTGATCATCACCGGTTCTCCTGTCTGGGGATTCCGGGCAGGCCGTTCGGTCTGTTGCCAGGGAAGAAATGTTCCGAATCCCTGGAATACGACCTGGTCACCATCCTGTAATGCTTCCGTAGCATTGTCTATAAAGGAGTTGATCACGGCTTTTACATCAGTTTTTGTCATGCCGGTATCTGTTGCTATTTGTTCGATCAATTTACTTTTATTCATATATCGCAGGTTTAAATCGTTTTTGATCCAACTGTTTCGGATACTTGATCGGAAATAGTATTCTGCGGTAGAAGCAGAGTATCTTTATTTCCGAATAATATCCCTGAAATCAATGTCAGCATCTGTAATTTGGATGCGATGAACTTATTCTCATTACGTGAAACAGGTTTATTGAATTTAATGGAGTTCGTTAAGAACTTTGTTATTTATGTCGGCAAAGATAACAAATACAAAGGATCCACAATCAAATATCAGCTAAAATTCATCTCATATGCTTCGTTAAGTCCTTCGTACCAATGATTATTGAGAAGAATCCGGATTCTATTGAAGTACCATATAAGAATGAATAAGAGGTAGAAGTAAATTATGTTTCCTCTGATAGAGAGATGTAATATTCATTATATGCTAAAGGTAGTGGCATAGCAGTGGCACTGTAATGCCACCCTAGTGGCACAACTGGGCCATTATAGTGTCACTACCATGTCACAATCTAGCTGGAACCTCTTTCTCTTATACCTCTTTATTACCATTAGGAGAAGATAATAGGACTCTCCCTATGAAATAGCATGTAGTTTACTGAATTTTCCTTAGTTCTTAACGAACTACGTCCTATTCCCTCAATGACTTCATTATCGGACAGACTGTTCATTATCGGACACTTCTTTTGTTTGTATAGGGCAGATAATCAATGGTATAAGTTTTTGGCATAGCTTTTGCCTATAGCTGGGTAAAACATATATTACGATGAAAAAGATCTATATAGCCATTACTTACTTATTGCTGACAAGCTTTGGTTTGCGAGCCGAAGAACAAGATAATATTGTCCATCTGACGTTGAAAGAAGCGATCTCATTGGCACAACACCAATCTGTAGATGCCGCCGTCGCTTTGAATGAGTTGAAAACGTCCTACTGGGAATACCGTACCCATGTAGCCGACCAGTTGCCGGAGGTTAATTTCAAAGGAACGATCCCCAGTTATAGCAAGCAATATACCCGTTACCAGCAGTCGGACGGAACCTATGCCTTTGTGCAGGATAATAACCTGTCGATGAGCGGTGCGATCTCTGTCGATCAGAATATAGCGTTGACCGGTGGTAAAATATCGTTGAATTCTTCCCTTAATTTCTCCCGCCAATTGGGAGATGGAGCTTTCAATGAATATATGAGTGTACCGATCGGCCTGACCCTGACGCAACCGATCTTCGGAGTGAACGACCAGAAATGGAACCGCCGGATCGAGCCTGTCCGTTACCAGGAGGCAAAGGCAGCCTATATCGAAAGTGTGGAAGGGGTAACGATCTCTACGATCGCTTATTTCTTCAATCTGTTGCTGGCAAAAGAGAACCTGGTAACCTCTGTCCAGAATCTGGATAATGCGAACAAACTCTATGATATTGCCATCGCCAAACGAAAGATCGGACATATATCCGAAAGTGAACTGATGCAATTGAAATTGTCGGCATTGCAGGCAAAGGGTAAATTGACGGAGGCACAGTCCAATCTGAATGCCAAGATGTTCCAGTTGCGCTCTTTCCTCGGGTTGAGCGAGGACGATGTGATAGAACCTGTCGTTCCTGAATCGGTACCGGATATGCGCCTTGTATATCAGGAAGTGTTGGAGAAGGCGCAGGAAAACAACTCATTTGCAAAACGTATTTTACGCGAACAACTGGAAGCCGATTACGCCGTAGCGACAGCGAGAGGAAAACGTCGCGATATCAATCTGTTTGCGTCCGTAGGATATACGGGAAAAGACAGTGACTTCAGAGGTGCTTATAATCCGTTGCGAGACAATCAGGTGGTCGAGGTCGGTTTTAGTATTCCTTTGCTGGACTGGGGGAAGCGGAAAGGTAAAGTAAAGGTAGCCGAGTCCAACCGCGAAGTCGTACTCTCCAAAAACCGGCAGGACCAGATGACCTTCAATCAGAATATCTTCCTGTTGGTGGAGAATTTTAATAATCAGGCTGCCCAGCTGGAAATAGCGGAAGAGGCGGACGAGATTGCCCAGAAGCGTTACCGGACATCTATCGAAACATTTATGATCGGAAAGATTAATATCCTTGACCTGAATGACGCCCAACAATCGAAAGACGAGGCAAAACAGAAACATATCCAGGAGTTGTACGGGTTCTGGAGTTATTTCTATAATGTCCGTAGTGTGACACTTTATGATTTCCTGAACGATCGCAATCTCGATGCAGACTTTGAGGATATCGTCAGAAAATAGTTGACAGTTGACAAGTGACAGTTGACAGGTGAGCTTCGTCTTTAGTAAACAAATCTGTCAACTGTCAACTGTCATCTGTCAACTTATTTGTATCTTTACCAATCTTAAAAGAAACCTATATGATATTGATTGTTGATGATGACGCTGCTGTCCGTTCTTCGCTTACCTTTTTGTTGAAGCGGGCAGGCTTTGAACCGGAAGCTGTTCCGGGGCCTAATGAAGCGTTGGCTATCGTGCGTCGGGAAGCGCCGCAGCTGATTTTGATGGATATGAACTTTACCTTGACTACGACGGGAGAAGAAGGAATACAGTTATTAAAGCAAGTAAAGATATTTCAACCGGACGTCCCGGTTATATTGATGACTGCCTGGGGGTCTATCTCACTGGCTGTACAAGGTATGCAGGCAGGAGCTTTCGATTTTGTCACCAAGCCCTGGAATAACCTCGTGTTGCTGAAGTCGATCCGTACGGCGCTTGAGTTGAATGAACAGAAAAAGGAAAAGAATTCGCCCCTGAACCGGAGTGATGCCGATAATAAATTCCACTTTGAAAAGATAATCGGCCAGAGTGATGCTTTGATGGAGGTGTTGGGTACTGTTTCACGTATAGCCCCAACGAATGCTTCCGTGTTAATCACCGGCGAGAGTGGAACGGGGAAGGAGTTGATCGCTGAAGCGATCCATGCCAATAGTCCGCGGATGAAAGAAGCCTTCGTAAAGGTTAATCTGGGTGGACTGTCGCAAAGCCTTTTTGAAAGTGAGATGTTCGGACATAAAAAGGGAGCGTTTACAGATGCCTATATCGACCGTACAGGACGTTTTGAAATGGCCAATAAGGGAACTATCTTTCTGGATGAGATAGGCGACCTGGAATTGTCTTGCCAGGTAAAACTATTACGTGTACTGCAGGATCAGACATTTGAAGTGCTGGGTGACAGCCGTCCCCGCAAGGTCGATATCCGGGTGGTCAGCGCAACTAACTGTAATCTGCCGGAAATGGTGGCAACACGTACTTTTCGCGAGGATCTGTTCTACCGGATCAACCTGATCACCATTCATCTGCCTGCACTTCGTGAAAGAAAAGACGATATTCCTTTGCTTGCCCGTTATTTTGCGGATAAGCAATCGGATATAAACGGTTTGCCGAGAGTTTCTTTCTCTTCCGATGCCGTCGGTTTTCTGCAGCGTCTTCCTTATCCCGGAAATATCCGTGAGTTGAAGAATCTGGTGGAAAGGACCATGTTGGTATCCGGCAAATCGTTGCTGGATGTTTCCGACTTTGAAGGGCAATGCCTGAATCTGGGTAACAACCAGCCGGTACGGAAAGGCGGAAGCGTCAATTTCGAGGGAATGACATTGGATGAGATAGAAAAACAGACCATCTTGCAAGCGCTGGAAACACATGAAGGGAATCTTTCGCATGTCGCCTCCGCTTTGGGCATCAGTCGGGCGGCCCTGTACCGCAGGCTGGAAAAATATGGAATACCTACCGATAAGTAAATGATATTCAGATGAAGATCAAAGGATTGTTTTGGATATTGACAGGGTTACTGCTGACTATTTTAGGAGTGATCACTTATTATGTCTTCTACAATTTATCTTCTGCCCTGTTCTTCCTTGTAGAGGGACTTATCCTGATAACTATTCTGTATCTTTTCCTCTTTTATCGCCGCATCATCAAACCGTTGGATATTATCGGTAATGGTATGGAGTTGCTGAAAGAACAGGACTTCAGTTCCCGTCTGAGCCGCGTCGGACAGAAGGAAGCCGACCGTATCGTGGATATTTTCAATAAGATGATGGAACAGCTGAAGAACGAGCGTCTGCATCTGCGGGAGCAGAATCATTTCCTGGATTTGCTGATCAACGCATCTCCTATGGGTGTGATCATGCTGAACCTGGACGGTGAGATCATTTCGCTTAATCTGTCGGCCCGTATGATGTTCGGTCAACCGTCGTCTGTCGATTTTGCCGGGAAATCTTTTGCAGAAATAGACTCTCCGTTAGCAGTGGAGTTGGCGCGCATCCCTTTGTATGAATCGCAGACTGTCCGCCTGAATGATGCCAATATATATAAATGTACGCATTCTTCTTTTGTGGACAGGGGATTTCATCATTCGTTCTATCTGGTGGAGATACTGACACAGGAGGTATTCAAGGCGGAGAAGAAAGCCTACGAAAAGGTGATCCGTATGATTGCGCATGAGGTAAACAATACAACAGCAGGCATCACTTCTACCCTGGATACCCTGGAGTCGACTTTCAGCGAGATGGAAAACACGGAAGATATATGCGACGTGTTACGTGTCTCTATCGAACGTTGTTACAGCATGAGCCATTTCATAACGAACTTCGCCGATGTCGTGCGTATTCCGGAGCCGCAGTTGCGTAACCATGAATTGAATACGGTGGTGACCTCCTGTAAACGGTTTATGGAAACGATCTGTCAGAATCGTAATATCCGGATCATCATGGAATTGGATGAAATTTCTCCGGTTGTGAAGCTGGATAGTTCGCTCTTCGAACAGGTCCTGGTCAATATTATCAAGAATGCAGCGGAGTCTATCGGGCATGACGGCCAGATCTATATTCGTACTTCACGCAATCCGGTCTGTCTGGAAATTACCGATACAGGTAAGGGCATAGATAAAGAGACTGAAAAGAAACTGTTCAGTCCTTTCTTCTCTACCAAACCCAACGGACAGGGCATCGGGTTGATCTTTATCCGCGAGGTACTACAGAAGCAGAATTGTTCTTTCTCCCTTCGTACCTATACGGATGGCCTGACCCGGTTCCGTATCCTTTTCGAATAAGATTATTTACTCGATCGACAGGAGGCTTTCTACTCTTTAAAAGAATAAACAGCCGATATGTTCACAATATCCGGATGAAGGGGAAGCGTCCATACGACCCGGTTATCCGGATCGACTTCTATCAGCAAAGGTTGCGATTTATCTTGGCTATGTCCGTTCCAGTTGCTTATCAATGTGTTCCCGTTCTTATATCGAACCAGTTCAGCTACGAATAATAAAGAGATGTTTGACAGGTCATCGTTTCCGACTTTCCAGACAATCTGTTTGCTTTCCGGGGCAATCTCGACGAAATAGTGCGCATCCCCGCATGAAACCAGCCAGTTCCCGTTTTTCAATATCTGGATAGCAAAAGGATTTCCTCCGCACTCGACCTTGTTGATGACCTCTTTCTCCTTATTCATTTCTATAACCTCTCCTTTTCCCATCAGCGGTATCAGATAGGTGTTTTGAGGCGTTTTTACAATTTGACGGAATTGGTCATGTACGCCGGTAATACTGGTATCGAACTCTATTTCTTCTACGGGTTGCCCGTGCGGATCGAGTTCGATGATTCGGGAAGGCGTACCGCAGATGGCCAGCATGTAACGGCCGGACGGCAATTGGGTGGCAGTAAATAATTCTTCCCCCTTCTTGGCCTTGAAGTCCCACAGCGTCTGCTGTTCACGGTTGATCAGCCGGGCACCGGAGGTATAGGCATAGAGGATATTCCCTTCTTGGGTTATTTCAACATCGTTGCAATCCTCATGAGCTGCCAGCGGATGGCTCCATTCGATCTCTCCTGTTTTTTTGTCGAGAATCGCTACCTGTTTCCAGCCGCAGCCGGAAACGAGTAGCTTTTCTCTGGTGTCATTACATGAGCAATAAGTGCTAATCATTGCTATGAAAAACAAGTATCTGAAATATCGGTATATCATTCTTCTGTCATTACTACACGGAATCCTACATTGTAAACTTTCTGATATTCACGGTACGGCAGACGGAAAGACGAGGTCGAGCGGTAAGGACGATCGTACCAGGAACCGCCACGAACAACCCGTTTACCGTTTTCTGAAACGGTTTCGTTTCGCCCGTCCTTTTCATTGTAAGGATAGGGCTGGTAGGAAGATAAGGTCCATTCCCATACATTTCCGTGCATGTCGAACAGGTCCCAGGGGTTGCGGACGTAACGCCCTACCGGTTCGGAAATAAATCCTCCGTCATTATAAGTCGTATCGCGTGGAATCCAGTCGTCGTATTTATTCGGATTCTCAATGACCATAGCACTTTCATAGAATTTGTAGGCGGTACAGGCGGCAAATTCTTTCAGTTTGATATCTCCGAGGTTGGCATAACGGGAGAAATCGGCCGACATGTCACCATACCAGAAAGGCGTGTCGCTTCCCGCCCGGCAAGCCCATTCCCATTGCGCTTCCGTAGGAAGGGAGAACTTCATACCGGTCTTTTCGGATAACCACTTGCAATAGTCCATTGCTTCCTGCCAGGAGAGGCGTACGGCAGGCTGATCCGGATGATTCATCGAATAACCTTTCCGTCCGAACTGGTAACCGTGGCGATGTTCGTCGCGGCTGTCGTGTGCCGGGTTATAAGCTCTGAACTGTGCGTTCGTTATCTCGAAACGTCCCATCCAGAAAGGTTTGTCTATCTGTACGATCGTTTGCGGCAGTTCGTCCGGGTTCCGGTTGCTTCCCATAATAAAAGAACCGGCCGGTATTTTTACCAGTTCCAAAGTAATGCCGTTACCCAGCGGAATGCTTTTCTGGAAATTCCCTAGATTTAGTTGTTTCTGATGGGTTGCTCCCCACTGTGCATATGTTTTTTCTGTCGGGTTGTAGATCGGCCATTTCTCTAGTAAGGTATCGCCTATAGCTTTCTGTTCCTTCTCAAACCGGACCGGTTCGATATTCTGTGGAATCTCCGGCAGCCATTCAGCGGTCGACTCCGGTGCACCGAACATTTCGCGGTATAGTTCGCGCAATTCATTGCTCTTTTCTGCATCTTCAAACTTCGGGATGTCAGAACGGCGTCCGTGGAAAGGAGCGTTGAAGTCTATCCAGCAGGCCAGCTTCTCCATAGACTCTTTGTCCAGCTTGACACCGTAATGACCTTTCTGGAGAATCTGCATCAGTTCGGTCTGATCGGCATGTACGTCCATCGGAACCAGCATGTGCATATCGCTCTCGATACCCGGCCGACGCACGTAACGATGCAGGTTGGCATACGAAAGTGTAAAATGTCCGCCGTTCTTCCAGGCTCTTCCCGATATGTCCGAAGTCCAGTCATCGATCCATTTATCTCCTTTCAGGTACGGTTTTCCAGGTTTGTCCTGATTGTGACAGGAGATGCAATATTTATCCAAAACAGGCTGTACTTCGTGACGGTAGCTGAATCCTCTCTCTTTCCCGTACCATTCTTTGATGGCCTGCGGTTTTTGTTGGGATGCTTTCGTCCGTTTCGGAATGGCTATTGTCGATTTTTCCTCATGGCAACCGATGCAAGAGACCGTTTCGCCCGGCATTCCGGTGAACCAGCTTCTCATGACCTGTAATGCTTTTCCCTCTGCATCCAGCGGTTGTACGAATACGGCCGTATTGGCGGGGATGGTAAACATGGCCGAGCCGTCTTCTTCGACATCCACTTCGCCCAGGATCCGTTTGATGTCCCACGGTCCGTCCATACCGATGGTGCCCAGCAATCCGCCTTGACCCCACGGACTGAAGTTGAAAGAACCGATGCGTAGTTTCTTTACTGTACCACGCGGAATTCCTTTTAGTCCTTCACCTTCATAAATGTCTTGCAGGAAAACTGTGGAAGTTGAAGATGCCAGATTGATACGGTCGGGGATTACATTCGGTGATTTACGATTATCCATCAATACTGGTTCGAGGTAGGCTACATCTTCCTCTTCGGCAATTAGAGTACGGTTATCGAACGTGTCGACCAGGTAAAGCCCCCACAGGCTTTCCGGATTTTCCTTCATGGAAACCAGATAGTATGTATCGTTCAATGGATACGGTTGCAGGAACTGCGGCCATATACCGTCGGGTAGGCGGTCGCGAACGACTGCTTCCACTTTTCTACCGGCATACGGGATTTCGGCAACGACTCCGTCCGCTTCGTGACGCCCTTTATTGGTATCGATAATCAGCATGCGCCCGCTACGTGAAACGCTGTGATGACCGGAGGCAATGCCGACCACGGCTGACGGTCGTCCTGGTATGGGGCGGGCATTGAAGAATGAAGTCGGGAAGTAGGAGTTGGAACCATAGAAAGCCGATTGCGTGGTGCCGTCCGGATTCATGGTAAACAACAGGCGCGAATTGGAATGGGGCAGGTCTGCATACTCCCAACGCTGGTAGAGCACGGTACCGTTATCCATCATGACCGGTCCCCAATTGCTGTCCTGGTCGTATGTCAACTGGCGGGTTTGTTTTGTTTTCGGATCATACAGGAATAATCCGCACATTTTATTTCCTCCATCCGTACAAGGCAATCCCAGGAAGGTTCCTGTCGAACAGAAAATATAACGTCCGTCCGGTGTATAGCAACCGTCGAAACTGTCGAAATCTTTATATGTATCCGGGGTTAGTTGATGGGTTTTTCCTGTTGTGATGTCGAGTTCGAACAAATGCCAGCGGTCGGAGGAGCCGATAGAGGAATACATCAGTTTCTTTCCGTCGAAATAAGGTTCCGGATCGGTAACGATCATTCCCGCTTCCGGTTTGTATAAGGTCGATTGTTTGATTTTACCGGGATTGATGGTAAGCGAGACAAACTCGTTGGTCCAACCTGTTTTAGGATTCCATATCTCGGAGTTATTCTGGAAATTGGAGGGGGCGATACCCAGTTCGCCGCTCATGGCTTTACGTGCCTTCTCACCGAGTGTCCTGCGGATTGCAACCACTTGCTTATCTGCCAGAAGAGGGTTTGCCAATAGGGCTGCGTCCAGTTGTTTCAATAACTTCTGAGCTTGTTTTTCAGCCTTCGGGTCTTTGGCCTTCAAACCGTTGATCAGTGTTTCTTTGTCTGTCTTCAGTTCTTCGAGTGCTTTTTCCCAGCTTTTATCCGGACGATAGCTGTCGGGATATTTCTTCTTCAGATTATCTATTGCTGATTTGTATTTTTCCGGTGAATAATAGGTAAGCCGGTCGATCAGGCCTTGCCAGGAATCCTGTGCTGAAAGCAGCAACGGACTACATAGTCCGGAAAAGATGATCAGTGCTGTAATGATCCGTTTCATAGTGTGTTAGAATTATGTTATATAAGATGAAGTTTAGTAGTTACAAAAATAAAGCTTCTCTTTTTCCAAACATTGACAAAATAAGACGAATACTTTGCATAATCCGATATTGTGATTTGAATTTAATTCCTATATTTACGACGGTTAACTAATAAACATCTGATATGCTTGTTTCTTATTCTCCGTACGACTTGTCACTGCCTTTGCTTTATGCCGATCATTCCCGGGTGGAAACCTGGTGGAATTATCAGGATGTTATCAGTCCGTTTTATAGGCTTTACCTGATTACCAAAGGAAAAGGGAAGGTTTATATCAACCAGAAAGGATATGAATTGCTGCCCGGCCAACTGTTCCTGATACCTAAATTTGCATTCCATAGTTATGAGTGTGACGATTTCATGGAACATTATTATATCTGTTTTTTCGATGAAACGACTGGAGGAAAAGGCATCAGTAATCCTATGAAAATGAATTTGCAGGTGGAGGCCACTGCGATGGATTATTCCCTGATGGAACGTTTTCTGGCTCTTAATCCGTATAAGTCGTTACCGGCGGTGGACCCGAAACAGTATGATAACAACCGGAATATTTATACCAAAGAAGATGGTGTTTCTATTTCGACATTCTCCAACCGTGTGGAGAGCAGCGGCATCCTGTTACAGCTCTTTTCCCGTTTCATAACAGAAGAATGCCTACTTTTGCCGGAAGGGAACAGTCTGTATGAGAAGCTGGATGTGACGATACAGTATATCAATAAAAATTTGGAGCAACGCATCTCCGTTTCAACCCTGGCCGATTTGATGTGCATTACTTCCGACCATTTCTCCAAAGTGTTCAAACGGATCATAGGTATGCCTCCCTGCGAATATATCCAGTTGAAACGGATCGAGCGGGCGCAGACTTTATTGCTCACTTCTCACATGTCGATCGTAGAGATAGCGGAAAAAGTTGGGATCAGTAATCTGTCCCAGTTCTCCCGTTTGTTCTCGAAGATGATCCGTTGTTCCCCGAGAGAGTACCGCCTGAGACAATTCAATGCACTGAAATCGGATAACCATCTTAGGCATGAAACAAAAGTTTCTCCCTGATGAAACTAATGTTCCGTTAGGGAGAAACTATTTGAAATAAAGTAGGCGACTATGCCTTTGTTACTTCTTCAGCTTTATTACTTCCGGTGTCCCTTTGGTAATATAACGGATAATCACCTCCGGTGCATCTTCGCTGATCTGTTCGCAGGAGAATGCGACGGCCGATGAACCGGCAGGAAGTACCGCATTTCCCTGGGGTTGCACTTCGCTGATCACATTGTAATTCTTGTCGGTAACTACAGCCTTTCCATCGAAAGTATAAAGCAGATACTGGCGGTCGGAAATCTCGCAAGGGAACTTGATCACTCCTTTAGGGGTTGTGAAAGACGGATCTTTGATCGTGCCGTCTCCATCCACTTTCAGACGGATAGCATACACACTTTCATAAGGACTTTCCCATGACCAGTCGGCTCCCCCCGGTTGTCCCGGTTGCATTTCTGCCAGGTTACAACGATAATGCTTGGAGATATGGAGCGGGTAGAGGTTATAATTCTGTTCGTCTGTTTTCTCCAGATGCCATTCGGTCTGCGGATCTCTCAGGCGGGCCTTCTGTTCTTCGGTGAAGGCTTCTGCTTCGCGCAATTTGTCCCAGTCTTTGATGGCTCCCAGCAACTTGTCGATTTGTCCGTGACGGCGCAATGTGTTGCTGTTGATCGTCATAGCATAACCGGCATCGAAACCGGCTGACTCGGATAATGCCCATTCCAAATCTTCCAAAGAAGAGCATTCGAAGTTGCGGTCTGCCAGGCGTATCAGGAACCATCCCAACATACGCGGGAAAAGATTACGTTTGAAGAATGCTTGGTTTTTGATACGGTTTTCTACCTGGCCTGTACGCATTGCTTCTCCCCAGGGTTCACCCCAGTTCATGCGGGTATGGATATGCCATAAGTTATGGCTGAGGCGGCTGGCATCGTTCAGTACGTTATGGTTCAGCTGATTGTACCAGCGATAGACGAAGCGATTGTTTGCATATTCGTCCTGTCCGGTGTAAGAGCATCCTTCCAGGCCGTCGAAAGAGATCTGGCAAAGTCCTGTTTTATTCATGATCTCCGCCAGTCGGTCGGAGAATTTGTCCTGCAGGACCAGATCCGGAAACAGAGTTTTGTACGGATAATCCCATAGCTTGTAAAGCGGAGTTTTTTGTGAATGGGCTACGGCTGTCGTACCGTATGCTCCTCTTTTACAGTTTTTCAGCAGGAATGTTTCCCCTTTGTCTTCCATACTTCCGTAAGTGATCAGTTCTTTGTCGATCTGCATGGCGTTCAGGCTCATCGGCATAGAGAACAGGTCTGATTTCTTGATTGTCATCTCCGTTTGATCCTTGTCCAGATCGGAGGTGAGTGACAATACGCCTTGTTTCAATAAATGGTCGGAGGGGACGGGAGTTACATAGGCATCGTTGGTAGTCATAAAGTTACTGAGGGTATGTACACCGATGGCAATACCTTCCGCCTTTGCCTTGTCTACCATTTTCTTTACACCCTCGTCACCGTTTTTCGTGAATTTAGGATCCCAGTTGAAATGTCCCCAGTCCAGGAACGGGCCGCTATGGTATACATATTCGAATCCGGCAATCTTAGCCTTATCGAGGATCATATCGAGATTATCTTCCGAGAAATCGGAGATCAGATAAGATTTCATGGCTGCACGGGCTGTTTTACCCCATTCTCCGTCAAACAACGGGTGAGGAAGCCCCTGTTCGATCTCAATTTCACCGATACGGGCCAGTGCATCCGTATGCTTGCTTCCGAAGAACGCTATTTTCGAACCTTTGATCAGGCCGTCTTCTCCTTCTACCGGGAGAACCAGCGATTTTCCGATCTGTTGTACTTTGCGGTATTCCTGTTTGTTCCTTCTGCGAGCGGAGAAATGGAATACTGTACCGTCGGAGATATCGGCAGCTGCCAGTTTATAGTCGGGAATGCTGGCAACGGATAGTTCGGCTGACTTTCCGGTGTAACCGTAAGTCTGTGTGACCAGTTGACCGTATTCTTCCGGGATACCCGCATTCGTCTTGATGTTCAGTGCCTGTATGCCGAATGCAACGCCGTTGCCCTGGGCTACACCGACTACATCGCCGACCACTTCATTGATATTAACGGCTAATGGGCCGAATAGCAATACTTCATATTTTTCCGGGATATTAGCCACTTCCAGCGTGATGCAGACATCGCTTTCCTTATGTTTCAGGGCGATGGTACCGCCATCGGACATCGTTAGTTTTAGTTGGTTTCCGCTGGAAGTCAATTTTGTCGGGGTGACCAGTTCGTTTCCTGTGCAAGCTGTTACGAGCGGATATTTTCCTGTATGGAGGATATCTTTGCCTTCTACTTGGATGGAAGAGAAATAACCTTCGTTATTGATTCCGATTTGAGTAGAACGAGTTTTTAGATTTACATTCTGTGCCCCGGCCTGAAAGACCAGTGCGAATGCGAAAAGCAGAACGATTCTGCCGATTAGAGAGAGTTGTTTCATGTTCATTTGTTTAATATGTTAACCTTTTGATCGTTATCTCGCCGATTGATGATGCCCCTTTGTTTTTTACTTTTACATTCAGGGTAGTAGGAAATTCATCCAGTGTTTGTTGTGAACGGGTAATCCTGAAAGTGTGTTTCTTTGGTAAAAGGGCGAGCGAAGATACTTGTTTTTCTCCATACATGAAAAGTACGGGGTCTTTAAATTCCAGATCAGAGGGTTTGTTACTCAGATAATCGGTCGCCAGCCGGGAGAAAACGATCTCATATTCGCCGATCTGATTGACGTAAGGAGTGAGGTCGAGACTGATCTCTGTCCATCGGTCAGGGTTGAATGTCTTGGCAGACCAGGTTTCTATGACCTGGGGTTTATCCTGTAGACGATCGTTTTGCAGATCATCGAGTTCGCTGACCACATGAAACGCGGAGAATTTCTTTATGAGCGGTGTTGCTTTCGATTGCGTGAAATGAACACGTAGCTTTTTCAGGCGGAGTGAAGGGAAATGATCTATCTTTTTATTTCCGATGGAACTACCTTTGTAAACAGGTATCCATTGATTGTCTTCCGTATATCCTTCCAGCTGATAGGTGAGAACGCGCTGTCCTCCGCTCAGGTCTTCCTGTAGAATACAATGGTTGACGGTTGTCGGCCCGGAAAATTCAAGTTCAAGCATGTCGCCATTGCCTGCCGTTTGTTTCAGCGGGTGGGCGAACCGGTTCTCTATTTCTTTGCCGAAAGCCTGATAGACGGCGGCATGTGTACGGGGGATGACTCCGGTCGTATCGGGTGTGGAATTAAGGAGAAGGACGGAACCCCGTCCGACTGATTTATAATACAGGTTCATCAGTTGCTCCTGTGTCATCAATAGCGTATCGCATCCGAGTGCCCAGAACCATTTGTGTCCTTTGTTCTTGAGTAACGGAACATCGACTTCCACGGGTGCATAGCAATCACCCTCCACATCCGAGTGAAGGGCGGTGGAGACACCGGAAGTAAGGTCCTCTTTCTTTACCGTGTACCAGTTCGGATAAGGGGCATAGCCATCCTCATTCCCCACCCATCGGAGATTTGCCTGTTCCCCTTGGAAGATGACGGAGTTGGAAGCATATTTATCGAGGATATCTTTCACCGGGATGCGGCAGTTACCGTCGAACCAGACTTCGCTGATCGGACCGTATTGGGTGAGGACTTCGATCAGCTGGGTACGGAAGACTTTGTTGTAGGCTTCCTGTTTGGACGGGTCTTGCGTAATTCCTCCGCTACCGATACCGGCTCCCCAGCGGTCGTCGCCCGGATAGATGTAGACACCCAGGTCGAGACCATACTTTTTACAGGATTCGGAGAGGTCTTTCAGCACATCGCCTTTACCGTTCCGCCAGGGTATTTCCTTGACTCCGTAATCGGACGTCTCTGTTTGCCACCAGCAAAAGCCGCCGCAATGTTTGGCTACGAAAAGAACCATTCCGGCTCCCCACGACCGGGCCACTTCACACCATTGGTCGGTATTCAGGTCGGGTACTTTCAGACGGTCGAGCGGGGTGGTAAAATTATCATATTCCCTTCCTTGCCAGGCTGCCGGACCGTAATGGACGAACATCACACGCTCGTAATTATGCCAACGCAGTTGTGCTTCCGTCGGCAAGGGAATCTTATTCTCCTGTCCTTGTGCTACCGGAGATAGGAAGGACAGGAGAATAAGTATGGTTAAAGTTATTTGTTTCATGAATATTCGCTTTAATGTTGATCACTGAAATCTTTATTTTTGATATAAAGCCTTCACCAATGCCGGGTCGAGCGAAGTAGACGGATTGAAACGGCCGGATGCCATATATTGCAGGATACTCTGTCGGAGCTGGCGTGCTGCCGGGCGTTTATCCAGGTCTTTTTGAAGGTCCGCACTGCATACCATCAGTTTGCCGTTGCCTACTTTGCCTTCCAGCAGGATTCCCAGTTTCCGGTTCGTGAACCAGTCGTCTACCAGCTGCACTACCGGACGGTAATCTGCCGGAAAGTCATCCAGTACCATTGCATTGCAATTGCTTACGAGGTCCCACCATTGATAATCGCTGTATCCTTCGGTAGGGAAGGCTGCCAGTGCCGGATGTGCCGGGTCGCAGAGGATTCCCAATGTGTGGGGAGGTTGCTTGTTTGTCCAGGCTGTATTCCAGAAGATGGAAGAGAAACCGACACGGATATCTCCGCCTTTTTCCGGCAGGATGCTTCCGGGAGCTAACAGGAGCAGCACATTTTCGCCTTTGTCGAGGCGTGCCATCGTCTGGTTGTCGAGTGTAGAGGTTATATAGGGCAGTTGTTTTACGGCTTCCTGTTTGGCGGGATATACCCAGATATTCCATTGGTTCTTACTGTTTGTCTCTTTCACTTCCACGCTGACAATCAGTTGCGACGGTTTACCGATACCGGAAAGGGCGTATTCGATTTTACCGGCCGGGATACAGTTGGTTACTGGAAGGTCTTTCGTGAAACTGCCTTGTGCCAGTTTTGTACCGGCTCGGTCACTGATCTGCCAGTTGATATGGGCGGCCTGTAAAGGCTTTTCTCCGAAATGGGCTATTTCGACCGGGACATTCAATGTTTCATTGTTCAGCCAGACCATTTTCGGAAAGCGGATAAGCGGAACTGTATTATTACAGAATGTGCTGTATTCTTCGCCTGTTACATATCCTTTTTCATCCCAGAAAGGATCGAGAACACCGACAAGCGCCGTTCCCTGTCCCGGAAAATCATGCAGGTCGAGCAGTTGGAAACCGGCAAAGCCCGGAGTACGTAATGCTGCTTCTATATCGGCTTTGTAACAGAGCGTTTGTAACCGGCCGGAAGCATACAGGAATGCGTCGGCAAGGTCGGCCATGTGATGATCTTTCAATGTTTCGCGGAATATTTCGAAGTTTTTAGCTTTCAGGACACCGGTGTATTTATCTATTTCCTTTAAGTTCGGATATACACACCATTGCCCGATCTCATGACTGACTGTCGGCATATTTTCCCGGATGATATGGGCGAAATCGTAATCGGTACGGGGTGATTGTGCATTGATGATGCTGCGCAATCCTTCTCCCCATCCTTGTATACGCGGATCGGGGGCATTCCAGTAGTCTGCATTTTCTACGTAAGGCCATCCTCCGGAACTTGTGTAGGCGCGGCGCAGATCTTTCGATTTCCAGTGGTCGATCAGTTCGGAAAGGTATTTTACCTGGTTTGCTCCACCGGGCTCATTCCCGTAGGCCATCAAGCAGAAAGAAGGATGGTTGCCGTATTCTTTCAGGATGCGGTCGCTTTCCTCGCGGAACCACTGGTCGGAGTAACCACCGTCGCCTACGGTTGCCCAACCTGCACATTCGACCTGCAGATAGAATCCCATGCTGTCGGCAACGGCAAAGGCTGCTTCAGGAGGACACCAGGAATGGAAACGGACATGATTCAGACCGTATGCTTTACACTGGTTATATATTTTTGTCCAGTAAGCGCGATCCGTAGCGGGATATCCGGTCAGTGGGAATATACAGCATTCCAGGGTTCCCCGGAGGAATACCGGGTGACCGTTTACTTCGAAACGTGTACCGTTTGCCTTGAACTCGCGGAGACCGAAAGTACGGTATTGCTCTTCTTGCTTTCCATTGCTCTCAACAACGGCACGCAGCGTGTATAGGTTCGGACTGTGTTCCGACCAGAGCAGGGCATCTTCTCCCATCGATAGAGTGATTTCCTGCGTCATCCCGGTTTCAGGGTCAACGGTGACTTTATGAGGTTTGCCAATCACGCCGCCGTCTTTTTTCTCTACCTGAAGAAGGAGGGTGGCATCGTTCGTTGTAGTCGTACCGTCCAACGATACGGCTACTTTAATCGTTTTATCGGCGATGTTCGGATATATCTGTATGTCGTCTATATAAAGGGACGGTTTAGCAGTCAGACTGATCGTTCCGATTACACCGTTCCAGTTCGACTGCGTATGGTCGGAAACGCTATGTGCATTCACACCGACTTCAATATTGACCCGGTTGTCTACACGAAGGGTCAGCGTATGTTTTCCGGGCGTCAACTCTTTGAATGTATAGCGATAGGGAGTAGACAAAGATTCATGTTTTCCCATTTCGACACCGTCCAGAAAAAGTGTCGTTTCCCAATGCGTACGTTCCAGTTCGAGTTGTACCGGATTGCCGGTCCATGAAGCGGGTATATCGATCTCTTTCTGGTACCAGGCGACTCCTACATAATGTCTGTCCGGATTCAGCCAGAAGGGTACTTTGATATTTCCCGGCTGGCGGAATTTCTCATATAAAGGGGAGTCGTACCATGACTTGTCGACGATCTGTCCGGTCCAGGGCGTTTCAATCCCGACCTCATCGCCATATCCCTGCTCCTGAAGCGAACCGGGCAGATGGATCGTATCGGTTAATGACCGAGTGTACCATTGTTCTGTCAATCCCCGGTCGTCCTGGTCGAGGGCAAAGCGCCATTCTCCTTGCAGGGATTGTTTATTATCGGCCTGACGGCAGGCTGTCAGAGCTAAAAAGGAAAATAAGATCAACAAGTACTTTTTCATGAGTATTGAATTATAAATGAGATATAGTGTGCATATTCTGCAAATTAACAGGATTCTGTATAAAGATTAAATAGATAAAACCATCTAAAAGATGGACAATGTTACGATAGGGGGCAGACATCGTATCACCCTAAACACGATGTCTGCTCTTTAAAATTATCCCTATTATAGATTTTCAGCTCCCTGATTCGGAGAGGTTGGCCATCCCGGGTTCTGATAGATCGGAGAGGTACCCACATCGCTACCGTCTGCAGAGGTATTCAGGAAATTCTGTATGGCGATCGGTGAAAGGTAATGAGCCATCGCCCATTTGAAACCTCCCTGTTGCATAATCAGTGAATTACCTGCCACTTCCTGCGGACGCAGATACTGGCTCAGTTCCGGTGCGGAGACGTTCGATCTGGAATCGTTTGCACCATAGATCAGGATACTGTTTCCTTCACTGTCTTTATACCAGTCTTTCATCGGTCCCCAAAGTTTAAAGCCTTCGATATGATACGGGCTGGCAATCAGTTGATCCATCGCACGCCAGCGTTTCAGGTCCATATGGCGGAAACCTTCGGCCATCAGTTCGCAGTTGCGTTCGCGACGGATATTGTAAAGCGTCGGACTGATCAATTGACCGGCAGAATAGGCTCCCCAGTTATATTTACCCTCTTCACTCATATTGGTAGCTGCGATACTTTTGTTGTAATCAGTATCGAGATGGCCCCGGGTGCGGATGGCCCGCCAGTAGGAAGCGGCAGTTCCGTCGATCGCCCCGGTTCTTTCGTAAGAGGCTTCGATATAATTCAGGTAAGCCTCGGCTGCGCGGAAGGTGATGCTACCGATATACGAACCGAAGTTGGCGCAATGCTTGGCATCGAAGTTGCCGCCTTTACGGATGGCATATCCTGTGGAATAATACACGTCGGCGTTACCGATAGTGATGTCGGGAACCGGTTCAACCGGGGTGGCATGTGTTCCGTCGGAAGAAGGATAGAGCACGTTGGTCTGTCCCGGTTCTTTGAGGAAGAGCCATAGGCGGCCGTCGCGTTCTTTACGTACATCGGAGACATAATCGTCGCCGGCGTAACCCGAACCGGCAGCATAGATAGGTAATCCGTTAGCCATCAGGAAGGTATTGACCATACCGCGTGTGATACCCTGGCCTGCATTTCCTTTTTGTGCGAATTGAACGACACCATGTGTCAATGTTAATCCTTTGTCATACTGGCGCCACATGAGAATCTCGTCATAACCAGCCATATTTTCATCAGCGTACATATTATAGTATGGATTCGAGGTATCTTCCGTGCTTTGTTGTAAAATACCATTGTTTTCTGTCAATGAAACGGCATTGGCTACGACTTTTGCCGCATCCATAGCCTGGCCGAGGAAATAGTCGATCTCATTGTCTATACTTCCTGAAGGATATTGGAAGTTAGCATTATACTCTTTGCTTTTTCCGGGCCATCCGCTACCGTCGGGCACGAATGGGGTATTGCGGAAATACTTCAACCAGGTACCCTCGAACAATGCAACTCTCGATTTGAACAGATAGGCGCAGTTACGGGAGAGGCGGTTCTTTTTACCGTCGGGCGAAGCGTCTTTCAGCATAACGATCGCCGAATCGAGGTCTGCCAGGATGAAACGTGCCACCTCGTTGCGCGGTGCCCGTTTACTGGCTTCGGTCAATGCTTCCTGTTCGTCGATGACCGGACGGTAAAGGATCGGGAAATCGCCGAAAGCTTGTAGCTTATTGAAATATTCATAGGCACGGAGGAAATAGACTTCACCGATATAATGTTTCACATTCTCTTCGTTTCCGCTGATCTCTCCGGCTTTCCATTTATCTACAACTCTGCTGAGGAAATAATTGCATTTGTATATCTTGGTGAACTCCCAGTCGCCACCGGTCTGTGCTGTTTTCAACTCGCCGGGAACATAGTCTTTATAATCACCTTTGGCGATCATATTGTCTGTTCCGACATCCCATCCGAATGTGCCGTACCAGTTGATGTCTGTATTGTGTGAAGGCAGGATATCCGGATACACGTTATTTATATAGGAAGCTAGCTGGCTTTCTTCCGTCAGGTAATATTCGGGTGTGATCTGTGAGAGCGGCTCTCTGTCCAGATAATCGTTACACGAGAATAAGAGTCCGGCCAGGATAATGCCTGCTGTCTGTTTGCATATATTATTTATACGGTTCATAATGATTCTGTTTTATAAGGTTACACTTAAGCCAAACGATAAAGTCTTGGACAAAGGATATCCGCTACCACCGTAACCGGCATCGATCGTTTCCGGGTCGAGGGTTTTGAATAAACCGGTTCCTGTCCAGAGGTTTTCGCCGGAGACGAATACTCTCAGTTTGGATACATAGAATTTGTTGGTGAGAGACGAAGGCAATGTATAGCCTAACTGTACGTTCTTCAGACGGATATAAGCTGCGTTTTGCAGGTAACGGGTCTGTATGTTATGGTTCATGTTCGTACGGAAACTGGGGCGCGGGAAATAAGCATCCAGATTCACACCGGCTTCACCAGCCTGTACCATAACTGAATTCTCGTCACGGAAATAATCCAGATGAGGTGCATAGCAGGTCGACCACCAGATGCCGCCGTGACTTCCCCAGAACGTAGAACTGTTCTGGTAGTAATCGCGTTTCATCACACCCTGGAAGAAGGCGCGGAAGTCGATACCTTTCCAATCGGCTGTCAGGTCGATACCGAAATGGTAGCGCGGTGTCGAGTTTCCGATGATGGAAAGGTCGCCGTGGTCGCTGATCGTGTTGGCACCGGCATCTACTTTGCCGTCACCGTTCGTATCGGCGTACATAATATCACCGGCTGCCCAGAGCGAACCAAGGGCACTTTGTCCGCCGTTAGGCAGGCTGGCAAGATGCTGGTCCATTTCGGCCTGTGTCTTGGCGATGCCGACTGTGGTATAACCCCATATTTCTCCGACTTTCATTCCTTTCCGGTATGTATCGCTTGCGATGACACCGGTTTTGTTCGGATAGCGGGTGATCTCAGTCTGTGAGTCGGACAGCATTAGCCGTACACCGTAACCCAGTCCATTTTGCAGGCGGTCGTTCCAGCCGACAGAGAGTTCCCAACCGTAGGTTTTCAAGTCGGTATTATTGGTGCGCGGTACGTTTGTTCCTAACGTGATCGGTAGTTCCGGAGCCGGGCCGATCATATCGAGTGTGTTTCTGACGAAGTAGTCGAACGATCCGGTCAGCCGGTTGTTCAATGCACCGAAGTCGAGACCTATATTCCATGTTTTTACCCTTTCCCACGTCAGGGAGGAGGCGATCAGTTCCGGTGTGATAGCGATATTAGGTTTCATTCCGTTGATCAGCCACGTTCCGTTCGAGGCCTGGAATTGCATCTGTGCATATGTCGGGTACAGGCTTGTCGTATTCTGGTTCCCTAATTCTCCGTAAGAACCTCTGAGTTTGAATGTGCCTACGTGATCGGCGATCGGTTCCCAGAAATTTTCACGTGCCAGGTTCCACCCCAGTGAGAAAGAGGGGAACAGGTTCCATCGTTCCGATGAACGGAAGCGTGATGTCCCGTCATAACGCAGGTTGACTTCTGCCAGGTATTTTCCCTCGTAATCATAGTTGATACGTCCGAAGAAACCGGCAGTAGCCCAATGATCGGAAGAGCCTTTTACAGTCGGTGTGATCGGGTTGCCATTGATATCGACGCCGGAAGTAATATCTGTTTTCGGTAATCCCGGCACGATGATACCGTTGCGTTGCAGGTAGGTATACTTTTTCTTCGATAACTCAGACTGGAAACCGAACATGCCTTTGAAGTTATGACCAGATTCCAGTTGCTTGCTGTATTCCGTATAGGCATTGAAGTTTAAATAATTTTCTTTCGACATGTCTTCGGATACATAGCTGGTTGAATTATAAACATACGGGTCGCCGGCAACATTGTGGTTATAGGTGATCTGGCGGTCTGTATGCTGTGTCGAGTTGTAGATACGATAGTTTACGTCGACGAATGTTTTCCAGTCTTTGATCGGTTCCAGAACTAACTGTGCCTGCTGATACAGATAGTCGGCCTGTTTCTTGATCCTGCCGCCCTCCACCAGGTCGAGTGCCGGAGTAGGAGCACTGTAAAGATAACCGTTCGGGTCGTAAGCCGGCATAAATGGCCATGCCTGGCGGGTTAAACCTTCGTAAACACCGTCCAGTGTCGTCGGTTTGGATATATCTTCGCGGATAAAACGGCTGCTGTAATTCAGTTGCGCCCAGTCCGTCATCTTGACGTTGATCTTTCCGGTAGCGGTATAGCGGCCGAAATTATCATCGGAAATCTTTAGCAAACCGTTCTGATCGAGGTAGTTCAAAGACAGATAATAAGTCACTTTGTCATTCCCTCCGTTCAGGCTGAAATTGTGTTCTTGTGAAAAAGCCCAATGCCCGAAAATCGTGTTATACCAATCCTGGTTGGCGCTACCCGAACTGTAAGGGTCCATCCAGTAACCCGGATTGCTGGGGTTTTCGATCATGGTCGGAGTGGACGGATGTCCATCGCGGTTGTCTTTGATCCGTTGTAACCATGTTGCATCAAAATAAGGTGTTTGTCCGGCATTCGCTCTCGCTTCGTTGAAGTATAAAGCGAATTTATAGGAGTCTACCTGGTCCTGTAACAGAACGGGATCGTTCCAGCGGAAACTGTTGTTATAGTTGATGACGGGTTTGCCGCTGACACCGGTTTTCGTGGTGATCAGTATCACACCGAAAGGTGCACGCGAACCATAGATGGAGGAAGCTGCCGCATCTTTCAATACAGAGATATTTTCTATATCCTGCGGGTTCAGTGCATTGATATCTCCTTCCATCCCGTCGATCAGGATCAGCGGGCTGCCGCTTGAACCTTGTCCGATCGTGGCGATACCACGGATGTTTATATCGGCTGTCTGGCTCAGGTCGCCGGAACGTTGTGTGATCTGCAAACCCGGGACTAAACCCTGTAAGGCTTGTGTAGCGGTGGTTACCGGACGTGCTTCCAGGTCTTTTGCATTAGCGATCCCGACGGAACCTGTCAGGTTTACTTTCTTCTGTGTACCGAAACCTACTACCACGACTTCATCCAGGCTTTGTGTATCTTCTGAAAGTGTGATGGTAAGTGCTTTACCGGCTTCGGCTCTGATTTCCCGGGATAGATATCCGATATATGATATCAACAGGAGGGAGTTCTCGGGAACATCCAGGCTGAAGTGCCCGTCCATATCCGTAATAGTGCCGATCGTAGTTCCTTTGACGGAAACGTTGGCACCGATAACGGGAATGCCGGCTTCATCTCTGACTGTTCCCTGTACCCGTTTACTTTGCTGGGTGGTAAACGGAGCTCCTTTTTTAGACAAAATGATCTGACGGTCTACAATGCTGTATTGTACATCCGTGTTTTTGAATAGTTGGTTCAGTACTTTGCCTATCTCCTGATTTTTAACCTGTATGTTTACCGGTTTACTGATATCGAGCGTATTGTCGGTAAACAGGAAGGTAAACTCGGTCTCCTTTTCGATTTGTTCCAATACCTGTTCGACCGTCGCATTTGAAAAAGCGAGCGATAACGACACAGATTGTGAATAGGATTCTTCTGCTCTTATCTGCAGGATCGTGATTAACAATAAAAATATGCCTATTCTCATTTTTCGACAAGTTTTAAAGAAATATAGGGATCCTATATCCCCGAATAATTTCTGGATTTTCATAACTTTGTTGCTGATTTAGTGATTAATTATGTCTTTGGATCTTGTGCCAAAGATGTGATTTTCGCGAACAAGAGTGAGTTGCACCTCGCTCTTGTTTTTCTTATGACTGTATTTTCAATCTCTCTCCATAGGCTTTAATCATTTAAGTTTAACAATTCATTCTGTTTTATTTTAACCAAACGTCGATTCGCTGTTTAGCAAATGTGGCATCACTGTTTTGTTTCATCGCATTCACTTTCCACCTGATCGGTGTGGCTTGTTCCAGATAACTGAATATCTGATAGATCGTTTCGTCGGTAAATGTGGCCCAACAATTATATTCCTTATCCTTCTTCTGATTGTGAAGCACTATTTCTACATTGAAACGCTGACCGAGCACCCGGAATACGTCATCAAGAGAAGTATTTCTGAAAACGATTTTACCGTCTTTCCAGGCTGTATTCTCATAGATGTTGACTTTCCGGATCTCATATTTATTCGTTCGTTTGTTGTAAGACAACCTTTCTCCCGGTTTCAGCTCGGCAATGAACTTATCGTATGAGTGAATATCCACCAGTCCTTCTACCAGGATTGCTTCGACTTCTTCACGTTCATCGTATGTGTTTACATTGAATTGCGTACCGTGTGCCATCACTTTCAGACCGGATTTGGTAGTGACGAAGAAAGGGTGTTCCTTATCCGATTGCACTTCGAAATAACCTTCTCCTGTCAATTCCACTTCCCTGGTGTTTCCGGTGAAAACGGTCGGGTAACGTAATGTACTTCCTGCGTTCAGGCAGACTTTCGAGTGATCCGGCAGTTCCAGCCGTGTGACCATACCCGGGGCGGAAAGAACCTCCATGAATTGTACGGAGCTTTCGATCGCCGGTGCTTGTCGTTCAAAGAACAGATATCCGAAAGTCAGTGTAGAGAGTAGGAGAGGTATACTAATAATCGCAGCGACACGCGATAAATAATTTACCAGGCTCCTTCTTCTGTTTCTCTTTTCCAGCTTTCTGTTCACTTCGGCAAATGCCTCTTGCGAATTGAACGAATTATGCTCGTTTATCTTCGTTTTTAATTCCAGGGCCTGACGGAGAACGTCTGATTCCTTTTGACAGTCATCCGATTCTTTCAGCCAGAATTCTACTTGCCTGGTTTCTTCCGGTGTGGTTTGCTTCTGCGTATATTTTATTAATAATGTCTCCTTTTCCAAATCAAAAAAATCTTTTTCTTTCATTGTCGATTATGTTGTCTTTGATAGATGAAAAATATGCTTCTTTATATATAGGATAACTGACTGTAAAAAGACCGCCAGTTATTTCATGATTTTTTTTCAGAAAATTTTCAATACATTTGTATCTGTATGAAAATGACTACTCAAATACAGAATCCTGATGAATTGTTATGGAAGATTGCCATAAACGATGATAAAGAGGCTTATCGAATACTTTTTGATCTTTTTTATCCGGCATTATGTCTCTTTGCCAAACGCTATGTCGAAGAGCGGGCTGTTGCCGAAGATCTGGTTCAGGATGTATTTGTAACTTTGTGGGAAAGCAGGAAGAAAATAAGAGTGGAATCGTCTGCCAGAAATTATTTGGTTGTCAGTGTCAGGAATCAATGCCTCAATTACCTGAAGCGGGAAGGGTACAAGCAAAATTATATCGATGCTTATCTGGCAAAGAATGCAGATCAGTCCGATTATGATGAATTTTATCTGCTGACCGAACTTCAGAAACTCCTGGATGAAGCACTGGCAAAACTACCGCAGACGTATCGTCTTATTTTTGAAATGAGTCGGTTGGAGAACAATAGCAATACAGAGATTGCCGAAAAACTGAATATACCTTTACGTACGGTGGAACGTTATAAAGCAAAGGCAATTGAAATACTAAAAAAGGATTTGAAAGATTATTTGCCGTTGCTTCTTTATTTTCACCTATTGAGTTGACAAGTGACAGATGACAGTTAATAGTTGAATAGTATGGCTGAACGCCGAGTGTCTATTAACTGTCCACTGTCATCTGTCCACTATCACCTGTTTACAGCCATTCTTTCATAAAGCCGTCCATCTCTTCAGCATGTTCTTCGAGGCTTTGCAGCAGTTTGAACTGAGCTTTTGTACGGATCAGATTGTGTTTCGGACTGTGTATCTTATAATAGGTATCACCGTTGATATAGTCTGTCAGGAAGCGTACGGTTTGCATATAAGTCAATAGACGGCCGCCATAAGGAAGCAGACTGATTTCCAGCGGAGAAAGGAATGCCTTTGCTGTTTCCATGTAACCACGGGTATATGCTTTGAAGATATCCATATTCACATTTACGTTGTCTAGATTTTCATCGTCTTCTGCACCGGTGTTTGCTCCTGTACGGATAAAGTCACCGATATCCGACAAAACGAATCCCGGCATAACGGTGTCGAGGTCGATCACACAAAGCACTTTGTCTGTGTCGGCATCGAACATCATGTTGTTCACTTTTGTATCGCAATGGTTTGTGCGTTTCTGAAGTTTTCCTTCGCGATATAAACGTTCCTGGATACACATGGCTTCCGCACGTTTTTCTACTTCTTCGATCAGGTCTTTTACTTCTTCCAGACGTCCTGCGGCATTTGCTTTTACTGCATCATGGAATTGTTGCAGGCGGAATTCCATATTATGGAAATTAGGAATTGTTTCGCCCAGCGATCCTTCCGGCAAGTCTGACAACATGGATTGGAAATCACCAAAAGCTTTTCCTGCTTCATAAGACAGTTCGGGAGTCACTTCTTCATAGCTTTTGCTGTTCGGGATGAACAGGCATACACGCCAGTAGCTATCGCCGTCGAAGTAATAAGGTTTGCCATCTTTTGTCGGAAGGAAAGTCAGCACTTTACGGTCGATATCGTTTTCGCCTTTTGCTTCCAGTTTCTCACGGATATGTGTCGTTACAGTGTTGATATTGCTCTGTAACATATCTACATTTGTAAATATCAGATGGTTGATACGTTGTAATACGTATTTGATTTCGCCTTTTTCGTTCGTTACTTTCAGCGTATCGTTAATGTGTCCGTTTCCGAAAGGTTCAGCGGAAACAACTTTTTCTGCCAGTGTGAACTGGTCGAGAATGTTCAGTAATTCTTCTTTTGTTTTTGCCATGGTATTTTATTAATTGACAATTGATAAATGCAGATTGGAAACGACCGGTTACTGTGTCATAATCAATCATGCTTGCAAATGTAAAAATAATCTTTGATAAAATAAAAAAGGCAACGAATCTGTTCGCTGCCTTTTTTATAAATTCATTTGAATTGTCGGTTGACTCAGGTCAACTTCCAATTATTTTTTGTTGCGGTTACCGTAACGGCTCATGAACTTATCAACACGTCCTGCTGTATCCACCAGTTTAGACTTACCAGTGTAGAACGGGTGAGAAGTGTTAGAGATTTCGACCTTTACCAACGGATAAGTAACACCGTCAATTTCGATAGTTTCTTTTGCATTGATAGTTGAACGAGTGATAAATACATCTTCGTTTGACATGTCCTTGAATACTACAGGACGATAGTTTTCAGGATGAATTCCTTTTTTCATTGCTTCTTTATCTAATTTAATTTATACTCTTATTAGTTTGGTAACCGGTAAATTGGCTTGCAAAGGTATGGATTTGCTTCAAACTAACAAAGAATTTCCAACTATTTTTTATTGTGGAACTACTTTTGTGTTATTTTTATATGCTTAAAAGCATAAAGTTTTCAGAGAGTTCTTATCTTTGTGCAGGATTTTCAATCATTAACGTAATAATATATACTACAATGGTAAATTACAAAGATTTAGGTTTGGTAAACACTAGAGATATGTTTGCTAAAGCCATCAAAGGCGGATATGCAATTCCGGCTTTCAACTTCAATAACATGGAACAGATGCAGGCTATCATCAAGGCTGCTGTTGAAACAAAATCTCCGGTTATCCTGCAGGTATCTAAAGGTGCTCGTCAGTATGCTAATGCAACTCTGTTGCGTTACATGGCTCAGGGTGCAGTTGAATATGCAAAAGAATTAGGCTGTGCAAATCCTCAGATTGTTCTTCACCTGGATCATGGTGATACATTTGAAACTTGTAAGAGCTGTATCGACTCAGGTTTCTCTTCTGTAATGATTGACGGTTCTCACCTGCCTTACGAAGAAAACGTAGCTTTGACAAAGAAAGTTGTTGACTATGCTCATCAGTTCGATGTAACAGTTGAAGGTGAACTAGGTGTATTGGCTGGTGTTGAAGACGAAGTATCTTCTGACCATCACACATATACTGACCCTGAAGAAGTGATCGATTTCGCTACTCGCACAGGTTGTGATTCTTTGGCTATCTCAATCGGTACTTCTCACGGTGCTTACAAATTTACTCCGGAACAGTGCCACATCGATCCGAAGACTGGCAAGATGGTTCCTCCTCCATTGGCATTCGAAGTATTGGACGCTGTAATGGAAAAACTTCCGGGATTCCCTATCGTTCTTCACGGTTCTTCTTCTGTTCCTGAAGAAGAAGTTGAAACTATCAACAAATACGGTGGTGCTTTGAAGGCTGCTATCGGTATTCCTGAAGAAGAATTGCGTAAGGCTGCTAAGTCTGCAGTTTGCAAGATCAACATCGACTCAGACTCTCGTCTGGCTATGACTGCTGCAATCCGTAAGACTTTCGCTGAAAAACCGGCTGAATTCGACCCGCGTAAATATCTGGGTCCGGCTCGTGACAACATGGAAAAACTGTACAAACACAAAATTCTTAACGTTTTGGGTTCTGACAACAAACTTTAATCCAGGTTACAGATTATATATAGAAAGCCACTCTGCATTTGCGGAGTGGCTTTTTTATTTTTTGTCCTATTTTGTTGTGTAAATATAAAATTAAGTATTTTATTATTTGTAAGTTTGCATTTGAATATTAAGGTTTTACATGACAACTGGCAAGGTATAAATGAAGCAGAAAATTAGTGAGTTCGATAAATGGTATGAACAATACGTTGATGAGTTGTTCTCGTATGGAATGGCATTTGGTATAGAGAAAGAATATGTGCTGGATGTTATACATGATATTTTTTTGCATTTATACGAATCGGCAGATAAAATAGAGATAACGGATAATCCTAAGTTTTATCTGCTTCGCTCTCTGAAAAATAGAATTATATCTTTTAAACAAAAGAGTTCGAACTTGTTAAGCCTTGACGACAATGTGAATTATGATTTTCAGATAAAGGTGGATGCCCTTGCATTAATGGAAGACGAGGAGGAGAGGCTGGCTTATGAAGAGCAACTGGAAAGTTTATTCGGTTTATTGACGAATAAACAACGTGAGGTGGTCTATCTGCATTTTATGCAGGATTTGAGTTATCAGGAAATTGCGGAAATACTTCATATAACGCCTAAAAGTGTACGCAAAATTATTTATCGCGCATTGGAGCGTATGCAGGATGGAGTGGCTCCGCTCTGGCTGGTGTTTATTTTTTTGGTAGAATAGTATATAGTATAAGGAATAAAAAAAGGGTAACCCGTCACGAGTTACCCTTTCGAATTAAAAACTCACCTGTAGTTTCAGTCTATTTATTGGTCTTTATTCATCCCAGAATGGTGCTTGAACAAGCGTAGGGTCTTTATCTATTTCTTCCTGATAGATAGGATACCAATAGAATTTACGTTCATAAACACGTTTGATGTATTGTTTGCGGACAAAGAAAGCCTTATCGTTATTTGGATCATCAGATAATTCTGTTCCGCCGAAGTTCATACCATACATCGGCTGGTTTAACACTTCTTCTGCTTTTTTCCATCTGCGCAGGTCGAAATAGCGGATACCGTTTTCACAGCACAATTCTACACGGCGTTCGTGGTAAATAGCCTGTCTGACTTCTTCCTGTCCGTTTAAAGTAATTTTGTTGAAACCATTGCTATCGACTCCGGTTCCGTATTGTGGAACACCGGCACGTTCACGAATCAGGTTCAGATATTTTAAAATATCCGGATTTCCAGGATCTGCCTCATTCAATGCTTCGGCATAGTTCAGGTAAGCTTCACCTAAACGATAAAGGATTCCCGGACGATATGGGTGGATACCGTCACGTTGATTCTGTTCCAACGATACCTTTTTGCGGTTCAGATAACCAGCCTGCGGTGCATCGTGCGTAGGCCCTCCATCTTGTTCATTAGACATCATTTGTACTTCACGGTTAGCCTGGTGATACCATTGTCTGTTCCACATAACAGTCAAATAGAAACGAGGCTCGCGGTTTACATACATATTATATGTACCTGCCGCTGCAACCTGGTTGTAAGTGTTACCGTCTGTACCAAGAGAATCTATTGTTGCTCCCGGGCAGTTACGGTACAGATTGTATTTTGTTTTACGGATATCCGGTTCGTTTGAGAAGCCTCGTTCTGTATAACCGGACTTATCGTTGATAACAGGAGAAGCATAGCTGCCTTTATAGCCGGTGATGGGTAATGATCCGTCCTTCATAGAGAATGCATCAACTAAGTTTTGGTAAACTCCCAAACCACCGTTGCCGGATGCTCCGCGCGGAGTTGCGTGTTTTTCAAATTCACTATAGTTGCTGTCTGCACGTATGAACAATGCTTCCGGATTCTGGTCTCCACGTAAGAACAATACATTATAGCATGACATGAATGGGTCAATACTTCCGTCTGCATTATATGCATATACCAGCCCATGACCGGCAGCATGAGCTGCATCAATCAATTCTTTACAAGCATCCGCGGCACGTTTCCATTTTGTAGCATCATATGTCTGACTGAAACGATCTTTACCGTCATAATTCTTAAAACCTTTATACCAATCGTTGCCATTGACCAGCGGGCTGGCTGCAAACAATAACATGCGGGCACGAACAGCAAGACACATAATTGAAGTTGCGCGTCCGTAAAACTGTGTCGATTCGCTTACCCAAGAAGCCGGCAATTTTTTAGATAAGTCGATTAACTGTCCGTCGATCCAGTCTACCATTTCGTCGAAAGGAACTTGGCCACGCATTAAAGTCGGGTCGTTTACATCCGCCAGTCCGTCGAAGAAGGGAATACTACCGTAGGCTTCGAGCGTCATCCAATAATAATAGGCGATCAGAAAACGACATTCATTTTTCATTCTTTCAACCTTTTCTTCCGAAACTCCCTGGTCTGGAAGTGCATGCGCATTTTCAATGAATAAATATGCGGAACGGATACGTATCGGGCATGAATTCCAAAGAGCAGCGTCCCAGGACGAATTGGTAAACCATTGTCCGATTACAAAATTCAATGAATTTCCCCACCATTGATACCAGCGTTGAGAAGGATCGAGATCGTCTCCCATAGAGTCATAACCATAATCCCTCAGCAGACCCCAATAAGGATCGGGAATTTTGTTATAAACACCGGAAAGCCAGTCTTCTGTTCTGGTTTTATCATTAAATACCATTTCTATCGTCAATGTATCGTCCGGTGCATTGTCTAAATAGTCCGAACAACTATTGAGAGATAAACCTAAAAATGATAGGCCTATATATTTGAGTAGTTTCATCTTTTTTGTGTTTTATAATTATAACTCTATTAGAAATTAACATCCAATCCGAAAGAGAAAGATTTCATAATCGGATATTTTGCTCCGTTTGCAGTATCCAATTCCGGGTCCCAAAGGTCGAACGCTGAAAATGTCAGAAGGTTAGAGCCTTTTGCATATACACGGATGTTGGCAAGGCCGATCGAATTGATCCAACGTTTGGGAAGTGTGTAACCAATTTCTATATCTTTCATGCGGAGCATGCTCATGTTACGTAACCACCAGGTTGAATTCTGGCTGTTGTTTGTGTTTGCACCATAGCTCAGACGTGGATAGAAAGCATCCTGTGTTGGATTTTCCTCAGTCCAGCGGTCGTTATAGTTAGTCAGAATGTTTCCTATAGAACCTTGAGACGAACCTGGTAAGAAATTAGAAGCAACACCTCCGACGAAACGGTAAGTCCGACCATTTCCTTGGAAGAAGACATTAAAATCTACATTCTTATAGCGTGCTGTAGCTCCGAAACCATAAACAATTTCTGGGTTGACTGTTCCGCCCATTGCTTTTTCGTCTTTACTTGTGATCGCACCGTCACCATCGACATCGACATATTTGATGTCACCGGGGCGTACTGCGCTGAACGTTTGTGAAGGTATACCTTCTTTCAGTACTAATTCTCCTTTATCGTTTGTAGTGAAATCGTCGTCTGTAAATAATCTTTCTGCTACAAGACCGAAAAGTTCATTGACAGCTCTTCCCGTACGTTGTCGGTTTGTACCGATAACACCCATCGCTTCATCCATTTCGATAATCTCGTTGTGTGCGTAAGTGAAAGTTCCGCGGAAGCCGATATTCAGGTCTTTATTTATCTGTTTGTTGTAAGTCAATGAAAGATCCACACCGTTGTTGTTTACCTTTCCGTAGTTGGCCCACGGTGTTTTACGGAAACCGGCGGCAGAAGGAATATTGTTACGTTGCATGAAGATATCCCGACGCTGTTCTTTGAACCAGTCTATCTGTAAGTCTAAGGCGTTCCAAAGACCTAACTCTACTCCGACATTCAACTTTTCAACAGTTTCCCATGTCAAATCCGTTACACCGAATTCACCTTCAAAACGGGATGAACGGTTGTAATCGTTGTTGACTCCCCATTTATAGGATCCGTCCGTATCGATTGTGGGTAAGAAAGCGAATCGGCGTCCGTCTAATTGATCATTACCGGTCAACCCCCATGATGCACGGAATTTGATTTTGGAGAAAGTTTCTTTGAACTGTTCCATGAATTTTTCTTCTGAGAGCATATAGCCGACAGCTACAGAAGGGAAGAAGCCGAAACGATGTCCTTTCGTAAAGTTTTCCGAACCATTGTAACCGAAGTTGAATTCGGCGATATAACGGTTGTCAAAAGTATAAGAAGCACGTCCTGCAATACCCATACGGCGGAAAGGAACAATATTACCATCCTGGTAATCACGCTGGTTGTAGAGGAACATAGCTCCGACAGTATGTTTTTCATTAAACGTGCGGTCATAAGTGATATTTCCTTCCAGGTAAGTTGCTTTGTTACCCCATGCAGATTCACTTTTGCTATCCAGAAATTCTTGTCCGTCTGTGCTGACAGTCAGGATCAAGTCACCGGTTTCCGGGTCTCTTCCAGTTGCCGGATTATAGTAAGTCGGTGTTTTTGATCGTTTAACCCATGAACTGGAGTAACGGTCGAAAGAAAAAAGTCCTTTAATCTTTAAACCAGGAGTAATAAATTTTAGGTCTTGTTCGATAGAAAATAAGGATTCGACTTTTGAATTGGTAGTTGTCTGATAGCCATGTTGTGTGGCTTCCGCCCAAGGGTTATGACGTTCTGTTACACGTACATCGCGTCCACCGGAATACTGGATCGGGTGGTAGAAAGGAGGTGTATCGAATGCATAATTCCATATATCCTGACTACTGACTGCCATTCCGTTCTGCTCCTGTAAATATCCGCCGATACTAATACCGACGACAGTTGTTTTCGTTACATTGATGTCTACATTTGAACGGATGTTGTATTTGTTTAAGCGTGTTGATGAGTCCCAATTTTTGCTTTTATCGGTCACAAAGATACCACGTTCGCCATAGTAGGATGCAACCAATGCATAGCGGAGAATATCGCTACCACCCGTGATAGTCAAGTCGCCTCGTGTATTTGAAGCCATGTCTTTAGAAACGGCATCCAGCCAGTTTACGTTAGGATAAAGCTCCGGGTCGACATTGTTGAGGTAGTTATTGATCTTTTCTTCTCCGTAGAGCGGATTCGGGTTTCCGGCATCCATATATAATTCATCCATCAATGAAAGGTAGTCAGCCGATCCGATATATTTAGGAAGTTGTGTAGGTTGTGTAAAACCTTGTTCGAGGTGGAAATTTACTTTAGGCTTACCTAATTGACCTCTTTTGGTCTTAACGATGATAACACCATTCGCTCCTCGTACACCGTAAACGGCACTGGCTGCAGCATCTTTCAATACAGAGAATGATTCGATTTCTGCTGCAGAAAGGTCATCCAGTGTACGTTCTATACCGTCTACCAATACCAGCGGTTGTATACCTGTTCCTTTGAAAGAAGAAATGCCACGAATCCAGAATTCGGAACCGTCAGACCCTGGTTCACCGCTACGTTGTACAGCGATCACACCGGCAAGTTGGCCTGCCAAATTGTTGGAGACAGCGCGGGTCGTTCCTTGTTGTAACTGGCTTGGTTCGATCGTAGTAATAGATCCTACTACAGATACTTTTTTCTGGGAACCATAACCTACAACAACTACTTCATCCAGGTTATTTGACTCTTCAGACATGTTCACATTGATGTTGATCTGGTCTCCAACTTTGATTTCCTGCGCTTCGAAACCGATGTAACTGAAGACAAGTACAACATTTTTATCCGGAACATTAATGAAGTAATTACCATTAATATCGGTAGTTGTACCCGTTGTAGTTCCTTTTATAAGGACGTTGACACCAGGGAGTGGAATTTGTTGAGCATCTCTTACTGTTCCGTTGATAGAGATACTTTTTTGTTGTTGTGTTTCTCCCTTTCGTATAATCATCACCTGTCTGTCGTTGAGAACATAGGTCAGTCCTGTGTTCTTCAGAATTTCAGATAAGATTTGGTCAATTGTTTGAGATTGGATATTAATGCTTACATTTTTACTTAGTTCTAGACGAACTCCGTCAGAATAAAAAAATACGTACTCACTATTTTTCTCTACAGACGCGAAAACATCACTGATAGCTACATTTGACAACTCCAAAGACAAACGTGTAGCTTGTGCATAGGACAACTCCGCTAAAAGAGATGAATTCACAGTAAAAAGCAAACACAACATCACACAAACGGCGTGTATTTTTCTTTTAATTTTTAGATATTCCATAATAATATAATAATTTTTTTCCTTGATATTAAAATTTCACTTGTTAACAACACAATGGTCTATTGTTTTGATACAATACTAAATTACGACATGTTTTATCTATTCATAGGCACTTATTTTTGATTATTAATACTATTTACTTCTATTAAATTATCTTTGCGATGGAATGAAATTGATAATGTTTTCTGAAGTGTTTGAAGCACTTGATCCATATTATCAAACAATACCAACTTCCCTGAACATTTTATCTGTTCTATATCGGAAGGACAACTGAATTGAACGCGATAATAACGTGAAATACTACGTAATACCTCACCCAAGTTTTTCTCATTAAATTGAAGGATACCATCTATCCATGAAATATAATCGTACACATTCACTTGTTTAACAGATATTTGATCGTTTTCAAGAACTAAAAGATCGTTAGGTTTTATGACTTGTTTTCCACCTTTATTTCCTTCGACGGCGACACTTCCTTCTTTTAGTATGACGGACTGATAATTTTCATCATTATATGCTACAACACAAAATGATGTTCCCAAAACTTTAACCTCCATTTGATTCGTTTTGACATAAAATGGACGAGATTCATCTTTGGTGACTTCCAGGTAAACTTCTCCTTCCACATAAATCATTCTTTTCTCTTTTTCAAAGATTTCAGGGAATTGAACTACCGTACCAGAATTTACCCATACTTTCGTGCCATCCGGTAAAATCAATGAAGAATGACGTCCTTTAGGCACACTCAACAGATTCATATGAATTTTCTTTTCCTCCCTGTTTTCCGCATAACTTTCACTGTCTACAGCCTCCACATTTTTATTACTTTTATCTGCAACCTTGATTTTTCCTTGTTGATCAACTAGAATAGTAGCATTATCCGCAACTTCCATTTTTTCTTCTGCCAAATGGAGCTCTACCTCTGTTTGATCAGTATCCAACTGGATATCGTCTACCAGGGAAAGAGCCTCTCCTCCTTGAAACACATTTTCTTTATTGATCAGATATAATGAACCTAATGTACATACAATAAGAATACAAGCTGCTGCATATTGCCATATCAAACGGATTTGCCTTGATTTTCTGCGTTTTTCCAAATCTTTGGTAATGTTCTTTTTGAGAGAGTCTTTTTCAAAGGATGACAACTTACTATTATTCAATTTTAGTAAACGAACCATTTGCTTAGCCTTTTCTATATTTTCTCTTTCTTCCGGATAAAGTGTAAGATAGTCATCAATCCACACCTGTTCCAGCTTTTCCGTAGGAAACAGGCACCAAAGAATAAAAGAATCGTCATGTATTAACTGATCAATCGTTTTTATATGTTGTTTTTTATTCATTTTTATTATCAATTTTGAATAAGACAAAAAACACTCTGATTTGGCCCCATTTTATTTGTTAAATAGGGTTAATAAGATACCCTCCCCTTGAATTAGTTCGTCTAGAACTAAGTTAATTTTGAAATTCTATACTAATTGATTGTATGGGTTGAAAAATAAGGAATTGGTTGAATGAGACTTGTTTTTCAGTCATCTTGTGTTTGTTTTATTTCTCAATAAAAATATTAGTTAATAACTGGTGCTATATCATCAATTCTCATTTAAAACTTTTTAACGGTCGCGGTTGTGAGATCCTTAGACAACTGACTATTGCAGCTACAATTGCAAAACCTGTAGCTAAATATAAACATGCTTGCGTATTATTGTTTGGAACCAGATTGAATATCATAGCGACCAATGTGGCACCCAGAGTCTGCCCCAGTAAACGGGCTGTTCCCAACATACCACTGGCTCCGCCGCTCCGGTTGGATGGGGCGGATGAGATAATGGTACTGTTGTTTGGGGTCTGGAAAAGTCCGAACCCAGCTCCACAGATAAACAGACGCCATACTATATCCATGTCTGTCGGATTTTCAGGTAGAATGGCTAGTAAAAAAAGACCTGCTGCGAATATCGTCATGCCGATGCCACCCAATATGCCCGCATGAATCCGTTCCACCAAGCGTCCGGCAAGGGGAGCCATGATCATGGTAGCCAGCGGCCAGGGAGTCAGGAGCAATCCTGTTGTCACATCACTGCGTCCCAACGAGCCTTGCAGAAAAAAGGGGAGGGATATCATTGCCAGCATCTGTCCGGTGAAGGAACAGATCGATGTGCCGATCGACATGGAGAAGATCGGAATACGCATCAGGTCGACCGGAAGTAACGGAAACTGCTGTTGCAATTGACGGCGTACAAAGAAATAACCGATCATGAACAAAGCAAGGACTCCGGCTATGATCAATGTTGTGCTCTCTTTGTGAGCAATACCTTCCAGCGAGAAAATAAGCAGGCCGAAGGTGACTGCGTTCATCAGGCAACTGAGTTTGTCGAAACGGCGTCCGGTTACTTTCACCGGATTGTCAGGCAGATGCATCAGGCCGATAATGAGTGCGGCGATTCCGATCGGAATATTAATGGCAAAAAGCCAATGCCATGAACCCAGCGAGAGAATGATTGAAGCGATCGTTGGTCCGGCTGCAATCGAGACGGCAACAACGAGGGCATTGATCCCCATGCCACGACCGAGGAAACGTTTTGGATAAATGATCCGGAGCAGTGCTGTATTCACGCTTGTGATGGCTGCTGCCCCGAATCCCTGTAAGATACGGGCTGCTGTCAGCATCCAGAACGAATCGGCGAGGGCGCAGATGGCAGACGTGATGCTGAACAGGGCGATCCCTGATAAGTAAATCTTCCGGTAACCGTAAATATCTCCCAATGAAGAGAAGGAGAGAAGCGAAATGGTGATCGCCAGCTGATAAGCATTGACCACCCAGATCGTTACGGACGGTGAAGTTCCCAGGTCGCGGGCTATTGTCGGTAAAGCCACATTGGCGATGGTGCCGTCTATCACAGACATTCCAACGCCCAAGGCTGTGGCTAATATGGCCCAGTAACGCTTGGGTAACGGTAATCCGTCGTTCTCATTTACAGTTATGGCGTGATTTTGTAATATCATTTGATCGTCATTACTTAATAACTTCTCTTACCGCCTCCAGCATTGGTTCGACTGTCAGCGGGCTGCCGGTAGCCAGTATTATCCACTGGTTCGGTGTCAGACATCCCTGTCGGAAAATGCGTTCGACCTCATTGGCAAAATCCTTTCCTTCCAGATACTGATCGAGTTGGAATTCGATGATCTGTCCGAATGCATAGGCTGATAAGTACAGCGGATAACTGATCATATGTGAATAAACAGCCAATACGGTTTCGTCCTTTACTCCGAAAGCAGGAGCATAATATTTGTTCCATATCTCTTTTGACAGCGCGATGGTTGCTTCTTTCAGTTGCTCCGCAGTAGCATCCGGATGGGCATACATCCATTTCCAAACAGAAATATCCAGCATGGAAACACCGCATATTTCATACATACTCCAGATTTTATCCAGTACATCCATTGCTTGCTTTTCTGGATTGGGATCGGTGATACCTAAAATTTCAAGATCACGTTTCTGAAAAACAAAAGCCAACGCTTCGGTGAAAGCTGTGTTCGGAACGCCATGCAGCATATAATAATCCACGTCATAGAGCGATAGGGTCTGTTCCACATTATGTCCGAATTCATGAATAGCAATATTGTATCCTTTATAATTCATCCCGGAAGAAGGGATACGGGTACGAAGACGTGATTGCTGTCCTTTCATCGATGCTCCCCATGCGTGACCTGAACCACGAGCAGCATCGACCGTGATCTTATCAGCCAGATAATTAGCACGTTCGGCACTGAATCCCAGTTTTATCAGAATGTCCGGTAATTTCTTATCCAATGTCGCTGCATCCGGGTAAAGAGCTTGCGTTTGTGCATCCAGCTTGGTTTCATCCAGGTTACTGCGAGCCTTAAAACCATCGTACCAGATATCGTAAGCTTCCAACTTACGTCCCAGACGTTTTGAGATCATTTTACCGACTTCTTTCAGTTCGGGGGCAGAAAGGAATTCGTCAAACAGTTTTTCGACATCCTGTAAAGCAACTTCCATGTCATCGTTGAATTTACGGTCGATATAGGTATCTCCTGTGTATTTATCGATACCTTGCATGGCTTTGAAATTATTCAGCATCTTCTGGTAACGGATAGTCGATTCAGGAGTCGACTTGATCTCTTTTCCGTCCTTCCTGATCGTGTTTGCATACGGATCCCATTCATAGGCTCCTGAGTTGATCACTTCGACCGGTATTTCCTGCGATATGATGCGTTTCATTACTTCGTAAACTGTGCGTTGTTTATCCAACCCTTCTTTCCCTTTGTTATAATTGGCTTTAATCTCGTCACGCAGGTTCCAGTGTGATAACAGGACCATGTCTTGCGGAAACAACAACTGTCCTTTTTTGTTTGCCACGTGTCCCATATAAATATTGTATTGGGAAATATAAATATCGGCATCGCTTTCTGCGTTTGAAGCTGCTTGTTTCAAAGGAGCAGGGATACGTTCGGTGAACAGATCGCCCATACGTGCATAAGCCCATGCTTTACGATCAGTGCCGAGTGCCTCTTTTTCTTCGAGGGTCAGATGGGGAAAGTTCAGGGCTATGATAAAGGCGATTTTATTATCATATAAGTCGTCGCTCAGGTGACTGGACGGACTGTACGAACCGAACTTTTCATCGATAGATAGCAATGGGCCGTTATCCAGATGCAGGTTCTTTTGAAGCCGAAGGGACATTTCATTGAAATGCCCGTCGATAGTTTCCATATAATCACTGATTTTAAGAAATGTCTGGTATTTCACCTCCGGATCGGTGATATAGTTTGTTTCACAGAATGTCTGGAAAGCAGCGTTGTCACCGTCTGTTTCCAGCCAGAGACGGGCTACCTGGTTAACTCCTTTCTCGATTCCGTTTTTGTTACTGTTGTCTTTTGCGGTTAGCGTGTTAATGGTCGATTGTACGATGGACGGGTCGATTGCCGCTTGTCCGTTCAAATAGGCTAATGAGCAAATAAGCATGATGCAAATGCGTTTAGTTAGATTTTCCATAAGACTCATGTTGTTTAGTTCAATATCTTTTGCTGCGTAAATAAATGTAAGGAACAAATGTAGGGATAATATTTGTATCTTTGTACGTTTTTAAAAAGAGTAAAACTAGAGAAATGAAAAAAGCGTGGGGATTAATGGTTGCTATTAGCATCCTGCTGTCTGTATCCGGTCAGGCATACGGACAATCGTTGAAAGATTTATTGAATTCGTCTGCAGTAAAAGATGCGGTGACTTCCGTGACTGGAGGTAAGAAACTGACTGTTGAGAATCTGGCGGGAACCTGGACGTATACGAATCCGGCTGTTCAGTTGGAAGGTGATAATGCTTTGAAGAATGTGGCCGGAAGTGTTGCTGCCGGTGAACTGGAAAAGAAGCTGAAGACATATTGTGCCAAAGTGGGTATAGTAGAGGGCATGTTCAACTATGTATTCAATAATGACAGTACATTTACGAATGCATTGAAGAAGAAAACCTTAAAAGGTACCTTTTCTGTTAATCCGGACGAAAAAACAGTCGAGCTGAAATATGCTCTAGGCGGAAAACTGAAAGTGACGACTTTGACTGCTCATGTCGTTATCTCCGGCGATGAACTGTCGTTGTTGTTCAATGCCGATAAGTTACTTGATTTTCTGTCGAAGATATCTTCCATTTCCGACAACACCACATTGAAAATGGTGAATAAATTAGCCAGTGAATATGATGGGATGATGCTAGGGTTTGAATTGAAGAAATAACAACCAGAACGGTTTGTGAAATGTGTTGTTCCGCTATCATAATGGTAATGTTTATCGATAGATAGCGGAACAATCCAGTATAATAGCATAATGTTCAACTCAAGACAATATTTATCAAGTCCGAGAACATGCTGGCTTTCAGTTGTTTGATTTTAGAAGTGTTGTGACCGTCAATACTTCCTGAATGTTTTCTGTAGCGTATTGTTCTTTAAATTTCCTGGTTAAATCTTGTGTGATTGAATATTCGTTTTTACTGTTTTCTCCTGCATAAAGAATCGTATAGGAATGGTCGCTACATAATAAACTGATATTTTCCCCATCTTCATTGAATGTACCGTTGGTTGATTCTTCTGATCCATATACAAATACCAGGTCTCCATTAGATAGTGTTTTATACGATAATTTGATTGCAGAATAATTCGGAATGTAATTTTTGATGAGTTCGTCCTGAATCGCTTCTTTTACTGTTTCATCCGTAACATTTATAATGAAATTTGTACCTTGGACATAGAAGTAAGCGTTTAAAGGTAATATGTCAATATAAAATGCCATTGATTCTGTATTGTTATTCCATGTCACCATTACTCCGGATAAAGCCACCTCCCTAGCATGGCAATCATAGCTGAAGTTATTGTTATTCTGGATATCTATTGGAGTTTGAGCATGTATTGAAGGACTATTTACAGAGTCAATATAGATTGTTAGTGTTGATTCTAATTTGAGGGATAATGTGTCGTTTGCGGATATGACTTGTTTATTATTATTGTTGTAATAATAAATTTCAGTTTTCTCGTTTTTAATATTTTTGTCGGGTTCAATCGATGTGTCATCATCCTTACAGCTCCATTCCGCTAGGATCAAAATAAAGAGAAATAAGATTGTGAATAATGTTTTTGTTTCCCGGTATTTGGTATTTATCTTTTTCATATTTCCATATTATTTACTTTATTTCTGATTATCCGTTTATGCACCTGTTATATTCGCAATTACTAGTCTGTCAAAGAG
>OGEN01000276.1_pt1 | contig 72050 bp, 69 predicted proteins | sample 1570671 | NCBI WGS metagenome assembly OGEN01 (sample SAMEA2582128, study PRJEB24529) | metagenome | biome: Human gut stool | place: China | collected 2011 | reverse complement strand
TTTTACCCACTCAGAATAGGAAGGAGACATGAATTTAGGTTTGTGTTTCCTTTCATTCATATGGCTCATTAGGCTAAGATGTAAATATTATTAATTATTCACAATTTATCCTGTGTTACTCTAGCATTAGCTTGTAGGAAAATGATATATTTCATTTCAAATTTATTTCCTGTGTTGCTTTAGTTCTAATCTTTAAAATTCAACACATTCTATTAAAAAAAAAAACTATTCTATCTTGCTTTAGTTTTAACTGGAATGATAGATTAAATATACTTTCAATTTAAATGTATCATGCCCCCTCTATTTGCTTAAAATCAATTGATTTTCACTCTCTCATCAAATTATTTGATGGTGCATAGTATAAGGCTGGGGGCTTAGAAGCAAATGAAGAAACACCTTGCTATTGGACACAGGAGTAGCTACCTGATCCAACAATGCTCCATTTCACTGAATTTACTTTCCAAAAAGGAAAGAAGGGCATTGAAGTTTAAGATAGATTTCAATATGATTTCTGACTGTTTCATCAATTCTCATGTGGTAAGTAATATCCATCTTCAAAAGTAGAAGTACATGGTTTCTTCCCATTGTACTGTAACAAAATTCTTGAATAATACAAATATAATACATTTTTTAACTAATTCCAAATTTTTGAGCAATTATTTTATATTTTCCCCATGGCGATACAAAGCAATTCTATATTCTGAATACCTACCATTAAGATGAAAAATAAGGCCATTTTTAAGCCTCTACAGCCACTTTCTGCATTGAATAGTATTACAATATCAACCATTAAAAATATCAACAAATGAAGAGAAAAAAGCATTATTTACATTCTGGCTAAGAACAGATAAAATTCAATACAAATATCTAGTTATTAATTAATTACATGAGAATCACCATTAAATTCTCATGGTCTATTTCATATACTCCACCAGCCTATTCAACAACTAACTATCTTATCTTCAACCACTTTATTGATAAGTTCAAGTCCTACCTGAGGAGCCAAAAAGCTGAAAGTCAGTAGAGATACTGACTTTTTTTATGCTCAAATATTTGATTCAAGTATTGAATATCAATATATTAACTACAAAACATCATTAATCACTGTATATTCCAACAATAAAAATTAAAGGGATTGATACTGGAAAACAGGAAAATCAAGTATCATATTTGCTATCATACCCATTTTATTTGCTCCCATATTAAAATACCGTGTACCTGTCATTTAAATCAATTCACGTGAAAAAGTAGGTGAACACCCTGTTCTTCGTGGTGTCAACATCATTCTTTTCAAGCAAAAACTTGGTCTAGATGAAAAAAGAAAATAGAGTCCTTGATATAGTATTCAAATAAGTAGTTTTTTCCGGTATATTTGGGGAACACCGACGCTTCTCTTTCGCTCACGAGCGGAAGTGCACCGAAGTTGTTCCGAAAGAATACCGAAATTATTACCTGTTTTCACCGGAACCACAACGGTTGATCACCGAATGATATTATAAAAAACACTTATTTATCATACAAAGGCATCATTCCAGCCCTGTATATTTCAACAATAATAATCATATACCCTCCTCCTTCGGTTTCCGATAAGGAATTCTAAAATAAAACGTTGTCCCTTTACCTAAAGTTGACTCCACCCAAATCTGACCTCCCAGAAGTTCAATAATAGCCTCACAAATGGAAAGTCCCAACCCGGTTCCCTGCTTAAACTCATTCACTTTATAAAAACGATCAAAAATATGTTCCAGATTTTCTGGAGAAATACCTATTCCCGTATCCTTAACCCAGCACTCCACCCACACACCATCCGAAGTAATCTTGGCACCAATGACAATATGCCCTTGCGTGGTAAATTTCTTGGCATTCCCGATTAAATTCATAAATACCTTTGTCAATTTCACCTCATCCGTCATGACCAACAATTTTTCCCGGGGTCCTTCATTCACCAATTCAACACCTTGTGCCATATTTAAACGCCCGATATCCAACATAGAATGAACCAAAAAATGTAAATCACAAACACGAAGAAATACCTTATCCATCCCGGCCTCCAAACGGGACAAATCAAGCACATCATCCAGTAACCCCAACAAAGCCCGGCTATTACTCGTGATCATATCACTACTCAATTTTCTCTCCTCCTCGGGTAACCCTTCTTCCACCATCAAATTAGCAAAACCAACAATACTGTTTAAAGGAGTCCGGATCTCGTGCGAAATATTCGCCACGAAAGCTGATTTCAACCGATCGGATTCCTCTGCCTTGCGCATTGCTATCGCCATTTCTTCCTCCACGACCTTGTAACGATTAATATCTATCCCCATCCCGTACACGTATTTCGCCTTCCGCCCATTACTCATTTCCACTGTTTCAACAATTCCCCGGTTCTCCAACCAACGATACTCCCCGGGACATAAGTAATCCACTCGAAAAATAACTACAAACTCTTTCAGTTCATCCTTGGTTATCCCTTCCAGACAAGCCAACAACTCCCCCCGGTCATCCGGATGAATATGAGACATGTATTTTTCAATCGTACTCAAATCCCGACTTAAAGTCTCATCCTTCGGGAAACTCTCCCCAACCGTCATGATATTATTATTCACATCATAACACCAAGAGTAAGCTCGCAAGGCATTTATCGAAATACGCAAGAAGGTTTGTTGCTGCCACTCTCGGGTAACATCACGCAACATAATCACCGCACCGTTCACCTCCCCGCTTTCATTCAACAAAGGAGAAACACTCCCTGTCACTTGCTGCACGGGAGCCCCACACGGGATTAAGACCGTGTTCAACGCCAAGTCCCGACGCATTCTCTCCCCCATCACCTTCTGCACGAAATCTTCAATTCCCTCCCCTCCCCGATTCCGATTGATCTCGCAAACCTCCTTCAAGGGTTTACCAATCACATCTCCTTCACATCCCAAACCGACCACAGAGGCATGGTTCAACTCAATCACCCGCAATTCCTTATCCACCACCAAAATTCCTTCACTCATTGAAGACAATGTATTAGACAATATTTCGGTCTTCTTCTTCAACATTTCGGCCATCTGTTGTGCTGCTTTCTCTAAAAATATACTTCGATGTAACATCTTCCGGTACCTCAAGTGAGATAACACCAGAAACAGGACAAGTAACAATAATAATATAAAGGTAATTCCCGCAATCAGAATATAATTTCCGTAAGTCCGCCAAAAAGCATCCCGTTCATTAACGATCAAACTTTTAACCGGAAGGTTCTTGCGTTCTACTCGCCAGCGTTTCAATTGATTTTCATCAAAAACCGGAATAGGATGAACCGTATCTATCGGTATGGCTTTCGCCTGTTCGCCATTCAAAATTCTCACCCCGATTTTTCCGGCTTTTGTTCCCATCTGATCGGCAAACGTCACGATTCCTCCAAAAATTCCCTTTCCCAAACCGTTATCCATCACCGTCAAAATCGGAACCGGACATTCATGAGCATACATGGAATAATAAATATCCGGATCAAGATACACGCCCTGTTTACCTTGTTGCCAAGTGGTCAAAATAACAAAAGAAAGAGGATAAACCTCTTGTAACTCCTTTAAAAAACTATTCACGTCCAAGATCGAATCACCTGCAAAAACAACCGGGAAACGATCCTTATATTTGGCTAATTGTTGTCGAGCTAAAGCCTCATGCGCTTGCCCCGCTCCCGATTGATCTGAAAACACGTAAACTTTTCGAGCCTCCGGGAATAATTTCCGCCCCAACAGAAACACTTTTTCATAATCAATATCACAAATAACTCCCGTCACCTGATCAAAGTCAAGTTTCTTCGAATATCGCATAACTCCACAAAACACGACAGGCGTTTCCTTTACCAAAGGTATATCCAGAGAGAAAAGGGCGTTATTGGCCTCTTCATCCGAAACAATAATCAAATCTAACTTTCCCTTAACCTCCCGTAACTGTACTTCCAATAAGGAATTCCTCACCTCCGTATTTGTCAGTCGTTTGGAATCCAGATAAATCACCCTCAGATCTACATTGTAACCCGCTCGGTCAAGCTGTTTTTTCACCCCGTTCAACACCTTGCGTCCCCAGATTTGCTCCGAATGATACGAGCAAACAAACAAAACCCGCCTGATCTCGGGAGGTACACCCGTCTCCCCTTCAGCATATTGGACACATCCCAACACCCCGCTCAAAAAAAATAATATAAATAATAAAAAGACTTTCATACGCCAATATATTTTTCCGGGATCCTACGCATATTTTCAAATGTAAAGGTAACATTTTTATTACAAAACAAGTATAATCACAGCTATTTTGCAATATTTACTACACATAAAACACTTCTAATATCCAAATATAATTCCCGGATCATTCCCCTAACCCCTTACTCCCACGCGGGAAAGCTCCCTATCGCATATATTTCTTTAATCCACAACAAAAATCATTGTTGTTTTTTCAAATATTTATTATATTGCAAATCAATCTAAAACCAATAAACATTATGGCAACACTAGAAATTCAAGGAAAGACGTTCGAAGTGGACGGCGACGGTTTCCTCATCGATCCTTCAATCTGGAATGAAGACGTGGCAAAACTCTTTGCCGAGGCAGATGGAATCACAGAATTAAATGACAAACATTGGGCAATTATCAAAATCATTCGTGATAATTTTGAAGAAAAGGGGAATGCCCCGATGGTTCGTACCATCTGCAAGGAGACCGGATTAAAATTGAAAGACATTTATGAATTGTTCCCATTAGGACCAGCCCGAGGAGCGTGCCGGGTGGCCGGGTTACCGAAACCCGACGGGTGCGTCTAATACCCACGACCATGTCTTGGTATATTTGGACCTCGTTAGCTGCACTTCTTTTTTGTGTAGTACTACTGGGGGAATATTTCGTACGACTTTTAAAACACGGTTCTCCCAAGGACCTTTCGCAAAAGTCAGGGAATATTGCCCAAGCAGTCTGTTACTCTTGTATTGGAGCTATGTCACCTATGCAAAAAGAATCAGCATATTTACACCTGCCCACTTACACGGCAGGTATATTTTTTCATATAGGAAACTTCCTGGCAATAGCCGTGTATCTTCTTTTCACGCTTGCGGTTATTTTCAATTTTCAGATTCCTATTGAAAGCGCAACAAACCTTGTCGTCATGATCTTGGCTGCAATCATCTTTATTGCTGCCGTTTGCGGAATGGCTTTATTCATCAAGCGACTAGCCAAAAAAGAGTTGAGAGATCTATCGTGTGCAGATGATTATATTTCTAATCTTCTCTGCACCATCACGCTCTTCCTGACGACTTATTCCCTGCTGACCTTACAATTCGGGGCAGTGTATTATGTTATAATGGCACTTCTTTTCGTGTGGATGCCCTTGGGCAAAATCAAACACGTGCTTTACTTTTTCTTTGCCAGGTATCATTTGGGCTTTTTCTACGGCTGGCGTGGAACATGGCCTCCTAAAAAAGCGATTCAATATGACAAATAATATCTCGAACAAACAAAAAGCCAAAGCCCTCGCCATCATTTCGAACACGAATGACAGCAAGCTGGAGACCCATCTAAACGCTTGTGTACGTTGTGGTTTATGTGCATCGAGTTGTATGTACTACCTCACGATGAAAGAGGGGAAATACATCCCGGCACGAAAAGTAGACCTCGTCAGTTCCATTTACCGACGCTACAAGACTTGGCAGGGAGCCATATTCCCGTCGCTATTCCACGCCCGGGAGTTAAATCAAGAGACATGCGACGAGATGGTCGACTCCCTATTCGGAGCCTGTACCATGTGCGGACGCTGCGTGAAACATTGCTCGATCGGGGTCGACATTCCCTTCCTTGTGAAAAAAGGACGTGAAATGCTTGCCGTCATGGGACTCGTTCCTAAAACCCTTCAAGCAACTGTCGATGCAGCAGTAAATACCGGAAACAACATGGGTATTCCCACGGAAGAGTTTGTTGACACGATCCAATGGATGGAAGAAGAACTCCAAGACGAACTGGAAGACGAAAAAGCCGGTATCTTTCTTGATCAGCCCGACAAGAACGTTTTTTACACCTTGAATCCCCGGGAACCGAAATTTTTCCCGCTTTCCATCTCTGCCATGGCAAAAGTATTCTATGCCGCAGGAGAAGAGTGGACCCTCTCGTCTAAATATTACGACGTGACAAACTACGGGTATTTCAACGGTAATAATGAAGAGGCGACTCAAATCGCCCGGAATCTTTACAACGAGATTCACCGCCTGCACGGCAAGCGCCTCGTACTCGGTGAATGTGGCCACGGTTCAAGAGCCATGCGCTGGGAAGGCCCCAATTATCTCAAAACGCAGTATGATTTTGACACTCTCACGGTAGTGGAACTTATCGGGGAATATATCCGAAGTGGAAGAATAAAACTCGACAAAACGCTGAATAGCAAAGTCGTCACCATCCATGACCCGTGCAACTTGGTTCGAAACGGGGGACTTCTCAATGAAATTCGTTTCGTGGTCAATGCCGCAGCAGCAAACGTGGTGGAAATGACACCCTACGGCACGGATAACTTCTGTTGTGGTGGCGGTGGCGGAGCCCTCGCAATGAGCGAATACAACGAACGTCGTCTCAAAATCGGCAAAATCAAAGCCGATCAAATCACCGCAACGAAAGCCGAGATCGTCGTGACCCCATGCCACAATTGCGTGGACCAGCTAACTCAAATTAATCACACGTACAAACTGGGTATCACCATAAAGACAGTGGCAGAATTGGTCGCTGATGCCCTGGTAATTGAAAATTGAAAATGAAAAACAATTCACTTACTTTTTCAATTTAAAATTTAAAACCTAAAATTTATAGAGCTTATGAGCAAATTAATCTACCTAGACAATTCAGCAACCAGCTTCCCGAAGCCGGATGTAGTTTATGATTTCATGAACGACTTTTATCGCAAACATGGTGTAAATCCCGGACGTTCCGGATTTGATGCAGCCGTCGAGACAGAGGAAGTCGTGAACTCGACCCGCAAAATGTTAACCAAGTTATTCAACGGTGGAAATGATCATAACAGACTAACGTTCAGTTACAACGCCACAGACTCTTTGAACCTGATCATTAACGGATTGGTAGAAAAAGGAATTCACGTAGTATCTACCATGTTGGAACACAATTCCGTGTTACGTCCGCTCAACATGCATCATCAAAACGGAACCATCGATTTAACTTACGTGCCTTTTGATGAACACGGCTATGTACATCCTGACGATATAAAGAACGCCATCCGCCCGAACACGAAATTTGTTGTCGTAACCCATTGTTCCAACGTGCTGGGAACGATTCAGCCGCTGACCGAAATCGGGAAAATCTGTAAAGAAAAAGGCGTAATTTTCGTGGTTGACGGCAGTCAGGGAGCCGGCGCCGTAGACTTGGATATGCAAGCATCCGGAATCGACGTGTATTGTTTCACAGGCCACAAATGTCTCATGGGCCCGACAGGAATCGGTGGCTCATACGTGCGCGAAGGTATCGAAATCAAACATACCCGTGCCGGGGGTACCGGGGTCCGTTCTGCTTATCCCGTGCATCTGGATGAATATCCTTACCGCTTGGAATACGGGACCCTCAACTTGTTAGGTGTTGCCGGATTAAACGCCGGGGTTAAATGGATTCAGGAACAAGGGAGCATGAACATCCATCATCGAGAAATCCTACTCTGGGATAAACTTCGTAAAGCTTTACAAGACATCGAGGGTGTAACTACCTATTGCGCCAGCAGTATAGAAAACCAGAATCCGGTATTAAGTTTCAACATCAACGGTTTCGATTCCGGAGACGTGGGAACCATGCTTGACGTGGATTACAACATTGCCGTACGTACCGGGCTACAATGCGCCCCAAAAGTACACGAGGTCATCGGCACATTCGATATTCATGGAACCGTCCGTATGAGCATCGGCGCTTTCACAACGGAAGAAGACGTGAATGCCGCTATCGAAGCCGTGAAAGAAATCGCAGCCATTAGAAATTAATCAACAGGGCTGTCCCAAAAGGACTTTTGGGACAGCCCCCAGTTTATAAAAAATTCTAAGTTTTTATCCCCGAATAATAATACTTCAAAACTTATTTACCAAATAAAACACGATATATTCATTTTCGAGTACGCCATAATCAAAAATTCATTACTTTTGAGGCCATTAAAACAAACAAAAAAATTAGTTATATGTACGGAAAATTTCAAGACTTTTTAAAGACTGAATTGCAGTCCATAAAAGACGCCGGCTTATACAAGAGCGAAAGAATTATCGTTACCCCGCAAGATGCAGAAATCAAACTTGCCACGGGAGAAACTGTATTAAACTTTTGTGCAAACAACTACTTAGGACTTTCTTCTAACCCGACGGTGATCGAAGGAGCAAAGAAAGCATTGGACAGCCGCGGTTACGGAATGTCTTCAGTGCGTTTCATCTGCGGAACCCAAGATATTCACAAAGAACTGGAAGCTAAAATCTCTCAATTCTTCGGAACGGAAGATACCATTCTTTACGCTGCTTGTTTCGATGCCAACGGTGGTGTATTCGAACCGCTATTCGGTCAGGAAGATGCTATCATTTCCGACGAATTGAACCACGCTTCTATCATTGACGGTGTTCGTCTTTGTAAAGCCGTACGCTACAGATACAAACACGCCAACATGGCTGACCTCGAAGAGCAATTGAAGATTTCTCAAGCTCAACGTTACCGGATCATCGTTACCGATGGAGTGTTCTCTATGGACGGAGATATTGCCAAGATGAACGAAATTTGTGACTTGGCTGAAAAATACAACGCCTTGGTTATGGTTGACGATAGCCACGCTGCCGGATTTATCGGTAAAACAGGACGTGGTTCCGCAGAACACCACAATTGTATGAACCGCGTGGATATCTTCACCGGAACCCTTGGTAAAGCATTGGGTGGAGCCATGGGTGGTTACACGACCGGTAAAAAAGAAATTATCGATATGTTGCGTCAACGTTCAAGACCTTACTTGTTCTCTAACTCATTGTCTCCGGCAATCTGCGGTGCTTCTATCGCCGTCTTTGACATGTTGTCAAAGAGCACCGAATTAAGAGACCGTGTCATGGATAACGCCAACTATTTCCGTGCAAAATTAACCGAGGCCGGATTCGATCTGAAACCCTCAGAATCTGCAATCTGCGCTTTAATGCTTTACGATGCAGTTCTTTCTCAACAATTCGCTGCCGAATTACAGAAAGAAAACATCTATGTTACCGGATTCTACTACCCGGTTGTACCGAAAGGACAAGCCCGTATCCGTATCCAATTGTCGGCTGCCCACACACGTGAACAACTGGATCGTGCATTGGCTGCCTTCATCAAGATTGGTAAAAAATTGGGCGTTATCAAATAAAGAAGATAACACCGACACCATACAAAACAGTTTGAGATTACTCTCAAACTGTTTTTTTATTTCTCCCCCTCACCACATTTTTTGATCTTCCGGCAACATGGTAAGCACTTGTTTCAAACCAAGATTATTTGTCTTTATCAAATAAAAAAACATAAATCAGACACATTAATTGCTAAATAGTTTGAATTTTGAAAAAATATACCATACTTTTACACCAACATTATAGCAATATAATACAATATCGGCGTTTAGTTGCAATAACAAAAAAATCTAATCATGAAAACAAAGGCTTCAATTTTAGCCCTATTTTTCTTATCCACAATTATAAATAGTTGTGCCAAGAAAGATATTGAGCACAAGGAAAAGGAAACAACAGGATTCACGGAATTAGTCGTTCCTGCTGATTTCGATTGGAAAATGTCCGAAAACGTGACTTGTAATTTCACTTCGGAACACGTTTCTAAAGTATACGTTTCCACGGGAGCAAACACAACTCCTTTTGCCTCGTTCTATGTCGGACAGGATGTAGACCAAGTCAAGTTGAACATACCAACTTACATTAACACGCTTTACGTCAAATACGAAACGAAGGCTGGATTATCAACAGCCAAAGCTCTTGATATAACTAACAATACCGTGACTTATGCAGTTCCTGCTGACAGCGAGGAAGTGGAAACAGTTCTTGCTTACTCGGCAAAAACAAACTTGAGCAGAGGGAATGATCAAGCTGTTATATTTTACCCCGCCCGGGAAAATGGTTGGGGAACCTTGATGTTCGAAGACCTTTGGCCCGCCTATGGAGATTACGACTTTAATGACTTAGTTGTAAACTACAAAATACAGCTTTATCCTAATAACAAAAACATGGTAAAGGAAATGATCCTCGGAATTCGAGTCAAAGCTATTGGAGGCTCGCTACCTTATGACTTATGCCTTGCCATAAAAGGAATAAAGGCAGGAGAAATAGACGAGTTCGAAAAACAAGAATCGAACAATGCTTTAGAAAATGCCGATATGGAGTTACTTAACCCAGGTAATAGCGAGAAAAAACCTCCTATATTCAGGTTCAACAACATTAGAACTAACACGAAGGCTCCTAAAGGTTTCGCTTTCCTTAATACAGATCCGGATAAAAAAGCACGAATACAAGAGGGCGATATGGTAAATATTACTTTTTACATTACATTCCGCAACTCAATTCCTCAAGCAGATCTTACCCTTGATGCATTCGACTTTTTCATAGCCAAACCCGTAAAGGAAAAAGCCTCCCAATGGCAAGAAATCCACACGAGAGGATACGCTCCGACAGAAGAATTCGGACAAAACGTTTACGAACAAACAAAAGAAGGGAATTCCTATATCGGGAAAAGTAGTATTTATTACACCTCCAATTCCAACCTAATATGGGCGATCAATGTTCCGACAGACATTCCCCATACTTACGAAAAAGCAGACTTTTTGAAGGCTTATCCTCATTTCAAAGACTGGGCTACTTCAGGCGGGAATCAAAACAAAGACTGGTACGAGAACACAACTGGAAATCGCAACGATAGCTACCTGATCAAACAATGACTCCAACAATAAAAACTAAAGAGACTTTTGGGCATATCAAAAGTCTCTTTAGTTTTATTACTGATCTAATCCCTCCCTCGAACTCCCTCGTCACTCCTCATTCCTTTTTTCAAACAAGAGTGTATCCCACCAGATAGCTAATATACTAGACGACACACTCAACTTGCAAATATAATCGTATCAAAAATCAATTTTATCGAAGATAAATGCAAGATGAATGCTTGTTGAATACTCCTTGATCCAAATGAACTATCAGGAAAATATCAAGAGAATACCAGGTTGACATAGCCTAAAGCTAGGGCAAAGCCAGCCTTTTACCAGAATAATCATCTCCCATTACCCTTTCACCTCTCTTTTATCGCCCTTTCATCGCCCTTCGCCAATATACGAACAAGAACGAAGGAAACTTGTTACAAAGATGGCTGGAGATTATTACTCCGGCTCTTCGGTTACATCACCTTGGGATAACTCATAATACTTACAATGCTTATTCAGAACACACTCCCCACATAACGGATTCCGAGTTTTACACACCAATGCCGCATAATCCAAAATTGCCCAGTTCAATTCCTTGCATCGACGCACCTCGATAATATCATTTGCCAACTCCTGAATCTCCTTATCATGCCGCACGTCAATAAAATCTCCCGGTTTAAAATAACGTTTCAGCAACCGGGACATATTCACATCCAACAGCGGCTTACGATTTCTCAAGATAAACAATTCGAAAGCATTAGTAACATACAACCCGATAAAACCGGAATCCCTCAACTCGTTCTCGTTTCCCGGAATCTTACCTCCCCGTCGGCGAATATCTTCCCCCAGCTTATACAACCGTCGTGCCCGGTGACGATATAATCCCAAAGGTTTCATAATCCCTTCCAACTCTTCAAGCGAAGCATTAGCCAAAGCGTTCCAATCGGGAAATTTAGAGAAAAAAGTATCGTAGTACTTTGCCACCGTCTCCGCTTTCGTGCGCTGCAACAGGATTTCAGAAACAATTTGCTGGTACTTCGTCGCCCGATCTTCCCGCCACGGGAATATCCTCTGGTTCTCGTCAAACCACTTCAACAAACGATGTTGCAGATATTGAACCATGACTTCCCGCATAAATCTCAATTTATATTCAAATCTAACATAAGTACCCTTTACCATTTCTTCTTGGCAAACAAAAATAAAATTTTCCGACCACTCTTCATATAACCATTGACAAAATCTCTTAACCATACAAGAATTATCCCACAAATACCTCATCTTTTTATATGCTTCTTTTGTTTATATTCCTAATCTCCGTATCTTTATGCGGTAAAAAAGATCTTTATGAAAGTTGGTGAAAGAGTAAAAGTATCCCCCGACTTAACAGGATTAGATGCTTGGTACGAGGGGATTATCGTAGATATTGAAAACAACAGGTTTAATGGTATTGTCATATCTATTAAACTTGATGATGGGCGTATATTCTTTGGACAGGAGAGATTTTTCCAATCTTTAAATTAAATATTATGTACGCAATATCATTCGACCTTACGATAGGAGAAGTCAAAAAAAATTATGGAGAGCCTTATAACAATGCCTATTTCGAGATTCGCATGTTATTAAAAAAATGTGGTTTTGAATGGACACAAGGTAGTGTCTACCTATCCGTAGACAACAATCTAGCCACTGTTTACAAAGCTATTGATGCACTCCGAAAAACAGAATGGTTTAGAAAATCCGTAAGAGACATCAGAGCGTTCAAGGTGGAGGATTGGTCTGACTTTACTGAGATCATTAAAAATCTAGAATAACAAGGCGGCATGATTAATTCAATGCCACCCTGTACTCATTAGGAGAACACCCCTCCATTTTCTTAAACAAGCGGCTCAAATGATGAGGATATTTGAATCCCATCTCATAGGCAATTTCACTCACGGACTTGGACGAATCGGCAAAACGTTCCTTAACTTTCTCGATAATGGTGAATTGGATATACTCCTGAGCCGATTTTCCCGTTTCCTTCTTTATCAGATCCCCGAAATAATTCGCGGAAAGATTAAGTTTATCCGCACAAAAAGCAACAGAAGGTAAACCATAAGAAACCGGGGCATCCGACTCGAAATAACCGTTCAACAAATCTTCAAACCGGGTAAGAATATCCTTATTCACATCCTTACGAGTGATAAATTGCCGATCGTAAAAGCGGACACAATGATTCAAAAATACTTCAATATTAGCGGTAATGATGGATCGACTATGTTTATCGATAGCGTGTTCCAATTCCTCCCGGATCTCTTGAAAACAATTAATCACGATCTCTCGTTCCCGGTCAGACATATGAAGAGCCTCGTTCGCCTCGTAAGAGAAAAAAGAATAGTCCTTCATCTTGCGCCCCAAAGACGTCCCCAATAATAAATCGGGATGGAAAAGCAACGCCCATCCTTTCACCTGTATCCTAGTTCCATTATCATCATCCCCCACGATTTGACCGGGTGCGATAAAAACTAAAGTACCTTCCTGATAATCGTACATCTTGCGTCCATAACGAAGATCCCCACACTTGACATCTTTCAGAAAGACCGTGTAAAAACCAAAATTTTTACGAGCCAAACGAACCGGAGGCACTTCCGACAGGTCAATCACGCTCACCAAAGGATGCAACGTTTTTACTCCTAAAAATTCATGATAATCATGAATCGTATTCATTTTCAATATTTCACCCATAACATTCAAGGCTTTTGTTTAAAACAAAAATAACAATTCTCATTCAAGTTTTTTTCACTGGATATTCAAAATCAGTAAAAATGGTACACATATCTGTAATTTATCTACACACAATCCCCGCCACCCCCTATATATTTGTATTACAAAATAAATGGACAACTTTATAATATATCATGATGAAAACAATGTATTTTTTAATAATTGCAACAATTATGGCAACATTTAGCATGAATGTAGAAGCACAAAAGACCTCTAACGGAAAGAAAGTACTGGTCGCTTATTTTTCACGTAGCGGAAATACCAAAGCGATAGCGAGTCATATCAAAGAGCTGACAGGGGGAGATTTATTCGAAATTCAGACAGCAAAACCATACCCGGCAGATTATCACACTTGCACGGAAGTAGCCAAAAAAGAAAAAAATGACAACGCCCGCCCCGAATTAAAAGAGAAAGTGAAAAACATAGAAGAATACGATATTATCTTCATCGGTTTCCCGAACTGGTGGGGGACAATGCCCATGCCGATCCTTACATTTTTGGAAAGTTACAAATTGGAAGGAAAAATCGTGATCCCATTCTGCACGCACGGTGGAGGCGGCGAGCAAAGTTGCTTTAGAGATTTCGTGAAAAACACGAGCAAAGCCACGAATAAAAAAGGATTTATCACTAGCGGAGGAGCGGCAAGCTCGGCACGTCCGCAAGTAGAAAAATGGTTGAAAGAAATTGATATTATAAAATAAAAAATCATTTTAAACTTCCTCCCCCTTCGGGGTGTTTCCCCTCAGGCAGGAGAAGAAGGAGATGTCCGAAGGCCGGAGGAGTTTATCTAGCGACAAGCAAAGTTTTACCGACTTTACGAACCATATCATTATGGCCAACCATGCGCAGAAAATAGAATCTATCAGTCAGCTAAACACGCTAATCGGACAAAAGACATTACACCCGCTCCTAAGTGTTATTGACCTAGCCGAAGCCACACGCCTCGGTCAACTCTCTATTTCCGGCGATTTCTACGCTCTATTCTTCAAACAAGTACAATGTGGTGATTTCAGATACGGTCGCAGGTGTCATGATTTTCAATCCTGCACGTTAGTATTCAAAGCTCCCGGACAAACTATTGACATCACCCAGCACGACGCTCCGGAACAGACCAGCATTTTAGGCATCGCATTCCACCCCAAAGTTTTCAACGAAACATCATTGGTCTGTAAGAAATCCGAATACTCGTTCTTCTCCTACCAGGAAAATGAATCCCTTCATTTATCCGAACGGGAAAAACAAATTATTCTGGGATGCATAAGTAATTTTCAGAAAGAATTACAAAGAGACATTGACCGATTCAGCCTCCGGTTACTAGCCGTACATCTCGAATTACTCCTAGATTACTGCCTGCGATTTTACGAACGTCAATTCATCACCCGTTGTAATATAAATAATGATATTTTGGCGTATTTCAATCAACTTTTGGAACAATATCTCCAAGCGGAACACGGGGTAAAAACGGAATTACGCTCGATCGAGTACGTTCATGAAAGAATCCCTCAATCTCTTGCCTATCTCAATGATCTCGTACGGGTAGAAACCGGAAAAACACTCCGGGAATACGTGCGCCTGAAAAAAATAGACATGGCGAAATACCTCGTAACAAGCTCGAATAAAACAATTTCAGAAATTGCTCTCGCATTAGGCTTTCCCAATACCCAAACATTTCTCTGCCTGTTTAAAAAATTCGTAGGTTGCTCTCCAAACGAATACAGACAGCAAGGGAACAATAAACCCAATTAGTCCCTACACGCACTCTTTAAAATTGATTCTCAGAGAAATAATCATATCTTTTTTGACCAAGCCGTTGGTTTTTATCTTAAAATTTCATAATTTAATACCGCAAATTCAGAGGCGGTGACAGATATTTATTTTCGACTACGTAAAATGATTCTCAATAAAGAATTATTTCCGTTTTTGTGTTGAAAATATTTCATTTATTGTCCGGAATGATATAAATTTGACAAATCAATGCGAATGTGTTAAATATTTAACTGAAACAATATAAAAATGCTTCCTATGAGTAAATTTATTTCTATCGAAGAGGCTGTATCAAAAGTAAAAGATGGTATGACCATCATGGTAGGTGGATTCCTCGCAAACGGAACCCCGAACAAAATCGTTGATGCGTTAGCAAAATCAGGTGTTAAGAACCTGACGTTGATCTGTAATGACACGGCTTACCCGGACAAAGGAGTCGGTCAATTGATTGCCAACAAACAAGTAAAAAAACTTTTCGTGTCACACATCGGGACGAACCCGCACACGAGCGAACAAATGAATAGCGGAGAACTTGAAATCGAATTCTGCCCGCAAGGTTCATTGGCAGAGCGTGTACGTGCAGGAGGTTGCGGTCTGGGAGGAATCCTAACTCAAACCGGAATGGGAACCATCGTGGCTGAAGGGAAACAGATCGTCAACGTGGATGGCAAAGACTACTTGTTGGAAAAACCGTTGAGAGCCGATATCGCATTGGTTGGTGCCAGCCTTGGAGACAAAGCCGGAAATCTGGTTTACCGGGGAACATCTCAAAATTTCAACCCGTTAATGGCTTCTGCCGCCGACTTGGTAATTGCAGAAGTTAACGAACTGGTTGAAGTCGGCGAAATCGCCGCAGAGAACGTGAAGACACCGTCAATCATGGTGGACTTCATAGTTAAATAATTTACGATTGACGATTTTTGATTAAAAATTATCAAATCGCCCGATTAATAAAATTTAAAATTCAAGGAAATGGAAAAAACGATGATAAGATTAAGAATGAGTGCAAAAGATGCTCATTACGGTGGGAATTTAGTTGACGGCGCACACATGGTGCATTTGTTCGGGGATGTGGCCACGGAATTATTAATCATGCATGACGGTGACGAAGGCCTGTTTGTTGCCTATGACAACGTGGAATTTTTGGCTCCTGTTTATGCCGGAGATTATATCGAGGCTACCGGGGAGATTGTAAAAGTAGGAAACACCTCCCGCAAAATGATTTTCGAGGCAAAGAAGGTAGTCGCTGCTAGACCTGACATTTCTGCTTCAGCTGCAGATGTACTGGAAGAACCGATCGTGGTTTGCCGTGCAAGCGGAACCTGCGTGGTGAAAAAAGAAGACCAGAGAAAGAAATAATCTAAATTATTATTATGGAGAAATTAATTATCACAGCAGCCATTTGCGGGGCAGAAGTTACCAAAGAACAAAACCCTGCCGTTCCTTATACAGTAGAAGAGATCGTGAGAGAAGCAAAATCCGCTGTAGACGCAGGCGCAGCTATTGTTCACCTTCACGTTCGTGAAGATGACGGAACCCCGACCCAAAGCAAAGCACGCTTCAAAGAGTGTATCGACGCTATTTATAAGGTTTGCCCGGACGTTATCTTGATCCCCTCTACCGGAGGAGCCGTGGGAATGACCGCAGAAGAACGTCTTCAGCCGACAGAACTTTTCCCCGAAATGGCCACTCTGGATTGTGGTACCTGTAATTTCGGAGACGAGGTTTTCGAGAACACCATGCCTATGATGAGAGATTTCGGAAAGAGAATGTTGGAAAACAATATCAAACCGGAATACGAATGTTTCGAAATGGGACATCTTGACACCGTATTAGCCATGGCTAAAAAAGGTCAGGTTCCCGGAGCCCCAATGCAGTTCAATTTCGTTCTCGGCGTTCCCGGATGCACTCCTGCCACGGTACCGAATCTTTGCTGGCTTGTAAACGCAATCCCCGCAGGTTCTACGTGGACGGCAACCGGAATCGGTCGTCATGCCTTCACGCTTGCAGCTCCCGCTATCGCAATGGGCGGTAACGTGAGAGTCGGTTTTGAAGACAATCTTTACCTGGAAAGAGGTGTACTGGCGAAATCCAATGGAGAATTAGTAGCAAAAGTAGTTCGTATCGCCAAAGAATTAGGCCGTCCGATCGCTACCTCCGCGGAAGCAAGAGAGATTTTAGGATTAAAACCTTTAAAATAATCGATTTATAAATTTTCAAATTTAATTATACTATGCAAAAGAAAGGAAATAAATACGGAACCCACCGTGTAATCGAACCGAAGGGAGTATTACCTCAACCCGCCAACAAGATTGATAACAACATGGACGAGATCTACGATAACGAAATCTTGATCGACGTTCAGACGTTGAATATTGACTCTGCTAGCTTCACCCAGATCGAACAACAAGCCGGTGGCGATAAAGCAAAGATCGCTGAGATCATGATGGACATTGTTGCAAAACAAGGAAAACATCGCAACCCGGTAACCGGATCAGGCGGTATGTTGTTAGGTACGGTTGAAAAAATCGGTGATGCCTTGAAAGGTAAAATTGATTTGAAAGAAGGTGATAAGATCGCAACTTTGGTTTCTCTTTCTTTGACTCCTCTTCGTATTGACAAGATCAAAGATATTCGCCCGGACATCGACCAAGTAGACATCGACGGTAAGGCTATCCTTTTCGAAAGCGGTATCTACGCTAAGATCCCGGCTGACCTTCCTGAAAACTTAGCATTGTCTGCATTAGACGTGGCCGGAGCTCCCGCTCAAACGGCTAAATTGGTTAAACCCGGTGACACCGTGTTAATCATCGGTGCTGGTGGTAAATCAGGTATGTTGTGCTGCTACGAGGCCAAAAAACGTGCAGGCGTTACCGGTAAAGTAATCGGCTTATGCCACAGCCAGAAGAGTACCGAACGTTTACAGAAACTTGGTTTCTGCGACTATGTATTCTCTGCCGATGCAACTCAACCTGTTCCGGTAATGGAGAAAATCGAGGAATTGACCAATGGCGAAATGTGTGACATTACGATCAACAACGTAAATATCACGGATACTGAAATGACTTCTATCCTTTGCACGAAGAACACGGGTATCGTTTACTTCTTCTCTATGGCAACCAGCTTCACGAAAGCAGCCCTTGGCGCAGAAGGTGTTGGTAGCGACGTGACCATGATCGTTGGTAACGGTTACACGAAAGGACACGCAGAGATCACACTTCAAGAACTGAGAGAAAGCGAGGCTTTGAGAAAGATCTTTACTGAACTTTACGCTTAATTAATTACATGATTCTGTGATTTCCGATTCCGAGATTACAATTCTCTGACCGGAGATCACGGAATCATCTAATCATAGAATCATTTAATCACAAAATTAATAAATGGACAAGGGTTGTAGATACGGAACACACAGGGTAATTACTCCGGAAGGCACACTTCCTCAACCGGCATTAAGGCTGGATAACACGATGAGCATTTATGACAACGAATTGTTGATAGATGTGCAAACATTAAACATTGATTCGGCCAGTTACACGCAGATAAAAAGCGCTTGTAACGGGAATGCGGATAAAATGAAAGAGATGATTCTTTCTATCGTGGAGGAAAGAGGTAAGATGCAAAATCCTGTTACCGGATCGGGTGGTATGCTAATCGGAACGGTGAAAGAGATCGGGCCTAATTTCCCGGACAAATCACTGAAGATTGGAGATAAAATTGCCACGCTGGTTTCCTTATCCCTGACTCCATTAAAAATAAACAAGATCAAACATCTTGATCCGACATCGGATCAGGTAGACGTGGATGCACAAGCGATCCTATTTGAAAGCGGCCTATACGCCGTGCTACCGAATGATATTCCGGAAAAACTGGCATTAGCCGTGTTGGACGTGGCAGGAGCCCCGGCTCAAGTGGCTCGTCTGGTAAAAGAAGGAGATACGGTATGTATCATCGGAGGGGGTGGAAAGTCTGGAGTGCTTTGTTGCTACCAGGCCATGAAAAACGTCGGACCTTACGGAAAGGTCATCGTGGTGGAATACTCGGAAGAGAACGCCCGAAGAATTAAAGATATGAATCTCGCCACTCACGTTATTGTTGCCGACGCGACAAAAGTGATGGATGTGTATAAAAAAGTGACTGCTATTGCAGGGGAAAGAGGTTGTGAGGTTACCATCAACAATGTAAACGTTCCCTCAACAGAAATGACCTCGATTCTCGTCACAAAAGGACAAGGATGCGTTTATTTCTTCTCCATGGCGACTAGCTTCACGAAAGCCGCATTGGGAGCCGAAGGAGTAGGAAAAGATATAAATTTAATTGTAGGAAACGGATATGCCAAAGGTCACGCCGAACTGACACTGAGTATCATTCGGGAGTCAGAGGCAATCCGGGAACTATTTAACAGACTGTACGTGAAATAAAATCGCAATGCGATTTTATAGATAAAAGATAAAAATTAAAAGCTAAAAGTTGAAAAAAGCGTTGGCTAGAGCAGTTGAAAGCTAGAATTAAAAAGCGCTCGCGCTTATGGTAATTTAAAATTTAGAATTTAAAATAAATAAACAGAGATGGCTGAAAGCAGACGAAAAGAATTTTTTCCAGAAGTAACAGATGAACAATGGAATGACTGGAAATGGCAAGTGAAAAACAGAATTGAGACTGTAGATCAATTAAAAAAATATCTCGATCTGGATCCTAGCGAAGAAGAGGGTATTCGCAACGCATTAAAAATGCTGAGAATGGCGATCACCCCGTATTATTTGAGTCTAATTGATAAGAACAACCCGCATTGTCCGATTCGTAAACAAGCGGTTCCTTCCGCATTAGAGTTACATAAAGCCAGTGCAGACTTGGAAGACCCGTTACACGAAGACAGCGATTCTCCCGTACCGGGATTAACTCACCGTTATCCGGACCGGGTGTTGTTCTTGATCACGGACCAATGTTCCATGTATTGCCGTCACTGTACCCGCAGACGTTTTGCCGGACAAAAGGACAGTGCCTCCCCAACCGAACGCATTGATAAATGTATCGAATACATTGCCAAGACTCCACAGGTAAGAGACGTTCTATTGTCTGGTGGCGACGCTTTGTTAGTAAGTGATGACCGTTTGGAATACATCATCAGCCGATTAAGAGCTATTCCTCACGTGGAAATCATCCGTATCGGTAGCCGTACCCCGGTAGTATGCCCACAGAGAATTACTCCGGAGTTGGTGAATATGCTGAAAAAATATCACCCGATCTGGTTGAACACACACTTCAATCATCCCAATGAAATCACGGAAGAATCAGCTGCCGCTTGCGCTCGTTTAGCTGATGCAGGTATTCCGTTAGGAAACCAGACCGTGTTATTGAGAGGTATCAACGATTGTACCTACGTGATGAAGAAATTGATGCACGGATTGGTAAAAATGCGTGTTCGTCCGTACTACATCTATCAATGTGACCTTTCCATGGGTATTGAACATTTCCGTACTCCGGTTTCCAAAGGTATCGAGATCATCGAGAATCTACGCGGACACACTTCCGGATATGCTGTTCCCACGTTCGTGGTTGACGCCCCCGGTGGTGGTGGTAAGACTCCGGTAATGCCGAACTACGTGATCTCTCAATCTCCGAACCGTGTTGTACTGAGAAACTACGAAGGTGTTATCACCACCTACACGGAACCAACAGATTACAAGGAAGAGTGCCACTGTCCGGAATGTGAGCAAGCTCGCAAAGAAGGTGTTGCCGCTCTGTTACATGGCGATATGCTCTCCATCGAACCAAAACACTTGGCTCGTAACGAGAGAAATCATCACGAATAAAATAATTTTAGATTTACGATTTAAGATTGTTGATTCACCTTCTTAAATCGTAAATCTATAATTGAAACAGGGGCGTGCATGGAAATCATAAATCGTAAATCATAAATTCGAACCGTGTTTATCGAGGAGATTCTAAAATACAACAGTATAGCAATCGTGGGTCTGGCCAAAAATGCCGGAAAAACGGAATGCTTGAACTATATTCTTCGGAAAGTGAAGAATACGGGAAAGCGTTTCGCCCTTACCTCAATAGGCATCGATGGGGAAAACAGAGATCAGGTTTGCCAAACGCCCAAACCGGAAATTGAAATCTTCGAAGACATGATTTTCATCACGTCTGAGATGCATTACCGGTCCAAACGTCTGGTGGCAGAGATCATGGATGTCAGCACACAACAAACCTCGTTAGGACGTCTGGTAACCGCCAGAGCTGTCAGTTCGGGGAAAGCCTTGTTATCAGGGCCTGCCGACACGGGATCATTAAAAGCCCTCATCCAAGGGATGAAACGTTTTGACGTGGACACCACCATTGTTGACGGAGCTCTCTCCCGACTCAGTCTCAGCTCTCCGGCTGTGACGGAAGCCATGGTGTTAGCCACGGGAGCCGCAGTATCCTGTAATATTCCTCAACTGGTTAGAAAAACAAAATACGTGTATGACCTCATTTGCTTGGAGACAGCAGAACCGGAGATGATCCGGCAACTGATTGACATCGAGCAAGGCATATGGTCCATTGACGAAAACGGGAAAGTTCACGATCTGAACATTCCTTCCGTGTTTATGCTTGAAAATAACAAAGACGAAGTTTTCAAGTACGGGAACACGTTATACGTGGCAGGCGCCATCAGTGACAAATTATTGCAATTCTTACGGCAACAGAAACAAATCAAGGAGATCACTCTGATCATCCGTGATTTCACCAAAATGTTCGCCTCCATGGAAACATACTATGCTTTCCTCAAAAAAGGCGGAACCATGAAGGTATTGCAAAAAAGTAAACTATTGGCTGTTTGTATCAATCCCCAATCCCCGGAAGGATATTGTCTGGATTCCGACGAACTGAGAATAGCCATGCAAGAGAGCTTGGGCATTCCTGTTTATGACGTCAAGAGAATTGAAAATCAATTAATTCAGTGATTGGCGATTCAATGATTTTGTAATTATAAAAAAAGCGAGAGCCTATGCAGAAGGAATCACTTAATCGAGAATCATGGAATCACAGAATTAATAAAATCTAAAATTAAAAAAGGTGTTTTTAAGAAGTGCCATAGAAGAAATTAACGGGTTCAGATTCATGATCGACAAACTGGAAATTCAATCCGGGCTGGCGAAACGAGTCTTGAATACATTACCTTATTTGCGTACCGCGGAAGCGATTGCCCAGGAATTGGACAAAACCGAGGTCACGCGTAACATTCTACAAACCTCCGAACTAACAGACACCATTACCAAGATCAAGGTCAAGCTGATGCAAGTGAAGGACATCCGGGGAACAGCAAACCGGGTGACGGAATTACAGATTCTGGATGACATTGAACTATTTGAATTAAAAGCTTTTTCTTTGCTGGTCGTGGAGATGCGGGAATTACTCCTGTCAGCAAATATCACGGTTGTTACACTCCCGGATTTGGAACCGGTAGTAAACATTTTAGATCCCGAAAAAATGCGTATTCCTCATTTTTACGTGTACGATGCCTATTCCCCGGAACTGGCAGCCCTGCGTACAAAAATGAAAACGCTCCAAATGGATGAAAAAACAGAGGAACGAGTACTGGATCAACTTCAATTCGAACATACGGAATTAGAAGACCGGATTCGGGAAAAGTTATCCGAACAGATTCATCCCTATAAAAAAGAAATTAACGAAGCCTTGGTAAACACGGCGACTTTAGATATTCTGTTGGCCAAAGCCCAACAGACCATTGACATGCAGTTGTGCAAACCGGAAATTTCCACTAGCACGACTCGCTATATAAAAATATTCAACCCACAGGTAAAAGAGGTACTTTGGCAAGAAGGTAAGAAATTCCAGGCAATAGACATTGACATCAAGCAAGGAGCCTGTTTGATTACCGGAGCCAATATGGCTGGGAAAAGTGTTATACTAAAAACAGTGGCACTGGCACAAACACTATTCCAATTCGGTTTTTACGTTCCGGCAGAACAAGCCGAGATTGCCTTGGTGGACGAAGTTCTCCTTTGCATCGGGGACGAGCAATCCGAATTAAGCGGCCTATCCTCATATGCCTCGGAAATGTTACGGGTAAATGCTATCGTTCAAGACGTGAAAGCAGGCAAAAACGCCCTAATCCTGATTGATGAACTGGCAAGGACCACCAACCCCACGGAAGGGAAAGCGATCGTGAATGCCATGCTTGACTTCCTGACGGATAAAGGAGCCCGTTCCTTGATTACCAGCCATTACAGCGGGATCAAAGCCCGTTGCAAAAAGATGCGGGTAAAAGGATTTGTCAAAGAACACGTACAAGGTCAATTAACCATCAACAATATAAACGAGTTCATCGATTACTCGCTAATCGAAGACACTCTCGACTCCGTGCCGCAAGAAGCCATGCGCATCGCCCGTATTCTGGGCGTTGATGAAGAATTGTTGGACAAAGCAGAGGAGTTTTTGGATGACGAAGAGAAGAAGAACAGAAATTAATAACAGAACAAAGATATGCAGAACAGTAAACTAGGGCTTGATTTCACCAAAGTGGCACACGCAAAGGACGTGGCCCGGAAGATAGCCGACGATGTACAAAAATTCGTGGAACAATACTCTACCGTTGCCGTTGAGCGTACGCTATGCCGTTTGCTCGGTATTGACGGGGTTGACGCTAACACCGTGCCCCTACCCAACGTGCTGGTAGACGAGATCAAAGACAAAGGCGTGTTAGGTGAAGGTATTTTATTCTTCCTCGGAAACGCTATCGTGGAAACCGGTATGAACCCGCAACAAATAGCAGAGAAGGTTGCAGTGGGAGAACTGGATATCACCACGTTACCCGTTCACCCGACAGATAAGATTAAAGCCGCATTGAAACCTCTCGTTGACGCAAGTATCAAACGGATCAGTGATCGCCGTGCCAAGAAGGAAAACTACTTGAACACGATCGGGGAAGGTCCTAAACCTTACCTCTACGTGATCGTGGCTACCGGAAACATCTATGAAGATGTGGTACAGGCACAAGCAGCCGCACGTCAGGGAGCAGACGTTATTGCCGTAATCCGTACAACAGGGCAGAGTTTGTTGGATTACGTGCCTTATGGAGCTACCACGGAAGGATTCGGGGGAACCTTCGCTACACAGGAAAACTTCCGCATCATGCGTAAGGCCTTGGACGAAGTGGGCGAAGAAGTAGGCCGTTACATCCGCTTATGTAACTATTGCTCCGGTCTGTGTATGCCGGAAATCGCGGCCATGGGAGCATTGGAAGGATTGGACGTGATGCTGAATGACGCTCTTTACGGTATCCTGTTCCGGGATATTAACATGCAACGTACACTGGTTGACCAGTTTATGTCAAGAGTAATCAACGGATTCGCCGGAGTAATCATCAACACCGGAGAGGATAACTACCTGACAACCGCTGATGCCGTGGAACAGGCACACACCGTGCTGGCATCCGACTTGATCAACGAGCAATTAGCCTTGATCGCCGGACTGAAAGAAGAACAAATGGGATTAGGACACGCTTTCGAAATGGACCCGTCTCTTGAAAACGGATTCTTGCTGGAATTGTCTCAGGCTCAAATGACCCGTGAGATTTTCCCGAAAGCCACTTTAAAATATATGCCTCCAACCAAATTCATGACGGGAAATATTTTCCGCGGACATATTCAGGATGCACTTTTCAACATGATCGGAATCTGGACTTCACAAGGTATCCAATTATTAGGTATGCCAACAGAAGCGATCCACACGCCGTTCATGTCCGACCGTTATCTTTCTATCGAGAACGCCAAATATATCTTCGGCAACATGAAGAATATCGGCGACGAAGTAGAATTCAAAAAAGACGGTATCATCCAGAATCGTGCCAAGGAAGTATTGAACAATGCTATCGCATTACTTGAAAACATTGAACGTGAAGGTCTTTTCACCGCTTTGGAAAAAGGAATCTTCGGTGACGTAAAACGTCCGAAGAATGGTGGTAAGGGACTTGACGGAGTTGCCGCCAAAGGTGCCAACTACTACAACCCGTTTATTGAGCTTATGCTCAATAATAATTGAAAATTGAGAATTGAAAATTGAAAATGAAAGGGGTTACCTTATCATTTTCGATTTCAGATTTTCAACAGAGTGAATAAAAATAAAATTTAAACCAATGCGATTGATAATTTTCAATTTTGCATTTTCAATTTTCAATTCATTATGAGTGGAGGATTATATTCTACCGAAAAAAATGATTTCGACCAGACGCTGGATCTGAAAAAAATAAAACCCTACGGGGACACGATGAACGACGGGAAAACCCAGTTGAGTTTCACGTTGCCCGTGCCTGCCGGGGATGAGGCTATCGAAGCCGCAAAACAATTATTGAAAAAAATGGGTTTCGAGAACCCGCAAGTGGTATTCCACAAAGAGTTGACCGAAGGATACACCTTCTTCAACTGTTACGGTAGCTGCACACACACCGTGGACTTCACGAGCATCCATGTCCCGAAAGTAGAAGGAACGAAATGGGATATGCACGAAACGGACGAGTTCATCCGTGAAAACATCGGACGTCCTTTGATTGTTGTAGGTGCAAGTACCGGAACCGACGCCCACACCGTGGGAATCGACGCCATCATGAACATGAAGGGATTTGCCGGACACTATGGACTGGAACGCTACGACATGATCGAGGCTCACAACTTGGGGAGTCAGGTTCCCAATGAAGAGTTCATCGCCAAAGCGATCGAGCTGAAAGCCGATGCACTTCTGGTATCGCAAACCGTTACTCAGAAAGATGTTCACATCAAAAACATGATCGAACTCGTGGAAATGTTGGAAGCAGAAGGCTTGCGGGATAAAGTAATCCTGGCCTGCGGTGGTCCTCGTATTTCTCACGAACTGGCCAAAGAACTCGGTTACGATGCAGGCTTCGGCATGAACACCTACGCGGATGACGTGGCGTCATTTGTTGCACAAGAATTTGTTAGAAGAAAAAATAAATAGCATTTAAAATCAAAACGGTATGGATAAAGATCAAGTAAGAGAAGTTATCGCGAAACGGGTAGCTCTCGAATTAAAAGACGGCGACGTGGTCAACTTGGGAATCGGACTGCCAACAATGGTACCGAACTACTTGCCCCAAAATGTACACGTGATCCTACAATCCGAGAACGGATTATTAGGTATGGGTCCGAAACCGGAAGAAGGTAAAGAAAATCCGGAACTGACGGATGCCGGTGGTGGCTACATCACGGCTATCGAAGGCGCCTGCAGCTTTGACAGCGCAACCTCTTTCGGACTTATCCGCGGCGGACACGTGGATGTCACCATTCTTGGTGCTTTACAGGTAGACGAGAAAGGAAACTTGGCAAACTGGATCATCCCCGGTAAAAAAGCCCCGGGAATGGGTGGAGCCATGGACCTTCTGGTAGGTGCTAAAAAAGTGATCCTTGCCATGGAACATACGGCAAAAGGGAATCACAAGATTCTGAAAGAATGCACCCTGCCGTTGACGGCTGCCGGAGAGGTGGATATGATTATCACCGAAATGGGTGTTATGAACGTTACCCCCGAAGGTATCGAATTGGTAGAATTAAACCCTGAATTTACGTTAGATGACATCAAAGCAGCTACAGGCTGTGAACTTATAATTTCCAAAAATTTAAAAGCAATGCCTCAATGACAAAAACCTATATCGTAGCAGCAAAAAGAACAGCGATCGGCAAATTTTTAGGAACAACTCTTTCAATGACAGCAGCTGACTTGGGTGCAGCCGTAATAAAAAACATTATCGCGGAAACCGGAGTCAATCCCGCCAACATTGATGAAGTGATAGTCGGCAACGTATTATCCGCCGGACAGGGGCAAGGTGTAGCCCGTCAGGCATCCATCAAAGGAGGGATCCCACAAGAAGTTCCGGCTTACGGAATCAACATGATATGCGGGAGCGGTATGAAAGCCGTGCTCAATGGTGTAACCGCTATCAAATCGGGACTGGCGAACTTGATCATTGCAGGAGGAACCGAATCCATGTCCAATGCGGGCTATATCCTTCCGGCACGTGTACGTGACGGGCACAAGATGGGCGACGTGACAGTCGTGGACCATATGGTGTATGATGGTCTAACGGACGCCTTCGAGGGATACCACATGGGCATAACGGCTGAAAACATCGCGGAGAAATACGCGATCAGCCGGGAGGAACAGGATGAGTTTGCTATCGAATCGCAACAACGGGCTATTGCGGCTATCGATAACGGTAAATTCAAGTCAGAGATCGTGCCTATAGAGTACAAGGTGAAGAAAGAGACTCACGTGTTCGACACGGATGAATTCCCGAACCGGACGACCTCCCTGGAGAAATTATCGACCTTACGTCCCGCTTTCAAAAAAGAGGGATCCGTCACGGCCGGTAACGCTTCGGGGATCAATGACGGGGCATCATTCGTACTGATCGCATCGGAAGAAGCTGTTAAACAAAACAACTTAACTCCTCTGTGCGAGATCATTGGTGTCGGACAAGGCGGTGTAGATCCTGCCATCATGGGTATGGGTCCCGTGCCTGCCATTGCCAACGCACTCAAGAACGCCGGAATCAAGCTATCCGATATCGACGTGATCGAGCTAAACGAGGCTTTTGCGGCACAATCGCTGGGAGTGATACACGAACTTATGGCACAACACGGCGTTACGAGAGAATGGATAAATGAACGTACGAACATCAACGGTGGTGCAATAGCACTGGGACATCCCATCGGGGCATCAGGAAACCGCATCGTTGTATCATTAGTACATGAAATGATAAACAATGAAGCAAAATTAGGTCTTGCATCCCTCTGTATCGGAGGGGGCATGGGGACGGCCTTAATTCTGAAGAAATGTTGATTTAGGATTAAAAATTAGCTTCGATCAATTAAAACATTTAATAATAATGGATTTCAGTCTATCAAAACAAGAGCAACTCTTCTTACAAATGATAAGAGAGTTTGCAGAAAAAGAGGTAAAACCTCTGGCGGCGGAAGTGGACGAATCAGAGAGATTCCCGATGGAAACCGTTCAAAAAATGGCAAAACTTGGTATTATGGGTATCCCGTTCCCGGTGGAACTCGGTGGAGCAGGTGGTAGCAATATCCTTTACACGATGGCGGTAGAGGAGTTATCCCGTGTATGTGCCACGACCGGCGTAATCGTGTCTGCACACACCTCTTTGTGTTGCGCACCGATCATGGAACACGGAACCCCAGAACAAAAAGCCAAATATCTTCCCAAATTAGCTTCCGGTGAATGGATCGGAGCATTCGGTCTGACAGAACCGAACGCCGGAACCGATGCTTCTGCACAACAGACTATCGCAGTAAAAGAGGGAGATCATTACGTGCTGAACGGATCTAAAATCTTCATTACCAATGCCGGTTACGCACACGTGTATATCATCATGGCAATGACCGACAAATCCAAGGGAACAAAGGGTATTTCCGCATTCATCGTGGAAAAAGATTTCCCGGGCTTCTCCGTGGGTAAAAAAGAGAAAAAATTGGGTATCCGCGGTTCTGCAACCTGCGAGTTAATCATGGAAAACTGTATCGTTCCGGCCGAGAACTTACTCGGACAAGAAGGTAAAGGTTTCGGTATTGCCATGAAAACACTTGACGGCGGACGTATCGGTATCGCTTCTCAAGCATTGGGTATCGCTCAAGGAGCTATGGACGAGACCGTGAAATACGTGAAAGAACGTAAACAATTCGGTAAAGCCATCGGACAATTCCAAAACACCCAATTCCAACTGGCTGACTTGCAGACTAAAATAGAAGCTGCCCGTTTGTTAGTAAGACAGGCTGCCTACAAGAAAGACTTGAAAGTGCCTTATTCAGCAGATGCTGCTATGGCTAAATTATTCGCAGCAGAAACGGCCATGGAAGTAACGACCAAAGCCGTACAGTTCCACGGAGGATACGGATATACCCGTGAATACCCGGTTGAAAGAATGATGAGAGATGCCAAGATTACTGAAATCTACGAGGGTACGTCAGAAGTTCAGAGAATGGTGATTGCAGCAAATTTATTAAAGTAAAAGACAGTTGACATGAAGATCGTTGTTTGTATTAAACAAGTTCCGGATACCACGGAAATCAAACTGGACCCCGTTACAGGAACCCTTATCAGAGACGGTGTACCCAGTATTATGAATCCCGATGACAAGGGAGGACTTGAATTTGCCCTTCAATTAAAAGATCAATATGGAGCACATGTAACCGTGATCACCATGGGACCTCCTCAGGCAGAGGCTATCTTGAGAGAGGGATACGCCATGGGAGTGGATCGTGCCATCCTGTTAAGCGACCGCAAATTCGGTGGAGCCGATACATTGGCCACTTCTAACACCATTGCCGCAGCCTTGAGATCTCTGGAATTCGACCTATTAATCACCGGACGTCAAGCTATCGACGGGGATACCGCACAGGTTGGTCCGCAGATCGCTGAACACCTGGATTTACCGCAAGTAACCTACGTGGAAAGCTTAACTTTCGACGGAAACAAGACTTTCACGGTGAAGAAATCCATGGAAGACGGTTACCAGATGGTACAGGTAGACACTCCTTGCGTATTCACGGCATTGGCTTCCGGAGTGAAACCCCGTTACATGTCTGTAAGAGGAATCGTTGAGGCTTACAATCACCCCATCGAAACCTGGACCTACAACGACATCACCGTGGATGATCAGAAGATCGGATTGAACGGATCACCGACCCGCGTATTCAAATCATTCACCAAGGGTGTAAAAGCTGCCGGACAAATCTACGAAGTAGACCCTGCAGAAGCTGTAGATATCATTATCGGCAAATTGAAAGAAAAATTTATTATCTAATGAAAGAGGATAGATTTAGAGTATTTCAATCTAAAATCTAAAATCATTAAATCTAAAATTAGAAATGGATAAGGCACAATATAAAAACGTTTACGTCTTCGTTGAACAAAGAGAAGGCGTTATCCAAAACGTGGGTCTGGAATTGTTAGGCAAAGCCAGAGAATTAGCTGATGCTTTAAATGAAAAAGTATATGCCATGTTATTGGGACATGACCTGACAACTCAGGCTCAGGAATGTATTGCTTACGGAGCTGACACCGTGTTGCGTGTGGATGCCCCGGAACTGGCTACTTACGTTACCGAACCTTACGCACAGGCTATTTACCAGATCATCCGTGACAACAAACCGAGCATCGTATTGATCGGGGCAACCACCATCGGTCGTGACCTCGGTCCTCGTTTGTCAGCCCGTGTAGAAACCGGATTGACGGCAGACTGTACCGGTTTGGAAATTTCCGAGGAACGGGACCTGTTGATGACTCGTCCTGCATTCGGTGGTAACTTGATGGCAACCATCATTTGTAAGGAACACCGTCCGCAAATGTCAACCGTTCGTCCGGGTGTAATGCGCATGGGCCAACGTGACGAGAACCGGAAAGGAACTATCGAAGATGTAAAAATCAATTTCGATAAATCCAAATTCCGTGTACGGGTTCTTGAAACGGTTAAACAAACCAAGAACTTGGTAGACATCACCGAAGCACATGTATTGATCTCCGGAGGTCGTGGAGTAGGTAATGCAGAAGGTTTCGATATGTTGCGTGCTATGGCAAACACCATCGGTGCCGAAGTATCCGCATCCCGTGCCATGGTTGATGCCGGCGTATTAGGACACGAACGCCAGGTAGGGCAAACCGGTAAAACCGTACGTCCCGACTTGTATTTCGCCATGGGTATCTCCGGAGCCATCCAGCACTTGGCCGGTATGGAAGAATCCGAATACATCATCGCGATCAACAAAGACAAATTTGCCCCGATCTTCAACGTGGCAGACTTGGGTATCGTCGGCGATGTTCGCAAGATCGTTCCGCTTTTAACTGAAAAGTTGAAAAGATAAAATAAAGGGAAGTGTCGCATTGACACTCCCCTTTTTACCTAACCTTCATCAAAAAATCACGAATCCCCAGATATTGTATCCCCTCGTAAGTATTCCCATGAAACAAATCTTGCGAGACGACAATTTTGGGATAATTATCTTCTATTTTTAAAAGATTACCAAATTCCCGTTGGATAGTTGTCTCATCATTTAGCTGTAAAGCGACCTGCACATACACCTTTTCACCCTCCCGCTCACCAATAAAATCAACTTCTTGTTTCTCCAATACTCCCACGGAAACCTTATATCCTTGATATAACAAATGATTATAAACAATATTCTCTAATATCTTCCCCTGATCTTGAAGTTTAAAACCGGTTATAACATTTCGAATTCCCAGATTTTCAAAATAATATTTATTCCCTACCTCAAAAATACGTTTCCCCACAATATCATACCGATCAACACAAGAAATAATAAAAGCGTTTGCAAAATGGTCTATATAAGTCAGAATTTGATTTACCCCCAACGTAACTCGTTGCGATTTCAAATAATCACTTATCCCTTTAGCCGAAAATATACTTCCTACATTATCTGCAAGAAACAAAAGTAACCTCTCTAAAAAATCAGTATTCCGTAAGGCATAGCGGCTAACCACATCCCGATAAACAATCGTGGAATATATACTCTTCAAATATTCAAAAACAATTTCATCTTCCAATTTCAAATGCATCAAATAAGGCAACCCTCCATATCTGGTATATAACCCATAACTTTCATCCGAATTTTCCAGTTCATGAAACTGTAAAAACTCCGGATATGACAAACTATATATCGTGAACTCGATATATCGGCCCCCTAAATAAGTGGCCAATTCCCCGGACAACATTTTCGCATTGCTTCCGGTCACATATATATCGTTATTTTCATCCAAGGCCAACGAGCGCAGAGCTTTCTCGAATTCACTCACCTCCTGTACTTCATCAATAAATATATAATTTTTCCTGTCTTTTAAACATTTACTCACCACGTAAGCATGTAGCTCCTTTGCAGATCTTATGAAATCAAAAGTGATATCTTCCAAATTTATATAAATGACATTCGCCCCCGCTTCCTTTTTCCGGATCAACTCTATCAGTTGAAATAAAATATAACTTTTCCCCACCCGACGTTGTCCGGTCATCACTTTGATCAAAGACGTGCCCATGAATGGCTCTATTTTCTTCAAATAATGCTCTCTATATTTTATATTCTCCATTTTCATTATAATTAAAACTTTCCCCAAAAATACGAAAAGTTTTCATCATACTGAAAACTTTCAACGAATAAAGCAAAAGTTTTCATCATACTGAAAACTCCTCCAACCTCTCTAACACAAGTTGGGTAAACACCTGGTACCCATCTCTCCCCCTGTGCAAGGGGGAGTTGGAGGGGGTAGTACCCCATTATAACCCCAAAGGGGCAGCCGAAGCCACCCCTTTCCCTTATCGTCCGGAACGTTTCCGTTCCCATCGATTCTTACACCAAGCCACCACGACCGAGCTAATCACTCCTCCCACGATACTCAATACCCCCGTCACGAAATCATCTGCCACCTGCGAGAGAAAAGCATTAAATCCCAGCGTGAAAAATATTCCGGTAAAAAAATACACGCTCATCATACCGTCAAATAGCGACTGTCCGATGCAGCACTCCCGTTCCTCAAGGTTGCGAAACAATACACCTTCACGTTAGCCTCGTCCCAGTCCTCGGGAAGAGCATAACTCGTGTTACCATTTTCTCCCCGATCTCTCAACGGAACGATCTTGGCACGATTCAACACGGTTTCCAGCAACACGCCATACACTTTATCATCCGCCAACGCATACCCCTCCTCTTCTTCCTGCATCTCCTGCTCGAAAGAATACATCTTACTCTCCGAGGCGTACGTCACGGTCACTTTAGGCGTGTACAACAACCCCTCGGCCATTTTTAACCGATCAAACACGATGGTTGCCACGTGTTTCTCGTCCACCTCCACGGCAGCCTGATTCACTTTCATGAAAGCATTCGAAGTCGTACCATTTCCCATTCCCACGAAACCTTTCCGAATCACCGGAATCAACCTCCGAGACAACTGAACCAACACCTTCATCTTCGCCCGTTGATCAAGTATCTCCGGAGTCGGATTATCCCTTCTTGAAAAGATCTTCGCCTTCGCGATATTCTGCTTGTTCGTGTAACACATCGTCACGTTACCAACGGACTTCTTTACCTTGCCTAACAAATAAGAATTAAATTTTGCCATAACATTAAAATTTAAAAATGAATAAATCAGAAAATTTAAAATGATCTCACACTCCCCACGTGGGCCCTACACGAAAAATGCAAGCAATTTATTTCAATTTAGAATGTAGAATTTAAAATTTAGAATGAAAACTCAGTCTCGTGCTACTAGAATTTAAAATCTAAAATTTAAAATCAATAATACTGAATCCACTCCGCCACCCTCAACGCCGGTCCCGGATCCACCTTCCTTGGCGTCACGTCCGAATGCCCCACGATATCCCCGATCGGATAAGTATCCACCAGCAAACCACACACCTCGTTCAACACCCGCATCTGCACGTCCGTGTAGTCATGCCAGTACGTCGGCACCTCACCCGAATCCTCCGTGTACACCTCCTTCACGGGTACTTCTTTCCCAAATTCCGCCACGAACTTTCCTCCTTCCAGTCGCAACTGCCCCAAGTTATCCAGCTCGATCCCAATCGAATAATGATTCAGTTCGTTCCTTCCCCTGTAACTACTCTTCCCTGCGTGCCACGCCTCAATATTAAACGGCACTAGTTGTATCACCTGCCCGTCCCGCCCGATCACCATGTGCGCCGACGCCTTCACGTCCGGTCTCGCCAAGAATTTTGCCGAAGATTCGGCACTCGTACCTGCCGTGTAATGTAAAATAATCATATCCGGCACTCCCAGTCCCTGTCTATTCTTCGGACATTCCAGATGGATCACACCACCTCCCACCAAACGATGGTTTACAACTGAAAATGATGAATTAGAACTTGAAAATACTTCCATAACAAAAAATTTAGAATGTAAAATGTAAAATTTAGAATGAAATCAAAAAGCATTCGCCCCGTGCGGCTGAAATCTAAAATCTAAAATCACTAAATCTAAAATTAGCGTGGTTTTCGTGCGAATGCCTGCATGATTTTTTCCCCACTCCTTCCCACCACGTACCCTCCCAACCCGATTTCCAATAAATCCCAGAACCGGGAAGTTTCTGCTAGTATCGGTAAACTGGTAAAAGTTCCGATCAAAATAACACTGGCAAACGTCAACATCACCAGCGGGCGCCACGATCGCTGCAACCAATTCCCCTTCACCTCCTCCTGCACCGTGACAGCTCTTGCCTGTGTTAATTCTCTCTCCAATTCTTGAATCAATTTCAACAATCCGATTTCCAGCTCTTTTTTCTCCCTCGTCGGGAGTGTTAATTGACCAATCAACTCGCTGATCGAATTAACAATTCCACTTATCGGTTTCATTCCCCGTTCACAATTTAATGCATTGCGAATTCGAGAATCGTTTCCCATCCGGGGACACGAAGAAACAATACAAATAAATCCTCACCCCCTTGCCACGCTCTAACGGAAAAGTTACTTTTTCTGCCACCCGTAACACCTCCAATCCCTCCAACAACTTCGGGCTAAATGAACGATTCGAATAAAGCACGACCACATTCAAACGATCTGTCGCCTCAAAATTATATGCCTCCTCGTCATTCTCCCAATCCAACGTGACCATCCCCTGCTCATCCATTCTCCCCTGTAGATTATACGCCTGTTGTCGTTTCCCGGCAGAAAAATGCAACTGCGAAAAATCACCGATCTTCCCGTTTGCCCGAAACGCTTTCAAATTCTTCTTCATAAAAAGTGCGTAGCCACTACTACAGATTTTGTCTGCCGAAAGATCCAAAATTCCCTTCAGGGGTGTCTCCTTTATCTTTTGGTAAAAACGCACAGCCACCCGAAAACGGGACCTTACCTCTTGCTGTTGCGGCGTGTTTGGATCAATTCTATCGGGAACACTCCTCATATAAGATTTCCCGTTCAACTTGCAGAAAACGACATTCCCTACTCGCCCCTTTATTCCAAATTCATTACGAACTAAAGCCATAACTATTTTTTTTAATGAATACTACTTCTGTCTCATCAACTCTCGCTGATTTCCGAATGCAATATTACAGCTATTCAACTCCCCGCTTGTTATACGTCACAGCTACGTCAAACAAAATAATCTCAACCCCATGATTACCAGCATTCAAAAAAGTATTCCTTTCCCACGTTCAAGACAACAAAAAAGGATAGCAAAAGTATCTCAAACTCTTGCTACCCTAAAATCTTACCAACTTCTCACTCTAAATTTTAACCTACTTGTAAACCTGCGCCCTCAATTTCTCAACCAACCTCTCCAATTGATCCAAAACCGTTTCCTCCTTATACCGTTTCAAGACCCTATTTTTCAACTGCCGATAATTTTTAATCTGTATCCCCAAAACCTGTTCAGCAATGGCCACCAGCTCGCAAAACTCCAATAACTTTCCCGTCGGAGAATAAAACTCCCCAAGTGCATCGAAGCCAATCAATAACTCCATCACCTTTGTCAGCACATTTTCCGTCTTCCAGTACACCAACGCCTTCTTCTCCTTATTTTTCAGGAACCTATCCGGATTATCCATCCTCTCGTGAAAAAGCCGCCATTCATCCTCAACTACCTGCAAAGCTCGCCCGATAAAGCATAACCGATACGCCCCTTTTTTTTTCCCACTCCATCACAGTCTTTGTACATCTCCAATAACGCCTGCAATCGAGTCTTCGTGTAATTCAACGCACGGCACGTCGACAAATAATCATCTCCCAAGTCGCATAACCCTGCAACCTCTTCAACAAATTTTCCTAACTCATCCTCTAAATCCTCTTTCGTGATTTCCTCAAATGATTCTCCCGCCAATAAAGCAAAGAACCTTGTCTCCAGTAATTCTGTCATAGTTTTAAAATTTAAAATAAATAAAAATTCCCGGGCGTCATTACCCGGGAAATATTCTTAATTTTAAAATCGGAATCAGGAAATCACATCATCATACCCTCTCAAATCTCTCAATCATTCCCCCAAATCATCAATCTTTCAATCTAAAATTTAAAATCTAAAATTAGAAAGTTGTTTCACAACTTTCGTAACTCTCTCCACGTCCTCATCCGTCAACGTCGGCCCCGACGGCAAGCACAAACCGATCTCGAATAACCGTTCACTCGTCCCGTTTCCATAAAATGGAGCGTCTTTGAACACGGGCTGTAAATGCATCGGTTTCCACAAGGGCCTACTCTCTATATTATCCGCATCCAAGGCCAATCGCACATCCTCTCTCGTGAATCCGGCCACTTCTGGCTCCACTGTGATACACGTCAACCAGTAATTCGAGTTAAAATCACCTCCCTCCGGCTGGCACATCACCTTCACTCCCGTCACCCGATCCAACAACCGTACATACAAATCATGAATCTCCCGTCTCCTCGCCACGTGTTCCTCCAACACGAACATCTGTCCCCGTCCGATTCCTGCACATATATTACTCATCCGGTAATTATAACCGATCTTCTCGTGTTGGTAATGTGGCGCCTGTTCCCTCGCCTGCGTGGCGTAAAATAACGCTCTTTTCGCCCGCTCTTCACAAGGACAAACCAAAGCCCCACCACCCGATGTCGTGATCATCTTGTTCCCGTTAAAAGAGAGTGCCGCAAATTCTCCGAAAGTTCCACACTTCCGTCCCTTGTATTCCGAACCCAACGCCTCTGCCGAATCCTCCAACACCGGAATCCCATAACGATTCGCCACCTCCATGATCTCATCCATACGCCCCGGCATCCCGTACAAGTGTACCGGGATAATCGCCTTCGGCAATCTTCCGGTCTTCTCTAACCGATCTTTAATGGCCATCTCCAACAACTCCGGATCCATGTTCCAAGTATCCCCCTCACTATCCACAAAAACAGGAGTTGCACCCTGATAAGCAATCGGATTCGCCGAAGCCGAAAACGTGAAACTCTGACAAATCACCTCATCTCCCTCTCCAACACCTAACAATATTAATCCCAAATGCAATGCCGCCGTCCCCGCACTCAATGCCACCACCCGCTTGTCTTTCTTTTTGTCTCCTGTTAAGAACTCCTGCAAGAATTCCTCGAAAGCATTTACATTCGGCCCCAATGGAACCACCCAATTCGTGTCGAACGCCTCTTGAATAAACTCCTGTTCACGCCCACCCATATGAGCCAATGACAGCCAAATTCTTGATTTCATAATATCCATGATTAGTTATCGTGTAATTCCACACATGACATCCCCATAAGAACAACTCGTTCTCCGGAAACAAAATCTAAAAGTTAATTTCACACACACATTCCTCGCAACTAACAGCATGAACTTGAATTTAAACGAAGATTTTTTCGTGATTCTATCAACCCTTGCTTTCTCAAGATCTCTTTTGCCATCTTAACCATCGGTGGCCCAATAAACTTATTATCTTTAAGAGCAACACCTTTGCCTTGTGCGATAGCTTCTCCCGATAGTCGTATCATGTCTTCTGCCCAAGAAACTTGATCCGAAGATGGAGAATAATACCGATGACACAATGGCAATTCTTTGGGATTCAATATCAACATCCCCTCGAATCCAAGTTTTTTTGATAGTATCAAATTATTTTCCAAATCGTCTAAATCATGCACCTTTATGTGCACGGTATCAATTGGCACGACCCCGTTAGCCTTGGCTCCCATCGCGATCATGGCACGTGCCGTAAAAATACTCTCTCCTTCCGTGTCATGCTGACCACCTAAATCGGTGATAAAATCCTCGCACCCAAAGGCAACCGCAACAACCCTATTGGGACAAGCCGTACATATATCTTGAATATTCATGACGGCCCCGGCCGTTTCAATCAAAGGTATCAATTTAAACGTACCGTTAGGAAATCCTTTCTCGTATTCAATCGTTTCGAGTAATTTCCCTATAAAATAGATATCCTCGCCTTTTCGTGCCTTGGGATACATAAATCCCGTGATACCCTGAATCGTTAACTGATACACATCCTTCAATAACTCCCCGCTTTCTCTATCGTTTACTCGGGGAAATAAAACACGATCGCGAAACTGACCATTCTTAACATACTTTATTATGTTCTCTCGTGCAACTTGCTTGTTTTCAACGGGCTGAACGGAATCTTCTATATCCAACAAAAGAACATCGGCTGAACTTCGTGAAGCACTATCCATCAATCTCTCGTTATGAGCAGGGACAAACATCAAGCTGCGCATTAAATATTCCGGGTTCATCTGCATCTATTTATTGATTTTTTCACCAAAACATTCCTTCTAAAAGACAACACGCCAACACCATTTTGATTAAATGCCACGGTCTCAACGTGAACAATCCCTCGATCTGGCTTCGTTTTTGACTCTCTTTTATCCAATATTTTTGTACGCGCGTAGAGTGTGTCGTTGATAAACACTGGATTCAAGTGTCTTATATCTTCATAACCCAAATTAGCTATTGCTTTACCACTGATCTCCGGCACGGTCATGCCCACCGCTAAACTAAACACGAGTGTTCCCACCACCAAAATCTTACCGTGCTGGTTTTTAGCTGCGTAATCCATATTTATATGAACCGGGTGATGATTCATCGTTAAAAGGGAGAAAAGATTATTATCACTTTCAAAAATCGTTTTCGAAAGTGCATGCTTAATTTCTTCTCCTACAACAAAATCCTCGTAATAAAAACCTAAAATTGATTGATTCATTAGAAACCTAAATTTTGATTTATTAACAACAAATGAATCCGATCTTTATGAGCCTTAATTTGCCCTCGTATAATAACTGTATTTCGACATGAACTAATCTCATTATAACAGTCCAAACATTTACCTGTTTTTAAACAAGGAACATCCGCAAATGCCGTCGCATGATGTTTAAGCATATGCCTTACGTAAACTCTTGGAACGACATAATTATGAATATGATCTAAAGCATCATCAATATTTGAGCATATTTTATTTTTTCCCACAATACAAAGCACATACTTAGGACCAAATATCATTCCTGATACCCTGTTACCGAGACCATCAATAGAAATGATTTCTCCATTCTGAGTAATTGCATTAGCACTGATAATGAATAAATCACAAAGCAAAGCTTGTCTACAAGCATCAATACGTTTAGCATTTTTTATATTGAATTCATCTCTAGGAAGATCCATTTTGTCATCAGAAAATTCGCCAAATACAGCATAGTGTCCTGTTTTAGACCGTTTTAACGGCTGATTGACATCTAAATGAGAATAATTTTCAGATACCCAATCAAATAAACCAAGTTGATAAAGCGTGACACTATCACTAAATGCAATTTTTTTTATATCAGGATGCTCTTCTATAAACATTTTTATATATTGATACACATTTTCTTTATTTTGGAGTAAAGAACACTCAACATTTCTCCTCTCGAAAGCTTTTTTTATCCCTTCCCCTTGTATGTTGAATAAATAATTCTCTTCTTGCAAAAAATCAGTTTCATCAACGTAATTCATATTTAGCATTATTTGTTTTTAATTATTCTTTTAGCTGGATTTCCTATTAATATTTCATGGTCAGTTACTGGTTTTACCACATTTGCGGCCATACCTACAAGATTATAATTTCCCATAGTAACCATATTTTTTATCGAAGAATTCAATCCTGTGAAATTCCCATTCCCTATTTTAATATTACTTCCAATAACTGTAGCTGCCGCAATAAAATTATTATCGCCCATACGTGTATCATGTCCAACTAGCGAATTAAACATCAACGAATTAAAATTACCCATTACCACATTTGAATTAATACAACAATTGGCCAGAATAACATTTCCATACCCCATTTTTACACTTTTAGCAATATAGGAAGATGGGTGGATAAATGTATAAAACCGTTCTTTAGGAATACCAAAACTATCACGTAATGCCACACGTTCTTCGATAATATCAGAACGATACATCAAATAAATAAATTTAACATCTTTTTGTTTTTCAAATTTTCTCCAAACTTCTCTTGTTCCACATAATACAGGCCAACCATTAATACTATCTTTTAGTAATGGATCGTCAAATGCAAATCCCAACAATTCTACTCTCAAACCAAATCTTGAATACGCATCATGAATCTGCTCTGCAACAACCACGGCAGTTCCCCGCCCTCCTAGTATTACAATTTTGTCACACATATTTTATTATTAATTTATTACAAATCCATCTTCAATGCTCAATACTATGGGTTCTACATCCACATCCCTCAAGAATATATATGGCTTATCATAATGGTAATACTGATCCCTAACGACATTATTAGCATTTCCATCTTCCATAATACGTATTGTATCCTCAATCAAATCAAAACCGACTTGAGCCATAACACCAGAATATGCCATATGTCGAATATTCACTTCTGTAACCTTCATGTTACCCTCCCGATCTTCTTTGAGGTCAAAAGATAAAATGCCATGTGCCGGCACATTTAGTTTTTCACACAAATATTTTATGCAATCATCGCAAAATTTATTAATACGATCTTCATTCAAGAACCGCCCGAATGCAGTATTACCCGTAACATGGGACGGGGCGATGTTTGCCATCACATACTCGGCACACTCAAGTGCTGCACCTTTCACGTATTCGTTACTATAATAGAGCATTTCATTGGCCAAATGTCGACCTGGCAAGAATTCACTAACAGTAAACTCGGGTATTTGATTATTGATAAAAAGCCAACTCTTGTAACTACTGAGGTTTTCTAATTTAAGGGAACCCAACCCACCAGTACCTTCAGTTGCGCGAATCCAACAAGGAAAACCAATCACCTTTTCCACGTCATCAAACCGAGGATTAGTTTGCGTTACCTTAAGTGTTCTGGGAATAAAATCTGTATCTTTTAACAATTCAGCCATAATAGACTTATCCCTCAACGATTCGGATAATAATTTACATCCCATAAAAACAGGACACGGGAACTCCCCATGTTTTTCAAAATAACTTCCCCACATAACAATTTCACTTTCTGGCTGAACAAACGCATAATCAATTTTTTCCTCTGCCACCAATTTTTTTATGAAAGGAAAATATTCGGAATCGGAACATCGGGGACATACCAAATAATCGTCCAATAATCCTTTTATGAAAAAACCAATAGCTTTTTCATTTACATCAATCCCGATTAATTTGTAATCAGGATGATTTCTCCGAATAACTTTTGCTATTGAACGAGGGGTAAGTCCACCAATCCCCGTTATCAAAATTGTTTTCATATATTAGTTCTATTATAATAATTCTCTATCAAATTCACGACTTTTTCCATTTGTCTTTCATCGTATCGTTGATCGCAAACCAGTGATAATTCACTATCATAAAAGACATCAGCTCGCATAAAGCTAGGCAATGAATGGCTTTTAGGCCAATGGATAGGACAATAAACCTTATTGTTAATCAAGTAATCTCTTAATGAGTTTCTTACCTCCTTCTTCACAAGAATCGGGACAAATAAAGGGACACTGTTATTCCTATATTGAAACATCATTGATATGTTATTCAATTTAGATAACTTATCGTATAATAATCTAGCATTTTGTTGACGACGTGCTTTTATTCGTTCAAAATCTTGTTTATATAACAGCTGTAATGATGTTTTATCTATCAAGTAATTCCGATAATCCTTTAATAGAGCCCTATTAAAAGAGACAAAAAGACGCAGGAAATCTTCTTTCGTTATATCCATATTACCTTGCAGATAAGAACATTTCATTCTCATTCCTTTATACTTATCTTCCGCAAAATCACAATCCCTTAATGACGTTTGAAAAAAATATCCGTCCCTCTTAGCAACAATAGCTCCGGTTGGAATACCTATCCATTTCCTAAGGCTACAAAACGTGTAATCAGAAATCAACGAAAGTATATTTTCATTATTAAAAAAATCATGTGTCTTGTCATAAAGAACTATCACTCCTCTATCCCGCATGCACTTAACAACCTCAATATCAACACCTATACTAAAACCAAAATAATTACATATGTATAAAATATCTATTTTTAGCGTCGTATCGATATCGCACTTCATTTTTCCATTCTCATAATTAATATCATAGAAAATAACATTGATATTTTGATTCTTAAAAGGAAATATCATAGAATCACAACAGTAAACTGGCATATAAACCGTGGAGACTTTTCTCTCACGTCTGATGTCATGACAAATATAATCTATGGCTGTTCTTCCGGATAATAATAATCGTCTATCTCCATAAAAACCATTCTTCTTAAAATCATGATGCAAATCATTGCCCGTATTGATACGATCATCAATCCAAAATTCACTACCGATCTCTTCTATCACGTGCCTCATCTATCAAATCTTGTCTACCCGCAATCTTCCATTGAGCAATTCTAAAATCGTGGAAATTAACAATACCACTTGTCTCAACCCCAACATTCTCTCTTTTGAAAACCTGGTACACGGTAAGAATGAATATTTTTATATCCATCCACAAACTCATGTTATTAACATATTCAATATCACGAGCCAATTTCTGGTCCCACGTGATCGATTTTCTACCATTAACCTGAGCCCACCCCGTAATACCAGGCCGCACATCATGGCGATGTTTCTCTATCTCGTTATAATAAGGCAAGTACACCACGGCTAGTGGTCTGGGCCCAATCAATGACATATCCCCTCTCAAAACATTTATCAACTGAGGCAATTCATCAATTGAAGTTAAACGTATAAAACGTCCGACAGAGGTTAAGCGTTGATTGTCAGGCAACAATTTCCCTTCTCCATCCCGCTCATCTGTCATCGACTTGAATTTTATAACCTTAAATATTTTCCCATTCATCCCCGGACGATTCTGAGTAAAAAATACCCCTGCCCCCTTATTGGAAAAATACAACCAAATAGCAATAATGAACAATATCGGCCAAATAATAGCCAGTACACACAGTACAATGACAAAATCAAGCCATCGCTTCAAATACTTACGATACATTTTATAAAAACTAGATTATCCTCTCCTCCTTGAGTATTTTGTAGTAAATAAAAGATGAACTCTTTAACTTATCTTTCTATCACCTCTAGAAGTTTCTTTGACAACACGTCATAATCAAATTCTTTAGCAATCTCTTTGTTCCTTGCACACATCGCTTCATATTCTTCTTCAGGAAGATTGGCAATACCTCGAATGACATTTGCATATTTTTCCGGAGCATCAAGATCTGCAGCAACTCCTAAATTATGCCGTTCAATATCGCTATAATTCAACTTGATATTACACACAATAGGTTTCCCTGCAGCAAGATATTGAAACATCTTTCCCGAACTGGCACCATATATACCAAAACCTTTCCGATAATTCATCACGTTTAACGAAGCTTGCGAAACCACATACGGAACATAATGATAAGGAATCCTATCATTTTTAAAAATGACATTATCTATATGATTTTCTCTCACATATTTTTGTAATACGGGTTTATCATTACCGTTCCCATAAATAAGAAAAGAAAATCTATCATCATCTTTGAGAACTCTGGCAGCATCTATCAATTGTTTTACATCATTCACTAACCGTATTGATCCCAAATAAATAATTTTAAATTTATCTTTCCTGTTTAAATCAGGATCATCTGTGAGATACTGCCGAGCATTATCATAAAACTCTTTCAAGAGAATGCCATTATTAATATAATGTACTTTTTGTGGATCTATTTTCCCTCTTGTTTCAGTTGTCCATTTATGCCAACGCAAATAATCGATCCCCCCCTCAAATGTAAAGATTATATCAGATGCATTCTCGTACATTTTTTTTTCTACACCATAAGCAAATTTGACCATCAAACTTTTCGCAGAAATTAATCCAAATCTGACAAAACTATTAGGCCATAAATCCCAAGCTTCAGCAATATAACGAGATTTCAAGCGTTTCGCTGCCCAAACAACGGGAAAATCAAAAGGAGCATGAATATTCTGTAATATTATATCCGGTTTTTCAAACTTATTTCTAAACAAAAACAATCTCCATGCGAACTGGAATATGGACAATATGCGTTTAATACCATTTCCCACGTACGATTTAGCTTTTATACAAGTGTACGGAACTCCTCCATATTCTTTATTAATGTATTTCTTACCTTTAAATTCTATAGCATCCCCCGAATGGTCTGCACGAAACACCCGAACAATATACCCAGCCGCAATCAAATGCCGGGCAAATTCAAAATGCCGGACATTCCCCATGGTTTCCGGTGTCCCAGCATAATAATTGACTATCCAAATAGTCTTCATTACCTCCAATTATTAATTACCTCAACAACGGTTTTTATCTCTTCTATCGTCATTACCGGACTCATCGGCAAACTTAACTCCGTAGCATGAATAATTTCCGTAACAGGTAGCGATATTTCACTCCATTCTTTGTAACATTCCTGCTTGTGGGGAGGGATTGGATAATGAATATTAGTTTGTATCCCGTTATTGCTCAAATATTGTTGCAACTGATCCCGTTTTTCGCATCTAATCGTGAAAATATGAAACACGTGCTGCATCCAATCAAAAATTTTAGGAAGAACAATCTTAGAATTTCTTATGTTTTCAATATAGTACTTTGCAACCTCTTTACGCAACTGTACATCTTCGTCTAAATGATGCAATTTTACATTTAAAACGGCCGCTTGTATTTCATCCAAACGGCTGTTACGTCCAATATATTTAAAAACATACTTTTTTTGCGAACCATAATTAGCCAAAGCCCTTACGACCTCAGCAAGTTGCGGGTCATTAGTTGTAATTGCACCAGCATCACCCAAAGCTCCGAGATTTTTTCCGGGATAAAAAGAATGTCCTGCAGCATCACCTATAGAACCCGTTTTCTTTCCATTAAACACGCAACCATGAGCTTGAGCATTATCTTCTACCAATTTAAGATTATATTTTTCGCAAAGCGCACCTATTTTTTCGGTATAAGCACATTGACCATAAAGATGAACAATGCAAATGGCCTTGGTTTTAGAAGTAATAGCTTTTTCTATTTTTGAATCATCAATTTCATAAGTCTCTATTGACGGTTCAACAAGAACTGGTTTTAAACCATTTTCCGTGAGAGCCAAAATCGTTGCGATGTAAGTGTTTGCCGGCACAATAACTTCATCCCCAGCTTGCATTACGCCCATCTCGATATAAGCCCTCCATATCCAAATCAATGCATCTAAACCATTGGCACAACCGATAGCATATTGCGTACCTATATATCGAGCGTAAGCAGTTTCAAAACGTTTATTTTCTTCACCTTGCAAATACCATCCAGAATCGATAGCGTGCAATACCGCTTCATGAATTTCATCAGCATATTTTGCCGTCACTTTTTGTAAATCTAAGAATTTTACCATATTAATTAATTTTTTTTCTTAAAAAAAGTTCGTAAACTAAATTCTGATTTCTTTTTTAGGATTTTCAAACAGTACAGAGTTACAATTAAAGACACAACCAATAAAACTATATTTCCCCATAAATTATTAAAAAAACGATGAAACAAGAATAATACAATCAATAACAAATTAGCTAACATAAATCTAGACCAAAATCTATTATTGTACCGGAAATCACAACTACGTATGACAATAACATAATTGAATAACAAGCATATAATATTATTCAAACAAAATGCAATACCAAGACCTTGGATATTGAACCATTTATATCCCCAAATGCAAAACAATACGTTTGTCAAATTTGCAAAAAGTTCTGAAACAAAATAACGAACAGAGAAGCCCTTAGCAAGCAATATATAAGAAAGACACCACACGCATAATCGTGACAACAAACCTAATGCAGCCCAAGATATATAATTTTCAATAACATAAAATTCTGTAGAATAAAGTATACTGATAATAATTTTAATCAACGGGAAAAGGAAAGTTAATAAGGGCGTGATAATTAACAATGCAACTAAAGATTGAGCATGTACCACCTCACTCATTTGATTTGCTTTTTCATTGGCCTCTGTAAGCCGAGGTAAGAAATCTGCACCCATCGCAGTAAATATTAAACCAACATAATGGGTTGTAATTAAATAACCAGCACGATAGTAACCCACATCTGCAAAATTACCCACATGCGAGATATATCCATTAATTGAATAAGAAGATAATTGAGCTAAAAAGGTACTTAGCATCAAAAAGAAGCCAATCTTTACCATTTCTTTACCTCTAACTACGGACTCTTTATACGAGATATCAACATTCTTTACTACAACTTTTTTAGCATAAACATAAGAACAAATCAATACACAAAATGCTGAAATAATTATGACTGGTACGATTCCATTTTCTCCCCAAAAATAAAAAATGGGTATAGATACGATCAAAGATATTATAGAACCACATAAACTTACTTTTGCCAAATCTTTCAATCTTCTAAGACCTTTGATTAGTGCAGTTTGCCCATTCGAAAGGACTGTAAAAATGAGAGCCAAAGACAAAAATATTATAAATAAAGAATATTTAGGAGTATCAAAAGTCAGTTGACTAAGAGGTTTTGCAAATGATATCATGAATACCGCCCCTATAATTGCTGTCGTATTGATCCATCTCCTAAGAGTAATTATTGTTTTGCTGATTGTAATCTCATCATTTGTTGCGTTTGCTCTTGCAACCTCTCTCACCGCACTAGTTTGTAATCCTAATCCGAAAAACGAGGTCAACATATAGAGCATTGTGGTAAACATATTCTGTATACCTATCCCTACAGGACCAAGAATAACAGCAACAATTTTTGTTTGGAACACATTGACGAGAATTTTTAAAACTTCGACACCACCAAACAAACCTGTTGTCTTTAATATACTTCTAAATGATTGTTTCTCATTCATACTTATTTTGCTGATAGGCATAAAAATATCAAACTATATACCTATTTGTTCATTAATAATCTTTGTGATGGTATCTTCATATTTTTCAAATTCTTTATCCCATGAATATTCCTCCAACACAGCCTTTCTTCCATTTTGTCCCATGAGATACGCCATTTCCTTATTCGTGGTAAGTGTCTCTATTGCAGCTTTAATCTCATCTACATTATGTGGATCAACACAAATACCACAATTATATTTTTTTATCATATCTTCATAAAGTTGTACTCGTGGAGAAATAATTGGTACACAAGCTTCCATCGTTTCATATATTTTAATTACAGACATTGACCCTTGAGGAGTTTCTGTCTTATTAAAATCTCTAAGTACATTTCCAATTGATGAACGCCCAATAATATTCGCTAATTCTTCCCTTGGGAAACCATTAATAAATTCAACTTGTTTCCAACTTTCATGAACTTTCAATTGTTCATAATAATCTTGATTATAAAAAATACCAGCAAGAAGATATTTAACATTGGGGAAATCTATAAGCGCATCAAGCATCTCTTTTTGGCAAGATATTGTATAAATACTTCCAAAATAATTTATCACATCTCCCCTTTTACAATAATCTTCATACGACAAATAAAAATCTCTATTAACAATAGGAAAATTTGCAACATCAACGAAGTATCTACAAGGCATTACTTTTCGTATGTAATCAGTCATTTCAGGCATACAATTAAACAATGCGTCATATTTTTTCATTGTACGCCGAAAATAAAATTCGATAAATTTATAAAGCCATGGTTTCAACACCTTTGGAATTGCTTTTTTACGCGAATAATAATCAGGATAATATTCACGTAAATTAAACACCACCTTATATCCCTTCCTTTTCAAATGTAAACCTAATGGAATGAGTTCTGGTTCTGATATTTGATAAATATCGGCAGGATATGTACGAAGATATTTCTTTAATCGTTTATTATTTCCAAAAATTCTATCTATAATATTTTTAGCTCGTCTCCCCGTCGACCTATAAATAATCCCATTTCTATTTTCATCAGGAAGTGTATCACATGTCACATATGATACCTTATACCCTGCTTTTACAAGAAATATACCTTGGCGATGAACAATAAGTACATCATCACGATGAAAAGCACTAGCCACAAAACAAATATGCTTCATAATTACAATTTATTGTAAGAAAAAAAATTTATATGGCCAATATGTATTAATCCGCCAAGGATCCATTCCATTATAATTTGGCACATAAAGTTGATACACAAATATTATTAAGCAAACCCCGACAATTAATCCAACTGCATTTTTCCGTCCTATTTTTATTATATCTATATAATATGGAATTACTAATACTACAAACAAATAAAACAATCTACTGAATCGAGATGCTAAAACAGTATTCCCACGAAATACAAAGAATAAACAACAACCAATATTGATCAATGTAATATATTTTCGAATAATGTCTGTTTTACCTATAGATTTATAGAATATAATATTCATAATATTTATACCAACAAAGATGATTTGTACCAATTGTTGCGAACCAGTATCACCTCCCCCCTGTACATATCTATCATATCGCTCAACGACATCGCTTAATAACTCATTATTAAAAAAAAATAAATTATTAAATGAAGGGATTATTCCCATTCCCCCCACTAAAAATGCGGTCACCAATAACACCAAATTTCCCCATCTATTAAGAGGGATATAATAAAAAAAAAGAATTAACAAAGAAAGAATAGAACTCTTATGAATAAAAAAACAAATTAAAACTACAACTAGATATAATAAAATCCGTTTGTCTTTTAAAAATTTTCCGGTAGCCCAAAATATAATGGCAGTTGCTAAAGCCGAACGAATAGTAGATAATCCAGTCAAAAACATAAACGGGAAACAAATAAAAACTATAATAGATAACGTTATGCATCTCGATTCATTTTTTATTGTATATAATACACATAACAAGATAAGTAGATGATTGACAATAAAAAATAATTGATAAAAATCCAAATTAAAACTTAACGCCATCAGCTGTTTCTCGAGAAATTCATGTCTTTCGATATTCAAATTTTTTATATCATTAAGATAAGGAATATAATCCCATCCGACATCATAACTAAGAGCTGAAAAAAGAAAAAGTACCCAAAATGTAAATACACAAATTTTCTTCGGCTTCAATTTACTAAAAAGAAGTATTGAAAGCGGTATCAGTTCATATAAACCGATATTGATAACATACTCCATCTATTCACAATTCATTTTTTTCAAAAATTTTGCAGGACTACCAACATGTATCTCATAATCAGGAATATCATGAACAGCTAAACTATTTGCCCCTAACATTGCAAAATCACCCACTTTTTTATATGCTAATAATGTGGAGCCAACAGCAAGATCGCTACACAACCCCATCTCGGAATATCCCGTCATAATAGAACCAACAGAACAATGGCAAAGATCTCCCATCTTTGTATTGTGCCCAATTGAACAATTTGCCATTATCAAAGAACATCTTCCAACATAAGCTCTAGGACCGATATAACTATTAGCCATAACAAATACTCCCGGCTCCAGAATTGCATCTTTCCCAATAAAAGCAGATTTATGAATAATCGTAGCCAATCTATTACTTGGTATATCAGCTTCTCTAAACATCTTTCTAGTCAGTAGATTTCTGCCAACTAAATGAATTGCCCACATAAAATAATTTTCTCTTTCTTTTAGCAAATCACTAATATTCGATAATTTGCCAATTACAGGATAACCACAAACCTCTTCTTCATAATCATTAATGAATCCTGCTATTTCCCATTCTAAATCATTAAATCGAAAGCGATTATCCTCAATACAAGAGGCAATAACTCCCCCATTACCCTCACCACCTATTATTATTACTTTTTTATTCATTTCAAATTCAACTTTCTGCGTTTACGTTCTTCTTTAATTATTGCTAAATCTTTTTCAGCCATTTTATCAAAAGGCATTATCTTAATATCTTGATAAAATTGTTCTCTATTTTCTATCGACACATCCCATGGATTCTTATGTAAACACCAATTATATGTAGATGAATATTGCTCACAATTTATATCCATAAAAAATATATTCATATTACTCATTTTATGAATAAATGAATCTCCCTTTTGAGTATTAGCCAACACAAACGAAGTCCCCTTATTGTCATCAAATTCAGGAACATATTTTTCAATCCCCCAAAAATCGCCTAAAGTAATATCCGAAACACGTTTAAGGTTTCTGTATTTACAATGAAAACATGATGGTCTAATATTATACCTGCTATGAAACGACACACAATAATCATCATCTAAAATGGAATTATAATATTCTTCACCATTTTCAAATCTTACTGCAATGGCTTTTTCTCTCCATCCCTTACGCTTGTCTTTAAAATTGACTGAAATCGCACGAGATTTATATTTATTATTTAAATAATCAATATAGGTTTTATAAACTTCAGGAGAAGAAACGCATCCACATATCAAATCACAAGTCAATAAATTATCATATTCTTTCCTTAGAAATTGACGTAATCCCCCGACTTCACAAGGTGTTCCACAAAAGAGCAATTTTTTACCTGCTTTAAGCAATATTTGGATCCGAGCATACACATCATATTTTTTACTTTGAACAAATTTAGCTCGTCGTAAATCATCTAGTTGATCTTTTGATGTTACAATTTTATGGAAACATTCTTTACAATCAGTTGAATATCCAACAGCGCAAACAAATCCACCTTTGTCTAAAATTATATTTGCAAGAGCAGAAAATACGCCTCCAGATGAACTTATTGAACGATTTTCATCTTCTTTATCCCAGCAAGCGTAAATCTTTTGTTCATTTTCATAAAAAACAACATTTTCACATACTTTCAAGCAAATACCACAATCTAAGCATTTTTCTTTATCTATTGAAGGATAAAGAAAACCTTCTTCATCAGGAAACATTGTTATAGCTTTTACCGGACAACTTGTATAACAAGCCGCACAACCACAACATTGATTTTTTTCGAGATCTGAAATATTGTTCATATATTATGATTTTCCTAATTTATGTTTTCTCAAGATCACTTTTGCCATCTTAACCATCGGTGGCCCAATAAACTTATTATCTTTAAGAGCAACACCTTTGCCTTGTGCGATAGCTTCTCCCGATAGTCGTATCATGTCTTCTGCCCAAGAAACTTGATCCGAAGATGGAGAATAATACCGATGACACAATGGCAATTCTTTGGGATTCAATATCAACATCCCCTCGAATCCAAGTTTTTTTGATAGTATCAAATTATTTTCCAAATCGTCTAAATCATGCACCTTTATGTGCACGGTATCAATTGGCACGACCCCGTTAGCCTTGGCTCCCATCGCGATCATGGCACGTGCCGTAAAAATACTCTCTCCTTCCGTGTCATGCTGACCACCTAAATCGGTGATAAAATCCTCGCACCCAAAGGCAACCGCAACAACCCTATTGGGACAAGCCGTACATATATCTTGAATATTCATGACGGCCCCGGCCGTTTCAATCAAAGGTATCAATTTAAACGTACCGTTAGGAAATCCTTTCTCGTATTCAATCGTTTCGAGTAATTTCCCTATAAAATAGATATCCTCGCCTTTTCGTGCCTTGGGATACATAAATCCCGTGATACCCTGAATCGTTAACTGATACACATCCTTCAATAACTCCCCGCTTTCTCTATCGTTTACTCGGGGAAATAAAACACGATCGCGAAACTGACCATTCTTAACATACTTTATTATGTTCTCTCGTGCAACTTGCTTGTTTTCAACGGGCTGAACGGAATCTTCTATATCCAACAAAAGAACATCGGCTGAACTTCGTGAAGCACTATCCATCAATCTCTCGTTATGAGCAGGGACAAACATCAAGCTGCGCATTAAATATTCCGGGTTCATCTGCATCTATTTATTGATTTTTTCACCAAAACATTCCTTCTAAAAGACAACACGCCAACACCATTTTGATTAAATGCCACGGTCTCAACGTGAACAATCCCTCGATCTGGCTTCGTTTTTGACTCTCTTTTATCCAATATTTTTGTACGCGCGTAGAGTGTGTCGTTGATAAACACTGGATTCAAGTGTCTTATATCTTCATAACCCAAATTAGCTATTGCTTTACCACTGATCTCCGGCACGGTCATGCCCACCGCTAAACTAAACACGAGTGTTCCCACCACCAAAATCTTACCGTGCTGGTTTTTAGCTGCGTAATCCATATTTATATGAACCGGGTGATGATTCATCGTTAAAAGGGAGAAAAGATTATTATCACTTTCAAAAATCGTTTTCGAAAGTGCATGCTTAATTTCTTCTCCTACAACAAAATCCTCGTAATAAAAACCTAAAATTGATTGATTCATATCTGACTATTTTTATATTCAAGAAAATCTTGATAATCTCTAATATAATCCTTTTCATCATAACCTTCAGAGGCCAAGACAAGACAAACCGAACCTGAAGAGAAATTATTTAATTCACGCCACATGCCCGGAACAATATACAGTCCTTGGTAAGGACGATTAAGTGTAAATGTTCTTTTGACATTACCATCATTCAACGTAACATCAAAACTACCACTGGCAGCAATAATCAACTGTTGCAACTCTTTATGAGCATGTGCCCCGCGTTCTTCTCCTCCAGGTATATCGTAAAGATAATAAGTCCGCTTTACATTAAAGGGTATAGTAACACCGTTTTCTACAACACAAATATCCCCTTTTCTGTCACTGTGATGTTGATCTAACTTTATAATCGAACAATCATAAACCGTGGTCTTTTTCATTTAACTAAATTTATAAATTGTTCGTAATCAAAAATATAATCATCTTTGTCAAATTCTGTAGATGACAAAACCAAAGCCAAAGAATTAGTTGAGAAATTGTTCATTTCTCGCCACTTTCCCTTCGGTATATACAATCCATAATAGGAACGATTGAGAGAAAAAGTTTTTTTACCTTTTCCGTCATCAAGAATCACATCAAAACTTCCAGAAAGCGCAACAACAAACTCTTCATTCTCTTTGTACGCATGACCACCACGAGCTTCCCCACCTGGGACATCATAAATCCAATACGTTCTTTTAATTTCGAACGGAATATGTTCAAACTGCTCCACAAAAGACAAATTTCCACGACTATCAAGAAATTTTGGGAGATTGATTATCTGTGCATTCATTAGTGATTCATTTATCTATTACTGTACATACTCTCGTAATATTTTTCATATTCCCCACTGATAATGTTATCCATCCAAGCCTGATTATCAAGATACCATCTCACTGTTTTCTCTATACCTTCTTCAAATTGCAGACTAGGTTCCCATCCCAACTCGTTTTTCAGTTTCGTGGAGTCAATGGCATAACGCATATCATGCCCAGCTCGATCCGTAACAAAAGTTATCAAATCCATGTCGGCATCCTCTGGACGACCTAGAATTCGATCAACGGTCTTGATAAGAACTTTAATGATATCAATGTTCTTCCACTCATTGAAACCGCCAATATTATAAGTTTCAGCCACTTTCCCTTTGTGAAAAATCAAATCTATGGCTTGGGCATGATCAACAACATATAACCAGTCTCGAACATTCTCACCCTTACCATATATCGGCAAAGGTTTCCGATGACAAATATTGTTGATAAATAGAGGGATCAATTTCTCTGGAAATTGATATGGCCCATAGTTATTCGAACAATTCGTTACGATCGTCGGCATTCCGTAAGTATCGTGAAATGCACGTACGAAATGATCGGAACCTGCTTTAGCCGCCGAATACGGACTATGTGGACTATATCTAGTCTCTTCTGTGAAAAATTCTTCTCCAAAAGGGCCTCCGCCACACTTGTTACAATTGGGATCCCCCAAAGGTTTTGTAAGTTTCAATGCACCATACACCTCATCTGTAGAGATATGGTAAAAACGTTTGCCTTCATATTTCTCGGGAAGACTCTCCCAATAAATTTTAGCGGCTTGAAGTATGGATAGTGTTCCCATTACATTTGTCTTTGCAAAAGTAAAGGGATCTTTTATACTCCGATCCACGTGACTCTCTGCCGCAAGATGTATCACCCCGTCTATTTGGTATTTCTTAAAGATATCGAGAATTATGTCAAAGTCACAGATATCAGCCTTAACAAATGTGTAATTGGGCTTGTCCACAATATCCTTGAGATTCGCTAAATTGCCAGCATAAGTCAACTTATCAACATTAACAATATGATATTCAGAATACTTATTAACAAAAAGCCTCACAACATGAGATCCAATGAATCCAGCCCCACCTGTTATTATTATATTTCTTTTCATGATTATTCATTCTTTAATTCATCAACAATTTTTAATAAATACTGTCCGTACTGATTCTTAATCATAGGTCTAGCAAGTGCTCGCATTTTTTCCTCTGTAATCCATCCTTGACGATAAGCAATATCCTCAAGACAAGCTATTTTTAAGCCTTGACGCTTCTCAACGACTTCAATAAATGTTGATGCCTCTGCAAGAGAATCATGAGTTCCGGTGTCCAACCATGCAAAGCCGCGACCCAATAATTGCACTTTCAGATTACCAGCTTTTAAAAATTCTTGGTTCACCGTAGTAATTTCTAACTCACCACGTCCCGAGGGTTTAATATTTCTAGCTATATCAAGCACGTTGTTGGGATAAAAATATAATCCCACTACAGCGTAATTACTTTTAGGATGTTGGGGTTTTTCTTCAATACTCAAACAACGACCTTCATTATCAAACTCTGCCACGCCATATCGTTCTGGATCTACCACATAATAACCAAAGATCGTTGCCTTACTATCTATTTCTGCATCACGAACGGCACGCTTAAGCCTAAGCGTAAAACCCTGTCCATAAAAAATATTATCACCAAGAACCAAACAAACACTATCGCTTCCGACAAATTTTTCTCCGATAATAAAAGCTTGAGCTAAACCATCCGGACTCGGTTGCTCTGCATATTCGAAACGAACACCATAGTCAGAACCGTTACCAAGTAAACGTTTAAAACCCGGTAAGTCATATGGTGTTGAAATAATTAAAATCTCTCGTATACCGGCCAACATCAAAACTGAGATCGGATAATAAACCATTGGTTTATCATAGATTGGCAATAATTGTTTACTTACACCTTTTGTGATAGGATATAAGCGGGTACCCGAACCACCAGCTAACACAATTCCTTTCATATTAAAACATAATTTTTACATCAACATTGACATTTCTTCAATACACAACTGTTAAAATAACAGCATAAAACTCTTCTTATAAACGTCTAAACTTAGACCATGAAAATTAAAACACCTTTCTTCTTAGTGTTTACATATACAGTATAAAAAAGGCTAGCGTCCCCCCAAAAACGTATAATATAGGGACTCCGCTTTCATGCAGTTCTTTCATAAATAATATTAAGAAAGATCTCATTTTTAGATTTCATTAAATATAAGATATTCTAATAAGGACACACCCTATGAGATAAATCATTTTTTATAAATGCCATCGAGTATTTTATTTCCCCGGTCACGTCTTCTGAACTTTATTCTTTATATGGCAATACTAAGAAATCTTACACATAAAAATAACTATTTATCTTAGTTAGCCCTTCTTATAAAAAATTCATTATATACGGCAAATTCTCGCCTTGCCAACACATTAAACATCTCCAACTGTAGAATATCGCTATCATTTCGTTGAAAATTTTCTATCTTTTCGTCCTCAATCTGTTCCACACTTACACCTAATCGTGTTCGTTCCCCAACGAATCGCTCTTTTTCTTCAACAGGTACTTCCATTTCCCCAATAACACTCTCATAGGCCCGAATAGCCTCCCACCAAGCAATCAACTCCTCACCACTAAATTTCGAGCTTAACCCAAGAGCTTCCGTTACAAGGCTCCTAGCCAACAGCCCACTTTCTTCCTCTCCTGTAAAATAATAACAATTACAGAGTAACCGACAGATATTAGGTGTCCGGCAAGGTAAAACCATTTTCTCACTTCCTTTAGGGGTAAGAATCGCATAAGCTGTATCCAAGGCTACATCCAAAAAATTCATATCCGAATACAACAAATAAGCGTCCATTAAATCCACCACGTATCCGGCCCGTGTATCCACGGGAATGTCACCATCTTTCAACAACTCTTGGATCATCCGTGCAATCTCACGTACTCGTTCATGAATATCCCACGGCCCTTCAAATTCATCTTCCAACCACGGATAGACTCTCACCATAGAATAAACAGACAAGTAACCGTGCAAGAGTCCCGACAAAGACGAGGGGGGACAATCTTTCAACGCCAATCCACACACCTGCTTGTACACTTCCCGAAATAAATTCTTTTCCATTATTTCCTATTACTCTATTTTTTCCAAAAACGAACTAGGTATATAAGACGTGGCAATAGATGCCACACCATCCAATCGAATAACAACCCGCTTGTGTCCTTTCAAGCGTACTAGTTCCCCTTCCAAACCTAACAACGGTCCTTTAATTACTCGTACACGATCTCCTCTTTTCAAGTCTTTATTCAGCACCTCTATCCCATCGGTAGAAAAGTCTAACAGAAACATGAAATCTTCCATTTGTTTATCCGGAATAATCAATGAACAACGTCCTTCACGATCTTTCAAGTAAACAATATTCAACAAGTGATCATTCAGTAAAGAAAAACTAGTCGTCTTATCTGTCCGGATAAAGATCAAGCCATGAATTAGAATTACCCTAATTTTCTTTCGACCGAGTGGAGTCTCACGTACTCGCTCTTCCTGCGGCAGGTAATTTTCTACTCCTAATTCGTCTAATTTCTTTTTAATGACCAATTCTTGATTTACACGGGTATAGGCGGCATACCAGTTTAATTTATCAGTCGTTATCATTGATTGTTTTTTAACAAAAGCTCGTGTTTATACCGGCAATTTCGAAGATTACGACCCGACTGGATGCGCTTCGCGCACTAACCCTGCCACGAGTCCTGATTTATTGCCATGTGTTCTGTACGCTATACTTAAACAGCAATAACGCATAGAAGCTGTCCGCATAAACATCATTTCCTATAAAAAAACGATCGTTTAATGCTATTAACACCTGATTGATTTTTGTAATTTCTAACAGATACGTTAACAAGCTGATTGTTAAATCGAAGAAAAATATTTCACATCCATTTGCTCTATATAAAAATTTAGTATATTTGCAGCGCAATAAACGATCGTTTTAAGACATCTAAATCATTCTTAAATTAAGCTCCACCGCCACCATTCCTATAAAAACAAATTCAAATTATATTTACCAACATATCACCCCTATTCTCACCCTAAACCAACCCAAATAAAGAAGTAATCTAACCCAAACAATCCCCCTCATTCAGAGCTTATTCGAAGCTTACACGTAGCTCATACATCACCGGATAAATAAGCACTGACTAAGCGTCGAGACATCATCGAAAAAGTGGGATTATCACCTTAGCATCTCCATTACTTCTCTTGAGTTTCTCTTCAGAAACCACAAATTACAAAAAATCTTAAAACATCTCTAACAAACACAAGTTTTCACATATATCCCTTGTCAAACATACAAAACAACAATGTAGATATATGAAAAAGCACATCACACAACTCCTCTTCAGCCTTCTTACCTTTTGCACGAATACGGACATTTACGCTCAAGAAAACGAGAAAAAGACCAAGAGCCCATGGAGCGGCTCTGTTTCCCTCAACTATGATTTCACGAACAATTTCACGGGAAACGTAAACTTGGGATATACACAAAAGAATTGGGATCTATTCCTGGATTATTCCGGACATTCAGATCGGATTGAAATCAGCAGTGAGTTATTTCGCGCTCTTTCGTCAGAAACATCTCAACTATTAGAGACAGAACAACACCATTTAAGCCATTCCATAGCCCTCCAATTGGATATGCGACCCTCTTCTCGCAATCTTTTCCTATGGAATCTCAAACTACAATTCCCCAAGATCACGACAAACCGGGATATAAATAATCGCACGCAAACAAAAGAATATGACCTACACCATCGAATAGCATTCAGCCGGAAAACAATTGAAGGTTCCTTATTCTACAAACACATCTACGAAACAAACAAACACGAACTATCGCTAAACGGGATCTTCTCCCACACGAAAGATGCCCGCCCAAGCACGTATCAAATCGATGATCTCCTCACCTATACCACCACCGGAAACGAGAAACCGGAATTCGTCCGCCTGCAAATGGATTATCTCTATACATTCGAAAACCAAGGGCAACTCGAAACCGGAATTCAATTTTTTTCCAGATGGAACAAAACCCGATACAATCTTCACGGCACGGAAGAAACCCTCGACAATTGGTTATCAAATTTGCCCCTTAACGACGGCCTCAACCACCATGAATACATCTACACGGCACATCTCTCCTACTCCCGACAACAAGGAGAGTTTTGGCTCTATAAAATAGGGCTACACGCCGATTACGATATTACCCGCACCAAGCTCATGGAAAACACGGCCAAACATAATTTTGATCGATTCTACTTTTACCCGCACCTAACACTCCAATACACTCCTTCTGATCAGCAAGAACTGGCCTTTCATTTTACTAGAAAGGCCACACACCCGGATTACACCCAACTAAACCCATTTACAAATCCGATCGACCACCAAACATTCGAGCAAGGTAACCCGCTATTACGCCCCGAAATCACGAACCGGGCCGAAATCAATTATCTTCTACACGGGGAAAAGATCCAGCTGAACGGGAATTTTTATTTCAATTCCACCGAAAGGTTTATCACCCCCGTCACGTTATTTTCGGAAGACAACACGTTAACCCTGTCTTACGCGAATGGTAGTATGGAAAACAAGGTAGGCTTGGATATCAATCTATCCGGCACTCCCTCCTCATGGATGACGATCAACCCTTCCATATCCCTCGTCCACACTCATGCCAACGGGAAATATCAAGGAATAAACCTTCATGTTGACGATTTCTCCTGGTCAGGCAACTTGGAATTAAACTTAAATTCTAAAAAACATACCGAATTTCAAGCCCTCTTCTCCTATCAATCACCAACAAAAGTACCACAATTCAAAATTGAAGAGAATTACTATCTTGACCTAGCAATCAAACAAGGTTTCTTTAACAACCGCCTTCAAGTCAGTTTCTCCGTTTCCGACGTCTTCGACACGTCCGAATGGCAATCCCATTCAAACACAGACACCTATCGCTTGGCAAATTACAGTAAAGAAGCCACTCATGCCTACTGGATCGGGTTAACATTCAATTTTAACAACTTCAAATCCCGTCCGTCAGCAGACGATTCTCACCCGCAAAAACGTCAAGTAATACAATTAGGACAATAAAATATCACAGGAAATTTTACTTTTCATCACAGCAAGCAGTTCATTGAAAAGGATATAATTTCATTAATAATAACTACCTTTGTGACTGAAATTCAAAGCATCAATTACAATGGCGAAGATTATTGTTCAAAATACCAATAATGCGTAAATTTGCAATATGGACGAGAACAAAAGTATTATAGTTCTGCATGAAAAGCAGTTTGACGAAGTGATTAGCATCATTCAATTGCACCAAAGCAAAGCCTCTCGTATGGTGAACGAGGAATTGCTACAGACTGCATGGTACGTGGGAAGCTATGTATCAGCAAAGCTGAAAAGTGAAGAATGGGGAAGCAAGGTGGTGAGCCAACTATCAGAATACATTCGTGCTCGCCGTCCTGATTTAAGAGGATATAGCCGAAGAAACATCTACAATATGGTTCAGTATTTTGAAGAGTATTCCACGCCTCAATTTAGCTTAACAGTAGAGAAATTTCTGTCACATGAATTCGTGCAGTCAACAACTGCACAATTACAATCGGCTCATTTAGAAGCCCAAGATGATAACATAAATGAAGGGGAAAATAATGAGATTGTGCAGTTGTCAACTGCACGAATGCCTCAAGTTCTTACAATGACCACTTTCACCAATCATACGATGATACTTAGCCGTTGTCGTAATAACGAAGAACGATTATTCTATATATTATACGCTCACAAAGAACGTCTGAATGTAAAAGAGTTAGATCGCAGTTTAACCAATCAGACATTTTCAACGCTGCTTAGTGATAAGAAGAATCTATCAAAAGGATTATTAGAGTCTTATCCGTATGCACCTGTAATATTCAAGGACACAGTATTCCTTGACTTCCTTGGCCTACCCAAGAAGCATAGCGAATCAAAACTACGCAACAGATTGATTGAGCACATGAAGCAGTTTATCTTAGAATTAGGTAAAGACTTCTTGTTTATGGACCAAGAGTATAGCCTACCAGTTGGCGGTTCTACTTTCAAGGCTGATTTATTATTCTTTCACAGAGGCTTACAGGCCTTAATAGCGGTAGAATTAAAGAAAACAAAGTTCCATCCAAGAGACCTCGGCCAACTAGAATTTTACCTGGAAGCACTTGATAGAGATGTGAAACGTACTAACGAGAATCCTTCTATCGGCATTATTTTGTGCCCAGAAGCCGACGAGGTGGTTGTAGAATATGCGATGAACCGAAGTATGAGTCCAACAATGGTCGCTGAATACAAACGCTTATTAATACCAAAAGAATTGATGCAACAACAACTCAATGAATTCTGTAGTTTCTTTCTGAAAGACAAGGGAACAAACATAGTTGTTTAGACAAATCAACCACCATTCAAAAACAAAGTTCACAAAATTTATAAGATCCATTGCTCTCAAATGCAACTTTATGAACCTTACAAACTTTATGAACTTTATAAACTTTTTATTCCCTATTTCCGGTAATCATAGAAACCGATTCCGGTCTTACGTCCTAACAAGTTAGCACGAACCATTTTCCGTAACAGCGGGTGAGGACGATACTTGGAATCACCGAATTCATTATACAGCACCTCCATGATAGCCAGACACACGTCCAAACCGATCAAGTCACCTAACGCCAAAGGTCCCATCGGATGGTTAGCCCCTAATTTCATAGCCTCGTCAATCTCTTCCTTGGTAGCAACACCGTCTGCATAGATACCGATACCCTCGTTCACCATCGGGATCAAGATTCTATTTACCACGAATCCGGGAGCCTCGTTCACGCTTACCGGAGTCTTACCCACTTCTGCAGCGATTGCCATCACCTTGTCGTGAACTTCTTGAGAAGTCAACTGCCCTTTAATCACCTCTACCAATTTCATCATCGGTACCGGGTTAAAGAAGTGCATTCCGATCACTTTCTCCGGACGGCTGGTTGCGGCAGCGATTTCCGTGATAGAAAGAGAAGAAGTATTCGTAGCCAGGATCGCCTCCGGTTTACAAATAGCATCCAAAGTCTTGAATATCTCGTTCTTCGTAGCCATATCCTCGGCAACCACCTCGATCACTAAATCGGCATCCTTACAATCCTCGTATGCCATCGTGTCTTTGATGCGGGCATTGATTGCATCCTTCTCGGCAGCTTCCATTTTGCCTTTTTCTACCAGCTTGGAAAGGCTCTTCTCGATAGCCTTGTGAGCCTTACCTAAAGATGCCTCTGAACGGCCTTTTAACAATACGTCATGCCCGGCTTGAGCAAAGGTTTGGGCAATACCATTACCCATCGTACCTGTACCTACAACGCAAATTTTCATTTCCTCTTAATTTAAAACCTTCAATTATATAATATCAAATTCTCTATTATCGTACCAGACGCCAAGTTTTTATCTTTTCTTGAATTCCGCTCCTCTTTTGCCTAGAAATGCCTGCATTCCTTCTTTCTGATCCTCGGTTGAAAAACAGATTCCGAACAAATCACTTTCGATAGAAATACCCGTGTCAATATCCGTCTCTACTCCCCGGTTGATCGCTTCTTTCGCATAACGTACAGCCAGCGGAGCTTTCGAAGCAATCTTCTTCGCCATAGCCATACATTCATCCATCAGTGCTTCCGGTTCCACCACCTTGTTCACCAACCCGATACGATAAGCCTCCTCGGCAACAATCACGTCAGCCGTGTAGATCAGTTCTTTTGCCTTACCCAATCCCACGATACGCGGTAACCGTTGCGTACCGGAGAATCCCGGGGTAATTCCCAAACCGACTTCCGGTTGACCGAATTTAGCCTTCACCGAAGCAATACGGATGTCACAAGCCATGGCCAATTCACACCCTCCCCCCAGGGCAAAACCATTCACCCCGGCAATAACCACCTTGTTCAACAATTCGATTTTACGGAAAACAGCCGCTCCCAGCTCTCCAAACGCTTTCCCCTCCACCGCGTTCAACGTACTCATCTGGGATATATCCGCACCTGCCACGAACGAACGTCCTTCACCCGTCAAAATAACAACATCAACACTGTCATCCTCCCCGATAGCCGTGAAAGCAGCATCCAATTCTTTCAAAATCGTCGAATTCAAAGCATTCAACGCCTCCGGGTTATTAATCTTAACCGTGCAAATATTATCCTGTTTCTCGACAATTAGTTTCGTATACGCCATAACTTTTCTATTTTGATTCATTTTGATAACACCTCTTGTTTCTGTATCTTTGTAGGCAAAAATAACCTTTAATCAAGAATAAACCAATCTTTTTGATATGAGTTTTTCAGACATTAATATACAAGAACTTGCGAGTGCATTCATGGTCCTGTTTGCCGTAATTGACATCACGGGAGCCGTGCCTATCATTAATGATATTCAAAATAAAGGACACAAAATTAGTGCCATAAAAGCCGCTTTGGCATCATATATTCTTCTCGTGGCATTCCTTTTCGTCGGGGATGGCTTGCTCAACTTGTTCAGCGTGGACATTTCCTCGTTTGCCGTGGCCGGTTCTCTCGTGATCTTCGTACTGGCAGTAGAAATGATCTTCGGAATCCCTATTTTCAAAAATGACAGTCCATCAGGAACGGCATCCATTGTACCGTTAGTATTTCCCTTGATCGTGGGAGCCGGAACATTAACGACTTTGTTGGCTTTGCGGGCGGAATATCATACCATCAATATTATTATCGCCTTAACTCTAAACATTATTGTTGTTTATTTTGTATTAAAAAATGTATCGCTAGTCGAAAAGATTTTCGGGAAAGGAGGAGCTTACATATTACGTAAATTCCTGGGAATCATTTTACTTGCCATTTCCGTTAAACTCTTTACCAGCAACCTCACATCATTGATTGATATTTTCAAATAGCAAGTGGCAGGAACATTCCTGCCCTCGCTTAATTATATATACTTTTGTCCCCGGTAAAAACACGTCAAACAAATGTCAAAACATACATCGAACCGGTTCTTCGATTAGGCTGGACGTTCTAATTCCTAGCAATAAATACATAAAATAAGCGAGCCAAAATCGTTTGGCTCGCTTATTTTATTTAAAACCTTTATCGACAATAGCGATTAATATAAGCATTCACGCTTGTTACCCCCAGCGATTTAGCCTTCCGCCAATCGGCACATGCCTCCTTACGCTTTCCGGTACTGAAATAAGCAATTCCCCGGTTCGCATAAATAGCACCGTTATCCTTGTTTAGCTTGAGAGAATAGGTATAATCCGGTATCGCCTTCGCAAATTCACGCTGTTTCAAGTAACAATTCCCCCGGTTCAAATAATAAGCATATACCAACTCGTACTCTTCCCCGTTTTTCTTGGCATACTGGATTGCCAGAGAATACTCCTTTATGGCTGCCGCGTAATTCTGTTGATTCTGGTAAATATTTCCCAAATAATAACAAAGCTCATCATCTTCCTCAAATATCCCCTTTCCTTTCACAAGAAACTCCTTCAGCAAAGAAATCTGGTTCGTGTGAGTACAAGCCGTATTCAAGGACGAGTAAACCTCCCTCAATTTCGGATTCAATCGATTAGCCGCAATCAATTTTTGAACAGCATCTTTATAATCTCCATTTTCAATATCCGTGTTTGCCTCGTTCAACAACTCGATCGGTTTATTGACCGCACTCACATCAACCTGACCAACCGCAACATGAGTCACAGCGACCAAGGTCATCAACAATAAAGTGACTTTTCTCATAGTTTGGATATAAATTAGCGTTTGTGTGTTTCGAATCCCAAAAATAATGAAAAGGAATTAAAAAGCAAATCCACCTCGCTAAAAAAAGTCTACATAGTCCACTAAATTCATAAAGCTTGTAAGGTTTATAAACCTTACAAGCTTTATGAACTTTCCTCCCTCTATCAGAACGACACCATCAAGCGCATCTGCAACTGATGGAAATTCTTATCCAACGGGAAATAAACATTCTTTAAATTACTATACTGGTACTCACCCATCACCTTCACGTACTGGTTGAACGTGTAGTTCACGCCAATCGTGGCCGCATGTAACCGTCCCCCGCCAATACTCGTTGACACGGCCGGGTAATCTGCCACCACTCCCCCGGGATAAAATACCTGCTTACCAATTAAAAAGAAATCACCTTTATTAATGTCATTCAAATCCGTGTAACTGTAACGGGCCACAATCTCCAGATCTCCTCTCTCGTTACTTCCCCGCAACAATCCGTACTCGTCGTCATAACCGTATCCTTCACCGCAAAGCAAGTACCCCATTTCCACGTACGCCCCTTGGAACTTGGAACTTCTCATCGGGTTTCCAGCCTGCCAGGAAGCCAAGGTCGTCCAACTCCAAACGCCTCCCAACTGATTCTCGAACAAAGCCTCGTCATTTCTTTTCTTGTACAATCTCTTGTAAATATACTCGCCCCGCAAAAACATATTACTGGTAACCACCAGCACTTCCGGTCCTACCGTGATCGTGTTCTTCGCCCAAGGCACCTGCGCATTCAGGAATTCCGTCGTACCGTCCACGTAAGTCTGCATATTCGACTCCAACTCCACATTCGTCTTGAACACGTTATTCACCACCTCGCCCGTGTTAATCCGAGAGTAACGAAAAGAAGCTCCCACGTGCAAAGTTATGAACTCATTATTAAGCGGCTTGTACAACCAGCGTCCACTCAAGCTTACTCCTTGAAAACCGGAAATCTGGTCATTGTACTTGTTCTCCGCAAAAAGCCCTTGATCCGCAAAGAAAGTGGCATCATAATACTTGTAGGTAATCCCCAAACCACGTCCGGCCGATAAAGCCATGGCCGGAGCCGCTCGGGAAATAAAATGGTAATTATACAAACTCGCGTTCAGACTCATACTCGACGGTTCGTTGAAATAACCTGCCTTCACGCTATGAATCCCGTACGCCGATTCGTGGAAATTATATCGCACGAAAATATTCTTCTGCTTGAAAGTTCCTTTCGAAAAATCGAAATCAGCGTAAAAATACAACGGCCCGTACGTCAACGACGTCCGTATACGAGCATCCGTGAGCGCTGCCCCCGACTTCATCGGAGTGTACTCCGAATGATAATAAGCCACGTCAGCAAACAAACGGGCGCCTGCCGTGAAACGAATTCCTTTATCCTTATTGATATATTGCAAAAGAGGATTAGCAACATCCTCAGCCTGAGCTTTCACCATATTAGACGACAACACGAGGGCGACTAATACAACAGGGAATAATATATATTTTTTCATACTGGTCTGCATTTAAACAATTATTTAGTAACCTAATCTCTCCAACACCACCTTTGCGTCAACCAATGTCTCGGAAGCCGGACTCTTTCGCCAGCCTTGAGTAATCATGTAGTTGATACTCATATCAGAATGGTTCGTAAACAATGCATCCAGATAAGGTGCTTTATATTTCCCGTCAATCTCGACTCCGAAATTATATTGTCCGAAATACTTGGCCATCTGGTCATACGTGTCAAACGTGTAGGGATGATTCTTCATTCCCGCCTTGTGAATCAAGTAATCCTGCCACGGTTGGTTCAGTTCCGGGTAATTATTCGGGGCTCCGGCAATACACGGTCCGATAAAATGAGCCTTGTACTTCACACCCAAATTAATAAACGAGGCATAACCCAGCGGATCGTCATACGTGATATCCGTCGCTCCCGTACCTTTCCACAATAGGAAACACATCGGGACCTTGCCCTCAAAATGCTCGGCTACCCTCACTAGGCTCTCCAACGAGAAAGTCTGCAGAATCACCTTGCCATTCGTGTTCCCCGTATTCACCTTGCCATTCACGTAGAACGGGTTGCTTTCCGGTTCCGGTTGCGTGATAATATTCATGCCCAAACGATCCAGTTCCTTGTAAACCATTTCCTCGAACCCGGTAGGATTCAGCCACGGCTCCTTGAACTCGATATAAATTCCCGGACGATTACCCGTGTCTTCCGGATCATCCACGTAACCAAACGTGTACTTGATCACGTCGGCCGTACCGCTTAAACTCTTGATCTTCTCCCCGGTCTTCTGTCCCATCGTGAACACTCGTTTTCCCTGCGCATCCCGTTCCAGCATTTTCCCCTTAGAATAAGCCACGAGATCCTCCAATGTAGAAATGTATTGATGTTGTGAGGCAAAACTCGGGCGAGCCTGTTCGATACTCGTTTCATTAAACCACGTTCCAGCATCCAGCATCATCAACTCCTCGTAGGTATAATAAGCCGGAAGATTCGGTACAAAATTCTTGGCATCCTCTTTCACCAACGCCTCTGCTTCTGCCTCCGAGTAACCAATTTTCTGGTAATACGCTTTTCTAATCTCGTAAGGGATAGTCTCCCCGAACACGTTCTCAATATTTGTGGTTCGTTTCAAGTTGTCATCATGCAATGCCAACACCACTCCATCTTTCGAAACCTGCATATCACATTCCAGATAGTCAGCCCCGATTTCTCTCGCCCAACGATACGCAGCCTCCGTCTCTTCAGGGGTCCAGAAGGTCGATCCCCGGTGAGCCACAACAGCATACTCCGGCACGTAATCCCGCACTTTAATCATATCGGGAGTCAAATGATCCAATTCAACCTTGTCGACATCGACATTTATATTGTTGAATTTTTGATCTTCACACGACATGACCAAGGCTATCAACCCGCATGCCATCACTGCATGAAAAAACTTTTTAATCATAATTTTGAATTTTAGAGCGTTTAATGTTTGTTAGTACTCTCTTTTACCAGATATTGTTCTTCTTTCACTGTAAATGCCGTAAAAACAAATGCTAGAGCACAAGCCACCAGCAGGATAATGAAACTCCAGTCCCATCCGAGATGATCCACCACGTACCCCAACATGATATTTGCCAACAAAGCCGTTCCAAAGAAATAACCGAAAAAACCGGTCAGTCCGGCAGCCGTTCCCGCCGCTTTTTTGGGAGCCAAATCCAAGGCGTGTACCCCGATCAACATCACCGGCCCGTAAATTAAGAACCCGATAGCGATCAGACATATACTATCCATCACCAGATTATGTTCCGTCTGCCAGTAAATAAACACGAACAGGGCCACCAACACCATGTAAATCATCGTCGTGATGGCCCGTCGTCCCTTGAACACGTAGTCACTCACGATACCGCAGATAATCGTGCCGGGAATGGCTGCAATCTCGTAAGCCGAATAAATCCAGCCTACCGCTCCGCTATCGTACCCTTTCACGTCTTTCAAGTAAGTCGGCGCCCAGTCAAGCACCCCGTATCTCACCAGATAGATAAAAGCATTAGCGATAGCGATATACCATAATATTTTGTTATTCAAAACATATTTGAAAAAAATCTCTTTTGCCGTCAACTCTTCCTCCGACTTCGCACTGTAATTCTTCGGGTAATCATTACGATATTCCTCGATCGGCGGCAAACCACACGATTGCGGCGTGTCCCGGATCAGAATAAATGCGATCACGGCAACCACCAAGGCCACAACAGCCGGAAAAATAAACGTGGCAGATTGCCAGGATCCGAACCACACCAATCCCACGGAGAACATGATCCCGACCAAACTACCTCCCACATTATGGGCCACGTTCCAGATTGACATTTTGGTCCCCCGCTCTTTCAAGGAAAACCAGTGCGTCATCACTCGTCCACTAGGTGGCCAGCCCATTCCCTGGAACCAACCGATCAAAAACTGGGTAATAAACATGACCACGATTGAAGAAACACCCGCACTTGTACCCAAAAACAACGTCACAAGTGCCGATAACACCAATCCCAACGGCAAAAACTTACGGGCACTACTCCGGTCGGAAACCCCTCCCATCAAAAATTTTGATATCCCGTAAGCGATAGCATTAGCCGAAAGAGCCACTCCTAAATCTCCCTTGTCAAATCCCAACTCCTGCAAATAGGGCATTGCCAGAGTAAAATTCTTACGTACTAAATAATACCCCGCATACCCTATAAATATACCTAAAAAGACCTGTAAACGTAACTTCTTGTACGTGGGGTCTATTTTTTCTTTAGGCAATAAGGGTTTGTGAGGCTCAGGCTTCAGAAAACTCCACATGATATTAATTTTTAATAAATATTATATTGATTCCAATCTGATTATCGTAAACGTTTCCATTACGACTCGCGGCTTTTTCCGGATGAAATACACCGGGCTAAGATCAAAACATGATCTTAGCCGCAATGTAATTTTCTGCCAGCTCAGTGAACTCTTTCACTTCTTCACCAATCCATACCTGATCCTTCCCAAGTTCTTTCGCCATCACTTCTGCCACCAGCGGGGCTGCCTTAATCGCCTCTCTCGCATCAACAAACAACAATCGAACCCTCCGTGCAAGAACATCCTCTACCTCTCTGGCCATCTCCTCCCGAACTGCCCAAACAACTTCGGCAACGGTATAATCATATTTATCTGACAGTTTCTTTCCGTATTCCGGATTTTCAGCAATCAACTTCATAATCGCATCCTGATCACTACCATAAACGTACATATGATCTTTCAGGTTCGGGTTCTTCCGATATCCGTGTATATGGAATTTTTTCGTCACGCAGGGTCTGGCATCCACCAGTTTCATGGCAATCGCTTTATCCACCGTATCTTCGGCCATCAAACGATAAGAAGTCCATTTACCTCCCGTGATCGTGATTAAATTATTATCAGAAACTATAATCTTGTGTCCGCGAGAAAGCTCTTTTGTACTCTTTCCCTCGTGTTTCGGGGCTGCCAACGGCCGTTGCCCCGCAAACACGGATTCAATATCAGCATACGTCGGGGCCGGGTCCATGTATAAAGAAGCCGTTTTCAGAATAAAATCAATTTCTTCCTTCAACGGTTTCGGCTCTATCTCCGGAACCGGACGCATAATATCCGTCGTTCCCACAACAACCTTATTGTGCCAAGGTACGGCAAACAACACCCGTCCATCACTCGTCTTCGGCACCATGATCGCATAATCGCTCTGCAAAAACTTCATATCTAACACCAGATGTACTCCTTGGCTCGGTGTCACCATCTTACTATGTCCAGGAGAATCCATCGCCATCAGGTCATCCACGAGAATTCCACAGGCATTGATCACACTCTTCGCCTTCAACTGCATCTCTTTTCCGGACTCCATATCCACGAACTTCACCCCGGCAACCTTTCCGTTCTGGTCATGCACAATCCCGGAAACCTTCGCTTTGTTAAGTATCACACCCCCATTATCCGCACAGGTCTGAGCCAAATTAATTGCCATCCGCGAATCATCAAACTGCCCGTCATGATAAACAATACCTCCCTTCAATCCTTTTTTCACCGATGTCGGTAAATACTCCATCACCTTCTTGGGGGAAATAAAACGACTTCGCCCGTACCCGAAACCAAAAGACAACAGGTCATAAAGCGTAAGCCCACAGAAATACAGGAAATTATCCCAGTATGTATAATTCGATATTACAAAAGCTTGATCCTTCACGAGATGAGGTGCATTAGCCTTCATTCGTCCCCTCTCCCTTAACGCCTCTAACACTAAAGCGACATCGCCTTTTTGAAGATAACGTACACCACCGTGTACCAGTTTCGTACTCCGACTGGAAGTACTCTTGGCAAAATCTGCCATTTCTAAAAGAACAACGCTATATCCTCTTGTTGCGGCGTCAACCGCCACACCTAAACCCGTAGCTCCCCCTCCAACCACAACCATATCCCATACTTTCTCAGGTTCCTGAAGTTTATTCAACATATCTTTTCGATTCATAACACAATTATTTATGTATTCAACAATCTATAAAATCCCAATAACGTTCCGCAAGCATACTATATACTTACAAACCGAAACTTCATTTTCCTAAATTCCGTTCTTTGTTATTGGTCTCTATGGCTCATTTCGCATTACGAATAGTGCCATATCTTTCTTTGGTATTGATCTTAATCTACGGAAACTCAGAGCAAAAGTTTCTATTTTTTAAGAAATATATTTCCCCAGTTTAAAATTAATTACAACACTTGATAAGTAATATTCAATAAAACAGATGTATATTTGCAGTGGTGGAAATATGATTATCGAAACAAAATGAAAACATTATCTCTAAGTGAAAGGCACAACTACATATTAGAAACATTACGCCAACAAGGTTCCGTTTCTGTTGTTGATCTCGCCAACCAATTAAAAGTATCTTCTGTAACGATTCGCAAGGATCTTACCTTACTTGAGGAAAAGGAAATGCTCTATCGCACACACGGTAGTGCCATTTTAATCAACCCTTATATCAATGATCGCCATGTAAACGAGAAAGAAAAGTCCTATCCCGAAGAAAAACGACTGATAGGTAGATATGCTGCAAGTCTAATTACAGCAGACGACTCTATTCTCATTGCATCTGGAACAACAATGCATGCTTTAGCCCGGGAAATCGTGCCTCAAGGCCATCTCACGGTAATCGCTGCAGCTATAAACGTTACAAACATTCTAGCTCGTAACAAGAACATAGATATAATACAACTCGGAGGTTTCGTACGGAATAGTTCTGTCTCTGTCGTTGGAAATTATGCAGAAAAAATGCTGGAAAACTTTTCTTGTAGTAAACTCTTCATGGGAGTTGACGGGATAGACCTAGATTATGGATTAACAACCACGAATATGATGGAAGCTAATTTAAATCAAGTAATGATACAAGCTGCGCAAAAAGTAGTCGTTCTGGCTGACTCTTCTAAATTCGGACGTAGAGGTTTCGGAAAAATATGCGATCTGGATGCCGTTGATCACATCATCACGGATAAATATGTACCTAGTAAAACTCTCGAGGGATTGCGTGAACGCGGTATCGAGGTAACTGTTGCCGAATAAAAATATCAATTTGATTCAAATAAAAAACCCATTGATTTCTCAATGGGTTTCATTTTGTAGCGAGATCCGGGATTGAACCGGAGACCTCATGATTATGAATCATGCGCTCTAACCAGCTGAGCTACCTCGCCATAAAAATCGCTGCAACAAGTTCCAGCGATTTTGAAAATTCGGCATCGACCTACTCTCCCACCTGAAGGCAGTACCATCGGCGCTGACGGGCTTAACTTCTCTGTTCGGGATGGGAAGAGGTGGATCTCCGTCGCTATAGACACCTTTTAATAATATTGAAAATTGAAAACGCAAAGTTGAAAATTATCCCTTTCATCATTGCCTGCATTTCAACTCCCGTCACTTCAACCGGCCCTCCGGCCGCTCGTGACAATACCTTTAAAGCTCGTTTATTCATGCTTTCTATCAACCGTCAATCACCTTGATTGACAATCGACCGGAACGTTAATCGAATCATATCACCCACCGAACGTCAACTTTCGGGTGATTAGTACCACTCGGCTTTGCCGTCAC